>WNFL01280047.1_pt2 | contig 15195 bp, 15 predicted proteins | sample 5400361 | NCBI WGS metagenome assembly WNFL01 (sample SAMN13153351, study PRJNA577476) | soil metagenome | isolation source: 40 cm soil on Douglas fir-dominated hillslope | place: USA:California | collected 2013-09-17
TCGTCGCGTCCGAGGAACTTGCCGGCCTCGGCGAGCACGCCCTCCTGCTGATGGCCCCAGAGGTGTGGCTCTAGCTCATCGGGGTTGTCGAACAGCACGCCACCGCGACGACACGCCGCGATCTCGTCGCACCACGTCGGCAGCTCGGCCCGGAGCTCGGGAAACGCGCCCGCGCGCAGGAGCTCGAGCGCGGTGAGCACGTGGATCGAACGGATGTCCGGCGGCACATCACGCGCGGCGCGGATGTGATCGAGCCCGCGCTCGAGCCCGGCGCGCACTCGATCCCCGCCGGGCGTGACCGCGCTGAGCGTGACCATCGCGCGCGCAAGGGCGCGCACGCCGCGAGCGTGCCAGAAGTTCCCGCCCGGAAATGACGTAACTCCCGCCTCGTTGCGCTCACCGGACCAATCGGCGATGAAATTCACGAAGCGACCGTCTTCGAGCTGCATGTAGAGGAGGAAATCGAGCAGGCCGATCGCCCACTCGCGGAGGCGCGGCAACGCCGTGGCGGACCAGACGTCGCTGAGCAGGACGAGCGCGCGCGACGCGTCATCGACGCACGCGACTCCCTCATAGCCGCGCTCGGCCGCCGGGATCGTGCGGTCGGCCGCGTCGGCGTAGACCGCGATCGCGCACGCGCGCTCCCCCGCGGACTCGACCGGGACGGTGAGTCGGGCGAGCTGGCGCAACATGACTACACCCGCACGAGCCGTCCGGCGGCGCCGGGCGATGGCTCGAGGCTGTTCACAATGTCGCGCACGTCGAAGTCCGCCGCGGCGACGACCGAGTCAGCAGCGCCGTAGTACATGCGGATGCGGCCGTCGCCGATCTCGACGTGCCCGCACGAGAAGATCGTCTCGTTGAACAGCCCCGTGCGCTCGAACTCCTCGAATGGCTCGAGGATCGGCTGGGCCGACCGCGCGAGGATCTTGCGCGGATCATCCGCGTCGAGGAGCAGCGCACCCATCGCGTAGCGCGTATTGCGGTCCACGCCGTGGTAGAGCTCGAGCCAGCCGTCCTCAAGCTCGTCCCAGTAATCGGGCCGTGGGAGGGCCAGCGTTTCGTGACCGCCCCACGAGCGGAGATCGTCGCTGAACGCGATCCAGATCCCGCAGATGCGGCTGAACGATGCCGGCATCGGCCGCGTGAGCGCGACGTAACGGCCGCCGACGCGCGCCGGGAAGATCACGACGTCCTTGTGATCGGGCAGGAAGATCACGCCCTGGCGCTCGAAGGTCCGGAAGTCGGTCGTCGTCGCGAGGCTGGTCGTGATCCCCCAGCGCGAAACGGAGACATACGTGATGTGCCACTTGCCGTCGATGAACGTGGCGCGCGGATCCTCGACGCCGTACTCCTCCATGTCGTTCTGGGGCGCGATCGCGGGTGTCTCGTCGACGGTGAAGCTCACTCCATCGGTGCTGCGTGCGACGCGGAGATGCGAGATCTGCGCGAGGAAGTCGATGTATCCCTCGTTCGCCATGCGCAGATTCCCCGCCGAGTTGCGGTACCTGATCGATCTCGGGTCGCGCAGGTCGAGACCCGGCAGGTTCGTCGGCAGGTAGGCCACGACGACGTGCGGGGCGCCGTGACGCGTATCCAGGAACGCCATACCGACGAGCTGCTCTTTGCGATAGTGAGCGGGCAGCGGGACGAGGATCGGATGCGGCGCGGCGAGATCGAGCGTGAGCGCGTCGGGGCCGGGCGCGATGTCGGTCCGGGGCCGCTCGGCGACGCGAAGCAGCAGGACGATCTCGTTCCCGACCTTCGCGGCCGCGGCATTGAAGACCGACACGACCTCGAGTGCGGGGCTCGACGGCTTGACGTCGCGGGCCGTGATCAACGGGTTCTGTGGAAGGCGCGTGCCCAGATTCATCCGATCGGTGTCGGCTCGTCTTCCGGCTGTTCTTCGTCCGCCATCTCTCGCAGCGCGGGTGGCGACGGGAGTGGTGACACCAGCTGAGCGACCGCGCGATGGTCGAGCACGTCGCTCATCAGTGTCAGGACCCGGCGCCCGATCGCGGGCCAGGCCATCTCCTTCCCGTACTCGTAGGCACGGGTCTCGAGCTCGCGCTTGCGCAGCGGATCCCCAAGCACTGTGTTGACGGCCGACGCGACCGCCGCGGCGTCGCGGAACGGCACGAGGATGCCTCGACCACGTGAGAGCACTTCCTGCGCGTGGAGATAGGGCGTCGAGATGATCGCCTTCCCGGCGCCGAGCGCATAGGCGAGCGTGCCGCTCGTGATCTGGTTCGGGTCGAGGTAGGGCGTGACGTACACGTCGGTCGCGAGAAGGTAGTCGACCACCTCCCGCTGGGTGAGGTACTGGTTCACGAACTTGACGTGGTCGCGCAGTCCGAGACGGGCCGCAGACGTGATGAGCGAGTTGCGATACGCCTCGCCTTCACGCTTCTGCAGCTCCGGGTGTGTCTGACCGACGACGAGGTAGAGAGCGTTCGGATGACGCGCGACGATCTCGGGCATCGCCTCGATGACGTATTCGAGACCCTTGCGTGGGTCGACGAGCCCGAAGGTCGAGATGATCGCCTTGTCCTCGACGCCAAGTTGGCGCTTGAGGCGATGCCGGCCGCGCGGTTCGATCGCGGGCATGCCGTGCTCGATGACCACAGGCGGCCGTGTCACGCCATAGACCTCGTTCAAGAGGCGCGCCGCGGTCGTGCCCATCACGACCACCTGCTCGCTGTGCTGCGAAATGAAGCGGATGGTCTCGAGCGCCCATGGCTCCGGCTTCGGCGCGACGGTGTGGAGGGTGGTGATGACCGGCTTGGTGCAGCTTTCCAGGAACACGCGCAGATGATCGTCATACGTGCCGTCGTGCCACACGCCATACAGCCCGAACTCGTGCTGCACGTTGACGATATCGACGTTCGATGCGCTGATGGCGATCGCCGCGTCGCGGTATGTGGTCGGCTCCTCCTGACGGATGCGCCAGCGGACGTCCGGTCCGTAGGCGCGTGCGGCCCCCGGTTCGTCGATGGCGGCGGCGTAGATCCGAACGGTCGGATCGGCAGATTTCACCGCCGCGGCGAGATCCGCAGTGAAGGTGGCGATGCCGCAGCGGCGAGGAACGGAAGAGGCGACGAAGGCGATACGCATAAGGCAATTTTCCCGACTGGGCGCTCGTTTGGAGGGATCGCCGGCCACCCGTAGTGGGCGCCTTTATGGAGTAGGTGAACGTGGGGAGTGCCCGTAGTCAGTGTACCGCTAGCCGGAGCCCTCGATAGGCAGCCCTGCGTTCCGCCAAGCATTGATTCCACCACGAAGATTCGCGGATGTGATGCCGTGACGTTCGAAAATGCCTGTCGCGAGGCTCGAGCGCACACCGCTTGCGCAATACACAACCACCGTTCCATCACGCGGCACTTCACCGATCCGCTGCTCGAGCTGCTCGTACGGAATGTGTTGCGCGCCGGGCACGTGACCTTCGTCGTATTCCGAGCGCTCTCGAACGTCGACGAGCCGCGCGCCGTCGTCCGCAAGTCGTCCTGCGGTGCGCGCGTCCAGCTGCTGCGTCGTCGCCGTCGCGTCGTCAGATGGGCCGATCGGCTCGGCGTAGCCACGCACGTCATCAAATCCGATCATCGACAGCTGCGTGCGCAGTCGCTCCGCCTGCTCCTCGTCCCGAGTCAGGAGCACGACCGGGGTTCCGAAAGGCACGACCGCGCCGCACCTGACCGCGAAGCTGTCGTTCCCCACGATGTTGAGCGCCGCGCGGCGATGACCGCCGCCGTACAGATGCGGCGGCCGCGGATCGAGCAACGCCGCGCCCGGGGGCAACGGATCGCTGAGCAGCGGGAGCGGCCGGCGATCGGCGAGCGTCGCGCCCCGGTGGTTGAGCGCGCGCACGTGGGGGTAGTACGCAGGCGCCACTGGCAGGCCGCGCGCGATGGTCTCGCGGAACTCGCGGAACTCACCGCCCGCCGCGCGCGCCACGTCGTTGTGCCGGCGCTCGAAACCGAGCGTCGTCCAGCGCGACGTCGCCACCGTCGCGCTGCAGGCACTGCCGCCGCCGTGCGTTGGAAAGACGGCGACGTAGTCAGCGAGGCTGAGAACCTTGTCACGAAGAGTGGCGTACGCATCGCGCGCAAGCCTCTCTTCGAGCTCCGGTCCGAGCAGGTCGACGCGCGCGATGTGTCCGACGAGCAGGGCGCCACCGCTGAACAGGTACTGCGGATCGTCGGCGCGGCGCATGTCGCTGACGAGGAACGCCACGTGCTCGGGCGTGTGGCCCGGCGTCGCGACACACCGGACCCGCAGCGCGCCGACGTCAACGGTCGCTCCGTCGTTCAGCGTCTGGTGCGGGTAATCGACCAGCGCCTCGGGACCCGCGACCACCGCGATGGGTCGCAGCTCGGCGAGAGCGCGCGAGCCCGAGAGGTAGTCGTTGTGAACGTGCGTCTCGAACGAGTGCGTGATGAGGACGTCCAGCTTCGACGCGGCCGCGAGATACACATCGACGGCGCGGTCGGGATCGACCAGGAACGCGACGCCGGCATCGGGATCGGCGACGAGATAGCTCGCGTGTCCCAGCCCCGCGTCGAAGAACTGCTGCAGCAGCACGGCCGATCTCTACAGAGGGCCGAGCCCCGCGAAGCCGAGCACGCTCGGCAGCACCGATCCGAACAGGTATCCGGCGATGCCAGCGAACGCGGCCAACGCCACGACCTCGAGGCCGGAACGGATCGGGTCGCGCCGGGTCCATCTGCTCTTGACGACACCGATGCCAAAGACGACCACTCCGCACAGCACGATGGACGCGACCGGGGCGCTGGCGATCGGGACGAAGAAGTACGGAAGGATCGGAACGAGCGACGCGAGCCCGAACGAACCGCCCATCACGATGGCGCCCTGCAATGCACCCGGGCCCTCCTCGATGACAAGGCCCAGCTCTTTCTCGACCATGGTCTTGAGCAGCACGGTGGGCTCGCGCGCAAGCTCGGCCGCGACGCGTCGCGCGGCGGCCTCCGAGAGGCCCTCGGACTCGAGCATGTACGCGACCTCGGCCTCGGCCTCGGCCGGGCGATCGCGCACCTCTTCGCGTTCGTTCTCGATCTGCGCCACGTAGATCTCGCGCTGGCTCTTCGACGACATGTATTCGCCAGCGGCCATCGAGAACACACCCGCGAGCGCTGAGGCGATCCCCGCGACGAGGACCGCGAAGCGATCTCCGCTCGCCGCGCCAACGGTGCTGACGACCGCGAGCGTGCTTACGAGGCCGTCCTGCATCCCGAAGAGCGCTTCACGGATCTCGCCGAGCCACTCGGCTTCCTTCCGCTCGTCGGCGAGATGCTGCTTGAGCCACTCACGGTCGAGATGTCGTGCGTTGTCCGGATTGGGCTCTGCCATCCCGCGTAGCGTACTCAGATGACCCGGCCGCGCCTGCCGCTGCCATCGACGAGCGGCAGCTTCGCGCGATCCCATGCATTCACGCCACCCTCGAGGTTCTCTGCTTCGAAGCCGAGCCTCCGCAGCCCACGCACCGCGGCCTCGCTACGGCCGCCGCTGCGGCAGACCGCGACGATGGTCCGGTCCTTCGGAAGCTCACCCAGGCGGTCGCCGAGCTCGCCGAGGGGGATGTGCTGCGCTCCATCGATGTGGCCGGCCGCCCACTCATCGTCCTCGCGGACGTCCAGAAGATGGAACTCCGCCTGCCGTCTGCTGACCTCGTCTGCTTCCATATAGAGATTCTGAAAGCAAACACGCACCCGCACAATGAACGCGTAGCCAAACGTCCCACGGCCAGAGATGGCCATCACGCAGGCGAGCGCGGACAGGCGCTGGTCGAGACCGCGCTATCGGTGTCGCTCCTTGTGTTCACCATCCTCGGCGGCGCCGACATGGCGCGAGCATTCGCGGCCCAGATGGGCGTGCAGAACGCGGCGCGCGCTGGCGCCGAAGCGTGGGCAACCCGCGCCGCCACGACCGATGCCCAAGCGATCGCGTACGCGACCGACGAGCTAGGGCGGATCGCCGGAGTCGACTCCGCCGCGGCGACGATCACCGTCACGCACACGACCGGTGCCGGGGGCGAGTCGCTGGTGAACGTGCGCGTCCAGTACACGTACCGAACGCTTGCGCCCTGGCCGCTCGTCCCGAACTCGCTCTCGCTCGATCGAACGGCGACGTTTCGGAACTACCCGTGATCGTCGTTGCGGGCGGCGCTGGCACCGAAACCCTCTCTACGCGCGAAACCCCGTCCCTTCGGGACGGGGACCCCTCGCGCGCGGGGGCCCTCGGTGCCAGCGCCGCTCGCCGTCCTCGATCGACGTTCACTCGCCAGCGTCGCGTCGATCGTCTCGGCTCGCCTCTCGGGGACGACCGGGCGCAAGCGCTCGTTGAGACGGCGCTCGTTCTACCGCTCCTCTTGTTATTGATCGTTGGTCTCTTTGACGTTGGTCGCGCGATCTGGCTCAGCAACACGCTCGCGACCGCGGTGCGCGAGGGCACGCGATACGGGATCGTGCACGGCGCGCTCAGCGCGTCACCGACCGGCCCGGGCGCGGCTTCTTATACGCCACCGAACACCGACACGACCATCACCGCGCAGGTGCGGAGCTACGCGTCGGGTGTGCCGAACAATCTCACGGTGCTGTCGACCTGGCCGGATGGCAACGCGAACCGCGGAAGCCGCATTGTCGTGAGCGCGTCGTTCCCGTTCACGCCGATCCTCGCGCAGGTCTTCCTCGGCAGTGGTCTCGGCATCACGCTCCAGTCCAGCTCGACGCTCGTGATCGAGCAGTGACGCGCTGGTCACACGACGACGGCGGACAGGCGCTGATCCTCATCGCGATCGCGCTCGGCGGACTGCTGCTGGGCATCGGCCTCGCGCTCGACACCGGACAACTCTTCGTCGCACGCCGCGCGGCGCAAACGGCGGCGGACGCCGGAGCGTGGGCCGGGGCAGCGGTGCTGTACGCGGGCGGCAGCGCGGCGCAGGCGCGAACCGCAGCCGCGGCCGACGCGACGCGGAACGGCTACACCGATGGCGGCTTCATCACCGTCACGACCACGTCGCCACCCGCGAGCGGCACGTACGCCAACGATCCGGGCTATATCGAGGTCGCGATCACCGAGCAGGTGTTGACCCGCTTTCTATTCGGCGCGACCGCTGGGCGCACCGCGATCACCGTCCGGACCACTGCCGGCCTGGCCCGATCCGGCTCGGGCCAGGCAGTCATCGTCACGCGTCCGACGGGCAAGACCACCTTGACGCTGTCGGGGAGCGCAAGCTTGACCGTCGTTGGCGGCGGCACGAACACCAACACCTCCGATAGCGACGCGATAAGCATCGCGAGCGGCCAGCTGACCGCGACGTTCCACCGCGTCACGGGTAACGTGAAGGCCGGAGACGCCGCGAGCATGAATCCCGCGCCGACCACCGGGGTGGCCGCTGCCGCGGATCCGTTCCTCGCGCTTGCAGGACCGTCGACGACGGGGCTGCCTGCATTCGGCGGACAGACCATCACGAACGCGACCGTGACTCTGAGTCCGGGGGTCTACTCAGGGCTCGTCTCCGTCGGCAATCTGGGCATCGCGCGGCTCAACGCCGGCATCTATGTTTTCCGAGCGGGCCTCACCACGACGGGAACTGGCTCTCTGGTCCTGGCTGGCGCTGGTGGCGTCCTTCTGTACAACGCCAACGCGAGCTACCCGGCGGCGGGCGGTACATGCGGGAGCCTGTCGCTTGCGGGCACCGGAACGATGACGCTGGCGGCAAGCAAGACCGGCTCCTATGCCGGCGTGCTCGTCTTTCAACATCGCACCTGCGCGGGCGCCGCAGCTATCACGGTGCGCACTGGAACATCGCTCAGCGGAACGCTCTACGTGCCGGCTGCGACCCTGACCGTGACGACCGCGAACAACGTGACCATCGCTTCACAGATCGTTGCGTACGAGCTCGTGATCGCGGGCACTAGCACCCTCACCATGAGCTTCACGCCCGGATCGGTGGCCGGGAGCCGCGTGCCTTCTCTCGTGGAATGAGTCGCGCGGCCCTAGGGCCTGAGGACCCTCTGCGCCTCGTTCAAGAAGCTCGCGCCGGCGGTGCCGGCCGGCCGGGCATCCCCCGGTGCGCGGAGGAGCAGCTGAAGTGTTCCCCCTGAGGCCTGCAGCGCTGCGATGCGCTCGGCGGTCGTCGCATCGACGCGAAGCGTGTACACCGTGAGCGTCTTCGCGAGCACGGGTATGTCCTGGAGCACGATCCGACCGACGTAGTCGGGTTTGGTCGGGTCGATGATCGCGAGCGTGTACAAGATGTCGATGTGATCGCCGGTATCGATCAGTCCACCCGCGGCGTTCGCATCCGGGATGTTCACCGACATCGCGCGGAACGCGACCGAGGTGGCCACCGTCTGTCCCGGCGGCAAGACCGCGATGTGGCCTTCGCTGCCGGGCAGCGCGATCTTCGTGGGTAGGACCGGCTCGTTCGCTGACAAGCGCACCGTGGTGATCAGACCAGCGGTGGCGTTCGCGTCACGCAGCGCGTTGGCCGGCGCCACGTCGCGTGGCAGCTGAACGATCTTGACGTCACTCGACGCGAGGGCGGACCGAGCCTCGATGTCCCTGGCCGCAACGAGCACGTCGACCATCGCGGTGTCGGACGGAGTAGCGGTCCGGGCAGCGACCCCGTAGAGATAGGTGCCGGCCCCGGCAACGACCGCGATGATGACTCCAAGCGCAAGAAGGATGCGGGCCGCCAGGCGCGAGCGTCGTGGACTGCTGTACGGGTCTCCGAGATTGATTCCCGTGCTCAAGGAAGCCCTATCGTTTCGCAGTCACGCATTGCGGCGAGTCTAGCGTCGGGTGGAAGACCGAAAGGAAGACATGGCGGGCGAGAAGATCCTCTGCGTCGACGACGAGGACCCGATCCGCAAGCTCTGCACGGTGTATCTGTCGAAGCGCGGGTTTCGGGTCGAGGCGGTCGCGAACGGTGTCGAGGCCCTCAAGCTGATCGAAAGCAAAGGGGCGCCGGATCTTGTGGTGACCGACGTGAACATGCCACTGATGAACGGGCTCGAGCTCGTAAAGCGCCTGCGCGAGGACCGGCGCACGGCACGCACGCCGATCATCGTCCTCTCGGCTGCGAAGCAGGAGCAGGACATCCTCGCCGGCTACGCCCACGGCGCCGACGACTACATCGGCAAGCCGATCGACCTGGCGGTCCTGGCGGCGAAGATCGAGACGATCCTGCGACAGACGCGAGGCAAAGCCGAGGTCGTCGCGGCGCCGCGGAGGCTCGGCATGGTCATGGCGTTCGCGCATGGAAAGGGCGGCGTCGGCGCCACCACGCTGGCGGCCAACGTCGCCGCTGCCCTCGCGGCGGACAGCAAGACCGTTGTGCTCATCGACTTGAATCTTCAGTTCGGAAACGCGGCGATGTTCTTCGACCTGCGTCCGCGCACGACGATCGTGGAGTTCGCGCGCACCGACATCGGCCGCGTGACCGAGGATGACTTCAACCAGTACCTGGCCGACCACACGAGCGGTGTCCGCCTTCTCGCCGCTCCTCCGTCGCCCGAAGAGGCCGAGCTCGTGAGCGTCGGCGCCGTTCAGCAGGCGATCGATCTCGCACGCGGCGGACGCGACGCCGTGGTGCTCGACCTCGCGACCAAGCTTGACGAGACAACGCTCGCGGCGCTCGATGTCACCGATATCGTCTGCGTCGTGACCGCGCCGCATCTCGCGTCCCTTCGGAGCACGTCCGACACGCTCGCGATGCTGACCCGGATCGGGATCGCCGATGAACGCATCCTCCTCGCGCTCGTGCGGAACACCGCCAAGGGCATCGACGACGCAGGCGTCGCGAAGTTCCTGAAACGCAAGGCGGACAACGTGATTCCGTTCGCGGAGAAGGCGGACGCCGCCGCCGACCTCGGCGTGCCGTATGTCCTCGCCGAGCCAACTGACAAGACGGCCATCGCTTTGAAGCAGCTCGCGGTGCGGCTCGCCACGCGGAAGGCGGTGCCCGCGTGAGAGCGCCCTACCCGGTCGAGCTGGTGCCCCTCTTCCCAGAGTTCCTCACTAAGCGGCGCGTCAAGTTCACGTTCCCGCTGCGCCTCGTCGAGGAGCTCGGCATCGATCGACCGGCGCTCGCCTTCGCCATCAACGGCGTCGGGCCCCAGGGCGGCGGGCGTTTCAGCGAGATGTGGAATCCGTACGCGACCCAGTGGGATCAGCACCAAGCCGCGTCCGCAACGGCGCGCGACGCGGGCCTGGTCGACGAGAAGGACGGGCGCTGGGATCTGACGCCAAAGGGTCGCGAGCTGATGAAGCGCCTGCGCCACGAGGCTGACACGTATCTCGCTGCACTGCCGTCTCCGCTTGCGATGGAGGATCTCGCGCGGCTGGCTTCCCTCCTCGGACGTGCGTTCGAGGGGACCTCCGCTGGCCTCGATCGGCGCTGGCACTCGCACATCCCGAGGGTCGCACGGATGGCCGGCGACGCGAAGTCCCATCCGATGGTCGCTCTCGAGAACGCCGTCTACGGCCTATGGAACGCGCGGGACGACTGCCACATGGCCGCGTGGCGATCAGCCGGCCTCGATGGCCCGACGCTCGACACCCTCACGCGGATCTGGCGGGGCGAGGCCACGAGCGAGGAGGAGCTTGCCACCAAGCTGACCTCTCAGCGTCCGCCCGACGTCGCAGCAGAGCTCGCGCGGCTCCGTCGCGACGGCCTCGTCGCCAGCGGCGACCCGCCAAAGACAACGGAAAAGGGCGCAAAAGCGCGTCAGGCATTTCGGGCTGGCCGGACGACATCGCCTCGTCCACCGCCTGGATCCGGGAGAAGCTCGCCCTAGTTAACGCTTCCTTCTAACCTCGGCGCATGCCCGCGTCGTTAGTGCCGCGGGCGCGAAGTGCAACCCACCAAGCAGAACGGAGCAGCACGGCTGCGTCGTTACCGCGGCGTGGGCGAGCCCGGAGGGCGAGCCGACACGCCAAGCAGAACGAAGCAGCGACAGCTGCTTCGTTACAAAGTGGCACGGCAAATGCGATACAGGACCGTCACGATGATCGAACAGCGCCCCTCCACCGCCACGAGCCCACCGCACACGGGCGCGCGGGTGATGATCGTCGAGGACGACCGGGATATCGCGATGCTCCTCTCGAGCATCCTCGCCGAGGAGGGCTACGCGACCCACGTCGTCACGGACTCACGGCAGGCGGTCGAGACTTTCGAGCGCGTCCATCCGGACGTCGTCACGCTCGACGTGATGATGCCCAGCCTCGACGGCATCAGTCTCTGCCTTGAGCTCCGGCGGAACACCGACGTCCCGATCCTATTTATCAGCGCAAAGAAGGAGCCACCCGATCGAGTCGTTGGCCTGCGCGTCGGCGCGGACGACTACATCGGCAAGCCGTTCGACAACGACGAGCTGCTCGCGCGGATCGAGGCGCTGCTCCGTCGCGCCCAGATCTCGCACGACGGCGCGACGGCGAAGCAGTTGCGCTTCGGACGGTTCGTGATCGACAGCGGCAGCGTTCAGGCGATCGCCGGTGACCGGCAGGTGCAGCTGACACCGACGGAGTTCAAGCTCCTGCGCACGCTCGCCGGGGAGCCCGGCCGCGTGTTCACGCGGGACGACCTGCTCACCGGCGTGTGGGGCTACGAGCCGGGGAGCGACACGCGCCTCGTCGACGTCCACGTCGGCCGCCTCCGCAAGAAGCTGGAGGACGCGACAGTGACCGAGGTGGTCATCGAGACCGCGCGCGGATTCGGCTACCGCTTGGTGGACGTCACCCGAGCGCGCTGACCCTCGGTCCGCGCGCGGCGTTCACGCGCCGCCGAGGCGAGACCCTGTAGCACTGCCACCGTGTCGTCCCACCCGATGCATGCGTCGGTGACGCTCTGCCCATAGACCAGACGCGCGGGGTCGACCAGGTCCTGGCGGCCCGCGACGAGGAAGCTCTCGATCATCACGCCCGCGATGCCGCGTTCGCCGTCCGCGATCTGCGCCGCGATCTCACCCGCGACGGCGGGCTGGCGCTGGTGGTCCCGCTCGCTGTTCCCGTGGCTCGCGTCGACGATGAGCCGCTCGGGTAGGCCGGCGTCTCGTAGCGCATCGAGTGCTCCGCGCACGCTTGCCTTGTCGTAATTCGGACCGCGGGCACCGCCGCGCAGGATCACGTGGCCGTATGGGTTTCCGCGCGTGCTCACGAACGCAGCGAGTCCCTGCTCGGTGACGCCGATGAAGCTGTGCGGGTGGGCCGTCGCGCGCACCGCGTCGATCGCGATCTGCACGGTGCCGCCGGTCCCGTTCTTGAATCCGACGGGCATCGACAGACCCGAGGCGAGCTCGCGATGCACCTGACTCTCGGTGGTCCGCGCACCGATCGCGCCCCAGCTCACGAGATCCGACGTGTACTGGGGCGAAACGGGATCGAGGAACTCACAGCCCGCCGGCACGCCCAGCTCAGCGAGATCGAGCAGCAAACGGCGCGCGAGACGCAGCCCGTCGTTGATGCGGAAGCTGCCGTCGAGGCCGGGGTCGTTGATGAGCCCCTTCCAACCCACGGTCGTTCGCGGCTTCTCGAAGTACACGCGCATGACGATCCGCAGATCCGTCGCGAGCTCCTTCGCGAGCGTCGCGAGCCGGCGCGCGTATTCCGTCGCGGCGTCGACGTCGTGCACCGAACACGGCCCGACGACGACGATGAGGCGATCGTCCTCGCGATCGAGGATGCGCACGAGCTCTTCGCGCGCGCTCGCGACGGTCCGCGATCCTGTTTCGGTGAGCGGGAGCTCGTCGAGCAGGATCGCGGGCGGGATCAGGGGTCGGTAGCCTTCGACGCGGAGGTCGCGGGTCTTCATCGCGCCACCTACTCTACGGAGCCGTGCCGCTTTACGGCTACCGCGGTAAGCGACCGACGGTGGCGCCCGACGCGTTCGTCGCGCCGACCGCCGTGCTGATCGGGGACGTGACCGTGCGTTCCGGCGCGTCGGTCTGGTTCGGTTCGGTGCTCCGCGGCGACATGGACCGGATCGAGATCGGCGAGCGCTCGAACGTACAGGACAACTGCACCATCCACACCGACGCCGGGGAGCCGACGATCGTCGGGCCCGACTGCACGATCGGCCACGGAGCGATCGTCCATTCGTCGATCGTCGAGCGGAACGTGCTGATCGGCTCCGCCGCGGTCCTCGTCGGCGCCAACACCGTCGGCGAGCGCACGATCGTCGGCGCCGGCGCCGTGCTCGCCGAGCGTTTCGCCGCCCCGGCGCGCTCCCTGGTGCTCGGCGTTCCGGCCCGGGTCGTCCGTGAGGTCCGCCCCGAGGACGACCGATGGACGATCGGGGCGGCTCATCACTACGCCGAACTCTCCGCCTGGTACCGGGAGAACCTGAAGGAGATCAAGTAGCTCCGCGTGCCAACGCTGCGCCTCACCGGGACGGACCTCAGCATCGCCGATGTGCTCGCGGTGGCGCGGCGGAACACGCCGGTGGCGCTCGACCGCGCCGCGGAGCGTCGCATGTCGGAGTCCGCGAAGCTCGTCGCGGAGCTCGCGGCCGGGGACGCGCCCGTTTATGGCGTGAACACCGGCTTCGGCGACCTCGCGACGGTCCGCATCCCGATCGGCGAGCTCCGAGCGCTCCAGCGCAATCTCATTCGAAGTCACGCGGCCGGCGTCGGCGATCCGCTACCGGTCGACGTGGTCCGCGCGGTTCTGCTCCTGCGCGCCAACACGCTCGCCGCCGGTCGCTCCGGCGTGCGCCACGAGCTCGCGGAGATGCTGCTCGAGATGCTCGATCGCGGGGTGCATCCGGTGATCCCGATGCACGGAAGCGTCGGCGCCTCCGGCGATCTCGCGCCGCTCGCGCACGCCGCGCTGGTGCTGATCGGCGAGGGCGAGGCGTTCGTCGAGGACACTCGCATGTCGGGAGCCGACGCGCTGAAGCGAGCTGGACTCAAGCCGCTCGAGCTCGGACCGAAAGAGGGTGTCGCGCTCATCAACGGGACACAGGTCATGACCGCGATCGGCTGCCTCGCGCTTCACGACGCCGCCGTGCTCGCGGCGACCGCCGACATCGTCGGCGCGATGTCCGCTGAGGCCCTGCGCGCGACCGATGCCGCGTGGAACGCCGACCTTCACGCGGCGCGGCCACACCCGGGACAGCAGACGGTGGCCGGCAACCTTCGCTCGCTCATGGAGGGAAGCGCGAACGTCGCGTCGCACCGCGTTGGCGACACCCGCGTCCAGGACCCGTACTCCATTCGGTGCATGCCTCAGGTACACGGCGCGTCGCGCGACGCGCTCGACTACGCGCGGCGTGTCATCGAGATCGAGATCAATTCGGTGACCGACAACCCGCTGGTGTTCGCGGAGCAGCGGCGCGTCGTGAGCGGCGGCAACTTCCACGGGCAGCCGGTGGCGATCGCCCTCGACGTCGCCACCATCGCGGTCGCCGAGCTCGCCGACATCAGCGAGGCGCGCGTCGATCGACTCACGAACGCGCACACAAGCGGCCTGCCGCCGTTCCTGAGTCCCAACGCGGGCACGAACTCCGGTTTCATGGTCGCGCAGTACACGAGCGCGGCACTTGTCACGGAGAATCGGCTTCGCGCGTTCCCCGCGTCGGTCGAGTCGGTGCCGACGTCCGCGGGCATGGAGGATCACGTGAGCATGGGCGTCCACGCCGCGCTGAAGCTCGCGGCGGTCGTGCGCAACACGCGCGACGCGCTCGCGATCGAGGCGCTTTGCGGCGCGCAGGGTCTCGATCTGCTCGGCGCGACCACCGCGCCTGGCGTCGAGGAGGCCCGTCGCGTCGTGCGCGAACACGTCCCGAAGCTCGAAGCGGACCGCCCGCTGGCTCCGGACATCGCCGCCGTCGCGGAGCTCATCGAACGCGAGATCCTTCTCGCCGGCGTGAGGTCACGCATCCCCGATCTCGCGTGACGGCGCCGCAGGCCGTCGTGTTCGACCTCGGCGGCACGCTCGTGCAGTGGGCCGACTGGGAAGGCGGCGCGGCAACGAAATGGGGCCTCGCGTATGACGCGCTCTGCTCGTCAGGCGATGTGATCAGCGCGTCGCGGGAAGATTTTGTGAGCGCGATGCGCGCGGCGGAGAAAGCGCACTGGGAGCGTGTTGATCGCGATCATTGGAGCGGTCCGCCGACCGGGGTCGTGAGCGACGGCTTCCAGAGACTCGGCACCACCGTAAGTGACGCGGGACTCGTGA
>WNFL01238950.1_pt1 | contig 15194 bp, 16 predicted proteins | sample 5400361 | NCBI WGS metagenome assembly WNFL01 (sample SAMN13153351, study PRJNA577476) | soil metagenome | isolation source: 40 cm soil on Douglas fir-dominated hillslope | place: USA:California | collected 2013-09-17
CGTGACTACCTCCAGGGGGCTGCTCGCCGTCCCCGGCCGCGGGGCCCGTCAGCTCGCCGACGCGCCGCTCCAGCCCATCCACGGCGGCGAGCGCCTCGGCCTGGCCGGCCACGGTGCCCTTGAGGTCGCTCACGATCGCCGCGAGGGCGGCGAGGCGCTCCTGGATGTGGCGCCCGCCGGCTGCCTGCCGCTCGTCGAGGGCCGCGAGCTGGCGGGTCAGGTCGGCGAGCTGGAGCAGCACCGCGGTCATGCCCTCAGGTCCGTTCACGTCAGTCATGGCGGTCAGCTCCACGGGAAGGCGCTCGGGCCGTCCTCGCCGCCCGCGGCCTCGGAGTCGATGTCGGGCACGGCCCGCAGGCGGCGCTCAGAGGCGGCCCGCGCGGGCTCGGCGGCCAGGTTGGCGGGCTCGGCGACGGGCGCGATGGCAGCGATGGCGGCTCCGGCGCGCCGGGCGTGTTTGTAGGCCGGGTCGCGCCAGGCGGCTCCGAGCCTGGCGATCACGGGGTGTAGCCGCCGCGGATGACCAGGGCGTAGCCAGAGGGAAGCTGGCGGACCATATCGGGGGTCATGACGTCGTGCCAGACCCGCCGGTCGCGGTCCGGCTCGTATCCGCGGGCCCGGCTGGACCAGCGGCCCCGGTCGCGTTCGGTGAAGCAGGCCTGGCCGCACAGCTCGGAGGCCATCTTCAAGGTGGCGGTGTCGGTGATGCCGGGTAGCCAGATCTTCACCCCGCAGGTGTCGAGGATGGCCTGGGCGCCGTCCTTGCCCCACCGGGTGCGCAGCTGGGCTTCCCCGTGGGTGACGGGGATGAGCTGGATGCCCTTCCCGCCGGAGTCGGCGAGCCAGGCTGGGAGCGGGACGGGGCAGGTCTGGACGATCTCGTCCAGGGCCATCAGCAGGGGCGGGTCCAGCCGCCCGCCCGCCTTTGGTGGATCTCTCCGGCCTTGGCGGCGAACAGCGGGGCGACCGGGGAGTCGTCGTGATGGGACTCGGCGATCATGTCCAAGGTGCCGGACCTGGCCAGGAACTCGCCGATGTCCACGCCCTGGTCGTGACCGTCGGGCAGGACCGAGCGGCCAGGGCGGGGTCGGTCATGAACCCCAGCGCCCGGGACAGCACCATCCGGATCGTCGCGGCGGTCTTCTGCGCCTCTGACCGGAGCTCGGCCAGCTCGGCGCCCACTGATCTGCGCCCGCGGAGTCGAGGATGTCCTCGGCGGCCTCGGCATTGCCGAGCGCCCACCGGGCGACCAGCCTCATGTCCCCGCCGGCATGCGCTGCCGCGTGGAACAGGCAGCGCATGAAATCGGAGGCCTTGCCGGACCAGAAGCTGGCTTCCTCGGTGTCGGCCATGTTCACCGCCTTGGCGAACCCGTCCGCGCGGCGAATCGCGGTGGCAGTGTCCGTACAGCCGGCCACGGGATTCCACCGGAACGTCGAGGGCACGCCGCCCACGGACTGCGGGCTGAACACGTGCACCGGCCCGCGGCGGGCCCGGATGCCGGAGGTGAGCTGGAAGACGTCGTGCCTAGTCGTCGTCGCGACCACCGGGCCGGGGTAACGCATTATCAGCCCAGCGAGCAGCCCGGTCTTCCGGCTGCGCGGCGGGCCGTCGACCAGCACGTGCTCTTCGACCGGGACCCGCAGGCCGTGGCGGTACTGCGCCCGGCCGGGCATGACCGAGTGCTCATCTGGGCAGGTCATCCGCCGCCACATGCTCAGCGACGGCCGGGACCGGCCGGAGCGGCGAAACGCGGCGAGCCGGCCCCAGCGCAGCCACAACTCGAAAACCGTCGCATGCCCGCGACCCGGATGCAGCCGCAGCCGCAGCCGCAGGTGCCGGATCCGGTACCGGGGCATCGCCCGCGCAGGTGCGATGCATCGACAGTGCAACTCACGCGGAGGCCAGCGGTGACCTACTTCGTCGCGAAGTGGACTGCCCGGCATGCAAACGCTCTGCGCGAGGCGCTACGGATGACGAACGAGGATTTCGCCGAGCACCTCCAGATCGCTGTGCGCACCGTGGCCTACTGGCGGAGTGACCCCGACATGGTGCCCCGGCAGGGCATGCAGCAGATCCTTGACGTCGCTCTGGAACGGGCGCCCGAGCCGGCCCGCGCTCAGTTCCACAGGCTGCTGGCAGAGGCTGGGCGCGACTCTGCACCCAGCGCGAATGCGGCGGCTGATAACGACCCGGCCGGCTTGACCGAATGGCTGAGCGCCAGCAGCACGAGCGACGAAGTGATCGAGGCAGTCGATCGCGCCGCCACAGCGCTCGCCGAGTCCCACGCCTGGACCCCGGCACCGATGCTGTTAGCCGACGTGCGACAGTTGCAAGCACGCGTCTGGCGGCTACTGACCGTAGGCAGGCCTCGGCACCGGCAGGAGCGGGAGTTGCTCCGGGTCAATGGCGACCTGCTGGCTCACATGAGCCTGCTTTTGAGCGATCTTCACGCCGCTCGGGAAGCCGACAAGTATGGCAACATCGCAAAGCTATACCTGAGCGAAGCGGGGGCCAGCGAAGGAAACGCCTGGTACGTGCTGGCCAAGAACGCCCGGTGGAACCGGTTGTACGCGCTCGCCGCGGACCTCGCCAGCCAGGGCCTGGCGTCCGGATCGCCTGTTCCCATGGCCGTCCAGCTCGGCTGTTACGAGGCGAACTCGTCGGCGCTGGCCGGGGACGCGACCCGGGCCAGTACAGCCATGCGTCAGGCCGAGGAGCGGGCTACCGCGCTGCCGCCCGCCCAGCTCACCACCTCACCGTGGTCGTTCCCGTCCAAGCGAATGACGATCTTCCGGGTATCTGTTGCGTTGCGGACCGGCGACCCGGACGGCGCCCTGTTCGCCGCATCCGGCACCAGCGCGACGTTGGACCCGGACGGGCCGCACGTTCCCGCCGCGTGGGCGCAAATCAGGATCGGCACTGGGATCGCCTGCGTGCTCAGGGATGAACCTGACGGCGCTGCCGAGCAGGTTGGCCCGGTGTTCGACCTGCCAGCGGAGTTGCGGATCGCTACCGTGACGGGGTGGCTGGCCGACCTGGATCGGCGGCTGGCTGGTGCCCGGTACCTACACGTTCCCGTAGTGGCCGGGCTGCGTCAGCAGATCAGCGACTTCACCAAGACGGCGGCAGACGCGCAGCGCCCGCCGCCGGGTAAGGAGATGCCAGTATGAATGGCCTTCCCGACGAGATGATCAACCGCTGGCACGATCGTGCCGAGCCCGCGGCAGGTGAGGGCCTCATTTACTGGCACATGCTGGTCGGCGCCGATCCCGACGTGCACGCCCTGGCGCTGGAGGCCCGGCGCAGGCTCGCGCCGTTCGCGGGGCTGCATCTGACCCCGCCGGAATGGCTGCACATGACGGTCCTGATCGCCGGGCTGGCCAGCGAGATTGACAGCGACGGGCGGAGCGGATGGCTGTCGCCGCGGCGCGGATGCTGGCGGACGTGCCGCCGATCACGGTCACCATCGGAAGGATCCTCTACCACCCGGAGGCGATTATGCTGGCCGCCCGGCCAGCCGATGCGCTCATGCCCGTCCTCGAAGCCGCCACGGAGGCGACACGCCAGGTTACGGGGAATCCCGGACGGTCCGGCAGCAAGCTCGCGTCGTGGACCCCGCACGTCACGATCGCCTACAGCACTGCCCGGCAGCCGGCCAGCCCGATCATCAATGCGCTAGGAATGGCGCTGCCGGAACGGGAGGTCAAGATCACTGCCGTGAGTCTGGTCAGCCAGCGGGGGGCTGAGCGCGGCTGGGACTGGCATGAGCTGTCTTCGGCTCGCTGGGGTACGATCTGCACCTGCTGTCCGACCGGAGGCCGCCGGAGTCTTAGTCCAGCGCGCGGGCGATTATGCCGACGACCTCGCGCGGGTCCAGCCCGTCGCGGTTCCTGACCGGGTCGGCGAGGTCGCGAGTCCACTGGATCGAGTTGTCATCGAAGATCCGCGCCGTCCCCCGATCAGGCCGGATCGGGTTGGTTACCGCGGCGACTGAAAACACCTCGTACCAGAACTGGTCGACGCGCGACGTCAGCTTTATGCGCAAGCCCCGGTCCGCGAGTATCCGGCAGGCCGCGCCGCAGACTGTCCCGTCGCCATCCGGGGCTGGCATCCGCCCCGCGATCCGGCCGACCGGCCGGTGCTCGGCGCCCAGCCGGATGGTCACGATCCTGATGCGCTGGCTCGGCCTGGCAAGGCTCGCAGAGCCGGTACTCGATCTCGACACGCCCGCTGATGTGGAATGCCAGGTCGCACAGGGCTCCAGGCACGTTCATGACTCTCAGCAGACGCACCGCCGCCCGCTCTGGATCCTGCACGTCGAAGCGATGACCGGTCAGAAGGTCCGCGACTGCGAGCACGAGATGACCTTCACCGCTCTGCTGCGACTGCTCGTCGCGGGCGGCTTGTACGTCCTGTCCGGCTGCAACGGTCGTGGCGGGCGATCGTTCCTCCAAGTCCCAACGCAGTGTACAGCCGTGTGCACACGGGTAAACCCCGATGAACACGTGCGCTCACGGGGGGACTTGGCTCAGATCTTCTGATCGACCATGACTCACCGGTCCCGCTGCACCAGCAGCTCGCAACGCGGCTGCGCCAGCAGATCGCCTCGGGCGAGCTGACCGGCCGCGTCCCCTCAATCCTCGGACTGACCCAGCAATACGGCATCTCGCACCGCACGGCTGCGCATGCGCTGACCACGCTGCGAGACGAAGGCCTGATCATCAGCGTCCGCGGCAAGGGCTACTACGTTGCCGTCAGCCGCGGTAACTGACCCACTGCCGACAGACGGCAGAGGTGCAAGCCAACGGGATCTGCCCGCTCGCGACCGCGACGACCGCCGGAGACGGCAGCCAGGGGTCACGGATTGTTACTGATGCACATGCTCCTGATCCGCTCTATATGAGACTCGATCGGGCGCGGTTCTTGGCGCTGACTACCTGACTGCCCGTCCATGCCGAACAGTCATTCTGTCGGCGTATGGCAGCTTTGAGAGCCTGAGATGGTACGTGAGCAGGCTCAAGTCTCGGATGGCTTCTTCCTCCGCGTCTGCCAGCGCCGCGAGGGCCGTGGCAGCGGAGACATTCCGCAATGCGTGACGACGGAAATCTGACATGCCTCCGCGGTCACGCCATGCCGAAATGACCGAGGAAGGGACGGCCGAAATGGCGCCAGACAGTGGACCTGGGCGGTGGAGGTCGCGGGCGGCCCGGGCCACCTGTTCGCCCGGGCACTCGTCGCCGCCGGGGAGCAGGTCGTGGACGTGTAGCCCAAGCTCAGCACATGTCCGGAATCCGGCCCTCCCGCCTACTTGTCCGCGGGAGGGCCGAGTCGCAATCATGATCGACAAAGTTGTGGGGTCAACCCGTGCGGGGTCTGCCCCACGGGTGCGGGAGGAGGGCGTCGATCCGGTCGAGAAGGCCGGTCCGCTGCCTCTCGATCTCGGCTAGGCGATGCCAGCGGTCGAAGAGCGGGTCGAGGTTGACCTTGCGGGTGCCGGGGATGCTGGTCCCGATGTACCCGTGAATACTGCCCAAAGCGTCCTGGCCGATCGTCTTGGCTGTATTGGGCGGCGGCTCGGCCGACAAGCCGCCGATGAGAAGTCGGACGATGCCGTAGAACCCGTAGGCGGCGTCGACGACCTCCTGGGTCGTGTTGCAGATATCCGGGAACGTCTTGTCCGTGAGCGTGTCGCCGATCTCGGCAATGCGGGCGAGATCGCGGCGGCTGTTGTCGATGTTCTCAAGGTACGCGTCGAGATCATCGTCCAGGTCGGCCACCAGGCCGTCGCGCTCGCGGGAGACCGTGGAGCCATCGAGGGCTATGCCGAGGTACATCAGGGTAGGCAAGAGCAGGCCGGTGACGGCCGCGACGAAGACCATCAGAGCGGTCGTGTCGATGCTGGCGTCGCCAAGGGCGGCGGTGCCGCGCCAGATCATGCCGCTGGTAATGGCTGCGGCGGTCACAGCGGTTAGTCCGATGTACAGGTTGCGCCGCGTGAATCCCTGGTCTGCCTCGTAGCGGTTGCCGTCGGCGCGGGCCTCCCGTGCGTGGTTGTGGCTACCGGCGGCGTGGCGTACTAGCCAGGTCTGGCCGAGGATGATGACTACGACAACTGTCGCGGCGAAGGACCAGCCGAGCCAGTCCTGCCATGGCTGCAGCAGTGGCACGTTGAGGTAGTAGTCGACGAAGGTGAGGAACCCCGCCGCCTCCACCCACGGAGCCCAGCTCGCAAGCCGCTGGAACACCGGGCTGGCGCGGCGGTGGTGGTGCTTGCCGGCGGCCTCGTCACGCTTGATCTTCATGTCGTGCTGTTCGACGCGTTCCACGGCCTGGGCGACGGAGTAGTTGGCGCCAGACTCCACTGTGTCGAAAGGGCGGGTGTTCTCGGTGATTTCGTCCAGGTTCGCCTTGGCGTTCTCGCTGAGGTCCTGCGACTCGTCGAGGGCATGGTCGGCCTCCGCATCGAGCCGGTTTGCGAATTCCTGCTGTCCGTGATGAAGTGGTCCGCCAGGCGGTAGTTCTGGCTGAGCCTGGGCTCCCAACGGTCGCGAGGGGTGCCAATGGACTGGTGCTCTTCGACGGCCATGCGGGCCAGGAGGGCGGCCGATTCGTACTCATTCTTGCGGATCCCGAGCTTGGCGGCCTCCTTCTGGGTAAGAGCTGGCTGCCACTGCTGACTAGGTTCCTCCTGCCCGGTGCGGCCGACTGTGACATTTGCGATGGACATGGCGCTCGCCTCTTTCGCTTGGTTGATTCACTTGACGGTGTAGGTGATGACCACGACCCGGTTGGCGGGGCTGCGCGGGTCGGCGGGGTCGGGCTGGTTGACGTTGCCGTGCCCGGTCAGGCGGGTGATGGCAGACCTGGGCACTCCGAGGTCATTGACCAGGAGGTTCGCGATGGTCTGAACCCTCGCGATGCTGAGCTTGCGGTTGTAGGCGTAATCGGTTGCAGGCTTGCCGCTGGCGTTGACCGGCCCCTCGTAAGACGTCCACCCGTCGAGCGCGAAGGTGGCGTGGGTAGCGACCGCAGCGTGTATGCAGGGGGTCAGGGCCTGCTTGGTCTCCGCGGCGTCGATCAGCTTGGCAGTGTCGAAAATGAAGTAGCTCGCCGGCAGCGTGCACCTCACGCTGTTCTTTCCCACGGGTACCGACGGGATCGGCGTGACCGGCAGGGCGGGGACCGCGACCGTTGGCGCGCTCGCGGCCCCCGGGCTAGCGGTGGTGCCGTTGGCGTCGATGAACGTGACGGAGGTTGCGCCTGCAGCGGTCAGCAGGGCGGTCCAGACGGCGTTGCGGTAGTTCTTCTGGGCCCGTCCGAGCTGGGGCTGAGGGCCAGCGGTTGGCACGATGACGAACGTCACCGAACTATGGAGAGTCGGCAGCGCACCGGCCCTCTTCACGACCGCCACCAGTGCCTTCGGGGAGACGGACCATTTCAATGACCGGAAGTCGTCGGGGTTGGCGAGGTCAATGCCGGTGCTGATGATTATCACGGGTGCGCCGGTGAAGTCGGTCTTCGTGAGGCCGGCGTAGAGAGCCTGGCCGCCGCCGGTGGTTGCCGCCGGTGAGTTAATGGCTTTCTCGATGGCGGAGATCTTCGCGTCGATGACCGGAACGGCGCGGCCGTTCACCTTGAGCACAGGATCGCTGCTGGAGTTACCCGTGCGGGGGGTCATGTCGATGTACGCCGTGGTTACGTCACCGGTGATACCAACCCGGGTGAGCGCGATGGTCTGGTGGGCCAGTCCGATCTGGAGCAGCTCGTTTTGCACCGTGTGCGGAAGGGTGATGGTCGCGTCGTTGGCCGTGGGCGCGGCGTAGATGAACTGGGCGGCGACAGGGTCTGCTTCGCGGTCAGCGGCGTTCGTTGCGATGCCATGGTGGGCCATCAGGTAGATCGCGAGCGCGAGGACGAGGATGGCGGCCACGACGGCGGCCATCAAAGACTTGCGATAACTCGGCTGGGACGTCCGGGCACGGCGACCGTAACGATCGCGGCGGCGCGCTGGCTGACGGCGAACCATCGCACGCCCACGGGTCCGGGTCGAGCGACCCCGGTGCGGCGAGGCGCCACGACGAACATGCGTCCCCCTAGTGCGCATAACGTTCTCCTCCTGGCCTAGCCGCGCGCCCCGCCTGGTGATCTCCGGTTGGAGGATCGATAGCGTCAGCGGCCCGGCAGCCAGCGCGCCGAAGAACACGGAGATCGCCAGCCGCGGAATCATGGCAAGCAGCCGTCGTTTGCGGCTTGTGAGGCCCAAGAACGGTACGCCGATGTTGCCGATCACGAAGCCCTCGAGCACGCCGGACAGGCCAGGCCCGGGCGGCAGAGATGCGAAGCATGTACCCGACCTCGAGCGCTGCCGGAGCTCCGCCGATGAGGGCGGTTAGCAGCACACCCAAGCCGAGACCGCCGTACACTGACCGCTCGCCCGGGCACCGGCGAAGCCCGTCATCTCGTGCTCCGCCGAGCCTGCGAAGCAATGCGACCGCCATCGCGCGCGGCCGTGCGAGAGACGCCGTGCCCAGCTCCAGTGGGTTATCGTCATGCTCGGCACTGCGCCTGCTCACTCCGTTCCTCCTCACGCGGCGTCACTGTGCTCGTCAGGCCCGCGCCTTTGCCACGTCGGCGGCGGCTGCTCTGGAAGGGCGCGCAACGGCCCGACGCTGGCCTGGGCGACCTGATCCACCCGACGAATCACCTCGACCGTGACCAGATGCGCGAACTGTGCGTTGCGGGTGATCTTCACTTCGCGCGCCCAGCAGGCAACGGCTAGCTGCTCGCGCGCGGACTCCAGGTCCTGTGGGCTTGTACCGGCTCGGCACCAGACCAAGACCCGCTCGCCGAACGGCTGAGCCCTGGTCACCAGCACCACCGGGATCTTTCCGTCCCGCGAGTGCACGAACGCCTGCGCACACCCGGTTCGGATCCGGTGCGGTGAGATGATGCACCAAGCCCGCGCCGCCGCCACGCGCCGGGCGGGTGGGAATAGCGCGATTAGCGCGGCAAAGGCCACCGTTGTCGCTACCGCTCCGATCAGCCCCGCTATCCCGGCCGAAACGGCCAGAGCGTGCAGGGCGGCGGCCAGGCCGCAGCAGCCGGCCAGCTCGTACCGCCACCGCCACCCGATGACCAACGGGTTCGGACGGGACACCGAGGTGAGCAACAGCCGCAGCCCGGCGGTGTCGCGCATGCCGCGTGGACCGCGGAAGGCGCACATCAGGCAGCCCTTCCGCGAGTCAGCGGGGGCTGGCCGACGGTGATACGCCCTGTGGCCCGGCAGCGCCGGCACCGCTGGCCGTCCGCGCCCCCGGCGCCGCGGCAGGCCTGGCAGCGTGCAAGCAGGTCAAACCGTGGGTCGCGGTACTCGCGAGCGAGGCCTCCGCATCTGACCTGCAGTGTCCAGCCCTGCGCCGAGGCGTAGGCATCTGCGTCGCGGAGCAATCTCTTTCCCGCTGCGCCGAGGCGGTGGATTAGGATCCCTCCGACCTTTGCCTGGCGCCATGACCGACGTCCGCTCATCGCCCCTCCCGACTCCGGATCCAGGCCAGCCGACCTGGGTCGCCGCTTCTGCCGGGCAGGCACTGTCAGGTCTGGTGCGCTCGGCCCAGGCCTGGAGCGGCCGATGCCGTCGATGCGCCAGCCGACTTCGCCTGCCGGTGAACCGAGTGTGAACGGCAGGCGACGATGAATCGATGGTGCCGGACATGCGCGCGGATGCAGGTTCAGCTATCGATCGACTTGCGCTCTGATAGCCGATTGCGCGGCGCTAGTGCCGCTGGATCCGCGGCCCGATGGGTCCGCGCGTCAACTAACTCGTGGGCTCATCGGCCCGACATCTGCTGCATCGACGGTCAGCTTAGAATCTGAGCCCAGCGTGCCGAACACGTCGTCGTCGTGGAGGCAGATGGCAGGGATGCCGCGCTCCCTGAGTACGACACAAAGGTGAGCGAGCAGGGAGGCGTGGCGGAAGACGAAACCGGTGCCGCGCCCGCATCTGGCGACCAGCGGCAAAAGGTCCACAGAGGCGCGGTCAGCGACGAAGATCACATCCTCGATCTTGCCGTCCGCATCATCGAACTCCTCGAGCAGATGTGCGTCAAGTTCACCGCTGCCGTCATTGACTATGCGCACAACCTCGCCGACGGCGCGTCCTGGTGACAGGACGCCGTCACGAATAAGCTCCCTGCTCAGTCGCCCCGCCGAAGGTTCGGAGTCACCTTCCGCCAGGTCGATTACGTAGGCCTGGATCGCACCGCAACTATCTCTCGTTATCCCGAACTCAAGTGCGGCATCCGGATATTCGCTGAACAAAGGCGCTACCTGACTGACTGCCGTTGATATCTCATCGTCCGACAGCGATAGTTGCTCTTCGACCGGGCGTTCCGTCACGACATAGCCATTGATGAAATGGTAAGCCACATCCTGCTCGGCTGGGAATCTCTCCAAGACCTTGCCCGACTTCGAGATGATGAAGCGCGATGGATCGACAACACCCTTGGGTACAAAATGTCCGACCGCAAGCTCTGCGACATAGTCATCGCCCAGCCGCCGGACAATTCCGGTCGCGATGGCGTCGTAAATCTCCTGGACTACGACGCCCGCTATCCAGGTTTGCTCAAGACCCCGGCTCAGCACATCATTGGTAACGGCGAGGGCGGTCTCACGAGGCGGGAAGCGACGGATAGCGTAGCGTCGGCACCCCTGTGTGAACAAGGGAACATTCATGCAGTTTACCTGAGCGTATTCGCGCTGAACCTTGCTGTTCGCGCGAACAGGATGAATCAGCACGATGCTTAGTCCGGATGCGTCGCTGCTGGGAATCTCCTTCGGCAGTTCGGCGATCCTGCTCCCGCGCGTCGTTAGAACCACGGCTTTGGACATCATGACACCGGCCTGAGACGCCGCAACGCGAAGGTGCATCTTCGAGTGCCAGCTGATGACGCCGGGCAGCGACTTCAGCTCATCCAGAGACAGCGCGTCGACACACTGTTCGTGAGGAAGCACCACAGGGCGAGCCTGCAAGAGCCAGAGCTTTCCGCCGCAATCCAGCGCCCACTCGACATCGACCGGGCCACCGAAGACTGTCTCCATGGTGTCAAGCACGTGGAGCAACTGACTGAGCGTCAATGGGTCGCCAGGCCATAGGCCGTCGTAATCCGTCACGGAACGAGCAACTATCAACGAACCGTCCTGCCGCCCAGCAACGAGCCGATCGCCACTGCCAGGCGTCCATGAGACGACGTACGGAGCCCGCGCGAAGCTCAGCGGGTCACACGAGAATGCAACTCCCGCGTACGCCGGACGGACTGCTTCCTGCACGATCACGGCGAGCGGAGGGTCTCCGCTCTCGCGAACGCGCTGTACCGCCCGGATCAGGTCGTCGGCGTCGAAAATGTCAAGAAGAGACGTGAAGCGGCCCGCGCCGGACTCGGTGACGCCGTCCTCGGCCTGCGAGGAGCTCCGGACAGCGAGGCAAGCCTTGCCGGAGCCATCAATGGCTCCGTTGGTCCACTTGTTGACTGCGGCCCAGACGTCGTGATCAAGAGGGTCGTCTGGCGCAATGACGAAAGCGCCAGGAACGGCAAAGCCCTTCGAGATAAGGCGGAGCAACCCGAAGGCCTTGTTGCCGTAATCATGGACATCAAGCAGTTGCTCGTCGAGGACGTCCATCCCTGCCCAACCCTGCCACTAGCGGCGCAGAGCCCCAGAGCCCGGCGGCCAAGTCCTCATCCGGCGCAAGACCGAAACGGACATAAGGTGGATATGAAGTATTAAGTTCTCGTAAAACATTTTCTAGACGGGCATACCATCCGCTCATACCGGCCGCCTTACGGCGGGCTGCCAACGGCAGTCTAACCACCATGCAGGTCAACATCCGGCATATTGGCGCCGACACGAACGACTCGTCAAGATGCAACCTCGGCTCCTCTCGCCGCCGGTGAGGTGCGCCGTCACCGGGCCGATTGAGCCTGCAGGGCTGCCGTCCAGCCGCTGTCATCGAGGTACCTAGCCACTGCAGGTGGAACGAACCTCCGCCACTCGCCGCCCGAGCGCATGGCTTGCCTAATCTGTGTTCCCGATGTCAGACGATCGATATCGTCTCGGCGCCAAAGAATCTCAACTTCATAACCGAGACTTGCCATGAGGTCTGCCTTGCGGTCTCCCCATGGGCCATAAGTCGTGACACATACAATCGTAATCGCTGGAGTGGGCAGAAAAGATGACATTTCCGCGGGAGTAGTGACCGGCGCAGGTACCACCGCGAAGTCGCGGCAATTCCACCCGGCCTCAAGGAGGTGGGCAGTGATCATCTGCTGCCGGTCGAAGTACGTGAATGGATTATTCTCTGCGCGCGACCGGCTGGGATCCGCCGTGTCGTGGATCAGCCTGTTGATGTCAGGATTAGTTACACCGATGACCAGACAATCGGCTCGCTTCCGCGCAGCCTCAAGATATTCGATGTGACCGATGTGAAGTGGCTGGAATCTTCCAAGTACCAGACTTTTGCGGGGTCTACTCGAGGTAGAGCTGCGGATCATGTGTACTTCTCCGGAGCTAGGAAAGAGGAACTCCGCCACATCTCAATGAACAGCGTAGCAAAAGCCTCGGCAAGAGGCCAGGGTGAAAGAGGGTCAAGAACCACGTGAGGTGAAGCCCAGCCCTGGTCACCTTGGAGATAGGACTCCTCGTCGAGCCGATAAAAAGAGAACGTGACGACATCCTTGTCTAGGACGTGAATTCTGAACCGAGGCAAGTGGTCGAACACTTTAACCTGGAATGAACTGTGCTCTGCCGAAAGCTTGGCGAGGATCGGCATGTGCTCAGCGCTGACCCGATCGCCTTGCAAGTCGTGCAGGCGGCGGTAGCCAGGTCCTTCCGGATTCATGATCATGAACCGGACGTCCCCGTCGGCGGTGTGGTCGAGTACTGTCAAGAAGTCTGACAATTCGGCCCTGACATCAGGATCGACGACCCACTTTGATGCGAGCACGCCGCTGAACCACAGGCGTTGCTTGGCCCGGCGCATCAGCTGGATGGGCTCCATACGCGCACCAGGCAGGCTGAGTTCGGAGTCAGTGCTGAGGCCGAGGATCTCGGCGAGCTGGAACCGGTCAGCGATGCGAAGGTCTTGTCCCGCACGAGACTCCTCGGAGGCAGCCGCAGTCGGCACAGCCGGGCTCTGATCCTGGATGTGCGCGCGCCGTGGAGTTCGCAGGAGTGAGAAGCCCGCTTCGTTGCGCTGGCTGCGGCCGAAGTACTCGGTAACCTGCTGGGGAACTGCCTGACGGTGCCGGATGTCGTAGTAGCGCAGTGCGCGGGCGTATGTCTCCTTGGCTTTAGAGGGGTTTCCTGTCGAATAGTAGGCGCGGATCAAGTGACACCAGTCATAGCTGTCGGGAGAGTGACTGTCGTTGACGCGATTCTCTAGCATGAGGATCGATCCGCGAAGGCGCTGCACGGTGCCTACCCGGAGCGCCAGAAGTATCCGTAGCTGCTGCGCCTCCTCGTAGAGGCGATCGTATTCGTAGTGATACTGGTGCTCACTAGCTACCACATCGCCGAGCTCGATGGCGGGGTTCGCCCGCCACAACTGCGCCGCACGCTCGAGGCTGCCGAGGTCACGCTCGGCGCGCTCGACCGGAAGATCCTCAGGTTCCGCGGCGCCACTGTATTCGGCAGCGAGTGGCTCCACGATCTTGCGATACTCGAAGGCGTCGACGTCAACAGTCGATTCGTCGAGCTGGTATCCCGCTCCGAACTGGCTGCGGACGGCAAGATCGCCCCACGCTGGTCCGCCGAGCTTGGCCCGAAGATGCTTGATCATCGGGGCGACGCTCCTCGAAGTCGAATAACTGAGCACCGCAGCGAGGGATTCGCTCGAGAAGCAGTGACCTTCGGACAACGCAAGCAGTCGGAGGACCTTGCCGTCGCGACCGAGGATCTCCAGCGGGACATCGCTGCCTGGAAGCACGATGCGTGCCTTCGGGTGGAGCAGCAGCAATCGAGCCATTCCAGGACCGGTACGTGCACCATCTTCCCCACCCATGAACTAAGGCTAATCCAATCGCTGGGCATTGTGACTGCCTGAGGCTACTCGTGCGATAGCGTATAGCTTGCGAAGTTCTAGCCTCGTGATGTCGCAGGAGAACGGTCGGCAGGTGGGAACAGCCCTTGGCGAAAGGCCGCCCAAACCCACGCCCAAAGACCAACGGCGATGGACAGCCAGGCCAGCTCGCAGCCGACCCCACGGTGGCAGGCACCAATATCGACAGGTCCGGCAAGGAAACAGTCGCGGCCCGGCCGCCGATCACCGGCAAACGGTCCACGGCAGACCGATAACCTCCGAGAATACTAGAGATTCCTAGTCGGCGGTCGGTGCACCGGCAGCCACGGTTGCGTTCACGTTCCGTAGTCAATGCTTCCCAGTAGTCTGTCGGCAAGCTGGCGAGGCGCTGGGCTCACGTGGTGGCAAGTCATGTCGGTGACTGCTAGAGGGCTTGATTTAGTGATCACGTTATTGGTGAGTCAAGTTTGGTGGCAGCGAGTCGTTTCTGCTGGCTGTGGGCTTTGGGGCTAGGCGGCGAGGCCTGAGCGGAGGGCGAGGTCGTCGATGGCTGCGTCGTAGGCGCGGGCGGCGGCGCGCAGCCGGGAGTGCGCGGGGGGATCGGGCGCGGCGAGTTGGGCCAGGCCAGTGATGAGGAGCCGCCGGGTGAGCCGGGTGAGGAATAGTGCCTGGCGGGTGCCGGCCGGGGTGACCTGGTAGCGGAAGGTGCCGGGGATGCGTTCGATGAGGCCGTGGATGCGCAGCCGCCGCAGGTCGTAGCTGATCTGCCCGCTGGTCATGTCCTCGGGGTTAAGCCCCAGCAAGGGCGCGAGGTGAGTGCGCAGGTCGCGGTTCGCGAAACCGTGGGGCAGCAGCCGGAAGGCGCACAGGGCGGCGAGCAGGGCCTGGACGCGCGTGCTGGTGAGGGGCAGGCCGGCTGTGCGGGTGCCGGCCGGGCTGATGACGGGATGGGTGAGGCCGGCCAGGGCGGCGGAGCCTTCGGCGGGGTCGTGGCTGATCCGTTGGACGCCGAGCAGGCGCCTGCAGGCGGTGAAGCCGATCTCCTTCAGCTCAGGAAGATGAGACAGCCCCTTGGCCACGCCGAAGTCGGCGGTGTCGTTGATCGTGGTTTTCGTTCTGA
>WNFL01130731.1_pt1 | contig 15193 bp, 16 predicted proteins | sample 5400361 | NCBI WGS metagenome assembly WNFL01 (sample SAMN13153351, study PRJNA577476) | soil metagenome | isolation source: 40 cm soil on Douglas fir-dominated hillslope | place: USA:California | collected 2013-09-17
CGTCCAGCCGGTCTCGCAGAGTTGTCGGACGACCTAAACTACGATTGCACTACCTTGATAGGGAAGGCGCACGGCCCGACTCCGCAAAGCCTGCGTCGCCGCTCTCCAGGCCGTTCCGCGTAAAAGCCGAGCATCGTAGTTAACGTGGCAATCGCGATTTTTGGTTGAGACTCAATCTCAGCGCTGAATCGAATAAACTTCGGGTTGATCGGCTAAGGTCACCATTAGTTCGTGGTACGCGCGGCGCGGAAGCCGAGTACGAAGGACCCAGAGTTCTCGATCATTCTCCACCGGACTCCGTTGGACTGCCTGGAACGGGATTTCGAACTGTTCCAAGAGACTCTCTAACTTCACTTCGGTTTTGCCTTGACCTGGATTCACCACCAAGCGAGTCACCAAGTCGGTTGCGCCGGCCAATCTGCTGCGCTCCCAGCGATTCACAACCGTCAATACGATTCGTGCAAGCAGAGCAAGACCGATCCCGGCGCCCGCGTGACCTGCGCCAATAGCCATACCCATGGCAGCGACTAACCAGATCGTCGCTGCTGTGGTCACACCGTGGATGCTGGTGGTTCCTCTGAGCAGCACGCCGCCACCGAGGAAACCAACTCCAGTGACAATCTGGGCCGCGACCCGGCCGGAATCACCATTAGAGCTCGTGAATGCGTATCCGACCATAGTAAATGCAGACGAGCCAAGTGCGATCAAGGCCATCGTCCGAATGCCGGCTGGTTTTTCTTTGCGCTGTCGTTCGATCCCCACCCAGGCCCCGCACAGTAGCGCAAGAATGCTGAGCGAGACGGATCCCCATGGATAAGGGAATAATGAGTGCCAATTATCGGTGAGCCATTGCATGAAGAAGAGTTAGAGGTTGGGAATCGAGAGTTACAAGATGCAAGTTGCGGGTTGTGGGTTGTGGGTTGTGGGTTGTGGGTTGTGGGTTGTGGGTCGCGAGTCGCGAGTCGCGAGTTGCGAGTTGCGGGTTGCAGGTTGCAGGCGACCGATGGGGACCTCGGGGTCGCGCCTGTGCGTGCCCCTACGACTCCCTAAGCCTCTTTAAGCGCGGGAAAGATCTGGAGGATCTCTTCCAAAGTCGGTCGACGAATCGCACGAATCACGATCTTCTGCTCATGAGCGTTGATTTTTGCGAAAAATCGATCGTTCGGCTTACGTCCGAGCAAAACTGCACCAAGTGGTGAATTGTATGGTAGCGGTAGGATTGCACCGGAATCCGGCACCTGGTTATCGCGAGCACCCGCGATCAGAAACTGTTCACCGGCGCCGTTCAAATCCATCTCGATAATTGTTCCGATCTCGATTGCTTCAGGCGGCGCATCCGTGACCCAGGATCGTGGATCGACCAGCCGGTGGCCCTGGTTAATCAGGTGATTCATCTCACCGGTGAGTCGTCGCTGGACCCGACCCATCGTTCTAAATTTTTCTTTGGCTGCCTGATAGGGTGCGTTCTCGCTCAAATCGCCATCTTGCTTGGCGATTTTGGCTTCCCGCAGGGCCTCGTTCTTTTGTGCCTGGGTGGTTTCAAAGCGCTCTCCTAATTCCCATGCGCTCACCGTGGAAAGAATGATCCTCCCGTTCATACCGCAAAAGATTAATAGCAAACAGCAAATAGCAAATAGCAGATTGACTGGACGCCAAAGAACGGCTTGCCAACCCGTAACCTGGAACTCTCACCCTCTAGCCAGCAACTCCCTCCGCCAGCCAGCGTTTCATCAGCTTTTGCGAAATGGTTTCGATATGTGGAAACCGAGCAATGTGTCGACGCAGGACCTCCTTGGTCTCCGCGATATCAAACCAGCGAACTTCGGCTAACTCCGACCCGCACACGATTTCAGTTGTGGCGGCGTCGGCGAAATAACCGAGCATCAACGATTGGGGAAACGGCCAGGGCTGGGAGCCAAAGTAGCGGAGATTGGTGATCTCGATCCCAGCTTCTTCTTTCACTTCTCTCACCACTGCTTCCTCCACGCTTTCACCAACCTCCACAAATCCGGCGAGAGTCGAGAAAATACCTTCGGGCCAGCTCGGTTGCCGTCCCAACAGGCAATGCTCGCCGTGCTGAACCAGCATTATCGTCGCCGGATCACTCCGTGGGAAGTGTTTGGTCGCACATTCCGGATTCGTGCAGGCCATCACATGACCTGCTTCTTCCGATCGCGTAGGGCTACCACAACGAGAACAAAAGTGCTGGCCGTCATGCCAGTTGATCACGGCTCTGACATAGAGAAGCAACTGCTGTTCGTCCGGCGCGAGGAGTCCCCGGAATTCTCGAAGATGGATGAATCCCGCCTGATTCTCCCGGAGGCCAATCGTGGATAGTGCTTCGGCTGCTGTTTTGGGCTCGGTCAGGCTGGCGGCAAAGGCTGGCTGATTGTCCGGACGAAGGCCAAGAAAAATCAGTCTAGCGGACGACGGAAGCGCTACGGCTGGTAGGGCCAAAGGCCTCTTTTCTTCCGAAGTAGAGAAAAGATTTTGGCCACGCCACATTACATAGACCTCGGCAGAACCGGCCCGTTGCTCCTCCAACCAAGCTCCATCGGTACGCATATGCGCCTCTCGTTGCAGACCGTTACGGGGATAATGTTCCAGGAATTGATCATAAGGCATGGTCTCTGCTCTCCTTTGCTGATAAATTGTGAACGAGTTTCGGGGCGACGGAGTTTCCAGAGCCGGTATGGGAACTGCAACTTGTATCCGATTTGCTGAATGCAAACACACCAATGTCCATTCGACCCAAAACATTAAATCCGAAAGAAAATGCGGATCTGAGTCCGCGCGAAATTCTCTTTCAGGAAACTCGGGGTTTCAAGCTATCGTTAGAGCCATTAGACATTGGGCTCTCGGTGTCCCGCGCGAAAGTCCGGCTCAAAGGGGATGAACCGCGAAAGCAGCCTTACTTCGCTTGCTGTTACGATGTTGCGACCCTCAAAAACGTAAACATCGTCGCCTTTATCTATTCGCTCTTGGCTGATTGGGAGGTAATGGATAGGCAATCTGAAAACTACCGGTGGCGAATCCGGGCGGCGTTTCGAGAGGAAATGATTCACGCTGTCCAAGTCATCGCTGCTCGCAATCGGTTCGAGAATTCGCCGGAGTTGCAAGACCGTTTTACCGACACCGAAGCATACTACGAGTCTTTGTTAGGGAGAATTATTGACGAGCTGGCGGTTAGCGAAGAAGGCCACGAAGCAGTGCTTACCGCGGCGAGACTTTATTATGAAGATTGGACAATCACCAATATGGAGGACCTTCGGCAAGTCGACCGAAATCGGCAGGGCAGAGACGGATATATGGTCAGCGAATTGGTTCGGCAATTGATTCAAATCAGGTTTGGTGAGCTCCTTAGCGAGGAGGCGAAAGGGAAGGCCTGGGACAAGAATCGGTTGTTCTCGCTTGGTGAATTCGGCACGACCGAAAATCTTCTCAATTCGATGGCTGGGACCTTACGAACGGCCGTTCCAAAATTGGTCAGCCTGAGTCCGACATTGGCGGAAGCCCTTGAGGAAATTGAGGGAATGATTCGTCGCATGCACCAGATGGACCCAACCAAATGAATTTGCCTGGACCCGTTACCGCCGAGCTCGCCGGCCGAGACAAGATGCGATTACCTAAACCGTGCCACCAAAATCCGAGTCATCTAAAGAATCGCTACTCCGCCGAATTGAAACTACGCTGGGTAAGTTAGCGCCAGAAATTTCGCGTGTCCGCCGACACCTGCACCGCCATCCCGAACTTAGTGGCGAGGAGGTCGCGACCACCCAGTTTTTGGCCCAAAGCCTCAGCAATGAACGGATCCCTCATCGGATCGGGCAGGACGGAAAAGGGATAATTACTGAGACGTTTGCCGGTATGCCTTGCCGGTATGCCGAACGGACCGACGATTGCGCTAAGAGCCGATATTGATGCTCTGCCAATTCAGGAAGAGAACGGCGCGGATTACCGATCCGCCCGACCGGGGGTAATGCACGCTTGCGGCCACGATGCTCATACCGCAATTTTGTTGGGAACGACGATGGCCTTGCATCGAGCCGGACACTTGCCAGTGGGCTGGAGAAGCATATTTCAACCTTCGGAGGAGACTGGCCACGGCGCACTGGAGCTGGTAAAACAAGGAGCGATCGAAGGAGTAGCCGCTATTGTGGCTCTTCATGTCGATCCGAACCGCGAGGTCGGCCACTTGGGGGTCACACCGGGACCTCGAACCGCGTTCTGCCAGGATTTCACTATTCGAGTGGTCGGCCGGGGCGGTCACGGCGCGAGACCAAGCGCTACCGTCGATCCCATTGCGGTCGCCGCGCAACTGATCACATTGATTTATCAAGCGGTCCCAAGACAAATCGATTCTCGAGACCCGGTAGTGGTGACGATCGGAATGATTCAGGGAGGCCAGGCTCACAATGTCATTCCCGATTCCGTGACGTTGAAAGGAACAATTCGCGCTCTCAAAGCGCCAGTTTCAGAACAAGCACATCTGGCATTAGAACGACTTTGCCATGGAACCGAGCAAGCCTTCGGCGCTTCCATTGCAATCGACTTCAGTGCTCTTCTCCGCGGCATGACGAACGATCTGACAGTGACGGAAATCTGCTTGCGCGCGGCTCGCGAACTAGTAGGAACGGATCGAGTAAGTACGGATGACCGACCGAGCCTGGGCGGGGAAGATTTCGCCGATTATTTGACTCGTGTTCCCGGTTGCATGGTGAGCTTGGGAGTCAAGCGTCCGGGAACAGAAGCTACCCCGTTGCATACTTCAGGATTCGATATCGATGAGCGTGCGTTATTGATCGGGGCCAGGCTTTTAGCTCGCATCTTACTCCTCTGGCCGGCGGATTTTGGCCACAGAAAATCAGACTCATGCTGATCAAGATTGGATACAACATCGCATTGCGACTCTTTACACCGACACCGGTCATTTTTGTGTTGCGCGTACATCCTGCGCGCAAAGCCGATCTGGTCGAAAGGGAAGACTTTCGGGTCGAGCCCAGTCTACCGGTCGAAGACTACTTCGATAATTTCCAAAACCATTGCGGTCGAGTAAACGCGGCGAGCGGTGTCGTCCGATTCCAAAATAGCGCAATCATTCGTGACTGCGGTGAGCCGGACATATCCGAGCCGGATGTCGGACAATCCGAAATCAACGATTTACCGAACTCTACATTGGCATTCCTGTTGCCTAGCCGCTACTGCGAAGTGGATAGCGAGCTCCTCAATTTTGCGTGGAACACATTCCAGAAAACCACCCCCGGTTGGGCACGAGTTCAAGCAATATGCGATTTCGTCCACAGCCACTTGCGTTTTGATTATCTGCAGGCTCGATCGAACCGGACGGCGTTGGAGACCTTTCGGGAAAGAGTAGGCGTGTGCCGCGACTTTACTCATTTAGCGATCACGCTGTGTCGGTGTCTGAACCTTCCGGCTCGTTATGTGACCGGCTATCTTGGCGACATTGGTGTTCCTCCAGATCCTAACCCAATGGACTTCAGCGCCTGGTTTGAAGTTTTCCTCGGCCAGCATTGGTATACATTCGACGCCCGTCACAATCATCGCCGGATAGGACGCATTGTGATTGGCCGGGGCCGGGACGCCGGAGATGTGCCAATCACAATGGTCTTCGGCCAACATATTCTCGAACATTTCGAAGTGACCACCCAAGAAGTGGAGGCGTAGCTAGCAGCCCGTCGGATTTGGAGTTCAACTCATGGTAGCAAGTGGGTCTACGTGAGAAACAAACAGGCCGTGTAGAGGGGCTGCTGAAATTTCGCTTCGCGGAAGGAAGATAAAAAGTCATTCGTTTTCCGCGAAGTGGGTTTGAGTCCGGCAGCCGCCGGATCGAGAGGGCCAGAGACTTTCGTATCAGATTAACAAGCTAACGTTGAGCTTAGCCTTCAACTCGACAGACTGCTAGGCGTGAAATCTGATGATTCCTTCAACGAGAAACCACGTGCCGATCAACGCACCAAGCAATCCCACGAACCAAAACCATTTTCGCTTGGTCAGCACTGAAATGGCGCCTATGGCGATCGAGATCTGAAAAAACGTCACTGCGCGCGCGAGAATATTATGACTGCGAATATGCGCTGCCGATTTTTGTTGAGCTTTCTGCGCCTCATCCTTGATCTCCTCCTGTTCCGCCGAATACTGCCGAACCTTCTTCTCATCTACCGAATCGGTCTCTTTGCCTAGAGAGCGCTGGAGTTCCATCTTCGATGCGAGGATATTCGCCTTTATCCCTTTTGCCTGGTAATACGCCCATTGGTCGGTTGCTTTCATTTGTTCGATCAATGCTTCATCCGAGTGGTGTCCGGCCAAAAGAGAGGAAACCGCAGCTAACGCGGCAATTAAAGCCGAGCTCAGTGCGACGCCTAGCGTCCAACGTTCACCGGAGTGTTCCACATGATGATGGATCTCTTCGTGAACAGATTCTAATGGCACATCCGGTTCTTCGGGCATAGGAATAAAAGATTGGGATACGGTCCTCTTCTAGGCGAAACCTGGTTCGTAATCCAGTCATCAAAGAGGTAGTCGATAACCGATAGCCAACCTATGCGGGCAAATCCAAAAAAGCGCATTGGGACCGATGCTTCAACGAATCCATTGACCAAACTAGCAGATGCGTTTCCAGAGATGGACCTGCCAGAAGGATCGGATCGGCCTCACTCGACGCACCAACCCACAGCACCGCTCTGGAAGTTAGGCCGAGTGGTGCTGCGTCGGGAAACCGCTCACCGTGGCGGAAAGACTGTCGTTGTGGTCGACCAATTCGCAACTCATTTGCCTCTTTCCGTAATTGAGAACGTCGCTAAAAAAATTCGGGTGAGCTGCGGTTGTGGAGGCTCCGTGAAAGGAAGAACAATTGAAATCCAGGGCGATCAACCAACCCGGATACGAGCGGTGCTTGAGCGGGAAGGATTTAAGGTCGATGGAATCAGGTGACCGGCTCAGATAAAATCGTCCTTCGGTACGTTCCAGTACCTTCTAAATTCTGAACTCTGACTTTTTTTTGCTTTTGAGCAGCTTTCCCGTTTACTTCCTGGTCCCGAAAGGAGGCAAAACCTGTTGAACTTTAAAATTTCTGTCCGCAAGATGATGCAGTCGTGGGCCAACACGGTTATTGCCCCGGCTCGGCTCGGTCACCGCTAAACCGCCTTCTCTTTCGAGAAAGCGTTATCCAGTAGTTGACTATTCGCTCAGCCGCCAAGGCTTAGCCGGCGTTTCTCCTGCGTCTTCTCGATTCGGTCCAGTTTCGGATCAAATCGGATTTTAACTGACTCAAGGCATTTTTATTAAGGCACTACCACTATGACAACTTACGAAATACCACACAACGTTTCGAAATCCGAACGTAGCTCTTGTGGGAATCAGCAGATTCCCGCGGCCAAGATAATCGATTTCTTTACCGCTAGAGAAGCGTTGCGCTCGGAGGCTAGATTCGCTGCCCAAAGGAAGGCCAACCAAGCCAGACTGCGTACCTTGGCGCACCAGGAGAAAGTTGTTTTCGATGCACTCGAAAATGCCCTGTTCCTGCTGTTGCTGGCGGCCTCAGCAGTCTTGGGTTTGCTGGCGATATCCGGCTTCGGGTGAGGATGACCTAAATGGATGGCATACCGACGTTGCTTGTTGTCGTCCCAAGAGCGCCGGTATGCCCAGGGATTCTCGGCCAAAGGGCGACGGACGATCGGTGTGAAGATGGGATGACTAACTGAGTCGTCCCATTTTTTTCTAAGAATTACGTTTTCGGCTTGCACCGGCCGCATCCTTTTTGTTCACTCCACGGTTCCGAAAGGAGGCAGAACCATGAATTCAAAATCCATCCGCACAAAAGACCAGCGCCGGACCGACATGGCTAATGCTCCGATTCGTATCGATCGCCGCTAGCTGCGGGGTTCTCGTTCGAAAAAAAGCTTTGCCAGTAGTCGACTCCTCGCATTGCGGCAGCGTTTCGCCAACGCCCCGGGCGCACTCTCTCGCTCGGTCCATCGTCAGATGAGAACGATGGAATCCCCAGTAAAAACACGAAGACAGATATAAAGATGCTTACTAGCGATACATCAGAAGATGTTCAAAAATGCCAGGGAAACTCTCCTGAGGAAGGCGAGATTCCTTCTGGAAAAATTGTCGATTTCTTCGCCGCGAGGGAAGCGATGCGGTCAGATACCAGATCCGCTGCCGAGCAAGCCGAGTTTCACCAGCAAATTCGCGCGGCGGCGCGTGACAATAGGCGTATCCACCTATTCGATCCCTGGGAAGATGTCATGCTCCTACTGTTGCTCGTAGCCGCAATAATCTTGGGGTTGCTGATAATTTCCGGTTTTGGGTGAAGGTAATCGTGGAGGACCCAGGCCCGGCTCCCGCCGGGCCATGAATCGCAACCGATAGCGCATCCCTTACGTTACCCAACCGCGGTTTGCATCGCTTTCTTCTCAGATTTGGTACCTGCAAGTTTCGTCAAGAACTCGTCATGGGTCATCGGATGGGAAAACATCGGGAAATCATGTTCGAGCGCGTTCTCATGTGCGGTTTGGCTCACCGTCGCCGCGCAGTCCTTCAGCGTGACCACATTATATCCAAGTTCGTAGGCGGTACGCATCGTCGATTCGACGCAACAGTTAGTCAAGAAGCCAGCCAGAGCCACGGTCTCAATCTTCCGATTGCGCAAGATGAAGTCCAAATTGGTCGTAGCAAATCCGTCCAAACCTCGCTTTCCTTCGACAACGATGTCTTCCGGCTTCGGTTTGAGCGTGTCTACGATCTCTGCTCCCCAACTCCCTTTTTCAAACGTTTCACCGTCCTTGCATCCCTTAAGGATTCCGTAGGGGAGTTCACTGATCTCCCGGAAGCCGGGAGCGAACTGAATCGGTAGATGGACAATGGTAGCGCCAGCCGCTCGAGCTCGCTCTACGGTTTCCTTGGTGTTGTCCAGCATTCCGGTCGACTGCATGACCTCCTGGACGGCTCCATGCAACTTACCTCCAGGGGTAGTGAAATCATTTTGGAATTCGATAAGAACAAGGGCGGTAGATGAAGGGTTCATAAGTTGTTCGGGTTGGTTGATGAACGTAGCGCACTCTCACGAGTGTGCGCAAAGACAGATTTTTGCGGAGGAGGGTCTCGGTGCGAGGGAACCGCAGCCAAAATCGGACGGTGAGAAGTCATTGGTGATTGGTACCGCCAGTCCTCCCGACCTGCCCTCGGCTAGTGTCATCTGCGATTTGCTGTTGGCTATTCGCGCAGCGCCGTAGAATGGTGATTTTTATGGGCAACCTTCGAATTTCAGCAGCCGCGGCGGCCATATTGTTGCTGAGTGGATGCGCTCACCAACCAATGACGGAAACCATCGCTGTCAGCGGCGGTCAAAATCTCAGGTTCACCCGAGTTGGCGCCGGCTTTGTCAAAGCGGAAAATGAGCGCTTCGTAGTAGATGAAGCGGGACTCACCACCTATCGAACGGAAGGGAAGAACTTTGTGCGTTGGCAATTTGCCATAATGCCCAAACGGGAGACCGCACCGCAGGAAGTCAAGATCGAAGATGTGACCAACGATAATCCTGTCTTGATCCTTGAAGATCGCGCTCCCCGGATCGACGAAAGGCGGTGGAGCCGCCAAAGCGATCTTATTCGAGCCAACACGCAATCGATTCCTTGGCTTTTCGAATTCGTGCGAACCACCCGCGTCTTCCGTATTACCGTCCGGGAGACGAATGGAAAGACATCCGTTTTGTACCAGGCCGTATTGTTTACCCCCAAAGCTAAGAAAGATTTTCGCGTGTTAATGGGTCCGGAAACGCCTGCGTGAGCGAGCAGTCTGGGGGACAGCTGCAGTAAATGGTGATTGGTGATTGGTGGGGTGATTGGTGATTAGATTAGTGATTGGTGATAACGACCAGCGAGTCTTCGGCATTTCATGGACCTAGAGGTCCTATCCGTCCTATATCTAGTGGAGACGCGAGCGGCCCAAAAAAGACTAGCTGCTCATCGTTTCAGCAGATGCGAGCGGCTCGGGCTCGTCGCCCTGTAGATAGGTCTTGCCCCGGTACTTTCTCGCGACGAAGACAAACAGGATGGCCGCGAACAGCATCAACAAAGTGAAAAACCGGAAGTAAGCTGCACCGTCGAGGTTCATGCCGGCCCGGCGCAGTTGAGGCATGACGAAATTCAGTAGCGCAACAAATTGATTGCCTCCCCAAACCGTAAGGAGCCAGAGCGCCATCACGGCGCTCTTCATTGTCTTGGGAGCCTGGGTATAAGAGAATTCCAGACCGGTAATCGATACCATCACTTCTGCGGAGGTTAGCAGAAGGTAAGCCAACAGCTGCCACCAAACACTCGGTTTGCTCCCGGCATCAATCTGAGTTTGCAACCACCAGATCACTGCGAAGGATGCCGCCGTCACGAACAATCCGATCCCGATCTTGCGCAGAGGCGTCAGCGGAAAGAATTTGTCAAAGATTGGGTAAACGACGTAGTTAAACACCGGTATCAAGATCAAAACGAGGATCGCATTTGCGACTTGGACCTGCCCAGGCAAGAGGGTTATCCAGAGGAAATGCAGGTCGAGACTCCTGGCCTGCAATGTCCATTCGATCCCAGCACTTTGATCCCACAAAGCCCAGAAAACGACTACAAAAGCGTAGACTATGGCCAAGCGACCGATAGCGTTGAGCCCTTCTCGATCTGAGTCCGGCCGGCGGGACATGCACGAACTTTCTCCTGCCTAAGAAGAATACAATGGTTGCGAGCAGCATAAAGATTCCCGGCAACCCGAAAGCGTAGTGCGGACCAAAATGGGGGTCGTTCAACAAGATCGGACAAAGCGCGATCGAAAAGGAGGAACCGACGTTAATTGAGAAGTAGAACCAGCCGAAAGCCCGCGGAAGCAGATGCTCGTTACCGGCTCCGAACTGGTCACCTACGTTTGCAGATACACTCGACTTGATCCCGCCAGCGCCGAGAGCTATCAACCCAAGTCCAAGAAAGAGCCCCAGGCGAGTGTCGTCGAGGGATAACGAGAGGTGGCCAAAACAGTAAACGATCGATAGATAAAAGATCGTGCGATACTTCCCTAAGAATCCATCGGCAAGAATTCCGCCGAGTACGGGCAGGAAATATACGGCTCCGACAAACTGGTGACTCCAAGCCTGAGCCTCGTTTTGCGTCATTACATCGAGTTGACCGGTTCGACTCATCAGGAAGGTCGTCATGAATGTGGCCAGGATTGCGCGCACCCCGTAGAAACTGAAACGCTCGGCGCACTCGTTCCCTATAATATAGGGAATGCTGCGCGGCATCCTAGTGTCGGTCTGATCGGGCGTTGTTCGATACTTCGACCGCACATCTGAAGCCATCGTCCCGGCGGATCGAAGAGAGTCGCCAGACCCAGGAGAAGCACCTGCTATTCGCGACATAAACTCACCATGTTGAGAAATTCCCGTGAAATTGCAGCGCAGGAGTCTTGTTCGTAGCCACCGAAATCACCTAACATCTTTCGCTAACTCCGGCTACCAATGTTGCACCTGCTCAATCATCCGCTTTGCTCGCACATCGTCACTCATTTGCGCGACCGCACCACTAACCCGGTCACTTTCCGGACCTTAACTTATCAGATTAGTGTGATGCTAGCGATTGAAGCCACCCGCCAATTGCCGACCCGGCCATCGTTCATCGAAACTCCGCTCGAATCCCACGAAGGCAGGGTTCTCGCTCAAGTCTTAGTTATTGTGCCGATTCTTCGGGCCGGCATCGGAATGGTCCAGCCCTTCACTGATCTTTTTCCCGATGTCCAGGTAGGTTATGTTGGCCTTGAGCGAAACCACGAGACCGCCATCGCGCGAAACTATTATAATAAATTGCCTTCGCTCGAGCAGAAGCAGGTTTTGCTTCTTGACCCGATGTTGGCGACGGGTGGCTCTGCCGTACAAGCCATCCAGCTATTGAAGGCCAGTGGCGCTCAAAACTGCGCTATCGCCTGCGTCGTGGCCGCTCCGGAAGGTATAAAGGCAGTGGAAGCAATTGATGAACAGATCGATATCTATGCGGCGGCTCTGGACCGAGAACTTAACGATAAGAAGTATATATTGCCAGGGTTAGGAGACTTCGGCGATCGACTATACGGAACATAAAAGCTAGAAGCCGGAATCAAGGATTTAGCAGGAACCCGGACACCGGGGAAGTGGACCCTGAAAGCCAGGTAGCTCTGCACGGCGGCCGCCCTGCAACCTGCAACCCGCAACTGAGCGGTGGTAAGCCGTCTCCCGTTTAGGCTTGCCAACTGGTCGAGGATCTCCCGATAATCGCGGAAAGTCGTCGTTTCTCTATTCACGATGCCGGACGAGGCAGATACGAGTGTAGTGCAGGCGTTGCGCATCCTGCACATTGAGGATTCAGAAGCAGATTCACTGCTTGTCCAGCAAAAACTCCTTCATGAAGGGTTGGACTGCCAAGTCGATCGAGTCGAAACGCGAGAACAGTTTGAACAAGCGCTTCGGCAGAACTCGTTTGATTTAATCCTGGCCGATTGCAAGCTTCCGCGATTTAGCGGTCTGGAAGCACTTAGTCTGGCCAGGGCCCAGCATCCGCACATTCCGTTTGTTTTTCTGTCTGGAACGATCGGCGAAGAAGCGGCGATCGAGTCATTACGAAATGGCGCTACCGATTATGTCTTGAAAGATCGGCTCTCCCGTCTGGTTCCGGCCGTGATGCGGGCTCTTACCGATACCAAGAATCGCGCCAACTACGAGGAAATGGAAAAGCGATTGCGCGAGGCCCAACGTCTGGAGGCGATCGGCACCCTGGCCGGCGGTGTAGCCCACGATTTCAATAATTTGCTCACAATTATTTCCGGGAATGCCAGCCTGCTGAAACTCGCTAGCGATCAGCCAGCGAGAGTTCTGGCTGTCGCGGAGACAATCGATCGAGCGGTCCAACGCGGAGCCGAATTGGTTCGGGGGCTTCTCGTGTTTGCTCGCCAAGGACAAACGCGCCTAATCCAAACGGACATCGCTAAACAGCTGCACGATACGGTCGGAATCGCGCAGGTGGCCTTGCCGGAGAATATCAAGGTCAGCCAGGATTATCCGCCAAACTTGCCGGAGATATTGGCCGATCCAGCGCAAATCGACCGCATCTTTATTAACCTGCTTACCAATGCGCGGGATGCGATGCCCGATGGCGGCGCCATTACAATCACTGTTGAAGCTGTTCTGGCGGGACCATTTCCCGACCAGCCAAAGGAGGTGGCTAAAGAATACCTGAAAGTCGAAGTCACCGATACAGGGATCGGAATGGAAGAATCGGTCAGGCAGCACATTTTCGAGCCATTCTTCACTACGAAACCGTCCGGCAAAGGTACCGGTTTGGGCCTGCCAGTGGTTTACGGGTTAATGCAGAATCATCAAGGATTTGTGGACGTGAACTCTGAGCCCGGAATCGGCACAACATTTACCCTCTTCTTCCCGGTTCCTTCGCCCGGAGAACGAGGGGCAGTCGAAGAGAGCGAACCGTTGCCGATCCGTTCCAGCGGTTTTGAAACGATCCTCGTCGTCGAAGACGAATCCGACGTCGCCAAGTTTCTGGAAACCCTCTTTGGGTTGAGCGGTTACAAGGTTTTGCTCGCCAAAGGAAGCCAAGAAGCGCTCCAGCTTTTCGCTGAGCGCCAAGAAGAAATCCACCTCGTTTTTTCGGATGTCGATTTGGCTAAAGTCGACGGTTTTGTTTTGTGCACCCGCTTAAAAGAGCTGAAACCGGATTTAAAGGTCATTCTCACTAGCGGCCATATTGATCGTTCGATTGAGCAGCGACAGAAGCAGTACGGTATCGACGCTTTTGTGCCCAAACCGTATAACCCTCAGGAATTGGTGCGAAGAGTAAGAGCTGCTCTTGATCGACCGTAGTAGCCCGGACATCTGACAATTTTCATTTTGAACGAACCGTCGGTTGAATGACGGATAGACACCCAACAGAGGCGAATCGATGGAATTTATTCATAAGCTATTTCCCTTTACGGAATTCCTTCCCTCTTCGGGATTCCTGCCATACGGCACCTGTTATAAATGGGATCCTTACGTAATTTGGCTGCACGTTATTTCCAATGGTCTGATCGCCGTAGCCTATTGCTCGATCCCAGTTACGCTCATCTATCTAGTGAGACGCCGCCCGGACTTGGTGTTTCGTCGCATGTTCCTTTGTTTTGCCGTCTTTATCCTCGCTTCGGGTACGACGAATGTACTGGATATTTGGAACATTTGGCATCCAAACTACTGGCTCACCGGATTTGTAAAGGCTTCCACCGCGGTTGTTGCACTGGCAACGGCCATCGCGCTCGTTCCTCGGATTCCAAGGATACTCGCCATGCCCAGCCCGAACGAATTGGAACAAGCCAATGCCGCCCTCCAACGTGAGATCCTGGAGCACAAACAGACAGCACAAAGACTGCGCAGACTAAACTACGAGTTGCAGCAGAAAACGTTAGAACTAGAGCAAGCGAACCTGGAACTGGAGAGTTTTAGTTCGTCCGTGTCACACGACCTGCGAGCACCGGTCCGCTACATCGACGGATTTGTTGACCTCCTTCGGGAAGACTCTGGTGGAGTACTCGGTCCGTCAGGCCAGCGCTATCTGGGAATTATTTCCAGTTCAGCGAAGAGATTGGGAGCACTCATCGACGACCTTGTTGTGTTCGCCAAGATGGGGCGCCGGGAAAAGCAAGAAAGTGAAGTTAATATGAATTTGATTGTCTCCGAAGTCCTGGAAGAGACTTCGCAATACGCAAATGAGCGCGAAATCGAATGGAAGGTCGGCCAATTGCCAGCCGTAAGCGGAGATCGGACGCTCCTCAAACAAGCTTGGACGAACTTGATTTCAAACGCGGTAAAATATACACGGAATCGGAAATGCGCGAAGATCTCGATAGCCAGCACGGAAAGCGCCAATGAATATTGTTTTTCGGTGCAGGACAATGGAGCTGGATTCGATATGCGCTATGCCGACAAACTCTTTGGCATCTTTCAACGACTCCACCAAGCAGAAGAATTTGAAGGAACGGGCTTAGGGCTGGCAAACGTTCGACGGATCGTTGCTCGACACGGTGGAATAACTTGGGCAGAAGGCAAAGTGGATGAAGGAGCGACTTTCTATTTTACCATTCGCAAACCTTCACCGCTTCAGGAGCAAACGAAGAATTT
>WNFL01050468.1_pt1 | contig 15190 bp, 10 predicted proteins | sample 5400361 | NCBI WGS metagenome assembly WNFL01 (sample SAMN13153351, study PRJNA577476) | soil metagenome | isolation source: 40 cm soil on Douglas fir-dominated hillslope | place: USA:California | collected 2013-09-17
TATCGTCGCACACATTGAGGAGTTCAACGGACCTGCGCAGTCAAGGATTTTCCTTGATCAGATCCTGCCTGCAGCGCCCGACATACCGGTTCAGATCGCGCACATGGCTGGCGCGGGTCCAGGCTACGTGCAGGACGCGGCCTTCGAGGTGTTCGCGAATGCCCGCCATGCCGGTGATGTTCGCATGACAAACGTCTTCGTCGATGTCGCGTCGAACGTGATTGCTACGACGTCACCGGAAAGTCTGGAGCTCATCGCCAGCCGCCTTCGGGAGTTTGGGCTTGACCACGTGCTCTTCGGGAGCGATCGGATACCTTCCGTCATGAACGACGATCCCACCACCGCGTGGCAGTCGTTCCGTCGGCTCCCTCTCAGCGAGGACGAATTCAGGATGGTTGCCGACAACCTTGCACCATACTTGCGGTGAGCCAGCGTGCGACATGCGGCCTAACACGCGTCAAGCTGCGTCCGCGCATGACCAGTCGCTCCCTCCGAGAAGTGGCGAGACTCGTGCTTCTCGACGCGAATGGCTCGATCCTTCTCGTTCGCTACAGTGATGAGCGCCCGGGACGACCGTCGTCCTACTGCGCAGCACCGGGTGGCGCCTTAGAGCAGGAAAGCGACGCCGGATGTTATTTTTCCCGAGGGTCTTGCCGCGTCTGCCGAGAAGGTAGACTTAGGAAATGAATCGCTTTGGAGACCTCATGCACCCTCGCGCCCTGATCGTCCTCACGCTCGTGCTTCCCGCGGTGCTGGCAGGCCAGTCGCCGCCCACGCCCGAGGTGCCCAATGCCGTCATGTTTGAATTCATCACGGTCGCCGACTTCTTCGGGAGTCAGCTCGTCGCGGCCTTCGATTCCATCCCTCCAGCCCGGTACGACTACCGCCCTACCCCGTCACAGCAGACCATCGGCTATATCGCCCAACACCTGGAGAATGCGAACTACAGTCTGTGTGAGCGTCTCGGGGTTCTGAAGCACCCCAGGACTCCCAAGGATTCGCTGGCGGACACCGTCAAAGCGCACTGGCCGAAGGACACCCTTGTTCAACGTCTCGAGGCGTCAGCGCGTCGGGAAACTCGAGTCGGCGAAACTTGCGAGCACCCTGCTCGCGTTCGAGACCGATTTAGCAGAGCACTACAGTCAGATCTCGAGCTACATGCGACTGCTCGGCATGGTGCCTCCGTCGGCGCTGCCGCCGCGGGCGCGCGTGGCGATCGAGTTGCCGGCAGCCGCCTTGTCACCCTACGTCGGCGTCTATGAGCTCACGCCAGGCCTGGAGCTCGACGTCACGCTGCAGAACGGGGCGCTCTATATCAGGTCGAGCATAAGCAGCGCCGCTGTGCAACTTTGGCCCGAGAGCAACGCCGACTTCTTCGCCAAGGTCGTGGACGCACAAGTCACCTTTGTGCGCGATGCGCGTGGAGCGGTATCGGGCCTAGTCCTCCGCCAGTACGGCCGAGACCGGCCGGCGCAGAAACAGCGGCCGCTCGGTGTCTTTGCCGCGGACACGGACGTCGGCCGAGCACGAGGTTCCGTGGCCTACGACCGAGAGGAGCAGACATATCTCGTCGCGGGATCCGGCGAGAATATGTGGGACGTGCGCGACGATTTTCATTTCGTCTGGAAGCGCGTCAGCGGCAACTTCCTGCTGTCCACGCGGGCCCGCTTCATCGGCGCGGGCGTGGAAGAACATCGGAAGATTGGCTGGACCATTCGGCCCTCGCTCGACCCCGGCAGCGCGCACGTGACCGCGGCGTTACACGGCAACGGCTTGATGTCGCTGCAGTTTCGCCGGCAGGCCGGCGCGATCACCGAGGAGGAGAAGTCGGCCGACAGCCTCCCGGACGTCGAGGCGATCATCCAGCTCGAGCGGCGCGATGGCGAGTATTTCATGTCGGTGGCGCGCGCCGGCGACACCCTCGTCACCCAGCGCCTCGCCGGCGTTTCACTCCCCGATACGGTGTATGTCGGTTTGTTCGTGTGTTCGCACAACGCCACCGTCACCGAGCGCGCCATATTCAGCAAAGTCCGCATCGGCACTGCGCCAAAGCGGAATTGAGACGGCGCGACGCTTCGCGATCATCCCGCATCTAATGTGCGAACCCCACCGAGGCCTTTCATGAGGTCGCTGACATTGCGTCTCTGTCTCTTGACACTGGCCGTCTCCGCGTGCGCGCACGTGCATGCTCGAGACGCAGCAGTCGTCCCAGGCCTCGATCTCCGCCTCGGCCGAACCCACAGTGCCGACACGATCGTGTTTCAGCGCTCGATGAACCGCGCCGGCCGGGACAGCAGCGCAGGCACGCGAGCGGTCGTGCTCCGCGTGATCGAAGCGTCCACTGGCACCCAGCTGCTCGAGGTGGAGCAACGCTTTCCCGGCGGGGGGAGAGAGATCGTGGACACCGCGCTCGCCGAGCTTCGGACGCTGCGCGCCGTGGCACACCAGTCGCATCAGCCCGCCCGCACCATGCGCTTCACCTTTTCGAGTACCGACGCGGTGGGAACCGTCGCGTCGGTCGGTACCGCGCGCGACTCGGTGATCGAGGTCCGCCAGGTGCTCGGCGGGCCGATCTTCGACTCCAACGTGATCGATCTGGTGGTCGCGGCGCTGCCCCTGCATCAGGGCTTCACCGCGGACCTGCCCTTCTTTATCTACGAGCGTGGCGGCCGGGTCTCGATCCCCGTCGCGGTACGCGAGCGTGCTTCGGTCCCATTCTCGCGCCTCGGACCGCGCGACGTCTGGATCGTGTCAGTCGGCGTTCCGGGAGCGCCCGCGACCGTCTGGGTCGACACGAAGGCCCATGCCGCGCTGCGAGTCCGTTACGACATCACTGCCCGCGCGCTGAGCTTCACGGATGAGCGAGTGACGCCCCTGCACGGGTAAATTGGGCGAATGAAGCGTGTCCAAAAACGTGGCATCGAGGTCGCCGCGGTCCGCCGGCTTTTGCTCGAGCGTCCAGGCGTTGTCCAGGGCCGCTCCTACGGGATGCCCTCCTTCCTCTTACATGGCCGGTTTCTCGCCCGCTTTCGTGACGATGACACCGTCCTGGTGCTGCAACTCGCCACCATCGGCGAACGGGACGTGTTGATGGAGCTTGACGAACGTTCCTTCTTTTTCACCGACCATTATCGCAACTATCCGGCCGTACTCGTGCGCCTCGCCGAAGTCCCACCGTCGCTGCTCGGCGATGTGATCAAAGAGTGCTGGCAGCACGTCGCGGCGCTGCCGCCGAAGCGGCCACGCACCAAGAGCCCGGGCCGCAATGCCACCTGAACTCCGTCGCTCCAAACCCCGACACGTCGTCGGACTTGCCACGCGCACCACCAACGCCGCGGAATCGAATCCTGCGTCTGGCAAGATCCCGCAGCTGTGGGGCCAGTTCAGGAACGACAAGTGGTTCGACCGCCTCGGGCAGGCCGGCGCCTTGGGACCGCCGATCGCGCTGTATTCGGCGTACGAGAGCGACGTCTCGGGTAGTTACCAGATTCTCGTAGGGCGAGAGGTTCGGACTCCGCCCCCGCTGTCGCCACTGCTGCAGATCGTGTCCGTGCCGGAAGCGCGCTATCTCGTGTTCCGCCGCTCGGGGCCCTTGCCACACGTGGTGATCGATGGTTGGCAGGACGTGTGGGAGTATTTCGCCCGCAGCGACGCACCCGCTCGCGCGTATACGTTCGATTTCGAGATCAATCTCGATGCGACAAGCGTCGAGATCTGGGTGGCCGTGCGGGACAAGCAGGATGGAGCGCCATGACCGATCTCGGGTATTTAATCCTCGCGATCGATGGACAACCCTGACACCCACCCGTGGGACGGAATCACCCGGAGGAGGTCTCCAATGCGCCGCTCGACTGCCGCGATGTTCGCGGTGACCCTGGCCCTGGCCGCTGTGAGCGCAGCGTCAGCACAAGGCCGCACCCGCACGATCAAAGGGACCGTCGTGGATTCGGCCAAGCACAAGCCGGTTTCCCAGGCGGTCATCTTTATCGGTCGGATGCCCACGGGACAGCGGACCGGCGATGATGGGACGTTTCACGTCTCGGCGCCGCAGGGCCCGCTCGTCGTGATGGTGCGCCGGCTCGGCTACATCCCCGTCCTCACCGCCCTTGCCGGAGATACGTCCGCAACCGAGACGGACATGGGGACGGCCAGCATGCAGCAGGTGAAGTCGGATGCCGACCGCGCGGCGGTGCAGGATGCCGACATGAAGATCTACCCGGAGCTCGCGCGCTTCTACGATCACAAGGCCAGGTTTCACCAGGGTTTGTTCCTTGCGCCCGATGACCTGCAGCACGGCGGCGGGAGCCTCTTCACGCTGATCCGACAGAAGCCAAACTTCCACTTCATCTGCATCATCACGCAACGGGGTGATCAGGATTGCGGGCAGGAGGCCAGTCGCGGTCGTACGTCGATCATGAATCCCAACCCGACCAGCGCCGAGCAAACGCCGTGCGTCATGCAGCTGTGGTCGAACGGGCTCGGACCCCAAAAAACGCTGGACCAGGTGCAGTTGGATGAAGTGTTGGCCGTAGAAGCGTTCCCACACCCGGGCGTCACGCCGCCCGAGTTCATGGGCAGCCCGTGCGCCGCAATCATGCTCTGGATGAAAGAGGGCGGGGCGACGTTGACGCGATTACCGTGACCGGCGGCTGGAGCGTTGACTTCGACATCGAAGACTGCAACGGCTACCGGTTGTGCTTTGGGCAGGTGATCGACGCGTAACGGCTGGCCGTCGCGCAGGGCCGCAGCTATCATTGCGGCGCCCATTCCTCAGGACGCCCCGTGCGCCGCTGCTTGTTCTTTGCCTTGCTCCTCGCTGCAGCTCAGCCGCTCGCCGGCCAGTCGCTGCGCGAACAGATTCGTACCGACCTGTTCACGTTCGGCACCTGTGGCCAGCCGCTCTGCCTCGCGGGCGCATTGACCGGCCACGGGTCGCACTTCATCCCCGCCACCCAGTCGGCCGCGGGTGATATTCTCGACCTGCTCGGCAACTCGCTGGCGGCGAGCGTTTCGAATACGCCCGTGGGCGCGACCTCGAGCGGCGTCACCTATCAGTTCGTGGGCGGCCTCCCGGTGAAGACCGCGACGTCGGGCGGGCCGATCTTCGGCGAACGCGCCCAGACGCTCGGCAAGGGCCGGTTCTTCATGGGCGCGAACTTCAGCACGATGCACTTCGAGCGGCTGCGCGGCGTCCGAATGGACGACATCCTCTTCAACTTCACCCACGAGGACGTCGCACCGCTCGACACGCTCGGCAACCCCGGCTACGAGAACGACGTGATCGGCGTGCGCGTGGCGATGAACGTCAATCTCATCGTCACGACATTCGTGGCGAGCTACGGCATCGTCGACGGCGTGGATTTCTCGGTCGCGGTCCCCGTCGTGCACGCCTCAGTGCAAGGCAGGGGCGTCGCGACGATTCAGCCCGCGGAATTCCCGTCACCGCACCGCTTCGCCGGCACGGACTCGGCACCCGTCATGACGGCGGTGGCGGTGATGAACGGCGCGGCGACCGGCGTCGGCGACATCGCGGCGCGCCTCAAAGTGAACGTCGCCCAGAGCAACTCCTTCGGCGCCGCGATTCTGCTGGACGGCCGCTTCCCCACCGGCGACGAGCAAAACCTGCTCGGCTCCGGGAAGTTCTCGGGACGGGGGCTCGGCATCGTCTCGGCCAGGTTCGGCACACTCGCGCCGCACCTGAACGTCGGCTACGTCTTCCGTGACGCAAAGCTCTCCACCAACTCGGTCATCGCCACGGCCGGATTCGATAACGCCGTCGCGAGCTGGGCCACGATGGCCTTCGATCTGCTCTCCGAATGGCAGCTCGGAGACAGCAAGCTGCCGATTCCCGGGCCGGTGCAGTATCAGGCGCCCTTCCCCCACACCGTGGACCCGACCAACATCCCGGATCAACGCGACGACTTCTTGAGCGCTTCGGTGGGATTCAAGTTCCAGACGCCGCGCGGCGTGCTCATCACGACGAACGCGCTGTTCCCGCTGCGGAATTCGGGGATGCAACCGAGCGTCGTGTGGACGGCGGGATTTGAGTACAACTTCTAAAGAAGGTTCTGGAGGTTAGTGAAGGTTGGTGCAGGATGGTGGAGGTTACCTCCACAACCTCCACCATCCTCGATCATCCTCCATAACCTCAGTTATTCAGTGCCCCGTTGTTGATCCAGGCTCGAATGATCTTGAGGTTCGCGGCGCTGCTCCCGCCGGGCGGGGGCATCGGGTTGCCGCCGCAGGCCGCCGTGCCGAGCATCTTCGTGTAGATGTAGCTCGAGCCCGCGGCGCCAGCGGCCACGTAGTTCCATCCCGCGCACGACGACGCGACACCCACGATGTTGTTGGGGTTACGATTCCACGCGTGGCAGCCGCTGCAGGTCGAGGCCGACGGTCCGATGACCGGGGACGCTTCGCCTGACCAGGTGTAGATGCCGTAATCCGTCGCCGTGCCCGAGAAGCCATTCGCCGTCACCGACACCGAATTCGCCATCCTGCCGAGCGCGTCGTCGCTGTTGCTCGCCGACATCGTCCAGCTCGTCAACGTGACCTGACCGCTGGCATTGGTGGAACCGGCCCCGGTAAACGCGCCACTGAAGCTCGACGAGTAGCTCACGGGATAGCTTGGAACCAGGTTCGAGAACGCGTCCCGCACGGTGTACGTCGGCAGCGTGCCCACGCCGGTGCCCACGCGCGCCGCGAAGCCCGCGTTGACGACCGACACCGAGGCAGGTGCCGCGGCATCGACTGTCGCCGACGTGTTCTCGCCGATCGTGGCGCCGCTCGTGATCGTGGCCGAGAGCGACTTGAGCTGCGCGGTCCCCGAATTGAATGTCGCGCTGTACGTGCCGGCGCCTGCCGAGGAACCGCTGATCGAGTTCTGCAGCACCGCGTTGAAGTAGTTGTTCGTCCCGTTCGACCCAAGAGTCACCGATGCGGCGTTGACGACGTTGTTGAACGAGTCGCGCACCGTGGCGGTGAGCGTCAGGGCGGTGCTGCCGACCACACATGCCGACTGACACGCCGTGACCGGCGTCGTCGAGGCTGCGACCGACGAGAACGTCGCCGACGCCGCCGTCGGGTTCACCGTCACCGCCGCCGTCTGCGTGATCGCACCGCCGCCGAGGCCCGTCGTGGCCGTGGCGGAGATCGTTTTCGCCTGCGCGACCGTCGAATTGAGCTTGACGGCGTACACGCCACTCGCGTTCGACGTCCCGCTGGCCGATGGACTGAGCGTGTTGCCGGTGCCCGTCGAGCTGACGGTCACAGCTGCGCCGTTCACAGAATTGTTGAACTGGTCGCGCACCGTGATCGTGATGCTGTCGGCCGTGTTCGCCGCCACGGTGCAGCTCACCGAGCAGGCGATCACGGTCACCGCGTTGTCCGCCACGAGCGACTGGCTCGCGCTCGGCGCGCCCGCCGTCCCGCTCGCCGAGAACGTGGCGCCTGGCGTGCCTGTGGACGTGGCGGAAATCGTGTTCGCGCCGGCACCCGTGCCGAGCGACCACGACGTCAGTTGGACGAACCCGCTCGCGTCGGTCGACAGTCCGGCGGGCGAGGCGGGCACCGTGCTGCCACCGCCTGACGCCACGGTGAACGTGACACTCGCGCTCTGGATCGGATTGCCGGCGCGGTCGGTGATCCGGACCTGGGGCGCGGTCGCGACCGCGGTGTTCACGGTCGCGCTCTGGCCGTCGCCCATGGTCTTGGAGATCTGTGCCGGGTTGCCGTGCAGCGCCGTCGCGCCGAAGCGCTGCGGCGAGCCGATGAGCCCGCCCACGGACGCCGTCGCGGAATCGGCGCCAACGCTGGTGCCGAGCACCCGCGTCGCAGATGCAAAACCGCTCACATCGGTGATCGATGACGGCGTGATCGACCCGCCGCCGAGGGTCACCGACCACGTAACCGGGACGCCCTGAACACCATTGCCCAGGCTGTCGGTGACGCGGACGGTGTAGGCGGCAAGGTTCGCCCCGATCGTGTCGGTCTGCGGCGTCCCCGTCACGTAGACGAGATTCTTGGCGGCGCCCGACAATCCCGACGCGAGGAAGAGCGCGGAGGGGAGCCCCGGCGCGCTCGCCCCGAGAGAATCGTTGTTGGTCCCGGCGGAAGGCCCGAGCGTCCAGCTCGTCACGGCGGCCTTGCCCGCGGTGTCGGTGGCGATCGCGCTCGTCGGCGCGACACTCCCGCCGCCGCCGGTGACCGCGAACGTGACATTCACCCCCGCCACGGAGTTGCCGAACTGATCGACCACGCGCGCCGTCGGCGCGATGGCGACAGGCGTGCCCGCCGTCGCACTCTGGCCGTCACCGGCGAACTTGAGAATCGTGGTGGCAGCGCCGTGCGTGGCGGTGGCGCTGAAACTCAGCGGCGAGCCGATCAGGCCGGTCACGGTAGCCGTCGCGCCCTGCGCCCCGGCAACGGTGCCGAACACGCGAGTCGCGCTGGCGATTCCCGCGCCGTTCGTCGCAGAGCTGGGTGTGATCGAGCCACCGCCGCTGACCGCCCATGTGACCGTCCGGCCCGGCACGCCGTTTCCGTACTGATCGGCGACGCGCACACTGTAGGCGGCGAGCGTGGCCTTCACGGTGTCGGTCTGATTATTCCCCGCGCCGAGCTTGATGCTGTCGGCGATATCGGGGGTAGCGGTGGCGGCGAACGTCGCGGCCGCGAGACTCGCCGCGGTTGCCGTGAGCGTGTTCGATCCCGCCACCGTGCCGAGCGTCCAGCTGCCCACGGCCGCCAGACCGGAGCCGTCAGTCTTCTTCGTGCCGCCGCTCAAGCCCCCGCCACCCGAGCCAACCGCAAATGTGACCGTCACGCTCTCGACCGGATTGCCGAACTGGTCGGTGACTCGGAGCGTGGGCCGGACCGGGACGGCGGTGTTCACGGTGACGGCCTGGGTGTCACCTGCCGTTTTGCTCGTCGCCGCCGGCGCGCCGGGCGTGCCCGTGGCGCTGAAGGTAAGGGGCGTGACTCCCGTGACTTGGGCCCGGAGCGTGTTCGCTCCCGTGGCCGTGCCGAGGGTCCAGCTCGTCACGCGGGCCTTGCCGGCAGCGTCGGTCGCGACGCCTGTCACCGGATTGACCGAGCCGCCGCCGCCCGTCACGCTGAACGTCACCGCGGCACCGGGCACGGGGTTATTGAACTGATCGCGGACCAACACCGTGGGCTTGATCGGCACCGCCGTGTTCACGGTCGCCGTCTGCGCGTCGCCCGAGTCGATCGCCATGGCAAACGGCGCATCGACGGTCATGGTCAGCTTGACGGTGATCGGCTTTTGGGTGGCCTTGGGCGCGCCCAGGAAGACGGTCGCCACATACGACCCGACGGCCAGCGTCGACGTCGCCGGCGCGAGGCTCAGCGTGTCAGTCCCCGCGCCCGTCGCGATCGCCGCCTGCAGCCAACCTCCAGCGCCCGTCACGTAATGGATCGAATCCACCACAGGCGCCAGGGTGCCGCCACCGGCGTTCGTGATCGTGAGCGTTTGGGCCGCCGGATCGGGGCCATTCGCAAACGCGCTGAACAGCACGGTGTCGGCGGATGTCCCAAAAATTGGTTTCGGCGTCACCGTCACCGTGGCAGTCGCCGTGATGGCGCCCGCGGCGACATGGACCGTGGCCGTGCCGAGCGCGATGCCCACCACTGCCCCAGTCGGCGTGAAGCTGACCGCGGGGTCGGTCGAGCTCCACGTGACTCGCGTCAATGCAAAGCGGCGGCCGGCGGTGTCGACGCCGACGGCGGTGAGGTGCAACGTGTCGTCCAGGACGATGGTCGCGGCCGCAGGCTCGATGTACAGCGAATCGAGCGACGCGTCGGGGCCGATCGCCGTGTCGGTCGTACAGGCGTACGCGATCGCGCCGCCAAGCACGAGCCCCGCCCACAGCAGCCGATAACGCGTCATCGGATCGAGCCGATCCGCCACGCGCCGCTCGTCCGGTCGAGCGTGGCATGGAAGCTCATCGGCTGCCGCTGCGGCCGCCGATTCTGCGTGTACTGGCTGAGTCCTTCCACCTGCGCCTCTGCGACATCACCGGTGATCTGCAGCTGCTTGATGGCGAGATCGACCTTGAGGTCGCTCACCATGCCGAAGAAGTCGCGCCACACCTGGGCCTGCTGCGGCGTCAGCCCTGGATAGGCGCGACGCACTTGCTGCACGTCGCGCGACTCGAGCGCGCGGGCATATCCCTGAATCGCGCCATCGATCAACGGACGCGGGTTTTCTGCGGCCGCTGGCGGCGCGGCCGGAGGCGGCGCGGGCGGCGGCTGCGTGACTGCGGCCGGCGGCGGTCCAGGCGGAGGCGCAGGTGGTGGCGCCGGCGGCGGGGCGGTAGCGACGGTACCTGGACGCTGGGTGCGCTCGGACGACGGTCGATTTGCCGGCTTGGTCGGTGGCGGAACCGGCTGCGCGGCGGGCGGCGGTGCCACCACAACCTGCTGCGCTGGTGGTGGCGGCGTGGGCTGCAGAGCCGGAGCAGGCGCAGCAGCGGGCTTGTTCCACGGTCCGAAGATCCAGGCCCCAGCGCCGAGCAGCGCGATCGCGGCGATGCCGCCGGCGTACGCCAGCGCGCGCGACTTCTGGTGGCCGGTGACGGTGACCGCTGCGGTGGCGCTCGCCCCCTCGCAGGTACAGGTGATCGTCGCCGCGCCCGGCTGGAGCGCGGTGACGAGACCGTCGTCGGAGACGGTGGCGACGTCGTGGTCCGTCGTGGCCCACGTGATGATGCGACCGACCAGCGTCGCGCCGCTGGCGCGCTTGGGCCGGGCCGTGAGCTGCACCGCGCCCCCAACGGCGACGGTGACCTGGGCGGGCGACAGCGCCAAACCGACGACGCCGGCCGAGGTCGTGCTCGCCGCGTGTTCCCCCACGCCCTTGCGCGGTTTGGAGGACTGGCTCTTTCCGACCGGCGAGGGGCTCGCCGGCGTGCTGAACTTCGCGAGCAGCTGCGAGGTGCCACCTTGCGTCGCCAGCGTCATCATCTGCGTGCGCACTGGATCGTCGGGCGCGAGCGTCGCGTTCCCGAATGCGGCGACGGCGGCCTCGACGTTCGGCCAGCGTTTCGCCGGATCCTTCTCGAGCATCCGCATCACCGCACTGGCGATCTCGGGCGGGCAGTCGGCGCGGTTCGACTCGATCGGCGCCGGTGGCTCGTTGAAGTGCGCGTACATGATCGCCATGACAGTTTCCGCGGTGAACGGCAAGCGGCCGGCGAGCATCTCGTATGCGACGATCCCGAGTGAGTACTGATCCGACGCTTGCGTCAGCTCTTTGGTCGCGGCGCACTGCTCCGGGCTCATGTAGGACGGTGTCCCCACCGTCGCACCCGTCATCGTGAGCCCCTGCTTGTCGGCCACCTTGGCGATGCCGAAGTCGGTGACCATCGCCCAGCCATCCACGTCCAGCATGATGTTCGCCGGCTTGATGTCGCGGTGGATGATGCCGCGGCGATGCGCGTAGCCGAGCGCCGAGCCGACCTGCTGCATGATCGTCTGCGCCATCGGGAACGGCACGGCGCCCACTTCGCGGATGATGCCGTCGAGCGGGCGGCCCTCGACGAATTTCATCACGAAAAAGAGCAGGTCCCCTGCTTCTTTCACGGCGTAGATCGGAATGATGTGGGGGTGGCTGAGCGACCCCGCGGTGCGGGCTTCGCGTTTGAAGCGCTCCGCCATGCCCTCGCCCGACAGCAGGTGCGGGCTCATGACCTTGATCGCAACTTTGCGGTCGAGCGCGATATCGTGGGCCAGGTAGACCGTCGCCATGCCGCCGCGGCCCAGCAGGCCCATGACTTCGTACTCCCCGAGTGTGGCCTGGCGGAGCGCGTCGATCAGCCCGGCGTCGCCCTTGGCCAGCAGGGCGGACGCGCCGTCGAGCTTGCGGGTGGCGATGGCGGTCTGGTCACCGGACGTGTCGGACCCGCAGGAGGGGCAAAACCGAGCCCCCGCCTGCAGCGGCTGACTACAGCGGGGGCAGTTGATCGTTCGGGTCGTCACGGGTCGGCCAATATAGCGCCGCCTATGTGGTTACGCAGGCGGCCCAGATCACTATTTCAGCGTAATGCCTCCCGGGCGCGAGCGATTTCGACGCGGTCGCCGTCAGCAGTACCCATCTGCGTCAGGAAAGCGGCGTAGCGCAGCCGTGCGGCCGGCTTGTCGCCCGCCACCTCGGCTGCCCGCGCAGAGCCATACAGGCTGCGCGCCCGATTCGGCTCGCGCGCCAGGCTCGCCTCGTAGGCCGCTCGAGCGTCGGCCGCCCGCCCGAGCGCGAGCAGCATGTCGCCCTCGAGCTCGCGCGCCGGCAACAGCTCACCGGGTGTGATCGGCTGCTTCTCGGTGACGTCTTCGATGTCGGCAGCTTCCTTCGCGTCGCGTAGCGCCGCCGCGGTGTCGCCCGCCGCCAGCTCCGTCCACGCCGTCACCAGCTGCCGCTTGATGGCGACGATGTGCGCCCAGTCGCTGTCGCCACGACGTGTCATATCCGCTTCGATGGCCGCGAGCGCTGCGATTGCTACGCGGGCGTGCGCCGTGTCGGACATCCGGGCGGCGCCGATCCCGCGGGCGAAGTGCGACAGCGCCGCGCCGATGGTCATGCCGCTCGAGCGCACGGGCAGCTGCGCGGCGGCCGCCCAATCGCCACGCTCCAGGGGCAGGCGCGCTTCCATTGCCACGCGATTGTAGTTCGCCACGAGCGCGTCATTCGCCAGCGTAGTTTGCAGCGCGAGCGCCTCGGTCACGGTGTGGCGCGCGGCGGTGTCGCGCCCTTCCTGGAGATACGCGTAGACCATGTAGTCGAGCGCGTGGATCTGCTCGGGGGCGACGCCGCTGTGCTGGGCGCGCGCGTAGTCGACGCCCGCCTGGAAGGCGCGCTGATTCGCGGCAATGGTCTCATCCCACAGGCCGCGCCGGATGAAGATGTGCGACGGCATGTGTTGGGCGTGCGGCGCGGCCGGCGCGATCGCAGCGTAGCGCCGCGCGGCGTCGAGTCCCAGCGCCGCGAGCTGCGGTGAATCGTTGGCGTGGATGATGTAGTGCGCGAGTCCCGGATGCGTCGGAAATCGCTGGAACAACGGGTTCAGAATGGCCGCGGCGCGCTTTTGCCGGGCGAACGTCGTATCCGTCTTGGGCGCGGTCGCGACCAGCGACAACGCATAGTAAATGGCGACTTCGGTGTCGTTCGCGAAATCGCGATAGACGCGCGCCAGGGTGTCGGAGTAGGCTTGCAACCGGCGGCTGTTGGGCGTGGAATCGTAGCCGCGATAGAGGGCCGCCGCCGCCGCAATGAACCCTTGCTCGCGCGGCGTGGGCGCGCCCAGGGCGGCGGCGCGCTGGGCTGCCGCCGCGCCGCGGCGCGCGCTTTCGCTGCTGGGGGGAGCACCTCCCGCGAATGGATTGCCCCACGCATTCAGCGCGAGACCCCAGTACCCCATCGCGCAGGTCGAATCGGCCGAGACGACGGCCTGGAACGCACTCAGTCCCTGCTCCCACCAGAAGGAGTGCAGGTAGGTCATCGCGCGCTCGAATTCCCGCTGCGCCGTGGCATTGCAGGATGTTGGGAACGCGACCCGACCGAGCTCGTGCTGCGCCGACAGCGGCCGGGCGAGACCCAAGGTGATGATGACGAGGCGAGTGATGCGACTCATGAGCGACTCCGCCAAAAGAAGTAGGCCGGGATGCCGAGCCCGATGAGGCCCGCGCCGATCGCGGCGTTCTTGGGATTCGAGGCTATGGCGCTGAAGACGACGAACGCCGCGGCGAGCACGAACAGCGCCGGCGTGATCGGATACCCGGGCACTCCGAAACCAGCCCTGGGACCAGGATCGCGCGCGCGATACACGTACAAACAAGCAACAGTCGAGCCGAAGAAGATCCAGTCGCCAAACGTCACGTAGTCCACCAGCTGGCCGAACGTCCCGGAAAGGGTGAACAAGACGGCAAAGACCGCGAGCGCCACAATCGCGGCGGCCGGCGTATGGTGGACGGGATGCAGCTCCGCGAAGCGGCGGAAGAAGACGCCATCGGCCGACATCGCCTGGAGCACGCGCGGCGTCACCAGAATCACGAGGTTGAGAAACGCGAACGTCGACACCGCGATCCCGGCGGCGATGACCTTGCCGCCGACGGGGCCCAACACCCGAGTCATCGTGTCGGCCGCCGGTGCGGTGCTCGTCGCCAAGCCGTCGATCCCCAGGACGCGCAAGTACGCGACGTTGGTCAGCAAGTACACCGTCACGACGATCGCGACCCCAATCAGCAGCGCCCGGGGAAGATTCCGCTCCGGCTCGACGATTTCTTCGGCGATGAAATTCGTTTGTTGCCAGCCGCCATACGTAAAAAGGATAGGGACGAGTGCGCTACCAAGGGCGGCGAAGTGAGGCGGCGGCGATGGGGCGGCGAAGGGCGGCAAAGGAACCGCGAGGAGAAGTCCGCTGGCGATGAGCACCGCGAGCGCCACCAGCTTGAGGACCGTGAAAATGTTCTGCGTAATCGCCGCGGGACGGACACCGATGTAGTTGATGCCGGCATGGAGGACGATCGCAGCGACCGCTAACGGCACCGAATAGGAATGCGGCAAGCCGAGCAGCGCGAGCGTGTAATCGGCGAATGTGACCGCCACCGCGGCGATCGCGCCGGTCGCGATGACCAGCACAAGTGTCCAGCCGTACAGGAATGCCGGTAACGGACCGAACGTTTCACGCAGGTACACATACCCGCCGCCCGCCCGGGGCCGCCGCTGCCCCAGCTCCCCGAAGCAGAACGCGCCGATCAAGGCGATGACGCCTCCGATCACCCAGGCGATAAGGACTAATCCTGGTGAGCGGAGCCGCTCGGCCACGGTGGCGGGGGTGCGGAAGATCCCGCCGCCGATGATGCCACCGACAACCGCCATCGTTCCCGAAAACAGCCCGAGCCGGCGCAGATAGGTCGTCATGGACGTGGGAATAATGTAGGGGCGCAGCATGCTGCGCCCCTACCCCACCCCACGATACGCCTAACTGGCGCCCTCTCAGTTTTTCCGCCACGTTTGACTCATCTCTCCTCATCGAGGTCAGCCCATGCCCTCGTATTCGCTCCTCGTAAATGGCCGGCCCCGGACCGTCGAGGCCGCCGCGAACACGCCCCTCCTCTGGATCCTGCGCGACAACCTCGGTCTCACCGGCACGAAGTTCGGCTGCGGCATCGCGCAGTG
>WNFL01157462.1_pt1 | contig 15190 bp, 16 predicted proteins | sample 5400361 | NCBI WGS metagenome assembly WNFL01 (sample SAMN13153351, study PRJNA577476) | soil metagenome | isolation source: 40 cm soil on Douglas fir-dominated hillslope | place: USA:California | collected 2013-09-17
CATACTGTACTAACTATCAGAAAGGGTGCCTCGGACTTTCCATGGTTTCCTTCCTAGCACAGTTCAGCCGAGTTGTCGATTATATTCAAATGCACGTAGATATGGTTGAACCGAGGAGATGGACCAGCAAAGTAGTATTCACCAATCGTGTTATTCCCTTTCTTGACACAGCAGCAGCGAGTTGGTGATGGATCTGTTTGTTCTGGAGGACGACACATATCGTACGCACAAATAATAGATGCACCCAAGCGTCGCTAGATGAGCGGTATTTATTCAAATCCGATATGCAAACCCCTCTTCACTTGAACGGAGCTCACCGGTCACTGGGAGCGGCATCATCAGTTGAGAGGCAAGTGGGACACATAAGAAATATAAAGCATACCGCCTAGTCGTCTACTTGGTACCCCACGCGGTCCACAGCTATCCAGTGATCTGTCCCACCCAAGACGCACCAACCCAGTGGACCTAGGTCACACTCTGCGCAAGCTAGGAGCTTTCTTCTTACACCGTCCGAGTCAGGCTCGAGCGTTTTGGAGAATCCAATATTCTCAAAGAGCATCGGGCTGCCGCTGATTAGCCACCATGAAGAGGCATTGTCTGGATCATGAGTGGGTAAAGGGGCAGGTGCAGGATGACCCGGTGGATCGAGCTATAGATTACGAAAGGAAATTGTCCATGTAGGTCAGTGGCCATTTTAGAAAATGACATGAGGGCTAACAGACGCGGAATACTTGCCGGGGCTTGTTTGTTCGGTGTAAGTACAGCGATTCCCAGTTTCAGAATAAGACTTCCACATCCTTCCTTTGGACATAACAGCGAGTATTTATTGGTGCTCGACTCATCGGCGAGCTCTGCCTGTTCACCAAAGGAAGACGCCAATCGTTGCTGTGGACGCAGCTTTTTTGAACTACCGCCTAACAGAGCTTGAACCGCATCTGCCTGTAGTTGGCTTGGGGCTGCTGGCCCCTTGGACTGGGACTCTGACATAGGGAGCAGCGGCAACGTGGTGTTTATTTGTGAGTCGGTGCCCAAACAACGAACCAATTTGTGCTGTAAGGGATTCATGGCCAAAAGTTTTACTATAAGATTTAGGGAGGACTTGGTCACTTCATGGACTCTTACCCAATGTCCATAATTTCATCATAGGTTTTGATTTGGGTTTCCCATCTCAGCTATGTATCGGCTCTCTGTCACAAGGAAAGTCCGGCGAATGATCCTATCTATGCCCAATATATTAGTGACATGAGGAGATCAGTTAAGATTTCGAGCCTTAACACGCCCACTCTCGTGTGCTGAACGAACAAGATTAACATCCATTTATTCGATCCATGTTCATAGAGCCACCGTTCAAAATTCCAAAGCAGGCGTAATTTCATTATCTAGCCATGAAGAACGCTCCATGTCATGTTCGCGGGAATGCAAAAAAGTGTACACAGAATCACAGAGTAAGTCACAGGATAGAAGCAATAAAGCAAGTCAGGTTGTTGGCTAACTCTATTAGTGACACCATATGCATCCCTCATACAGTTTAATATACCCATGAAGGAGCAGCTCAGCTTGTTTTGTACCGATGTAATCTTTAAGGTGGGCAGGCTCTTATGGAAACTGAACGCTTTGCCGAAGGCTGGGATGAGCACAGTAAACCTGGGACTCTATACTTCACACAAACACATTCAGAATAAAGCCCGAAACGCCGATGCACGTGTCGCGGAGCCGATATCAGGAGAGCCTGTACAATAGGGTCCAAGGAATGGTCCGGCGCATACCCTAGCGTTGAATTGAATAGAAATTCGATCTGCAATCAAGTTCCGATGAGCGGGATTTCTGACACTCATCTTTGTATCGCGTTGCAGGCACCATCTATCCCTCATTCCTCATTCTCAGACTAGCTGAATACTAGGGTCGTTGAACACCCGCCTCCGTAAGCGCACCTTGCACCCGAGTTTTTCAACCTTCCAGTGAAGCTTTGTGACATTTGTCATGTCCCATTGTTCCGTGCTCGCCACCCCTGTCAATTTGGCCTACTAGATCTCCAAATCGAACAAGCGTATAATCAATACTTGGTCCCCGAGAGTAAGAATCCTTTCGTGCAAGGTTTGAGTGCCGAGGATATTTCGCCTTGCTTGCCTTGCTTCAAAGGCACTTGAAAAGATATGATACCCACCCTCTTCACACCACACTCACTGAGGAATGATGAGCAATATAACTAGTCTTTAGTTGATGGGTGGTCCATGTCCTGACGAGTATGCATCCACACCTCAAATAATCAAGCTGGTTTAGTCGGAGTGAGGTATGAGAAGACCATGGTAGGGTATGATATAGGGGTGCCGGGTGTTTGATTTAATGGTCTGCTGGGATGCAGAAGTGACCCTGGTGACTGGAGATCAAAGTCTCGAAGTCCTTAATGTTCATGTTTCCGCTTGTGCGATTCACTCATCGTCCTAATGTATCAGTTCCATTGAAGCCCATTCACAATGTGGCATTAAGATTCTAAGATTCTCTTCTTAACCCCCAGAGCCTAAGGGTGGGACAGTGCATGTTACTGCGGTGGTGGTAACAAAAATTGTGGCCTCGTTGGATGAATCGGTCCAGCCATTACATTATATTACCGATGGCATACACGGAACAGAACTCCTCACTGGGACAATGAGGACTTCACAACTACTTCGCAAGGTTTTTAGTTTCGCGTTAAATCATCGACGCTTTACCAGAAATAGGGCTTCCCCCGCAATATATGGAGGGAGAAAATACAGCACCGGTTATAGCGGAGTGCAGTTAACCTCCTCTAGTCAAACATACCCTTCACTGATATTCAGGCTGATAGTGAGTACAAACTGCCGCATACACTCACAGAACACGAAATACCCTTGCGGTGCTCATGAGCGAGTGAGGCGGATGAAGAGAGGCCCGTGGACAAGGAAAGTAGATAAGAGAACTGTGAGAATGACGATATCAATACTGATAGAGCCCATAAAGTAATCTGCGTCTGCACTGAGGCGAATAGCCAAGAAAGAATAACCAAGAAAACGCGAAAGTCTGATCCGGCTTCTCTCCTCCTATCTGTATCGGGCCGGTGGTCATTTTAAAGATCAGAGAACCTGCTTCCACCCGGTTTCGCGGCACTTGTGCACCAACTTCTTCAAATCCTGGCTCCGTGCGCGGGTGGTTACGAGAAGCGCATCGGGTGTATCAACGATGACGAGGTCGTCCACTCCCAGACAAGCGATGACACGTTTGGATAGCGGGACCACGATCCCACCGACGACTTGTTCGTGTACCACTACATAGGTTGTTGGTAAATGAAGGGTAGAAGAATAAAGGAACAAGAGGAGGACATACCGAGGTTTTGGTCACCCAGAATAACGGGGTGGTTCTTCTCTGCTGGGAGGAGGGCCGCGAGGGAGGAAAAATCTCCCAAATCGTCCCAACCTAACAATGGATTTGCACCGGTTAGCTGCTATACCACTGATTTGCTAGAGTGAGGGCAAACACTCACCGAATGCGACCTGGCCCTTCGCAGCTGCAGGCTCCGCAACGGCATTATCAATCGCAATCTTAGGGAGCGTTTCCCACACGCGTCCAAGCACTTTCTTCCGTCGCGCTTCTGCCTCGGCGAGGACCTCACCCGGGCGAGGATCCCAGCTCTCAGCGATCTCTTGAAGTCCCGCATGCAGTGCAGGTTCGTTCTCCGCCAACAGATCCATGAGCACACGTGCCTTGACGACGAACATCCCCGCGTTCCAGCGATAGTTGCCGGTGGAGAGGTACGCTGCCGCAGTACGAGCATCGGGTTTCTCTTTGAACTGGCTCACCAGTCTTGCATTCGGCGCCCCATCAACGCTCAATTTCTGCCCGAGGCGGATATAACCGAAACCTGTGGCAGGGCTGGAAGGCGCTATGCCTATCGTGACGAGGTATTCGCATTGCGCTGTCGCGACCGCTTCGCATACAGCGGACATGAATGCCTCAGTACCGGAGATCATATGGTCAGCCGCAAACGACCCGAGGATGGCCTCAGGATCACGTTTTGCGAGGACAGCCGCTGCGAGTCCGATGGCGGCAGCCGAGTCCTTTGGACTAGGCTCAGCGAAGATATTCACCGGGAGTAAATCGGGCAGCTGGTCTTGCACGGCGGGTGCGTGCACACGCCCAGTCACAACCATCAGCCGCGACGGGCTCGAGAGCGGGAGCAGGCGATCCCATGTGGACTGGATGAGCGAGCGGCCGTTTTGCGTCAAATCGAGGAGAAATTTTGGGCACCCCTCCCGTGAGAGTGGCCAGAGACGCGTTCCTGCTCCGCCTGCGGGGACGACGGCGTAAAATTTTGAGAGGGCTCCGCGCGAGCGGATTGCTCCTGGGGTCAAGAGCGAGGTAGATGATGGGACGTAAATCGATGGTGGCGCCGTTGGTGCGAGGAAGGGCGAGTGGATACCTGCGAGGCTTGGAGAGGGTGGAATGGAAGATGAGGGTGTTGCCAGGGGGGGAATGGAGCGAAACTAGAGGAGGGAAGCCGAGTTAGTGAACAATTGCACACCCTAGATACTCTAGTAATGGTAGATATTTTCCATGATATCCGAAGGACTGGGCATGATGTACGACGGGTGCAATTATGGAGATGTGGCTGTCCACTGCGGAAAGACTTTACACGCCCAGGTTATGAGCCCGGAACAGTGCCAAAAGGATTTACCCTGCCGTGCAAGGGAATACCACTGGTGGCTCTATGCGGGTTGCGGGTTTACATAAGTTTAGACGTTTACGGTTGCCAATGGCAGCCGGCTTTAGGTAAACGTATGCGGACGCCAGTCTAAGCGTAGTTGAGATGAGAGCAACCCAGCGCAACCAGCCATCTTGGGTGAACGCGAACGCCGATTATGGCAGGTCCTGACGCGCTGACCTCAACAGTTTAAAAGAAATAGAAGAAGGGCTACTCACGACAGTCTCGCGAACTTGGCGTTCGAGCGCGGCGTTTGCAGCCCTCAGATCTGCGGTCTCGCTCCGCAGTTCAGCGATTTCCGCGTTCTATGGGAGTGTTTAGCAGCATAATTGGTACTCCGTATCCTTTTAAGTAATTCTACAGACGGAGAAAAGGAACGGAGTGACGTACCGACTTTTGGACGGCGAACATGATCTGAGAGAACATGGCCTCTATGGGCGGATGAGAAGGGACATCTTGATCAAACTTTGGAGATGGGCCGGTTGGAGTAACATCTCCATGTGCGGTTCCGGTCGAATATCGGCCGTATTGCGTCGGCGGTGAGGAGAGCAAGCCCGACATAGGAGACGCGACGGGCAGGACGAGGGCCGGGGCAGAGTTGCAAGGAGCGTACGTTACGGTCAGGTGCTACTGTTGTCGGGGGGTTGTCGTCGGCGGGCGCGAGGACGGGTGTGTGCAAGGTTGAAGTCGACTGGAGAGGAGAGGTCGAAATATAATGGGCTTCGATTTCATCTTGTGCCGCCTCAGCACCTCAGCAAGCACGCACCTCAGCCACGGCCGCAACTCGGTTTACATCCAGAAATTCCATAGAGAAATACGTCGGTCTCCCGGGGTAGTTCCACACGTTCCACACGTTCCACACGCGACGGCCCCTTAATGCGACTGCCCCTTCCTTCCGCCCCCGCTCCGCAGTCATACATGCAACCAGTCTCGCACGCTGTACACCCACAGTGAGGTAAAGCCGCACTCAGCCCGTCCAGGCTCCATTCGCCGCGCTAGAGGCACACGGTCATTTCACCCAGGCTGTCAGGCGGGTCAAAATTAAATCGGTATAGCCAGACCTCAAGAGTGGATTCAAGGGAGGCATGCTAATGGAATCACATATTCTGAGGGTATCCAGTCTGATATCAAGTAAAAAAGTTGTCTCATCATAACAGCCACCTTGCCACCTTAGCCCCTCATAAGTGGGTACTACATGAACTGCACTACCCATTTCTATGAACAACATGCATCGATACCTACTGTAGCTCATTTCCTCTGCACCTTCACCTTGGACAGTCACACTATAGCCTAAAAACCACGCGGTCGCGGGAGGTCCCCTACGGTCAATCACGGTAGGGTGTAATTCGCTGTCGTATGGAATGAGTAGTTGGTGGAATGTTTCTATAAAATGGGGTTATAATAATAAGGTGGAACAGTATATTTGAATCCTCCAATTGTGGAGTATCTGAACTGTCAGATGAACTGTCAGATGAACATTGAATACTTTTCCTTCCACCATCGACATCACGTGTCAACTATGTCCTCTGAAAGGTCCTCCAAGGCGTTCTCAACGCTCGGATTGTTCATCCTCGATAAATTCGAGTATTTGGATGAACAAGGCCGGCCAACGGGACGGGAAACCACCGAACAGGTAAGAACAGCCCTCTGTCCGTGCATCCGAGCCAGAAACTGAGCATATGACCACCCAGATAGGCGGAGGTGGGACCTACGCAGCTGTTGGATGCCGGATGTGGTTCGTACTTTCCATCTCTCAGCTCGCAGAGATCTCCTAAAGTCTCGATTCAAGGTTGGACGCAGATCGGATTTGTATGACTGTCGATCGGGGACACGATTTTCCTCAGTATGCTCAAGAGAAACTGGATAGCTACGGTGCGGGCATGTGGCGATTCAGGGACGGAGCGCAGGGTACAACCAAAGGATTGAACCTTTATCAAGGAGACTTGAGACGGTGCGTCGCCTCTGCCCCCCAAAACCATTCTAACTCTATGAGTAAAGGTTTGAGTACCTATCGCCCCAGATTCAAATCACACCCAAAGACCTTGCACCGGAGTATCTCTCTTCCTACCTACATTTCATGTGCTCACCCACTCGAGTCAAGTCCATAATAGATGAGGTGGGTCAAGTAGATGGATGGCACCCTACGACAATCTACGAACCTGTCCCCCAACGGTGTGTGCCAGAAGAGCTCCCAGCGCTCCGTGTCGTCCTCCCCAAGATCGATATACTCAGCCCCAACGCCGTGGAGGCTCTCACGATCCTTTCTATGCCTGTGGATAATGTCACAAGGGTAATGGTCGAGGATGCATGTTCGCAGTTTCTGGCTATGGGTGTAGGGAAGGAAGGAAAGGGCGCCGTTATCATTCGAAGTGGAGAATTAGGGGCCTATGTGAAGCAGGCTGGGACAGAAGGACTGTGGGTTGATGCATATTGGAGTGGGGATCGCCCAGAGAAGGTGGTGGATGTTACAGGTAAGGGGGAGCACCGGATAATACGGTCGTTGAACATTTCCAAGGTGCTGGAAATGCGTTTCTAGGTGGTTTGGCTGGAGGTTTGGCTCTTGGAAAGAATGTGTATGAGGGTCAGTACAACCTCCCGCGCTGCGCAACTACGCTAAATTCCTCCATAGCCGTTCTGTACGCCACAGTTTCAGCCAGTTTCACAATCGAACAATATGGCTTGCCGCCAATAGGCCCGGGCGGTCTGTGGAATGGCGACAGCCCAGAGCGACGCGTCGAGGAGCTCCAGAACCGATATCGCGACCTAATAACCGAGTGACGCAATGATTCGCTTCGCTGGGTTGCCGTGCATAGATAGAGAATACAGTTGGAGATTGAAGAGTGACGATGAACGCAGTGCTGCTAACAAGACAACATTTCGAATCGACTCGACACGCTTGAACCTGTACATGAATATAGATGCCTATACGTGATTGAACGTAGACGTGGGTGTTACTCGGCGGCTGATGGATCGCCGTCTGCGGCGTTTGCGCTCTCCATTTTCTGGAGGCTTTGGTTGAAGAGCTTCCGTTGTTCCTCCCAGAGCTCCTCTTCTGTCTTTCCTTCGTCGTTGAACTTAGCCGCTCGGCGATCCCGGTCCTGCAGGAGGATGAGAGGCATCGAGACGCAGTAGGGCAAGTGACTGACTGTCTTTACAATCTGCTTGTGGTCCTTCAGAACCTCCTGCAGGTCGGGGATGTATGACTCGAAGCCCAGTGTCTAAAGGTTTCGATAACAGGGAGTCAACATCGTATGCGTAACTCTGGAGACAGGAGACGCGCCTTCAACGCCGTGATTACGTGTTCTGGAGATATCGTCTTCTTTGATTCCTTCTCACACACATCGTTCGATTCCGAAGAAATGAGGTGGATGAACTCTAGGCGCCGAAGCGGCCATCGGTTAGCTTTTGGGAGTCGGGAGTTGGTAGAGTAGCGCCACGAACCGATACAACAATCGAGTATGAGCTGAAGAGACTCCTTTGAAGCATTCATCCCTGGCCCAAGTAGCTCTGCATTGGGGTGAGTGGGAATATTCTAGGTGCTATGTGATGAGTTGACCTGCGACATATTTGTTTACCGTTGCCTTCGGGAGTGAGAGGTCTTCGTCGTTGCTAGCTACTGGCGCGTCGTTGTCTGACATAGTCAGTCGTGGTCGCGGTTCAAGTGTTTGGCCGACACAACTTGGACCCTTGTCACTGTCACTGTCACACGGTGCTTCACGTCGTGTCCTCGTTTCGGTACCGTAGTCTTGTCAAACGTCACGCGTCACGTCCCGGTGGTCGCGTACTTACTCTGAGACTCACAAACGAACCGGTAACCGGTTCCCATGCAGCGGTGGAACGATAGATCCAACGATTACAATCTTACTTATCACAACACACCGCCCATCGCTTTGCCCCTTTGGAAGCTTCTTATTAAGGGGTCTCTCCCGGTGCAGCCCGACCATTCTCACTTGGAACCTGACGTATGCCTTACACTAGCAAAGGCAGATCAAGGGTGCTTTCGACTGCTTGTGCGTAATTACCGCAGTCATGTCCTCATACCCTGATGCGAGCGAATCATCCAGGCGCTGAGTGCAAGCGCTTAAAGCTCAAAGTAGGCACACTAAATCATTGCAGACATTCCGAATTCTAATGTTTACTGCTTTACTGTGTAGTGCAGCAAAACGCTGTACGTGTTCCATATTTGTGCTTTAAGTCACGCTTTGAACCCGCTTTGTAGGCCATGTACTGCCTGCACACGGCGTGGTTGCGAGTCTATATGCCCAGATGGACAACTCAAGGCCGGAAAGGGAACTCGGTGCGTGTTGAGAGCATCATCCTCCCACAACGCTCACACATCTTTAAAGATTCATCCTCAGCGATACGCAAGAACTGCATGAAGAGATATATCGACTCAAATCCCATATCAAAGAGCTCGAGGAGACTGTCGCTGTGCTTCGCTCACACCAAATGCCCGAAGTCATCGAGAGTAGGCAAACCTCCACTGCGGTTCATGCCAAGCGCATGAAGATAGAAGAAGAGGAAGTACTCATCGACACTTTTGGCTCCCTTACCTTGAAACCGGACGGTTCTTCGGAATGGTAATCTCGATCAATCAATCAGGTCTACAGGTCGACCTCACACTAACATCTACACAGGTACGGAAGACAAGGGTCCTCCGAATACCTAATGGGCGTAAGTACAACGTCTATACGACCAATAACAGACGAGAGGTAACACTCCTCTCAAAGCCTGGTCATGCTCCTCAGAGCGACACCGAGGAATTATTACCCCTCGACCTCATGTTCCGGAGCAAGATGTTTCCCCTCAAGTCAAGCACGGATGTTGACAATAAAATTCGGATGAAAGTAAGGGAATACCTTCCTCCTCGTACGGAGAGCTGGAAGATCGTTGAGGATCATTATGAATATTCAACATGGAGGTATGAATTGTGTTGATCTGACTAACAAGCATCACTGAAGTGCACAGTGAGACCCCGTTCACCTGGGAGGAACTTGTGAAAAATTTTCTCGAACCAGCCTACAATGGAACCGCAAAGGACGAACAAGTGGCATTTTTGTTCGTCCTTCTTGCTATCGGTACCTCTCAAGACCATATGAAACAACCAGATGATCCTGTCGCACGGCGATATGCCCACCTCGCCCGTATCAGTCTTATGCTTGGAGAGGATTTACTATGTACTAAGTCACTCGTAGTCATCAGTTGTCTGGTGTGTCTATTTCTGCTCAGTAACGTACTTAGCTGACAAGCCCGTTGACCTTAGCATGGCCTTGCGGCGTGGTATCAGATTTCCTTGGATCCTGCGGGTGCCTCTAAGGCCTGGATGCTCACTGCGATGGCCGTACGCATGGCGCAAGCTGTCAGTCCCTCAAAATTGAATGGCAGTGAAGTCTTGCTCAACACTCAATGCAGGCTGGACTCCACAGAGATAGCGAGCGTCTGAATAGCTATCCAATTGAAGCTGAGAGGAGGAGGAGAATATGGTATCCGTGAGAACTGTCTTCTTGTCAACACAGGCTCACCCTTTCGCCCAGGTGGGAGCTATGCATGTTTGAGTATGTCCAAAGCGTCACCATGTCAAGGCCCCGTTGTATCATCAATTCGTAAGTTATTGCTGTACGATACAATATAGTACACTTATCACCAACAGGCAATGTGACTGTAAAATGCCTGAAGACCCGGAAGATAGGGGCGGTCAACCTGATTGTACGTGAACCACCCACAATACCATTCACTATATTGACTGTTTACAATAGTTAGCCGTAGAAAATATAGATGGTTTTCAGGTTCGATTCTTAGAGTTGTTACTTGTTTTGGATGCCGTGCTGATCGAGTGACTCGTCTAGAGTGTCTGATTCCCATCATAGATGAAGTATCCTGTACCAAACCCCCTCGGTACTCGACGATTATAAAGCACGACCACCGACTCCGCGATTACCCCATGCACGATTTTCGTCCTCGAGGTTCGTTGGATTTCGTAATTAGAAATCTTTTCTAAAAGGGTCCTCAAACAGGGGGAAACTCAAGACGACCGCCAAAAGGAACTGCCCTCCTCGGTGCCATTGTCCAATTGTTTTCAACTGATGCTTTGAGGGAGCTAAGCAAGTTGTCCCAATCCGATCGTGTTCGTCCCACTAATGACCGTTATAATCACAGCTTTGCTATATATTCATCGAACCTATCTCGTTGAAGCATTGTCGCGATGGCCAGAGGACCCAGTTCATTCGCGATTTGGCCTGTCGGTCTTGGCTGCTCATAGATCATCGTTGATCATCCTCCAGAGCTTCCATCGAATTCGAGAACACTTCGTAGCCGCTCCTCCACGAGTCCTGGGCCTATGGTTGCATGTGAGTCTTCTCTCCTCGTGCCGTCTTGGTGGTATACTGATCCAGCCTCGCGTGAAAGTGTGTATCTGCTTATGTGGGTTCCATCGGTTCCCTGCTGCTGAAAGCCATTCACCTTATTATCTTAGATTTGTCTATGTGCGATTGTCATTCGTAGCCCAGGCTGCTCTCTGGCGCTCTCGTCCATAGTGGAAATTGAAAATGCACGAAGGGTGTTTGATCAGACCGTGTTGGAGACTCTACTACCGAAGTTTGACTCCGTCAAACATGCGAAGGTGTGATCGTCACTCTCCCTATTTCTCATGTCCTGAAATTGCGAGTAGCATATCGTTAACGCGTTGTACGAACAAGCCAAAGTCGCGTACAATGCATTTCAGGTTGGAAAATGGCCGCTGGAAACACAAGGTCAAAATTCCCAGCAGGTAGACCTGGACGTCCTTCATTTAGCAGGGGCATCCAATATTTTTTCCCAACGACGGGAAGGTTCAACGGCAGACTATACACCAGGCTCTACGCCAAGTGATACTGGGACGTCCCCTGTTATTCCGCAGGATGCTATCCACCCTGCACTCTTGCAATATATGCGAGTCATTCAAGGCAGTGACGTCAAGACTCAGGGTCCCTCCGATTTACTAGACACTGATTCATCGAGAAATGCGACATTGAGTGGGACGCCTTCAAGTGGGTATGGACTAGGCGCGCCGACATCTGCCCCTGTCCCTCATGGAAGGCCCAGTGCTACTTACACTGACATCGGAGTCCCACCTGCACAACCGCTACCTCAAGTTCCAGCGGACACTCAGCTGTGGGACAGTTTCAAACCAACCCAATATCCGTCTGCTCAAGGAAACCCTGGCGAAGCCACCTATTCGCTCGACCCATTTACCGACTTCGATTCCATCTTCCGCATCCAGGCCCCGTCCTTACACACCCAATATCCTCAATTGCCGTACACGATCGCCCAGACTGCTGACCACTCGCATGCTTCCAACGACTTATCGAGAGGGCCTGGGATTAATGAAATGCGGATGGGGGATACGAGGGCGGGAAGTGAATTGGATTTCGCGAGCTTTATGGCGGAAAATATGCCTGGACTCAACTACGATGGGATGGGAATCGGCTTGGAGACGGTCTTTGCGGATTGGCATCCTTAGGTTCACTCGCAATGTATATCACGAGGCGTTTTGGTGTGGATATGGTTAGCGGCGACTAAAAGCCACGAAAACTTGTTGAAATTTTTGGAATATCGTGAGCTAGTTGGTATGGCGTTGGGGCGTATTAGTGTACGTACATTAATCAAATGTCTTCGCTCGTCTTCTCCGCAAATGCCCGCTCCACCAATTCCCGTTCTTTTTCTTCCTGAAAGTGGACTGGACTGGCCGACCAGGCACATGATTATGCATCGTACATTCAATGGAAAGGGTAAAGGTTGATCTTGGACAATATATGGAGCACTTGAAGCTCAAAAGGCCATTTGTTGGAGTAGTGCTGCTTGTACTGTATACTGTGTATACGCTGGTAACCAACCGATTTGGAGGTGTTAGTAAGGATGCGAGAGCACACAAAATGGAATTTGCAAAGGATATTATAGTTATCAAAGCAAGGTAGTGTAAACTCTTATAGAGGGGGACACACGTGACATCACACATGTGCTGCAGGATACCCAGTTGTTTGAGAGTGTGCATCTCTGAGATGCCACCACTGTGCACGACGTTGATGTCTTGTTCAGGGGACAGAGGAGTTCAACGAACGCAAGCAATGGAGAGGCGAGCGCCACATGTATCGTTTGGGTAGAAGGAATACTTGTTATTGACCCTTCGCACTCAGGACGCAACCATCCGAATAGGAAACGTCTTCGATGGTGCGGAAATCCTCGAAAGGAATGTATCTCTTGGAACACAGACCAAAAGAACCGCCAGACTCAGTCTCGGTACACCAATGGGCTGCAGTATGATATGTTGGTGCACGACGAGTCGTCCCCCACGGCCTGCTCCGGGATTCAAGCAAACCTGGCTAAAAAAGAGGTCACGAAAGTAGATAGTCAGTACCCATCAGGTATGAGATGCGGTTTTGAAGCGCGCAGATAATTAAGCGCGCTTCGTCTCCCGGCCGTTTGAGGTGACGCTTTCTGAAGAGAGAGAGGAAACCACAACGACCTTCTCCTTCTCCTTGCACTCAAAATGCAATGAGGAGCGAATTGAAGTTAGTCGACGAGTCGCGTTGGGTAACCAACTGCATCACGAAAGAAACTTTGTCGGCCAAAATAAAAAATAAAAAATAATCGGCCTCAATGAGAGATGAAGAGGTTTGATTTACGCCAGCCTCGAAGACCGATGGCTATATCATTCGCAAAAAACATTACGAAGAATATCATGCTATCGTTGCACCATTTTGACGCGCGAGTCGCCTTTCTCGGCTCGCTTCTTCATCTTCTGTTGCCTCTTGCTCGTTGCATCTGCACCGCTGTCGCCCGTAGTCTCCGCTGAGGGCCTGCGACTTCCGAGTATGTAAGGTCCGAGGAATACGCTCCAGAGCTTCCATATGGCGAAAAGAGGTATTTGTTAAAATAGAGTGAGCGCCTTATATTCCTTTTTATGTCTTAGGCACGCACCGAGAGATATAGCCACCAGAACCACTCGCCGAGCAGTGCGCTTCCGACCTGGCAAGCCCAGGTAACGTAGATGATATCCCAGCACCATTCGGTAATCCCAGACATGTTCAGATCTTCTCCTGAGCCGATCAACGCGCCTGTGATAGGGTCCCGCCTGGGAGAGCCAATCGAGTAGAGATGCTTGTACAAAATGACAAGGGGGACAGCGGTGAGGACATGGAGAACGCTAGAAGTCTTCGAGGGTACTATTGAACGCCTGAGGAAGAACCTGAAGAGGAGCGCAAGCAGGGGTGCGATGAGCATTCCTCGTGTGAGGTTGGAAAGTGCATCCTCGTTCTGAGCTGCTGTCTTCTTCGCAGACGCGTTTGCCTGTACACCAATCACCAGTCAGATGATTAGCTCTTCGGTGTCGCTTGACATCGTTCTAGGCGATACTGACCATTTCGCCCTGGCGGAGGTCGAGTCCGAACTTTTTGTCTATGACTACATCCCAACAGGATCTTGCCCTCATCGCGGGGGCTGCAGAAGCCAACAAAGAGCTTCAGTCCGCTCTTACTCAACGTGTAGATGCCCTCACAAACCAGCTTAAGCAGCTAGATCTCCTCATCGTGAGCAAGCACCTTGTAATTTCCAGCAGCCTTTGGTTCCTTAACCAAGAATGTATTCTCTCTCTAGAAAGATGCCGAAAGCAACCTCGATATTCCAGAACTCCCTTCACGTGAGCCCGAAGTCGCCAAAATGATGCAAGTCCCCAACGTGAAACTATTCAGCCCTCCTGTGGCAATCTCATTACTCGAAAACTATGTGCGCATGAGCACCTTATAAATGCACTCTGGAGTGATCCTCATCGATTGCAATACAGGATACGCCGTTTCACCAAGACATTCAGCAACGCAGTCGCTATGTTACGTTGACCACGCCCAATGGCTGTAAGTAGTCCTTTACCTCCCACGTACTTAATACTTAAGAGTCGGTACAAGGGACTGAGCAAGAAAAGAATGCCTTGAGACTCGGTGTTCGATGCGACGCAATGCGCGCGCACGCATATCAGCTTCACCACAAGTACGTGTCCAAATTTTCAGTCATACTACCCTAACTCGCATTCCTTACCACAGTGGTGAAAACGCTGTACATATTCTAAAAGCGACCTCTCTCGAGGACTACGATGACGCCAAGGACAATCTCGATTGGGAGCGTATAGCAAGACAGGTTCGTCGCACACCCTCTCTACATACTCCCAGGGCTCTTAACCGTTATTTATGTGCGGTCCTTGCGCATTATTTGTTGACGGTTCCATCCCTAGATCCCAGGTCGAACCGCGTCCATGTGCAAAGTTCAATGGTTGGCCAACGATCACCCCAGTGTCAACCGGAAACCGTTCACAGAGGGAGAATACGAGGGGCTTGTGGCGGCAGTTAAATCGGTGCAAGATGCGAATCAAGAAGACCTATTCGACGAGGTACCTGTCGACTGGCAAGCAGTAGCGGACATCGTTGGGGCAAGCCCGGCTCTTCTAAAGTC
>WNFL01023496.1_pt2 | contig 15187 bp, 15 predicted proteins | sample 5400361 | NCBI WGS metagenome assembly WNFL01 (sample SAMN13153351, study PRJNA577476) | soil metagenome | isolation source: 40 cm soil on Douglas fir-dominated hillslope | place: USA:California | collected 2013-09-17
CATCTTCTCTGCCTTGGCATAATATTTGTCCATCAGCTCATTGCGGACTTGGGCCGGCCAATGGTGGTCAAGGGTATCGAGATCGATCCTATAGCAGTATGGTCTGACTTCTCAATGGAGAGGCATGGACTTACCTTGGCGTGAAGAGACCCCACACGGCGCTTCTACCGCCGAGACAATAGAGCGGACCACCGGCATAGTGCTCTTGAGGGTTCGGTGGTTGCATTGCAACGTCAAAGTCGCCCTTGAACTTGCTATAGAATGCCTCGCTGGCTTGCTGAGAAAGCCTACTCCCGCTCGATGGACGCGGTCCGTTCAAGGAATGCGTGTGGAAGAGTAGTCCACCTCGCTCGAGCACAAGGACTCTCACTGGCTGAGGAAGCCCGTCATCGGCTTGGTGATGGTCGAAGGGCGAAAATGATTGAAATGTAATCTTTCGATTCTTCTCAAGAATTGACGAAGCGAGCACCCCGCCACCGATACCCGAGCCAATAATGACGAAATCAAATGGTTTTTTATCGGATTCTTCGGCAGCTTGTGCGGCCGTGTAACGGAAATAAGCCGCCTCATAGCTCTTCGTCGAGGGAGCCGGACTAGAACGACTGATGGAGACGACCAAATTGGAAGCGAAAATGGTGGAAGGCATGTGCTGGTACTTCCAGTAGCACACACTGACTGTAGGGCGTAAAATTCGCTTCTGGTATATATGCCGGAGGGTACCATTGATGGCGATTTCGAAGGACGAAGTAGTATCGGTGACTTCAACGCTCGCTGGTCCATTCTGGAAGCACCCTCGGAACGAGCCACGCTCTCCAGGCCCCCACTCCCCTCCATGCAGCCGACTATTGTAGAAGACAGTCTCAGTCGGTCGACGGAAGGATATCGTCAGGAGGACCTCGTCTTCGCTACTGAGTAGAATTATGGACGTGTTATCTTGCTCTTCATCTCCGAAAGAGGTGAGGGTCACGGAATCGGAGGAGAACTTCAGAACGTCGCCGCTTGCCAGTGGCTTGGGTAAGGTATGGGTTCCGCCAATTGCAAGGGTGAAGGACATAGTTATCTGCAATATAGTCAGAAGGGACAGGTAAGCCCACCTCATAAAGAACTGACCGATCAAAGGTATCGATCTCGACCCATGCAGATTATGCAGGTTGAGGACAGCATCCTGCTTATATTGAAGGTAAGTGCTAAATGTGGAGCACGTCCGGAGCCTGCTCAACAATCTTATGGCGAATCAGCAAGGTTATCCATGCATCGAATCCTGGTCCTAAGATCGAATGTTCGATGTTGTACAACGCACCTGATAAGCTCTCATACCATCTCTGATAGAAGACCACGAAGCGCTCGTTGCGCCGCGAAGCCACTACAATGCAATTCGGCAATTGAAAGCACCCTTGCAGGACGGAGCTCTCGGCAATCTATACATCCTATGGTGTAATAAGTCGCACAACTTGTGGATTGGACAGCGTCTGGCTGGCATCTTAAGCGCTCGCAAGATGATACCACGAAGATCACGAGAATGCGTGAGAAGATATGAAACAGAGGATGGCTATGATTCATTAAATGTAATCAGCCGATCAGGGATCAATTGCAATAGTTCTTACTAGGTTTCCGCGCCTTGGAGGATTTGGTCATCAGAACTAGGGGTCGGGGACCACCGAACACTTTCAGGTAAATTACTATTCGATCGGGGATTAATCGATTTCGATTTATGTGAGTATTCTTTGAAAAATTGCGAGCGAATAGTGACGAAGTCCCCCCATTGTGAGTCGACGGAACTGGGATGTTGATAACAGTTGAACATGGACTTCCCCAAAATAAAGCTTCCCGAAGACGAGCCTGAGCAACGCTTTGAACCAGAGGCACAGCGGTAAAGCCCTCCACTCGCGATACTCTGAGTTTGCAGCCCTGCTAGTGGAAGAGGATGCCATGATTTCCCTGTCATCTCCTTTGCAGAGGCAGTGACTTTACAGAAAGGGAGAAATGCGGAGCAGAGCAACAGATTAATGTGGATTGATGTGGTTCGAAGAAAGAAATTGCCACCAGCCTCGGGTACCCGTTTGGTTTGAAGAAATACTTGGATGAATGGTTCGAAAAGCACATTTTTCATGAACCCCGACCTTTAGTGAACGGGGTTTACTCCTCAATATGCGCCATTTTGCCGACCGCGAGGCACAACAGCGCTGTGATTGGAATCTCTCGTGCTCGAGCCCGAGCGGATCCAGACAGCTAGATGGATTGAGACCGCCAACACCTTGCCGGCTGAACACTCAAACCACAAGACCGCCAAGAGGCAGCCCTGGAACGGGTCATCGAGGCCGCGTCCCATCGGAGGCATGGATGAAGCTCTGCAACGCTTTGCAATGCTTTGCAACTCACGGAGCGTCATTCCGAAGTACTTTTTGGTACAGACTGACACAATTCAACTACTCGATCGTTAACGCGTTGCGGCCTGCCTTGTCGTCAACCTCCTCTTCCCGCTCTCGACGCGCCAGGTATTGTGCGCCAAATATTGGTCCCAAATTACGGTTATAGTGTATTATCAGTAACTGTCCTATTTCAAACTGACTGACTAACCGACGATTGTTCGATATCAGGTTCTCCGGCTTTTCCGATTTGTTTAGGGCCATGTTCGACGAAGCGGCGGTACTCAATCCAACCTTTGACCCAGCTGTCCTGAGACCTTATAATCAGCCACTTTAGGCCACCGGAATTTCGATTATTCCCCTGGAGCTCGTAGACGACCCCGCTATGACGAGCAAGCAGGGTACGCCTATAAACAACTCCTGCGCTGAATGTAGGAGGGCCAAAGTCAAGTACGCAGCCATTTGTAATCCCATTACCGCCAAGAAAACTCACTTGGGCGATAGATGCGATAGGCAGATTCCGTGTAGCAGATGCATCGAGAAAGGTTGTAGCACATTGTGTCCGGTACGCCCGCCGCTTTAGAATCGGAACCGCCTATCTGACCTGTCGACAGAACGGCACCCTAGGTAAGCCTGAAAACCGTCTACAATGCGGACTGTTCACCTATTTATCCTCCCCACCGCCTTTCTTTCAGGTGCAAGTGGTCGCCAAAATGGGTGTGTTTGCGTCTCTGGATCGAACTCTTCTCTGGTGGGCTAATGGTGAGCATGCGCAGAGCGCCGACAATCGATGAGCTCAATAACCAGATGAGGAGATACCAAGATCGGATCCGAGAGCTCGAGGGCGCGCTCAACGAGGTATACACACAAAATCACGGCGGGCGACTTCATCCCCTCCTACAGGCCGGCTCCAAACTCCCAGATTTCCAGCTAGAGCAGGAGGAATTACAAGCCCAAGATGACATCAGAACCAGAATTGCCCATGGGACATTGTCAATCGGCCACTCTGGAGGCACGTCACGGTGGTTGGGACCAAACGCCCTCAGTACTTGGTTTCTAGACGTGGGACTCGCTCGCTTCTTTGACTTCCTGCTCCACATGCTAACACATATCAACTCAGAATGATTTAAGGGCTCACAGAGCTGCTAGTCCCGATACCAATGATATCACCCGCCTCGCCCAGTCTTACCTGCCTTGCGGGCAGTTCACCCCCATTGAGTCCAACCGACAAACACTGGAATGCATGGTACCAAAACCAAATATCGTAATTGCCGTGCTCGATAGCTACTTTCAACACGCAGTTCTTTGGTCCGTCCGCCGTCTCTCTTCACAAACGCGACTTGTCTAAAAATAGGAAAGGATGGCCCCGATTTCAAGAGCTCACATCGAACAAAAGATCCTCTCGAAACGACCACATGAGTTGACTAACTACGAACTTATCTCGCTTCTTTCGCTTTGTGCTCTTGCCTGCCAGTACGAGCCAAACCCTCCGAGCACCTGGGGGTCAGCAGCAGCCTATTTCACTGTCGCTCATACCGCTCTCATCACCGACACTCTCTGGTCGGACGGCAACGTAGACGCTGTCGAATCCTTAGCGTTGCAAGCACTTTATCTTCTTCAATCGGATCACCAAGAGGCGCTAGAAAAGTCATGGGGCGTTTTGGGCAGTGCGATCAGGTTGGCAGAGACGGTATGTGTATTGTTATGGTGGCCGCTGTGTCTGATCTAGAATTGTTCCCTTTAATAGCTCGGACTCCGTAAGGACTTAATCACTATTTGTTTGCTTCTGATAACCCACACGCGTAGACCGTGACCCAAAGGCATGGATCGAAGATGAGGATGAAGCTCGTCGGGTAAGCCAGGCATACGCTGTGAATGACTTGCACTAAAGTGTCATATCAGCGTCGCCGGGTCTTTTACGAAATTTGGACAATGGACACCTGGGTGGTAAGTATTCAGTTGCTCAATTTGTCAACAAGGATTCTATTGAAATGCCGTCAGTGCGCGATATCGGGCAAACCGCCGTCTATTCTGCCTTCTCACTTTGATGTGGAGCCTCCGAACGACACGAGGAAGACACTTGGAGTTGATCCCACGTGTACGCCGCAACGAGTCCAGATCGGGAGGTCGAATCCGTACTGACGCGTGACTATGCAGTCCACAGGTGGAAGCACCAATAGTTAGTAAGACTTTTGCGGTTATGGCGTCTCGCTAACCATGAGTCTCAATCCCAGTTGCAAAACGACCCTTAGTCCAATCGCTAACACAGCCATCTCCGGGGTGAAGCGGCCTCAATACGGCCTCATCCTTGATCTCGACCGAAAATTGCGCAACGGATCGCCTCCACCCGAGAAATTGGCCCAAGCTGTCAAACCAATCGTCCAAGTGGACTTTACTCTTTATTCACACCCCTGCATGCGATGGCAGGAACACCTAATATACTCCATGAAAGCCTATAGTCGACTGCTCCTTCATCGTGCTCATTACGTTCAGGCACTGTTTGAAAACTCGGAAAATATTGTCCAATCGCGGTGGATACAGTCGGTCAACGGTCTATTGGAGAGCACTAAGACACTGATCGAACACTACACCTGGCTCAAGCACAATGAGACCGATACCCTGCAGCGACTTCCGCTGTGGCCCATTCATATGCTCTCCTGTGCTGTGAGTACTCCACTAGATTCCTGGATTTTGTCTGACAGATAATGTTTAGGTGGCTCTTTCTGCTCTTCTGGTCAAAGCTCCTCGTTCCTCCATCGCTGAGAGGAACTTATCCGAGTTTGATCACGCTTGTGAACTCTTATTGAGGGGTGATGGAAGAACCCAACTCTTCCCCAACCGTCTTGTGAGCCCGTTACTTTGCTTGTCTCTTTTGATGCCATTCTCAATATGAGTCTAGTATCCCGTCCTTGCCAGAATCTGGTTCGCCAGTCATCGTTCAATGACCGAGAATTATGGTCCACAGTGCTCTGGCCCAGAATACCTACGGCGCTCCTTTGAACCACATATTGGGGCAATTGATGAGTCAGGAACGATCTACAGCCTCCCAGATCTCAATTCTACCTCCGACCATTTTAAGGTCGAAAATGATGGCACCTTCCCATCTACGTCCGCGGATGCATTCGCCATGTCTGGAACTGCTCCAGATGCCTTCGGGTTTGGACACATGATGGGACTTCACCAACCACGTGGGATGATGCAGTCGGCTCACATTCAACCACTAGTTCCTCAGTCGACACAATCAAGCGGTGATGACCCGAGCGCACCGCCAGTTGGTCAGTCCTCCTGGTCTGCATTGATGAAGCAAATGGTTCAGGGCCGGTAAGAGAAAAATTTGTGGTGCAAGCACCCCTTCATGTTTCTGAGTATTTCCGTATGCATAATTTATTTTACCGGTTCCGTCGTGGTATGCACAAAGGTTTTAACACTTGGTCCGCTCGAGCTTGTTAATGCCTCCTAAGTCTTCTACACAGCGAAGTAATCCGCTGTGAAATACTTCGAAATTGTTATGCTCACCGCCGATCTTTCAGAGACGCGTCGTGTGACGATAGACGAGAAACCGCGAGGTAGGGGTCGCGGGAACACGTCAAGGTATCGGAAAGAGAGCTTTACACGCGTAGAAGGATATGAAGATAAGATGGACAGCGGTGATGAAGGCGAAGGCGCTTGTGGAGAGGCCGAGAACCCCCGTAGTAGCGGCAGTCCTTTGGAATCGCTCTTTGCCGCTCTTCAGGGTCAGTTTTTTGACACTAACCCCCACCGTTGAACACTCTTTACTCATACCCGACTGCATAGCTCAAACGGCACAAAAGACATCCAGTCGTAAGGCCGTTTTTCTGACAAAGATGAAGGTTATGTGTGAGGAATATAAGCTTGATGCGACTCAATCACTTGAAGAACTCAGCAGGTACCTGTCAGTGCGGTTCAAGTCACACCATAGACCCCCGCGGGAAGATTTGTTGATCTCTCCAGCAGAAGCGAGTTGGACAAGGGTATCGAATCGCTCGCCACTCCAGAAAATGATGATATAATTGAAGAAGCTGCGAAAGCCTTCGGAAAACGTCATGTAAGTACGCAACGTGTCCGTTCAAGCAGGATTCACTTTGGCTTGTAGCTCGGTGGGGTGCAAATCTGTGAAACCCTTAGCCTCTATGACGGAGATGTTTCGAATAGCCATATAGAAGTGAGCGAAAGGGCATACTCGCTTGGTACGTGCGCCAAACTTTCCTTCGCCGCCAGCTGATGGGTGGTCTAGTTCCAAGTCATCGTCAGCAAATGGAGCGCTCTCGTAAGAGGGTGATGAAGGCAGCCAGGAATGACTACCAAGAAGGCCTTGAAAATCAAAAGGTTCGCTTCGGTTAAACAATTGACTCCCAATTGACTGATGGATCTCTTCAAGCTCGCCTCCGATGCGCGTGCTTATATCAAGCAATACAAGAAGCTTATTATGATGTGAATAATTCCCGCACTCGTCGCTTTCCTTTCCTCTTTCGAGCGTTCGCCCCGGTTTCCCTGCTCATGGTAGCTCTAGACACCCACTACCGTGTATTTCTTGTTCGCTTGCTGTTTATACACGTGGACGCGACCACTCAGGTTTGCCTAGTTGTGAAGTCTCATTCGCATCCACAGACTTCTCTAGTCATAACGAAGGGTGATATATGCTAGTCTTGAAATGCATCTGTTACTATAGCGAATGATTTGTCCATGGTTTGCGCCCCAGTATCACTCACAACTCGCGAACCGACTCCGACCCTCCCCGCTCTATTCAAGAGTTGGTGCCTTAGCATTTCGAATACAATTTTCGACCAGCCCGATGCAAACACACGCCAACTGACACTTGACACGCCTTCCATGCACTGCAAAAGTCGTCCCTTCTTGGACCTGACCTCACCGCTGACAGACGAGTTGATCATCGCGGGGCCTCAACACAACGCTGGTCCACCTCTGGTTTAGTGCCATGAATCTTCCTAGTATGTCTCGTCTTCCAGCTCCCGGAATAGCGTCATTCTGTTATCATTTCGTCCGACCAAGAGTCTTGACGGTCGTCTAGCAGGCCTCTCTGAGCTGTATCACAAGTGTCTTGTATCACCTCAAAAGCGAATAGTCGAATCGGATGCTCAAAACCCGCCAACTATGGTGAACGCCAAGTCGCAAAACGACGGCAGTCTGCCAAGGGAGGCAGTTGGTGCCAAACAACGGAATTCTATAGACCTCCTTGTCGACTATGGGACTGATGACGAGGACACGGTAGAGGAATCCCCTCCACTGTACCCAGCTCCCTCCTCCGTCGAAGTACCCAGAAGCCAAGAGGCTACCGCAGAGGACGCCAGAGAACACCAGGCCACTACTACTATGAGTGATTCAGTAGTGAAGATAGAGTCTCCGACTAGTAACGGACCGAAGGTCTGTACACTTTAATAGACCGTCGCCTACCAATTCTTCTCTGATACGATCATCAAAATGGGTTCATAGGCTACTCAGTCCGCAAGTGTTATCCCCCGTCATACCAAGCTCCCACCGACCGGACCCAAGGCGTTGAGGGATCAGCTGGAAGCATCTAATCCTCGAAATTCGGCATTGATTCGGCATAGATACGATCCTAATTTTGCACCTACGTCTTCCCAACTGAATGCGCCAGCACTGGGCGCGGTCCACACCTCCAGTCCTGTTGTGAAGACACAGAAACCGCCCCGCCCGACTTCCTCTTTTTCCGCTATCGCCTCATCCACCAACCCCCATTCAAGCCACGCGCCTTTGCAACAAGCATCTAACCCTAGGGCGAAGTCTTACCCAAATGTCACAAATCAACACACCCCAGCCCTAACGCCCCGTTATAGTCAGCGGAACATGCAGGACGACGTCAGTATTGGCGGAGGGTACGATCCTTCGAATTGCTATGCTGGTCAGCCTTCTTCTTTGAGCACTCTCAGAACCAGTGGCTTTACGAATTTATCGAACCCACACGGACAGTGGCCGAACCAGTACGCGCATGGAAGTCGGGAATCATATAGAAATAATTCAAGGATACCTCCACAGGGAGTACTCTCTGAATATTGGTACGAACAAGATTCGCGAGTATCTCCAGGCGGGCCAGGAATACCTGGGATTAGCATCTTTACGACCCCTTCCACATTTCCCCACCACGGAGCTGGAAATCTGCGACAAATACCCGCTGGACCTAGGGCCGACCTAGGTCTGCCATATCCTTCTGACCCCATCACGACCATAGAACCCATAATAGTGTGCCCAATTGCCCAGCCCTCGCTTCCTATTGGTGCAGAGATGAGTCAGATGGTTCAACCACAGCTGTCAGCCACATACGAATGCCACACCTCGGCTCCATTTCCGCCGTTTTCCACGCAGTCTCAGTTTCCAAATTACCAAAGTTCTGTCTCTTCCCCCCCTCAACATTCTGTTTTGAAAATGGAGTTACCGCCAGTCCGAACGAGAGACCCTTTCGACGCGCGGGCGGATGTGGCAGAGGAAAACCCCTCCCAAGGATACGTGCAATCAGAACCTGCCGAACCATTTGATACATTGCCAACCCCAATCACGCCATCAGTGCTCCAGTTGCCGAATCCGTGCGCATCCTCGCCGCCAAAAGGACCAGTTCTCCCAACTATTGCCGATATCTTGTCGCCCGTGCCAGAGCCTTATAAGCGCAACGTATTTTCCAGGATGCAGGAGGTAGCATACGACTCGCCCGATCTGGCAACTGTTCTGTCGGAGGCTGAATCAGACGGTCGGCCGGTGATTATTCGGAGGTTTCCATTGTGCACTTGGTGGGAGAATACCCCGTTGAATCCTCGTAACCTTCAGAGGATCCTTGAAAAGCCAAGTCAGCCTTGCGCAGGTACGATTTCAATGCTCCAAACCATCCACATTCATCGTTGAGCACTTCATAGAACCCAAAAACGGGGATGCCCCACGATGCTTCCATCTTAATGCGGTAACTGAGTCCATACCACAGGCTGCCTGCCTTTCGAGCTATCTTCCTGCGGATATTAAGGTGAATGCTCTCTTTCACGCATTCACATGCGCGATTTTTGACACCTTGCCAAGTTTCAGACATTGAGCTTCAACCCTCATTCTCCAACCAACCCTGCTATCGGTGCGCCTATAGTCAAGTACCCTTGTGGAGCTATCATGCAGGTAAGATGAATGAGCCGTTTGTCCCTGGACTCTTGTTGAGCGTGGCCATAGGACCTCCTTACTCATGACGATTCCAACCGTGGCCGCATTTGGCTTTCTACGAGCACCAATGACTCGAATCTGTTTCGCTACGCTCTACACCAATCAGGACTTCAACCTGAAGCACTCGAAAGGGGCTTGGTGCATCTCACTGTCGACCGAATTCGTGAGGTGTGCACCATGTTGGATGTCAGCGGTCGTCATGCAAACCCTGAAAGTCCGGAGGAAATTACAATTTACGTTTGTGAGCAAAAACGGGGTGATCTGGTCATAACACCGGCTCGAAGTTGGGCGCAAGCGTCCACCTATGGAGAGGGCGACGCCGCCAGCGTCAGTTGGATGAGATTCCCACTCAAAAGCGTGGATTTAGCATTGCGCTTGGAACTTCCAGTTCTACATCGGTGATTAAACTATGAATGACCTTACATCTTGAGGATAGTCAACTCATTGACCACTCAACAGGCTTTGCATTCCAGAGACCTTCCATATCAAGTCCATGCTGTATCACTACCTCAAGGTACACAAGGCAAACTCCGATACGGCGACTGCAATGGCTTCAGCACTCAACTTCCGGGATATCATTTCGCTATTTGACCGCGTCCTTGCCGAAGAATATACCCCGATCCCATCCATGACGGGTCGTAGCCAAGAGTTGCTTTCCTGTGACTTCTGCGGTGCATCTCTGTTCACAAGCAGCTGGGCGTGCGGGTGCTCTCCAGACTCCAACGAAGCATGCGCTCGGGCTGAGGCGGACACCTCCCCAAAGCGGGTGTGTTGCCTTTGTTATGTGGAAGGACGAAAATGCGCTTGTGGCCATATGACCGTTCAAACACTCTTTGATATGGGTGAACTGCTCGAATTGCGAAACGCATTCGTCAGCCTTGTCACTTCCTCAGACGACACAGACATCGTTCCGCGCAGACTTTCGACTAAGTGAGTACTGAGTTTAGCTGGACGATCGAAGAACTCAAGATGTCTCGATAGCCAACTACTCAACCTATCTGGTGCCCGCCTGATTGGCCACGGATCTTTGCTCTTCGCAGAGTTGGAGAGCTCGCACGATGCGATTGAGCGACGCAAGAAGATTGTGAATGGGAAGGAGCACAGACTTAGCGTATGCACCCTCAGTCCTTTTATATTTACCCTAACTCGCGTTAAAGGTTGTATGTACCCCCAAGACCGACGAACGGCACGACGTTTCTTCGTTTTCTGCTTTGCAATGTTATGGCGGACCCAATGATGATACCTCTGCTTGTACGTGCTTGATCTCATTGTTGGACGACTACTCACCACAATCCACAACCGTCAGGCTCGGACTCCCTCTGCTTCCCTCATTTAGCGTCCATTGGCTTTCATTCGTCCGCAGCGCTACAATATCTCGAGTTCCCTGACGCATTTCATCACGCCCATACACAGCTAGCCGAGGAGTGGTTGGAGTGGACCCGAAACAGCTGGTCTCTGAGAGGCTGGGCCAATGAGCAATCATATAACCTCGCTTGCATTGTGCAGATCTATCGCAAATGCAAGTCAAGGTCTTCGGGAATGCGGGCTGGGTTCTACGATATCGTGGAAGATGTGCAAGGAAACAGCACTGGTGGCATCGAGTACTGCTCAGTAGCCTTGGACAACTGTCTGCCCTATGTGGATAATATCGCTGTCGCCTCCGCACAATACCGTTCAACCAGAGACAAGGAAGAGCCTGAAACGCAAGCAGATCAAGAAGCAGAACCCGAGGAGAAGGCTCACGAGCAGAGAGGGAGCAGGAAACGAAAAAGCGACGTCCTAGATATGGAGGTCACTACACTGTCCTCAGCCTCGTCACCAAACCCGTCAGGCACACCCTCCGTCGAACCACAGCATAGTGTCACCCCACCGATCAAACGTAGTCGAAAGGGTAAGACGGAAGACGAAGAACTCCTCCATGCCGACTCTATCATAGCAAGCTCCAAAAGAGTAAGCAACGAACAAAGCAGAGGATCATCCGTTGCTGCTCGTTCGGTTGCCTCAATTACAACCGACCTCGATCACGAAGTCATGGAGTTTTCCAAGCTTCCTTCAAACCTCATGGCGCTTGACTTCGAAGAATCACCGACACCGGAAACGCGAACACCGACGCAGAAGAAAGCCACGAAGGGTAAATCAGCGGTCAAGCGAGCAACTGTGAGCAAAAAAGTTAAGGGGAAAGCGTCTGGGAAACGGATCAAGAAAAGCACCCTTGCTCACAGCTTCACGGCTGAAGAAATGGACTCGCATTCGATTCGCGAAGACTCAGACGACGCGGACAAGGAGGTCGCCTCAGGAATGGTGCCGCTATCTTCATCCCTGCCCTCCACGCCTCTCCACCCACCAGCCAACGATTGGCAACCATCCTTGGAATCCATACATCCTCCACCGCCTCCTAACTTTTCCGCACCTCTGCTCCCCACGCCCCCACCTAATGAGGGAGACAAGCCGTTCGTTACACCACCGTCTGATATTAATGGCACCGACCTGAGGACCCCGTTGAGCACTCAGGAATCTTACGACCAAGTCGCACTTACGGAGATTGTGAAGGCGCTCGCGATAGAGAGGGAACGATTACAGGAAGAATCTGAGCGGCGAAGAGACTTGGAACAGCAGTTACTACGCGAACACGACGGACGGTTGCAAGACCGTCTGGAGCTCGAACGTTTGAGGGACCTATCAAAGGGATGGCAAATCCGAATGCCGTCCCTTGAAGAGGACAATCGCAAGTTGTTGGACCTTCACTACGCTAGCCAGAAGAAGCTGGACCAGGTGATCAAGGAGCGGGATGAGATCGTCAAGGAGAGGAACGATCTCAACACACAAAATCATGATCTTTGTGTGGCCCTGAAGGATCGGGATAGCAAGCACATGGAAGTCCTTGCTAACCAAGAGAAAAAAATTCTTGGCCTTCAAGCACGCTACGAACGACTGTTGGAGAAGCAGGACCAGGCCCAGCGTACGCCTTCCGATATCTCTGGTACTGATCCTGGTGTTAACACAAAGCCGAGTAGTAGTCTCTCTTCCCGAAACGCTTCCAGGCAGTCGTGCCACAAGCGGGACCCCTGGGTTTGGACGAACCAGTCGTGAAGCATCTAGATCGTTCTCTCCAGTTCGGAGTCGCACTTCCTCGCATCCTCCGTGTACGCCAGACCGGCGCCACAGTCGCTCAAGTCATCACTCACCTTCCAAGCTTGGTAGGCCAGCGTCACTAGTCTCGCCTTCGCCGGCTGAGACAGAGGGCGAAGAGGATGAGATCAACATGCTTGGGACACTGAAGCAATGTGGTGTATGATGCTGAATATCGGGTTTTCTCGCATTCTATCGTGCATATTTGGAGTTTTCGTTTCGTTCTGCACTTGCCCATCGTGATTGCACCGGGGTTGAGACCATGCCTCTTAGAAAGCCCTGTTTCCTATATAATACATTTTTGTTCGATCCTTTCCGCCCTCATGTGACCACAGCTTAGCGGGTACTGGCTACCACCGCCGGGCGAATTTCTGAATATCCCGAGTCACCTCAACCATGTCATTCGAGCACGCAAGAGACCAAGGGCAGTGGTAAGGATGCATCCAATCGGGGAGGACGCACAGATGACGTACAAGACCGTCCGCTCACCGTCGGTATTTAGCGGGTTGCACAAACTTCAGCTATTGGAGCAACAGGAAGGGAAGACTTTCAAGTTTTTGATTGAGTAAAATCTCATTCTTGGGGCCGGTTTCGTGCTCTCCAGTCGATGTGTTGGAAGGCGGGAAGCAGGTTAGGAGGCCGAATATGAAGGATCGTAATATAGCAGCACGAAGGTGAATATATCGTCTATGTGAAGGTATAGGGGTGCTTCTCCATCCCGCCCAAGGCATCATTGCAACCATTATTGCGGTCTTAACCTAACGAATCAGAATCGGTAGAAGTCACTCTTGAAAACGAGAGCCATGCAATTAGTCCGTGGTAGAGATGCGATGTACAGAGAGTGCGCGCGCAATTACCTTTAGCCAAAATAAATGAAATTCACTCGAGCGAACGCACGACATCAATAAAAAAGGAAAACGGCATCCCAGCGCTCGAGTCGTCTTCATTCTGAACGACAAACCGCTCAATTGGCCCCCAGCAGCCCCGGCAAATTCGCGGCAAACGGCTGAAATTGCAGGAACCGAGCCGGAAGGGTAAAAAGGGGGAATGAGGGAAGAGGCTGCGTCAACCGCCAGAGCTTATACATCCCTTGGAGAGCGTAGCGTACCGCGATTTGTTCTTTGGTGAGAGGGCAGGCGAAGCCCGTCGTACCCGTGAAGCTCGGATTGATGGTCGCGACGACTATACGAATAGAAAGCTGTTCTCATTCTCGTATTAGAACCTGCATCGGGGGGGTGTAGGTGGAGGAAGGACGCACGGTGATCGTATACTTGACCTGGATCTCCGTCCTCTTGTTTCCAGTGAAGCCACACCGGTCTGCGATGTCTCTCAGCATTGCGCCATTTGGATCCTTTTGCTGGCTGTAAACAATCGCAAGGGGGAACTTGAAGGATGTTTCCGAGTTGCCTGCGAATGCAATGTCGTCCGTTTCACCGCCGCCGACTTCGACACCTGTGAGGGGGTACCAGGCTTTTGCGCTGCGAAGGGGTTTGCTTAGCCGCTAGATGATACCCGTGGGTGGATGGATGACGAACCTGATCTTCTGGAAGCCTGCGGTGAAGAAGTTGGGATTTCTGACGCTGAGGAAGGTTTAGACAAGGACGTGCAGATGGTTGCGCTACCTACTTGATTGGTATTTGCAAGCTGATGGTGATGTCATTTGATGTCGCTTTGATCTATTTGCGGTCATTATTGATTGCCATAATTCGAGGAGGAACATGACGAACCGCACTGCCGGAAGTAGGAACCTGGACGCCGCCAATGGTAACGTCCGGCGGTCGAAGCCACTGCCCAAGATAGGTTGGGCGGTTAGCAACGGGCGGGCGTGCTGGCGGGTAAACTGGGCGCACCATAGCGAATGAGAGAGCGATAGAAATGATTAGAAACAAGGTCGTCATGATACTACAGAAAGCAAAGCGGCCGATGCATGCGCCACGCCGGCCCTGACGAGCAGTCAGCACGAAGGCGAGGACTTTGAACGAGAATCATCGACATACTTTAGTCCAGAGCCGTCCATGCTCTGAGTGTCTCCATAGTCTGAGTTCGCCCGTATCCCTAGACGCTTAGTGGTCAGCGCAGCAAGGCGCAGCAAAAGGCCGAGATGGGCGCACTTGGGAGGCTCGTTGACGCCCATGCGAGAGAGGCGTTCAGGAGCATAGTTGGAGTCATAGCGATTGGTGGTGGGCCTCTCAGTCTCGTTCCAGGCTGCACTCGAGTTGTTGGTTGTGTCGTTGTTGACGATGTTGGTGTTGGACGGGGGATACGAGTTATTATAGTTAGCATACTGGTTAGCCGCAGAATAATAGGGGTCGTAAGGCTGCTCGTCAAGTCTTTGACGCGTGTATGGGTCGTTGTAGGACATTCTCGACGCTGCCGACGAATTCCTAGAAAAATTATAGGGAGCAAAGTGGGATTTCCAGCCTCAAGGCCACTGTCATGGCACTCGCTTCTCGCTTAAGTTGTCGACTCTCTCTTGGTTGACTTGGGGAATTGTACTT
>WNFL01423472.1_pt1 | contig 15187 bp, 14 predicted proteins | sample 5400361 | NCBI WGS metagenome assembly WNFL01 (sample SAMN13153351, study PRJNA577476) | soil metagenome | isolation source: 40 cm soil on Douglas fir-dominated hillslope | place: USA:California | collected 2013-09-17
TTCTGCCCACGGATGGTTAGCGCGCGTCGATTCTGAACCAACCGGAAGTGGCTCCCCTAGTGGCCAAATGCCCGCGTACCAGTCGTACCCCTGATCCTCCCAGAAACCTCCCTTTCCACCGCCGATGTGGGAGAAGCTGTCCACCGCCTCGATGGTGTGCACATACTTGGGCTGTTTGTAGCCGAGTGCGCGCTCGATACGCACGCGAATCGGCGCGCCGTTGGCAACGGGCAGCGCCTGGTCATTGACGCCGTAAGCCAGAATAGTCTGCGGATGGCGCGCGTGGATCAGGTCGCAGCTATCATGGTATGCTGTCGGGCCGGAGATGTCGTCGAATCTATCGTAGCAGTGGAACACCAGGGAGCGCGCCGCGGGCTTTAATCTCACTTCGTCGAGAATTCTCGACAATGGCGTCCCCGTCCATTTCGCGATGCAGCTCCATCCCTCGACGCAATCATGCCGGGTGATTTGCGTCCAAGTTGGCATATTGCGCAATTCCGCCAGGGAATAGCGTCGTTGCTGTTCGACCAATCCGGTGAGGGTCAGCCGATAAATCCTGTGGCCCCTTGCATGTATCCGAGGACCGAATCATATTCGCTCGCCGCTGTCCGAGCGCCACGGTGCCCTCGAGTTTCAACAGCCCGCCAGAGAGTGCTAAGCCGTTGTGACCGGGCGATCCATGCGTTTATCAGATCGAATGAGGGATTCCTCGGGCTTTGCGCTGTTCGTGGTGATTTGTACAGTCGGGTTGCTGGCGTTGGCGGCGGCTGCCTTTTCCAATATGGCCCGTGTTCACGTCAAAATCGCCGCCAGCAATGTCGAAACGGCACGTGCCGAAGCGCTGGCTGAAGCGGGCATCAATCTTGCCGTTCTCAACTTGCTCTCTGTTCCAGTCAATTCAAGTCGGCGCCTGCCGGATTTCGTGGTCGGCGGCTGGCCACTTCGCTGTCGCCTCAATGCAGACCTTTTAGTCATTCGAACACAGGACGAGGGCGGAAAAATTGATTTGAACTTTGGGAGCGAGCGAATCTTGCGCGCCCTGCTGGTGGGTCTTGGCGTCGGACCTGCGCAAGCAGCGGCGCACGTCGATTCCATTTTGGATTACCGGGACGGTGACGGCGTCAAGAGACCGAATGGAGCGGAGGGAGCTGAATATCTGGCGGCGGGGCGACCGCACGGGCCAAAGAATGCGCCATTCGTTGTCGTCGAAGAACTCGAGCAAGTCCTTGGTCTCGACAGGGACTTGATAGAGAGGATGCTCCCCTTTGTGACGACATATTCCGGCAAAGACGGCGTCGACCCCGAAACTGCAACTAAAAGGCTGACTGAATTTCTCCTAGAGGGGGACAGATACTCTCATCCGGGCGACGCGCTTGATGCGATGCATTTTGCGCCCCAGGCCTTCGATTTGCCGGCCCATTTTGCGGCACCGTCCCAGCGCGCGGTCTTCACGATTAAAGTTGAAGTCCTCATGGCCGGCGGCGCCAGCTTCATTCGAGAGGCTATCGTCGACATCAGCCCCACTCGTGTCAGTGGCCGCACTCCGGGCCAACCCTATCGAATTTTGCGATGGCACCGCATAAACTACCCGAGCAGTAACAGCGCGCTCGCTGCTCCAGATAACGAAGCACCGCCGTGCTGACAACGGGCGGCTATTTCTATTCCTCTTGCGCGAAATTCGCCTATCCACCTGCCATCGAGCGGTATTCGGCCTCGAGCTGCTCCGGGCTCGCAAAGCCGTCTATGCGTACCCATGGCTGGCCGGGGGCTCCGCGGTAGAAGCTCGCAACAGGATGGTTCATCTTGTCCCGGATGACCAGGTCAAAAGCCCTTTGAACCGCGAGGCTCGTATCGGTGGTGCCAGTATAGAAGTGCCACTGGTCGTCAGCCCCGAACTGGCGCGCGTAGGCGGTAAGCCGCGGCGGCGTATCGTATTCGGGATCGATCGATATCGAGATCATGCGCACCTTTGCGCGGTCCGCTCCCAATCGATCCTGCAGCGCGGAAAAGATCTGACTCATGACCGGGCAGACCGTCGTGCAACTCGTGAATATGAAATTCAAGTAAATGGGGCGGGGATCTCGCAATTCCTCGGAGAAATCAACCTTTGTGCCGTCATCCCGCACTAATGTGACCGCAGGAATTCTGGGCGCTACCACAGTGCGTTTAACGGGTGCGATGGCGTGACTATGGTCGTGCGACGCCGAGGTCGTCTGACTATGGTCGTGCGACGCCGAGGTCTCCTGACTATGGTTGTGCGATGCCGAGGTCGTCGAAAGGAGCGCAGGAGAAACACCAATAGTGAAAATCATCATGGTCAGGCGAAAGCGCCAATTCATAGTTCCCCCCAATCCAAATCACGGCGACGCAGCCCGCCGGGCCAAAGCGCGTGAGTCCCTTGATGACCAATATAATCGATAGGCGCCAGGCTGGGGAATGGACGAAACCCCCTGTAGTTCATAGTACCTTGGTCCGTAGCGCCGAATGAAAATCACGAACTAATTTGCATCGGTCATAGAGCTTGGGGGACTCCAAATGTTTACGAGGCGAAATTTCCTGATGTCGACCACAGCGTTGGCTGCCCTGAACGCGGTGGTCGGAGTGACCGCGGCAGAGGCGCGCTTGAGACGGCCAAGACCTCGTGGCCTGCAGCCGTCGCCGGCGTTCGATGCGGCTGCCGTGCGGCAGTTCGTCGATCCGCTTACCAACCCGCTCAATCCGGCCTTCCCCGGCGTGCGGCGGCCGGCAGCGAATGCCAGCGTCAAGCTGACGATTCGGGAATCGATCGGCTCCTTCGCCCTCAATCGCCCAAATGGCATGCCGATAGCCACCCGCTTCTGGGGCTATGCGCTGGGCCAGAGCACGCTTGAGACCTTCCCTGGCCCGACGTTCGAGGTCGATCGCGGCAAGGGCCTCACGGTGACCTATGTCAACGGCCTCGACGGCGTGCCCAACAGGATGCCCGTGGATACGACGCTGGAGTGGGCAAACCCGGGCTCGCTCGGCGGACTGGCGCCCGTTCCTCTCGTTACGCACTTGCACGGTGCCCGCTCCGAGACGCGCGCAGACGGCCTGCCGGAAGCGTGGTCGACCCCCACCGACCTTTATCGCGGTAGATTGTTTGCGAAGCCCTATACCTACCAGAACGAGCAAGAGGCGGCCCATCTCTGGTACCACGACCACGTTCTCGGCATCACGCGGCTCAACGTCTACATGGGGCTTGCCGGCTTCTATTTCATTCGCGATGCGAACGAGGACAAGCTGCGCGCCACGAACGTGCTGCCGAGCTATCCCTACGAAATTCCGATCATGCTTGGCGATCGCATGTTCGATGAGAACGGGCAGCTCTTCTATCCGTCACAGGACCCAGCGACCCCGGGGCTGCCCAATCCGACCCATCTGCCCGAATTCTTCGGTGATGTGATCCTGGCGAATGGAAAAGCATGGCCCCGGCAGGCCGTCGAGCAGCGGAAATATCGCTTCCGCATTTTGAACGCTTCGGATTCGCGGTTCTTCGCTGTCAAAGTGCAGCGGCAGACCGCATCCGGGTCCGGCCCGTCGGCGCCGGTGGGCCCGAAATTGCCGATTCTCGTCATCGGCACCGAGCTTGGGTTCCTCAACAAGCCCGCTGAGGCGCGCTGGAAGACGCCGCCCTTGGCCGATGGCACGGCTGCCGGCATCAACCAGAGCGATACGCTGCTGGTCGGTCCCGGCGAGCGCTACGACGTCGTCATCGACTTCAGCAAGGTTCCGGTGGGCACGCGGCTGCTGCTGTGGAACGACGCGGGTACGCCGTACACGGGTCAGGTGCCGGATGGGGTCGACTACGTTCCTCCAACGCCCGGCCTGACGGATCGCGTGATGGCATTCGATGTCATTCCGCGCAATTCTGCGATTCCCAACGCCACCGTCGAGCTGGAGACGTCGCTGCGGGTACTCCAAACGTGGCCGCTGCCGACCCCAACAACGGCGGGTGTCGCCAAGCGTCAGATACTGATGTACGAGGGCACGGATTCCTTCGGCCGCCTCCAGACGATGCTCGGAACACTCGATCAGGGCACGTTGGTCTACGCTGATCCCATTACCGAGAAGCCGGGTGCCGGAACCAAGGAGGTTTGGGAATTCCACAATACGACGGCTGATGCCCATCCGATCCACATGCATCTCGTGGACTTCCAAATCATCAATCGCGAGGACTTCAGCATTACGACTGGCGACAAGACCAACTCGGACGGCTCGACCGGCGCAGTCGTCGTGAGCAGTCCGGTGCTATCGGGCAACAAAGTGGCGCCCGATGCGCACGAAGCCGGGAAGAAGGACACGGTGGTCGCGTATCCGGGTCAGATCACGCGGGTGTTGGCGAGTTTCACTCGGCCGGGAGAGTACGTCTACCATTGCCACATTCTCTCGCATGAGGATCACGAGATGATGCGCCGCTACGAGGTCCAATCCGTCGTGTAGCTTGCGATTTCGGGCAACCGCGGGGGCACTCCGCGGCTTCAGCCAACGCCCAATGCCTGACATTTCTCGATTCAACTGAAAGAGGGCCGCCCAGGTGGCCCTCTTTTTACGAGCAAGGGACTTCAATCCGGCACGATCCAATCGTGCACGAGCTCGATTTCCGTCGAATCGGGCGCCTTGAACTTGACGATGTAGGCGCCTTTCGAGCTGAAGCGCTGCCCAGGGCCCATGACAAACCGAGGGAAAGCCTGTGGCGCGGGCGCATTACCCATACCGCTCGGATAGTTTTCGGTCAGCTCCACCAAGCGGTCGCGAAAGTAATCGCCGCGCAGGCGGAGCATGCCCTCGGTGAGCAGATTGCAGGCCGCCAACGTGTTGCCCAGCAGGACCTCGTCATCGTGGCCGATGCCGTGCTTGTCAAGCCAAGGCCACAGGTTGAACTGCATGCGGGCATTGCGGCGTTGCGGGGCATCGACCGGGTAGACCATCAGCGACACCCTTTTCCAATCGGGTCGCGCCAGCGCCCGGCGGAGACACGCTTCCGAGCGCCGTCAGGTCCGCACGGTCGAGCCAGACGACAAGAGCGTCGGTGCTCGAGAGGCCAGTCAGACTTCGAGCAATCTCGTCCGGGCTCGCCCGATCGATAACGCGATCTTCAACGGCGACCAGTCCCTTGGTCGCGGACCGCAGCGCCGCGGCGGCCTTTGCGCTGATGCCCTGCTCTTGTCGGATTTGCACCAGCCGTGTCAGCCCGGCCGTGGCCGCCTGGTCCCGCAAATAGCGGGCAATGACCTCCGCTTCGAGTACGGCTCCCTTCGAAAAATAGAAGGCGTAGCCGCCTTCCTCGCGGCCCGGCGCAACATCGATATTCGGAAAGAGCAGGGGCAGTCGCTCGGCCTGAGAAAAGTGATGGACGGGGTTCCATTCGACGGTGGCCAGCCCGGACACCAGCGCGAAAACCGGCTGCTCGGCATATTTTTCCCGAAGTTGCGACTGCCATGTTTCAGGCGCACCATCGAGGTCCCACACGTGCAATTGCCAGCTCTGGCCGGCGTGGCTGCGGGGGTGGCGCTCTTCAAAGCAGGCCTGCACCACGTCAATGACAGCTCGACGACGCGCGCCCTCCTGGCCCGGGGCGACGATCAGCGCGAAATGCGCCGTGCTGTCATCGATGCCCGGTGACGGCTCTGAAGATAGCCGCCGCAAGTAGGCGATGAGTGCCGACATATCCTCCTCGCCCAAGTCGTACCGCGGCATCAGGTAGCCGAAGCGATACCCGCTTGGCGCAACCCCCTCGCGCAGGGCGCTTGCCAGCGTGCTGTCGGTATAGGGCGGCCGCGTCAGGAATGGAAATTCCCGGTGGTCAATGCCTTTTGCCCGGCGAGTTGCCTGGACCGACGGCTGGGCATTGCGAAACAGGGCTGGGCCCGTGATGGGCGGTATGAGGTTCGCTCCTTCAAAGAGCCCAAACCCACTGCGCTGATGACATCGCACGCAGGCCGCAGCGGGGCCGATGGCATCGACGCCGCCGCCGCGAGTGGCGCGAAGCGGATCACCGGATCCGACGCGACCGACCTCGTAGATCAGGCGACCTTTCTCAAGCAACTCCGGGGAAGTTGTCTGTGCGGTGACCGTTGTCTATGCGGCGACCCAAGGGATAGCAGTGCAGGCGGTAATGGCGGCAAAAACCAACGTGCAAATGGTACGATGCCACCTGAAGCTAGATCGGCTCGCCCTCGCTCCCCCTCTGCTCGCCATCTCACCCCAGTGCTCATGACTTGAAGACGAAGCCTACAATAATCGTGTTGCACTGAGAAGCTGCCGGTGCGACCGGCCTATGCGCTTCTGCCATTGACTTCTAGGCCGGCGGGCTCGCCCAGGAGCAGGCCGAGAAGCCAAGCCGAGCCGCAGCGAAGATGAGCGATTGCGCTTTCATTATCAGCGCAGCGACTGCCTTGGGCATGAAGGCTCCGCTGTGGAGATGCGGTTGAAAACCCGCTGACATAACAACTTAAAATTGACGCGACTCACAATCTCTTACAACTTCCGCGAGCAATCCTTGCGCGAAGCTTACGAAGCAATGCAACGGGTGCGATCGCTTGGGGATGGTCTGGCTTTTGGGGAGGGTCTGCTCCTGTTCTTCACTCAGCATCTGAATCGAAGGAGCCCCATGATCGGACAGGAAGGCCTTGCGCCGAGGGCGAGCACGGCAGGCGTTGAGGCAACAACAAGGAGCTGGTTCGGGTGGAGCTGGCCGAATCAACGGCGCCCCAGCGGCCGCATCAACGCGCTGGCACTACCTTTCGGCTGCGCAAGCATCAATTCCTCTGTAGACAGAGGAGAGGCAGATGATCTGACGTCGAGGCAACTCTACGTTGTGCTCGCTACGTTGATCGCTCTCGTCGTCGCCAGGGTCGCTCTCGCGGCCAGTGTCGATCTGTCGGAGGATGAGGCCTACTACTGGCTCTGGTCACGACACCTTGCGGGCGGCTACTACGACCACCCGCCGATGGTCGCTTACTGGATACGGCTCGGCACAGAGCTCATCGGCCCCTCCCCGCTCGGGGTGCGCCTGTTGGGCCTGATCGCGACCACTGCGATCTCATGGCTGCTGTTCGAGACGTCCCGGGCGCTGTTCCAGAGCCGCGCGATCGCATGGCAATCCGTGCTCTGGCTCAACGCAGGACTGCTGGTGAACGCAGCGGCCATCATCAGCACGCCTGATACGCCACTCGCGTTCTTCTGGGTGCTGACGCTCTTTGCCCTGGCGAAACTCATCGAGACGGATAGCGGGAAATGGTGGTTGCTCGCAGGCGCAGCGGTCGGCGGCGCAATGCTGAGCAAGTACACGGCGGCTTTCCTAGCGCCCGCTCTCCTACTGTGGATGTCCTCCTCGCCACAGGGCAGAAAATGGTTCGTTCGGCCAGAGCCTTACCTTGCAGGCTGCTTGGCTCTAGCCATGTTCGCGCCAGTGGTCCTGTGGAACTACGACCATGGCTGGATCTCGTTCGCAAAACAGGCCGCCCACAGTGTCAAGGACGTGCCATCGAACGGTTTTGCCAGCATGGGAGAGTTCCTGGGCGGCCAGGCAGGGCTCGCGACACCCCTCATTTTTGGCTTCTGCCTGTTTGGCGGGACGATCGCTGTTCGCCGAGGCTTCCTAGAGGGTGATTGCCGGTGGCAGCTGCTTGCAGCGACCTCCGTCCCGATCTTCATCTTCTTCCTGCTGCACGCCTTCAATCAAAAGATACAGCCGAACTGGCCTGGGTTTCTCTACCCGTCCGCGGTCATTGCCACGGTTGCAGCTATTCACGAGCTGAGGCAGTCGGGCAAACTCGCGGCATGGGCACACCGGACCTACACCGCCGCAGCCCCGGTCGGCCTGGTCGTCACCGCAGCCGTGTTCGCCCATCTCGCCTTCGGCATCATACCAGTCGCACCCGCTGGCGACCCGACCTCGCGCACGCAAGGCTGGGCTGATCTTGCCGATCAAATCGAAAAGATGAGGGCGGAGCGGGGGGCGGGCTTCATCGCCACGAATAATTACGGGCTGACCGCGCTCGTCGCGCACCGAACCGGTAATCCGGAGCAGGTTCTACAAATCAACGAGCGTGTGCGCTACGCGTTCGCTCCACCCGTCGACGGTATGCGCCTCCAGGGCCAGTCGGCGCTCTTGTTTTTCCGCAAGGGGAGCGCGCGGGCGGAGCTGCTGCAAAAGTTCTTCGACAAGATCGAGTTCGCGGCCACTCTCGAGCGCCGCAGCCACGGCCGTGTCGCTATGTTCTATGACGCGTACTTCGCGTCGAATTATCGTGGAGGGCTGTTCTGATGGCAGCTCTCGTGACCGAGGCGTCGTCGGCCCATCTTTTCGACGACGACTTGGCGCTACGCCGCAACTCGCGGCTTTACCGTTCGGCCCCTGCACAGCCTAACCCTGGCCCAGAGCTCTCAGTCATTGCGCCAACCTTCAACGAGCGCGAGAACGTCGGGACGCTTGTTTCGCGCTTGCAGGAGGTCCTGCAGGGCGTAAGCTGGGAAATTATTTTCGTCGACGACGATTCACCTGACGGCACTGCGGACCTCGTGAGGTCGATGGCGCGCGCCGACCGCCGTGTCCGCTGCATGCAGAGGCTTGGGCGACGTGGTCTGACGTCCGCTTGCGTCGAGGCCGCGCTCAGCTCTTCGGCTCCCTTCATCGCCATCATCGATACCGACCTCCAGCACGACGAGCGCCTGCTGTCGCGCATGCTTGAGGTGATTAAGCGCTCCGCGGCCGATGTTGTTGTCGGCAGCCGTTACATAAATCGTAACCACGCCGGCGGCTTCGGCAAGGGTCGGCAGGTCGTCAGCCGGGTCGCAACCCGGCTCGCGCAGCGGTTCTTGAAGGCGGACCTGACCGATCCCATGAGCGGCTTCTTCATGATGCGCCGCGAGGCCTTCGAATCAGCAGCACGCAACTTATCCGGTATCGGCAACAAAATCCTAGTCGACATCTTCTGCTCGGCAAGGCGTCCGCTGCAATTTGCCGAGTTGGAGTACGAATTCAGAAGCAGGACCCACGGCGAGAGCAAGCTCGACAGTCTGACCGCGCTCGAGTTTCTGCTTCTTTTGGCCGACAAAACCATCGGCCGTATCATCCCAGTCCGCCTTCTGATGTTCGGGATTGTCGGCATGAGCGGGGTCGGGGTCCATCTCGCAGCGCTGGCGCTGATGCTGTCCGAGTCGGGAGCTTCCTTCAGCTTGGCGCAGGCGGCGGCCACAGGCATTGCCGCAAGCTCCAACTTCTTTCTCAACAACTGGCTGACATATCGCGATCGGCGCTTGAGGGGCTGGCGAGTGATCCGTGGCCTCGCTTCGTTCCTGGCTATCTGCGGCATGGGTGCTGCTGTCAGCGTTTCGTTCGCCCAGCAGGTCTTTGAGTTGACCGGGATTTGGTGGGTGGCCGGGCTGTCGGGCGCAATCGTGGGTGCCTTTCTCAACTACTCGGCGACGGCGTTGTTCACATGGGGGACCCGCAACTGATCGGCCATGCACAAGGCCGCCGAGGGGTGTGCCCTCGGTCCCTGCGCATGATCCACCTACCAGGAGCGCCGTTGTTCGGCGTTCCGTAATGGTTCGGCCGCGGGTCGATCGATGAGGCTCTGCTGCAGCTCCTGCCCGGGCGCGAGGCCCAAATCTCGCCGGAGATGATGCGGGATGTCGAGCTCTTATTCGGCGTCGGCGGACAATCGAAGCCCAACAGATGTGCGGAGAGTGTCAGACTGGTACCTTTATCGGGGAGTATCTACGCGGCCCATGGTGACTGCGCGGGCCCGCGGTATATCCAGCCTTCCTGCGATCGCCAAATACTAGGGCCGCCGCTCCGCTTGAGGGGGAAGTACCGCGTAGCGGACGTTGATGGGAGCGAGCTGTGGAAAGCGTGGAAACTTGAAGTGCTGAATGCCACGCTCATGGCTGCCAATGAGCTGAACCAGCTTGGCTGACATCTCGAGATCGCCGTCTTGCCACACAATGAGGACGCCTTCCCGATCGATCCGCTCCTTGGTAATCCAGGGCGAGAGCGCGAAGTCAGCGTTCGTGTACATCGACGGCGGCGCCTCGCAGCAAGACAGCGCGACTAAACCTGCCAGCCAATTGTCTCTGCCGGCGACAATGCGCAAGGGCTGTCCTGTGGCCCTGGTCCAGATTTCCCCCATGCGGGTCGCGATTTCGGCCTGAGGCCAATTCTGTCGCTTGGGATTCCCTCTCAGCAATGGTGAGTAGGCGACCGCTGCCGCATAGCCGGCGGGAACGGCAGCGAGCACCGTCATTGCGCAATATACTAGTCGCTTCAGGGCTTTGGAGTCGAAGTGGTGCCAGGTGAGCGAAGTCGCGAGCAGGCAGACGAGATTGAGCATCGGCACGCCCCACATCAGTTTGGCGCCAGTGTTGGCCACCGCCGTCATTCCGACAGCGATCAGGATTGGAGAAACCGTCATGAAGGCGAGATAGCGGACGAACCGCTTTTCGAGTTCGCTCCGGGCCGGTTGAGTAGGCGACCCGGTCCTATTGCCCGTGAGCACGCCGGACGCACCGAGCATTCCGATCATTGGCAGCATGACTATCGCCTGCCAGAGGAGAAACATCGGAGCCGAGAGGGCGTGGTATCGTCCCCTACTCGCGGCGTACTGAAGGGGAGCGAATTCGTTCGCGATGAGCCACGCGGCAAGAGGCGAGACGGCAATCAAAAACAGCGCGAGCCCGATCCATGGTCCGGACGTCGTGAGCGCACGGCGAGTCTGCCCGTCGAAAAGGATCCAGCCGGCTGCAGCGACCAGCATGACGCTTGTCGAGAGCTTGGCGTACATGCCTGCAGCAGCGAACAGCGCAAGCCCGATCCACCAGCCCGTACGGCGGGTTTCGGTCGCGCGCCACAAGGTGAACGCAACCCCCGCCCACAGCGGCATCTGCGCAATGTCCTGGTTGAATTCGGGGGTGGGCCAGCTGAAATAATAGACCCCCGTAAGAAGCAAAGTGCCTACAAGCGCGCGCTCGGTTCCAAACGGCTGCCGGCCAAGCAGGAAGACGAGGACGAAAGTCGAACAGATGAAGAGCTGGGACAATAGGTAAGACGGCCAACCGTATTCGCCGGTGAGAAGGCGCGCAAGCTCGAGCAGGACGCTCGACAGAGTCGGGTTCTTGTAGCTGCTGATGATCCACTCCTTGCCCCACGCCACGTTCTCGACAACGTCAAGTGGTGGGGAGTCGTTGACCAGCGTCGGCGCAAGCGTCCACAACAGAAGCTGCGCCGCACAGAGAACCGATAGAAACGCGAGCGGCCTCGTGTACAGCCGATGAAGCGGCGCGGTCGTGCTCGCGTGCTCAGGTGCCACGCGCGTATCAACTTTGCTGCAAGTGCGATCCAAGATCTTTGCAACCTATTCCGCCGAGCAAGCCGCACCGGTTGCGAGATACAACGATTCGTTTTCGCCGGAATACGCCGTCGACGCAATGGTTCACAACCCGCAAGCCGGCATCCCTCCGCTCATTTCGTATCAGCGACAATTCCGCTTTTCGTAGCTTGGCGGGGTCCGCGACGTCCTTCGTACTGCGGATTCGCATCGGTCAGCGACTGGCGGGTATCCGGGTTCTCGAGCCTGGCTAGAAGCAATACTGCGTTGGCGCACGGTGCCGCACCGACGAACCTGTGACTGGAATTTATCGTCTTGTTAAATCATCGTGCGAAGTCGAGAGAGCAGCCTGTTCGAGAAGAATCGATTAAGGCATTGGAAATAGGGCGACTCATGAACTCGACGCGTCACTTCAGCCGCACCGTCCCCTCGCGACGACAGGCCGCGCTCGCGCGCAGCGGTCTCCTCGATACTGTCGCCGAGCCGGAGTTTGACCGCATCACCAAGCTGGCATGCCGGCTGCTCGGTGTGAGGACAGGGCTTCTCAGCCTGGTCGACGACAACCGCCAGTTCTTCAAGAGCAGTTGCGGGCTGCCCGAGCCCTGGCTGAGCCGGCGGCAGACACCGCTTACCCACTCGTTCTGCCAGTACGTGGTGGCCTTCGACAGGCCGCTTGTCATCCCCGATGCCACTAAGGAGCCGTGTCCTATCTCGGCGTTCCGGTGCGCAGCCCGGACGGACAGGTTCTCGGTGCGCTGTGCGCCATTGGGACAGAGCCGCGGGACTGGTCGCAGGACGACTTAAGGCTGATTGAGGACCTGGCGGCGATCGTCGAGCATGAGCTCGACTTGCGCGAGTACGCCCGGCGTGCGAAGGCGCTCGCCGAAGAGAACGCCTTGCTCGCGCACGAATATCACCATCGTGTGAAGAACGCGCTGGCGGTTGCAGCCTCACTCGTCGCTCTATCGGGACGCGAGGCGGGCTCGGTCAAGCAGGTGGTCGATACCGCCCGAGCGCGCCTGCAGGCTCTCGGCAATGCGCACGATGCGTTGCTCTCGACCGTCGACAGGACGGATTTGGAGCAGCTCGCCGCCCGCCTGCTCGGGCCCTACTGCTCGCCCGGCGCCATGGCTGACATCAAGGGGCCGCCGGTGTTTCTTGAGCCCAGCCAGATCACGCCGATCTGCCTCCTTCTGCATGAGCTGGCGACGAACTCGGCAAAATACGGGGCCTTCCGCGGGCAGGGCAGCGTGGATGTGACGTGGGAGCGCATCGATGATTGCACCATGGCCCTCCACTGGATCGAGCGCTCGCCGTTGATCAAGAAGACGGAAAAAAGCGGTTTCGGCACTCAGCTCCTCGCAGTTGTCGCAAAGCAGCTCGGAGGAGAGCTTCGCTCCGAGCTGCTGCATAATTTTCTGAGCGTCAGCTTGGAGTTCCCGGAGCTGAGCGCAAGAGTCACGTAAGGGCCTCCCGAAAGCCCCCTAGGCCGAGGCGCCGCGAGGCGTGGTAAACAGGGCGAGCGTCCCGGCAGCCGGCCTGCTGCCGCTCCAAGTATCGATGTCGAATTCGATGACGGCCAGGGCCGCGGTCGGGAACTTCGTGGCGATCTCTGCAATGCTCTTGCGCTTTCCCTTGCCGATCAGCTCGAGCGCTACAGCCTGGAGCCCGGGATTGTGGCCAAGAAGCATGATACGGCGCGCTTCCTTCTTCGCCCGCCGCAGCCGCTCAAGCAGCACCGTCGGCGTGGCGAGATACAACGTATCCTCGTATAGGATACCAGGTGCCGGACCGCTCCACTCCGCAAGGACGAGTGCCAGCGTCGCCCGCGTCCGGACGGCTGCCGAGGAAAGGACGAGATCGGGCTTGAGCTTGTGCCTCTCGATGTAGGCGCCCATCAGGCTCGCGGCCTTGGCGCCGCGTGGCGCCAAGGGGCGGTCGAAATCGTCGAGACTCGGATCGTCCCACGACGATTTGGCGTGGCGCAGGAGCAGCAGCGTGAGCATGCGTTGAAGATGATCGCGCGGGAGCCGCTCGGCAAGTGCGAACGCTCAGAGACAAGGTCGGATGAGCGCGGGGGCGCAGGGCACGCTGTTCGGCTTAAGTGCGACTCCTCGCCATGAGGCCGAGAGCCGACGCGCCCAGCAGTGCAGCGGCGGCTGCCGCGATTGACCCGTCGAAGCTGCCGGTCGCATCGACGAGGATCCCGGCGAAGGTCGGTCCGATGATTTGCCCGAGCCCGAACGCGGCCGTGACCAGGGCCATGATCCGCGCGGGATCGCCGGTCGACAGCGATCGCGCATGAACGAGACCGAGGGCGGTGATGCCCATGATGGTGCCGCCCAGGAAAATGGCGCTGAGAATGACGCCGCTCGTGCCCGGCCATAGCACGATCAGGGCAACGCCGACCGCCTCCACGACACAGCTCAGCGCGAAGGCCTGCGCGTTGCCGATGCGCCGCCCAACGAGCAGCCAGAGCGTGACCGACGGCACCCCGGCAAGCCCGACCACGAGCCAAACGACCGGCTCGAGATGACTGATTTCGGCCGACGTGCGAACGATGGTCGAGATGAAGGTCGCCGTGATGACATAGCCGAACCCGAACAGCCCATAGGCGACAGTCAGTGCCGCCAGCCGGGAATCGATCCTCCCGCTGCCGGAACCGGCCCTCGTGAGCCGGGCCTCAGGTCCTGCCGGCATCATCAAGGCAATGGCAAGGAGAGTGATGAGTGCCACGAGCCCGCTCACGATCCACATCTCCTCCCACGTCCCGCCCCAGGCGGCGAGCCCGGAGACAAGGACGGCCGAGAGGGCAATGCCGACGCCGACGCCCGAGAAATGCAGCCCTTCGAGATCCTGCCGCCGGGCTGCCGTGAGCCGCTCGAGCACCAGGGCCGAGCTCAAGACGAGGACGAAGGCGCTCGCGATGCCGCCGGCGAAGCGAAGCAGGAGGAACACGGGCAGGGAGGCCGTCAACCCCATGGCGAGGGTCGTCACTGCGCTGGCGGCGAGCGCTCCTAGCAGCCAGATCCGGCGCTCCTCGCCCGGAATGAACGCCACGGCGGCCAGCAGGGCGCCCACGAGATAGCCGAGGAAGTTGGCTGACGCAATGAGGCCGGCCTGGGACTTGGTGAGACCGAGGCTCGCCACCATGAAGGGCAGGATCGGCGTGTAGACGAACCGGCCGATACCCAGGGCTGCTGCGAGCGCGAGCAGCCCGGCCAGCGTCGTCGTCACCGGTCGGATCGGAGGTTCGTTCAAGAGAGGAGGCCGCGCATATCGCCTAGAAGTCCGTCTTGACGCCGCCCTCTGCCTTGCGGCGGGCGACGAAGGCCGCGAGCTCCTCGGCGATGGCAGGATCGAGCGGCGGCTGCTGATATTGGGTCAAGGCTTCCTTCCACAGCCGATTGGCCTTTTCTGACGCGGTCGGCGATCCCGCCTCAACCCAGCTCTGGAAGTTGCGCCAATCGGAGAGCAGAGGCGCGTAAAACGCGTTCTTGTAGCGTGCCTGCGTGTGCTGCGCGCCGAAATAATGCCCGCCCGGCCCCACCTCGCGCACGGCGTCAAGGGCGAGGCTGCCGTCATCTACTGCGAGCGGCTCGAGGAACTCCGCCACCATCTGCAACAGGTCGACATCGAGGATCGTCTTCTCGAACGAGGCGGTGAGCCCACCTTCCATCCACCCCGCGGAGTGCAGGATGAAATTGCCGCCACCCATCGTCGCGCCCCATAGCGAGAACACGGACTCATAGGCCGCCTGGGCATCGACGGTGTTGGCCGCGCAGGTGTTCGAGGTGCGGTAGGGCAGGCGATAACGCCGCGCGAGCTGACCGCCG
>WNFL01371986.1_pt2 | contig 15186 bp, 12 predicted proteins | sample 5400361 | NCBI WGS metagenome assembly WNFL01 (sample SAMN13153351, study PRJNA577476) | soil metagenome | isolation source: 40 cm soil on Douglas fir-dominated hillslope | place: USA:California | collected 2013-09-17
TCGAGCGCTGGGCCGAGGTGCGCTACCGCGGGCAATCGCACGAGGTGCCGCTGCCGGTCGCGCGCGGCGCGGCGCGCTCGCTGGCGGCCCGCTTCCATCGCGAGCACGCGCGGCGCTACGGGTTCGCCGATCCGGCGCGCGCCGTCGAGGTGGTCACCGTCGAGGCGCGCGGCGCCACGCCCGACGCCTGGGCCGCGGTCGGCACGGCGCTGGCACGCCGCCCCGGGCCGAGCCCGCGCCGCGGCGCAGCCCCCGGGCGCACCCGCGTTCGCCACGGCGGCCGCTGGCTCGCGGCCACGGTGTGGGAGCGGGCAGTACTGCCGGCGCGCTTCGCGACCCGCGGCCCGGCGATCGTGCTCGAGGAGGGCGCCACGCTGTGGATCGCCCCGGGCTGGCGCGCGCGCCTGCACGCCGGCGGCACCCTGATGCTCGAGCCCTCGACCAGGCGCTGTTCGCGGCCTGCGCCGAGGAGATGGGCGCCACGCTGATGCGCGCCGCGCACTCACCCAACATCAAGGAGCGTCTCGACTACTCGTGCGCGGTGTTCGACGCGCGCGGCCGGCTGGTGGCCCAGGCCGCGCACATCCCGGTGCACCTCGGCAGCCTGCCGCGCGCGGTCGAGGCGGCGCTGGCCCGGGGCCCGCTGGCGCCCGGCGACACCGTGCTGCTCAACGACCCGTTCGCGGGCGGCACCCACCTGCCCGACGTGACGCTGGTCTCGCCGGTGTTTCTGGGCCGGGCGGCCCGGCCCGAGTTCCTGGTCGCGAGCCGCGCCCACCACGCCGACATCGGCGGCGGCGCCCCGGGCTCGATGCCGCTGGCGCGCGAGATCTACGAGGAGGGCTTCCGCGCCCCGCCGGTGCTGCTCGAGCGCCGCGGCGTGATCGAGCGCGACGTGCTGGCGCTGCTGCTCGCCAACGTGCGCACCCCCGACGAGCGCCGCGCCGACCTCGCGGCCCAGTTGGGCGCTCAGCGCACCGGGGCGGCGCGGTTGCGCGAGCTGGCGGCGCGGCGCGGCGCGGCGGCGCTCGCGCGCGCCGCGACCGGGCTCATGGACCACGCCGAGCGCCGCATGCGCGCGGCGCTGCGCACCCTGCCGCGCGGCCGCTTCCGCTTCGAGGACGCGCTCGACGACGACGGCCTCGGCGGCGGGCCGGTGCGGATCGCGGTCACGCTCACCCTGGGGCCCGACCGGGTGCGCGTGGACTTGAGCGGCTCGAGCCCGCAGGTGGCGGGGCCGGTCAACGCGGTGGAGCCGGTGGCGCGCGCCGCCGCCGCCTACGCGCTGCGCTGCGTGCTGGGCGGCGGCATTCCGGTGAACGACGGCGCGTTTCGCGCCCTCGAGGTGGTGGCGCCGCCGGGCTCGGTCGTCAACGCGCGCCCGCCCGCCGCGGTCTCGGCCGGCAACGTCGAGACCTCGCAGCGCATCGTGGACGCGGTGCTGGGCGCCTTCGCGCGCGCGCTCCCGGGCCGCATCCCCGCCGCCAGCAGCGGCACCATGAACAACCTGCTGATCGGCGGCGTCGATCCGCGCCACGGCACGCCGTTCGCGTACTACGAGACGCTGGGCGGCGGCCACGGCGCCGGGCCGGGCTGGAACGGCGCGAGTGCCATGCAGGCGCACATGACCAACACCCGCAACACGCCGGTGGAATCGCTCGAGCACGCCTACCCGCTGCGCGTGGCCGCGGTCCGCATCCGGCGCGGCAGCGGCGGGCGCGGCCGGTGGCGCGGGGGCGACGGGATCGAGCGCTCGATCGAGCTGCTGGCCGACGCGCGCGTGACCGTGATCTCGGACCGGCGCCGCCGCGGCCCCTATGGCCTCGCGGGCGGGAAGGCCGGGGCGCCGGGCCGCAATCGGGTGCGGCGTGCCGCCGGCAAGCCGCCCGAGCGGCAGCCCGGCAAGTTCCAGCTCGATCTGCCGGCCGGGGCGACGGTCACGATCGAGAGCCCGGGCGGCGGCGGCTTCGGCCGCCCCGGCCGCGGCGCGCGCTGAAAGCGCTTGGGAGGGCGCCGCGCCCTGCGGTAGCCTCGTTGCCCTCATGCCCAGGATCGTGCACCCCGGAATGCTCCTCGTCCTCGCCCTCGGCCTGGCGGGATGCTCGGACCTCGGCACCAAGGTGCGGCTCGAGGCGCGCGGCGAGGTGTCCTCCACCGCGCTCGATTTCGGCACCTTGACGCTCACCGAGTTCGCGACCCGCTCGGTCACGGTGCGCAACACCGGCAACGCCCCGCTCGCGGGCGATGCCACGACGACCTGCCCGGAGTTCCAGCTCACGATGGGCGCCGGGCCCTTCACGCTCGACCCCGGCGGGTCGCGCGACATCGTCGTGCGCTTCCAGCCCGCGGCCGTGACGGGCTACGCATGCCAGCTCGACCTCGGCCCCTCGCTGCCGGCGGTGGCGCTCGCCGGCAGCGGGGCCGCACAGCCGCCCGGGGCGGCATGGACCGTGGTGCCGGCGAGCCTCGATTTCGACGCCGTGGCGGTGGGCCAGTCGGCGTTCCGCAACTTCAGGATCTCGAGCACCGGCACGGCGCCGCTCACCGTGAACGTGGTGGCGGGCTGCAGCGACTACCTGCCGGTCGCCGGCGGCGGGCCGGCGGTCATCGCCCCCGGCGACTTCATCACCGTGAGCGTGCTCTTCAACCCGCTCGCCGGTGGCACCTATCCCTGTGTCATCGCGGTGGGGCCGGGGATCCTGGGGGTGAGCGTCACCGGGTTCGCGACCACGATCTCGTTCGCGCGCGACATCCAGCCCATCTTCGACCTGAGCTGCACGGGCTGCCACGGCGGCACCAGCGGGCTGTTTCTCGAGCCGGGATCGAGCTACGGCAACCTCGTCAACGTGACCAGCTTCGGCTACGCGCCCGCCAAGCGCGTGGCGCCGTTCGACCCCAACAACTCGGTGCTGTACCGCAAGCTCGCGGGCACCGGATTCGGCCAACGGATGCCACAGGGGCAGCCACCGCTCCCGCCGGCCCAGGTGGACAAGGTGAAGAACTGGATCCTCGAGGGGGCGAGGAACAACTAAATGAGATCAATGAGACGGGGCACGCGGCTCGGGGTCGTGGTGGCGGTGGCGCTGGCGCTGGCGTGCGCCAACGCCGTGGCGGTGTTCAAGGCCGGCGCGGTGCCGCGCTACAGCGCGCGCTACGAGCAGAAGTGCGGGCTCTGTCATTTGAACCCCACCGGGGGCGGGATGCGCACGGCCTACGCGAGCCAGAAGCTGGTGCCCGAAGAGATCGCCTGGTCGAAGGCCAAGCCCGAGATCCTGGCCGGGATCGAGCCGCGCATCTCGAAGCACGTCCTGATCGGCACGGATTTCCGCGAGCTCTACCTGGGCTCCGACGCGCCGCTGCCGCAGCGCGACTTCTTCCAGATGCAGGGCGACGTCTACCTCGACTTCGAGCTCGATCCCAAGGTGTCGCTCTACTTCGCCCGCAGCGCGACCGACACCCGCGAGGTGTTCGGGCTCGACTACCTGACCCCGCAGCTCTACGTCAAGGCCGGGCGCTTCGTGCCCTCGTACGGCTGGAAGTTCGACGACCACACCATGTTCGTGCGCAGCGAGACCGGGTTCATGCCGCCCGGCAACAGCGACGTCGGGGTCGAGCTGGGCGCCTTCCCGGGGCGCTTCGACGTCCAGCTCGGCGTGGTCAACGGCGCGCGCGGCTCGATCCTCGACAACGACACCCGGGTCGCGACCGCGCTCAACGCCGGCTACCGGTTCCACCTCGGGTCCCTGGGGCTCTACGCCGGCGTGTCGGGCTACGACGACCCGAGCAAGCTCCAGGGCTTCGACGAAGGCGGCGGGCACGCCTACGTGACCTTCAGGAACCTCACCTGGATCGGCCAGGCCGACCTGTTGCGACGCGATCCGCAGGGCGGCCCGGTGACGCGCGGCTTCGTGACCTCGCACGAGCTGACCCTGGGGCTGCACCAGGGGCTCGACCTCAAGGGCACGTACGACTTCTACGATCCCGACAAGCAGCACGCGACCGGGGCCAAGACGCGCTGGGGTGGCGGACTCTTCGTGATGCCGCAGTCCTATCTCGCCCTCGAGTTCCTGGAGCGCCGCACCACGTTCGAGGACGGGATCGCGTATTCCGGCGACGATTTCTACGAATCGGTGTTCCAGCTCCACTTGCTCTACTGAACCGTCACCGCGCCGCGAGGGAGACATCATGAAGCGGATGCTGCTGGTGGCCGCCGGCCTCCTGGTCGCGGCGGGCCCGGCGCCGGCCGCGGAGTTCGTCGTCCGGCCGGGCGGTGACTGCAAGGTCGCGTTCGTCTCGAAGGCGTCGGTCGAGAGCTTCGAGGGCCGGACGAACAAGCTCTCGGGCCGGGTGACGGTGGACCCCGCGGCCGTCGGGGACTCGGTGCGGGTCCACTTCGAGGTGGACATGGCGAGCCTCGACACCGGGATCGCGAAGCGCAACCTGCACATGAGGCAGAACCACCTCGAGACCGGCCGCTATCCGACCGCGACCTTCGATGGCGTCTCGGTGCGCGGCCCGGCGGGAGCGAAGCTCGAGGGAGGCGCACCGGTGACGCTCGACGTCGAGGGCACGTTCACCCTGCACGGCGTGAGCCGCCGCCTGCGCATCAACGTCGAGACCGTCTTCGACGCGAAGGCGGGCCGCATCGCGTTCAAGACCGCGTTTCCGGTCAACCTCTCCGACTACGCGATCAGCCGGCCGGAGTTCCTGTTCCTCAAGCTGGCCGAGACCCAGAGCGTGCGCGTCTCGGGTGTGGCGGTCGCCGCGCCGTAGGCCGCGCGCCGGGACGGGTCAGACGCCGCGCGCCATCTGGGCGAGCCGGCGCGCCACGACCCGCAGCGTGAGCGGCGTGCAGTCGGCGGCCGACAGGCGCTGCGCCGCCTCCGGGACCGCGTCGAGGAAAGCGTCGTTCTGGAGGCCGACGAGCACCGTGGGGCCGCCCCGGCAGCGCTCGCGCAGGCGCTCGAGCGGCCCGCCCGAGAGCGGGGCGCGCGCGGCGTGCACGGCGATCTCGACCGCGCTGGCGCCCTCGCCGAGCGCGGCGCCGGCGCGCTCGAGCTCGGTGCTCAGCGCCGCGGCGGCCGAACCGGGCTCGCGCACCCCGGCCCGCGCCGGGTCCGGCTCGGCTGCGTCCGTGACCCGCACGGGCGCCCCGGGGCGCGGCCACGCGCCGGTTACGACCAGGCCGCGCCCGGCAATGCCCTCGAGCCGCTCCTCGAAGCCGGGCGGGGTCAGGGCTTCGAGCGGCCGGGCCAGCTCGGTCGGGGCGGGCTCGGGGTGCCGGTGGTCGAAGGCCTCGAGGCGAGGCCGCGACTCGTCGAAGCCCGCCCGCGGAATGCCCCCGTCGACGATCGCGTGCGCCAGGGCGAGCCGCGCGCGGCGCACCTCCTCGTCGTGGAGCGCGAACAGGATCAGGTCGCAGCCCGCCGCGAGCGCGTCACGCGCCGATTCGAAGGCGCCGCGGCCCTCGCGCGCGCCCTTCATCTCGAGCGAGTCGGTCACGCACACCCCGCCGTAGCCGAGCTCCCCGCGCAGCAGATCGCGGGCGACCGCGCGCGAGAAGGTCGCGGGCCGCTCGGGATCGAGGCCGCGATACACGACGTGGGCGGTCATGATCGAGGGGGCATCGAGGTTGGCGCGGAACGGCACGAGCTCGCAGGCCTCGAGCGCGGCGCGCGGCTTGTCGCTCGCGGGCAGCGCCAGGTGCGAATCGATGCGCGTGTCGCCGTGCCCCGGATAGTGCTTGAGGCAGGCCGCGACCCCGGCGGCCCGGAACCCGCGCAGCGCCTCGCCGACCCGGCCCGCGACCGCGGCGGGATCGGCGCCGTAGGCGCGCGGGCCGATGACCGGGTTGAGCGGCTCGCTGTTGACGTCGGCCACCGGGGCGAACACCCAATCGACCCCGAGGGCGCGCAGGCGCTCGCCGGTGACCCGGCTCGCCCACTCGATGTCGCCCGGGGCCGCGCCCCGCCCGAGCAGCAGCGCGTTGGGGGGAACGACCAGGTGCCCGGCGAGCTGGGACACCCAGCCGCCCTCCTCGTCCATCGCGACGAAGATGCGGCGCGGACGGGCGAGCGCGCGCAGCCGTGCGGTGAGCTGGCGCAGGCCCTCGAGGTCGCGGAAGTCGCGGCGGAAGAGGATGACCAGCCCGATCATCATGCGGCGCGCGATCGCGCGCTGGGCGTCCATGGGCGCGAAGGTGGGCGAGGGCCCGGCGCTTGTCAATGGCGCGCCGGGTGATGCGGACGCGGATCCGTGGAGCGCGGGCGCGGCTCCGGTCAGGCCTCGGGGACGCGCAGCGCCACGAGCGTCAGGTCGTCGGGGCCCTCGCGGCCGCCCCGAAAGTCCCGCACCGCGGCGAGCACCGCCTCCGTGATCTGCCGGGCGGTGCGCTCGGGAGGTAGCGAGCCGACCAGCGCGACCAGCCGGTCCTCGCCGAACATCTCGCCTTCGCGGTTCGCGGCCTCGACCACGCCGTCGGTGAACATGAGCACCCGGTCGCCGGGCTCGAGCGCGACCGAGCCCCGCGCGTAGCCGGCCGATTCCATGATCCCGACGACCGTCCCGCCCTGCTCGAGCGAGACCGTTTCCCCCGACCGGCGTAGCAGCCGGGGATGGCGGTGGCCGGCGTTCGTGTAGTGCATCCGGCGGGCGGCCGCGAACAGCCGCTCCTCGGTGATGCGTCCGCCGCAGGCCAGCCGGTTGATGTTCGCGACGATGTCCTCGACCGCGGCGTTGGCGCCGGCCTGCATGCGGAGCGACGCGAGCAGCGCCGAGGACACCAGGGCCGCCGGCATGCGGTCGCCGGCGACGTCCGCGATCGCCACGAACATCGCGCCGTCGCCGGTCGGGATGATGTCGTAGAAGTCGCCGCTCACCTGGCGTGACGGGACCAGTGCCGCGTGGACGTCGAGCGGCAGGCCGTCGGGGATCGAGCGCCCCAGCATCGCGAGCTGGAGCTGGCGAGCGTTGCGGAGCTCGGCGTCGGTGCGGGCGCGCTCGACCGAGTCGCGATGGAACGCCACCGCGTAGGTGACCGCGAGCGCGAGCGCGCAGAACAGGAGGGTGAACATGATGATCTGCACCACGGTGAGGGCGCCGCCCACCGTCCCGGGCTGCAGCGCCTCCATGATTCCCACGCCCGCCAGCGCTCCGATGATCGCGGCGACCGTGGTCGGCACGACCTCGAGCGTCCAGATGCGGCGGCGCCGCGAGGGCGTGCGCATGCGGGGAATGAGGAAGGCGCGGGCGAGCCACACCGACAGGGCGATCGGGTAGGCGAACACGAGCGTGATCTTGTAGGCCAGGACGTAGCCGAGCCACCCCAGCCAGTCGAGGGTCCCGAACAGCAGCGCGATCGGCAGGGAGGCCACGAGCGGCAGCCACAGCACCAGCGCGAACGAGCGCAGCGGACGAACCGAGCCCTTCACCGCACCTCCGCGAGTGTCCCCGTCGCCCGGCGAGCGGGTGAAGGCGCGCCGCGCGCCTGCGCGCTCCTCATGGCGGCCGGAGCCTAGCACGGCCCACGGGCGCGAATGGAACTCTGCAGCCCGCGGCCGGCCCGTGATGGCGCTCCGCCGCGCGCCGCCCGCGCAAAACGCCGGTCGCGGAGGCCGCGGGGCCGCGCTACAATCGACCCTCCCATGCGCGACCCCGTGGCCCATCGCAGCACCCTGTTCACCGAGTCCGTCATCCGCGAGATGACGCGCCTCTGCCAGCAGCATGACGGGGTCAACCTGGCCCAGGGGTTCCCCGACTTTCCGGCCCCCGACCTGCTCAAGGAGGAGGCGCGGCGGGCGCTGGCGGCCGACATCAACCAGTACGCCATCACCTGGGGGGCGAAGCGGTTGCGCGACGCCCTGGTGGCCAAGACCCGGCGCGTCTCCGGGCTCGCCTACGACCCCGAAACCGAGGTCACGGTGTGCTGCGGCTCGACCGAGTGCATGGCCGCCACCCTGCTCGCCCTGGTCAACCCGGGCGAGGAGGTCATCGTGTTCGAACCGTTCTACGATGACTACGGCCCGGACGCGATCCTGTGCGGGGCCACGCCGCGCTTCGTGCGGCTGCGCGAGCCGGGCTGGGAATTCGACCCCGCCGAGCTCGAGCGGGCATTCGGGAACCGAACCAAGGCGATCGTCATCAATACTCCCAACAACCCCACCGGGAAGGTGTTTTCCCGCGCCGAACTGGAACAGATCGCGGCGCTGTGCCGGAAGTGGGATGTGATCGCGGTGACGGACGAGATCTACGAGCACATCCTCTACGACGGGGCGGAGCACGTGAGCCTGGCCGGGCTCGAGGGGATGCGGGAGCGCACGGTGACCATCAGCGGGGTGTCGAAGACCTACAGCGTGACCGGCTGGCGCGTCGGCTGGTGCCTGGGGGCCCCGCGGCTGACGGCCGCGATCCGCAAGGTTCACGACTTCTTGACCGTGGGGGCCCCGGCGCCGCTCCAGGAGGCCGCCGCTGCGGCCATGGAGTTACCACTGGGCTACTACCAGAAACTTGCCGATGGGTACCGGGAACGGCGAGACTATCTGGTGCCGGTGCTCGAGGCGGCCGGCTTCCGGGCGTTTTCGCCGCGCGGAGCGTACTACGTGATGACCGACATCTCCGGCTTCGGGTTCACGGACGACGTGGCGTTCGCGCGCCATCTGGTCGCCGAGATCGGCGTGGCGGCGGTGCCGGGCTCGAGCTTCTTCGCCGACCCCGAGGCGGGCCGGCAGCGGCTGCGTTTCCATTTCGCGAGGCGCCGCGAGACCCTGGAGGCGGCGGCCACGCGGCTCGGCCGGCTCAAGGCTCGGGCGTCGACTGTTTGAACACCCATTGAGGGACCACTCCACCATGCCTTCGTTCCGTCGCGCCTCGCTGGGCCCGCTCGCCGTGGCCATGTCGCTCGCGCTGCTGCTCGGCTTCGGACTCGCCCGCGGGCTCCAGGCCACCGACGACCTGCGCGGACAGCTCGACCTGTTCTCCCAGGTCCTCTACCTGGTGCAGAACAACTACGTCGACGTCCCCGACAACCAGAAGCTCATCAAGGGCGCGATCGACGGCATGCTCAAGACCCTCGATCCGCACACCGTCTTCCTGCCCCAGCAGCGCGCCGAGCGCATGGACGAGGATTTCCACGGCGAGTACTCGGGGATCGGCATCTCGTTCGAGATCCGCGAAGGCGCGATCGTCGTGATCTCGCCGCTCGAGGGCACCCCGGCCTACCGGCTCGGCATCCGGGCCGGCGACCGCATCGTCGAGATCGACGGCAAGCCGCTGGCCAAGACGATCAACAACGACGACGTGTTCAAGCTGCTGCGCGGCCCCTCGGGCACCACGGTCGCGGTCGCGATCGCGCGCGAGGACGAGCCCGAGCAGCTGCGCTTCACCATCGAGCGCGCCAAGATCCCGATCGAGAGCATCCCCTACGCCTACATGATCCGTCCCGGCGTGGGCTACGTGCGCATCATCCGCTTCGCCCAGACCACCGGGCAGGAGCTCGAGACCGCGCTCAACAAGCTGCGCGCCGCCGGCATGAAGTCGCTGCTCATCGACCTGCGCGCCAACTCGGGCGGGCTGCTGTCGCAGGCGGTGGACGTGCTCGACCAGGTGGTCCCGAGCGACAAGCTGCTGGTCTACACCCGCGGGCGTATCCCGTCCGCGAACGCCGACTACCGCAGCACCGACCGCCCGCGCACCATGCTGGGGCACCCGATCGTGGTGCTCATCGACCACGGCAGCGCCTCGGCCTCGGAGATCGTCTCGGGCGCGCTGCAGGACCTCGACCGCGGCATCGTCGCCGGCACCAATTCGTTCGGCAAGGGCCTGGTCCAGAACCAGCTGCGGCTCTCGGACGGCTCGAAGCTGCTGCTCACGATCGCCCACTACTACACGCCCAGCGGACGGCTCATCCAGCGCGACTACACCAAGTTCTCGGATCGCGAGGAGTACGCCGAGGACGCCAACCGGGACGACGTCCCGAGCGACTCGGTGCTCGCGACCCGTCCCAAGTTCAAGACCCCGACCGGGCGCACGGTGTACGGCGGCGGCGGCATCTACCCGGACGTGATCCTCAAGGATCCGCCCAACCTCACCCGGCCGCAGTTCGAGATGATCGCCAAGCGCTCATTCTTCGAGTTCGCGACCCACTACATCAACCGCCACCGGGACGTGAAGTGGACGCCCGAGACGCTGGGCAAGGGCTTCTCGCTCCCCGAGGCCGAGTGGGCCGAGCTGCACAAGACCATGGAGAAGCAGAAGGTGGTGGTGTCCGACTCGGTGTGGCAGGCCGACCGGCCCTTCATCCTGCGCCAGGTGCGCGCGGAGCTCGCGAGCGCGACGCTCGGGCAGCTCGATCGCTACCGAATCCTGGTCGAGGACGACACCCAGCTCAACGCCGCGCTCGAGCTGTTCCCGCGCGCGAGCCGCCTGATGTCCATGGTGGCCCCGGAGCCGGGAGCGAAGAAGGTCCTGCAGCGCTAGCGCACTGATAAACGCGACGGGCCCCGGCGGGCGTTACCCGCCGGGGCCCGTTCTCGTTTCGGCGTCAGGCGGCGGCGAGGCCGGTGAGCTCGGCGGTGGGCTCGCCGTCCCACAGGATGCCCGACACGCGCACCGCCGCCTTGCGGCCCAGCGCCTGGCGCATCGAGTCGGCCAGCGCGGCCGCGGCGGGATTGTGCTTGGCGACCTGCCAGGCCCCGGGCGGGGTTCCGCGGCCGCGGCGCTCGCCGCTCACCATCCACGAGCCGTCCGGGCCCGCGCCCTCGACGGTCCCGAGGATCTCGACCTCGAGCCCGGGCACGAAGCGCCCCCAGTCGGCGCGGCAACGCTGCAGGTCCCCGGCCGCCGCGTTCATGAGGAAGCCGTTGCACAGCCAGCCTTCGGGCAGCGTGGTGAGCTTCTCGAACACCGCCCGGGTTTCGAGCTCCGGGGTCCAGCGGTGGGCCCACTCGAACAGGTCGAGGGCCGAGTCGGTGACCGGGTCCTCGACGGTCTGGACCGCCAGGTTCGAGACGTTGGCTCCGCTGCCGGCGCGCAGCCCGATGCCGATCAGCGCGGTGCGGTGGCGCGGCCAGTCGGGCACCGCGCCGTGGGCCGGGATGTGGAGCTCCACCGCCGCGTTCTCGATCCCGAGGCGCTCGTCGCCGAAGGCGTGCTGGTCCACGAACCCGCCCGACAGCTCGCTCAGCTCCCCGCCCAGCAGTGTGAGGTAGTTGATGGTGCCGGGGCTCGCGGTCACGCCCAGACCGGTGATGAACGTGCGTCCGGCGGCATAGGCGTCGCCCGGGGCGAGGTCGACGGTGCGGAACGAGCGCTCGTATTGGCGGCGCGGGCCCTCGTCGTCCACGATCGAGCCGCTCAGGTGATAGGTGGACCGCGTCTCGACGACCTTGTAATGGAAGCGCATGGCTCCTCCGGGGTGCCTCTCATGAATCGGCACCTTCCGGCGGCAACTTGCGCACTCGAACCGGGTCGCCCTCGCCGAGGCCGAGCCGGCTCGCGGCGTCGCCGCCCACCTGGGCGATCTCGAGCCGGCCGCTCGACCCCATGATCGCCACCACCGCGCCCACGCCGCTGTCGCCGTAGGAGCGGCTCATGCCGCGGATCGTGCGCGTGCCGCACTCGACCGCGAGCCGCTCCTCGGGCACGCCCGGGAAGGTGGCCGCAATCAACACGGCCTTGAGGTTGGTGAGCGCGTTGCCGAAGCGGTCGATGTAGGCCACCCGCCCGACCAGGGCGCCGTCCTCCAGGCCGGGGGCCGCCCCCGCAAGCCGCACCGGATCGGCCACCGGCGCCCCGAGCGCATCGAGCGGCGCGCCGCAGGCGAGGTGCGCGGCGACCGGGGCGAACACGTCGCGGCCGTGGAAGGTGCGGCTCACCGGCTCGCGGAACCAGCGCGCCACGGTGAGGGCGTGGGCCCGGGCGTCCGGGGCGGCGAGCGCCCACTCGAGGATGCCGTTGTCGGGGCCGACGAACAGCTGGCCGTGGGCGCGCACCGCCAGCGCGCGCCGCTCGGTGCCCACCCCGGGGTCCACCACCGCGAGGTGAATGGTGCCGGCGGGGAAGTCGGGGGCCGCGGCCTCGAGCACGAACGCGGCGCGGGCGACGTTGCCGGGCGGGATGTCGTGGGCGAGGTCGACGACCCGTGCCGAAGGGCACAGGCCGTGGAGCACGCCGTGGACCACGCCCACGAACCAGTCCCGCAGCCCGAAGTCCGAGGTGAAGGTGATGATCGGCCGCGTCATGCCCGAGCCTCCGCCCGGGCCGGCGCGTCCGCGAGCATGCCGCGCAGCAGGTTCCAGGCGCCTTCGACGGTGAGGCGCTCGAGGCAGCGCAGGTCGTCGCACTGGTCGCGGTGGCAGGGGCTGCACTCGGCGCGGGCGTAGTAGGCGCGGTGGCCCGCGGCCGCCGGGTAGGGGAAGAACATCGCCGGGCGGTTGCGCGACATCAGCCCGAGGGTCGGGGTCCCGGCCGCCACCGCGGTGTGGAGCGGCCCGGTGTCCCCGGCCACGAACGCGGCGCAGCGCGCCTGGAGCGCCACGAAGCGCGCGATCGGCCAGCCGGCGATCGCGTGCGCGCGCCCCGCGGGCAGCGCGGCGACGACCTCGCGCGCGAGGTCGGCCTCGCCGGCGCTCCCGGTCACCAGCGCCACGCCGCCGGCGTCGGCCTCGAGGAAGCGCCGCGCCAGCGCCACGAAGCGATCCCGCGCCCAGCGCCGCGTCGGCCAGCGCGCGCCGGGGTGGAAGCCGACCAGGCGCGCCGTGTCCGGCACGCCGAGCGCCGCGAGCTCCGCGGCGGCGGCGGCGCGCGCGGCGGCGCCGATGTGAAGCCGCGGCGGCCCCGCCTCGGCCGGCCAGCCCAGCGCGGCGAGCGATGCGAGGTGGAAGCCCACCGCCGAGAGGGTGCGGGCGCGGGCGTGGTGGGTGTAGAGCGCCGAGCGCCAGCCCTTGCCGGCGTAGCCCACCCGGGTGCGGGCGCCCGAGGCGAAGGTCAGGAGTGCGGTGCGCGGGTTGCAGAAGAAGTCGATCGCGAGATCGGGCCTCAGGCCGCGCAGGCGCCGCGCCAGGGCCAGCCCCGCCGCCGCCCCGGCGCGACGCGGCGCCACGATCAGGTCGTCCACGCGCGGGTCGCCCTCGAGCAGCGGCGCGCTCTCGGGCTCGACCAGGTAGGCGACGCGCGCCCCGGGGGCGGCGCGCCGCACCGCGTCGAGCGCCGGCAGGGTGAGGCAGATGTCGCCGAGAAAGCGCGGGCGCAGCAGCAGCACGCGCCGCACCGCGGCGGGATCGAGGGGTGGGGAGGCGCTCATGCGCGGCTAGGGTATGATGATCCCCGCGGCTTGACCATCCGGCGTTCGCCCCCGCCCCTGGAGGCTTCCATGGCTCGATCCAACGGCCCGCCCGCCCGCGGCCGCGGCCCGCGCACCCGCGCGATCCACGGCGCCGGCCCGCGGGTCCACGGCCCGGTGAGCACCCCGATCGTCCACTCGTCCACCTTCGCCTTCCCCGACCTCGAGGCGATGCAGGCGGCGCAGGCGGCCGGGGCGGCGGGGGCGTTCTACCAGCGCTACGGCCATCCGACGCTGCGCGCATGCGAGGAGCGGCTCGCGACGCTCGAGGGCGCCGAGATGGGGCTGCTGTTCTCCTCGGGCATGGCGGCGATCTCGGCGGTGTTCCTGGCCCTGCTCGCTTCGGGCGACCACGTCGTGGCGCTCGACCAGAGCTACGGCGGCACCCACAGCCTGCTCGACTGGGGCGTCGAGCGCTTTGGCTGGAAGGTCACCTGGGTGGACGCGCGCGAGCCCGAGGCCTGGGCGGAGGCGTTCACGTCGCGCACCCGGCTGTTCCACGTCGAGTCGCCCACCAACCCGATCCTGGCGGTGGTGGACCTCGCGCGCGCCGCCGAGGTCGCCCACGCCCACCGGGCGCTGCTCACCGTGGACAACACGTTCGCCTCGCCGGTGGGCCAGCATCCGCTGGCGCTGGGCGCCGACGTCGTCATGCACAGCGCCACCAAGTCGATCGGCGGCCACGGCGACCTGCTGGCGGGCGCGGTGGTGGGCCCGGCGGCGACGCTCGAGCGGGTGTGGAAGGCGCGCAAGGTGTTCGGCCCGGTCCCCGACCCGGCGCTGGCGTGGCAGATCGAGCGCAGCCTCAAGACCCTGCCGCTCCGGGTGGCGGCCGCCAACGCCACGGCGCTCGAGTTGGCGACCCGGCTCGCGCGCTCCCCGGCGGTTGCCCGGGTGTTCTACCCCGGCCTGCCGTCCCATCCCGGGCACGAGATCGCGCGGCGCCAGATGCCGCTGGGCCTCGGGCCGGTGCTGGCGTTCGAGGTGCGCTCAGCCGCGGACGCCGCGGCCCAGGCCGCGGTCGCGGCCGTCAACCGCCTCGAGCTCATCGCCCACGCCCCGAGCCTGGGCGGCGTCGAGTCGCTCGCCAGCCTGCCGGCCTGGACCTCGCACATGAGCCTCGGCGCCGAGGGCCGGCGCCGCGCCGGCATCCCCGAGGACCTGGTGCGGGTCTCGGTGGGGCTCGAGGAGGTCGAGGACCTGTGGGCCGACCTCGAGCACGCGCTCGCCGGGGTCGCGACTTTGCAGCGTTAGGACAGGGCTTTTTTTGCGGCGCTCGCGGCCCATGCTAGGATTCGCGCACTTGTGCCGGTCCCACGCCCTGGAGGTGCGAACGCCGTGAAGCGAATCGTCCCGTTGCTCATCGCCCTGTGCCTGACGCTGGCGGGCGCCGGATCCAGGCCGCCAAGCCCGCGGCCGCTCCCGCCGTCACGCCCGCGGCGGTGGACAGCCTGGGCCTGCTCGAGCACTCCTTCGCGAAGGACAGCACCGATTTCGACGTGCTCTACCACCTCGGGGTCTTGTACCTCGACCGCGACCGTGTGCCCGACGCGCTGCGCGTGCTCCAGATGGCGAACCGGCGCCGGCCCAAGGACATCAAGACGCTGGTCACCCTGGGCGCCGCCCTCGACGCGAGCGGGCGGGCGGCCGACGCGCAGGACTACTACCGCAAGGCGCTCAACGCCGCGCCCGGCGATTCGGTGGCGGTGTGCCGGCTCGCCAGCTCGCTCTACTCGCAGGCCAAGTACGCCGACGCGGTGGACATGCTGCGCGACCTCATCAAGCGGAAGCCGAACTCCTACTGCGCCTACTTCACGCTCGGGGTGGCGTTCGCCGACGCCGGCATCTAT
>WNFL01023727.1_pt3 | contig 15183 bp, 11 predicted proteins | sample 5400361 | NCBI WGS metagenome assembly WNFL01 (sample SAMN13153351, study PRJNA577476) | soil metagenome | isolation source: 40 cm soil on Douglas fir-dominated hillslope | place: USA:California | collected 2013-09-17
GCGATGCTGCGGAAGGCCACAGCCCTCGACTGGGTCGGCGATCCGATCGACATCGAACACTTCAGCGCCGGCCACAGCGAGCGCAACTTCGAGGAGATGCTCGCGCACTACGTGGAATACGGTGACGTGGCGGGCGATTCGTTTCTGAACCTCGTCGCCACGACCCTGCCGCTCGACGCGTATCTCGTGACGGGCGAGGCCAAGTACAAGAAGTGGATCGTCGAGTACATGGACGCCTGGCTGGATCGGATGAGGCGGAACAACGGCGTCATTCCCAGCTTCGTGGATGTCGACGGCACCATCGGCGGGCCGGAGCACAAATGGTGGGGCAACGCCTACGGCTGGGGCTTCAGCCCCGTGAACCCTGTAACCGGCCGGCGCGAAGACCGCAACCGCATTCCTCGAGCGCTCGTGGGTTTCAACAACGCGCTCTGGGTGACCGGCCAGACGAAGTATGTCGACGCCTGGCGCCGGATGATTGACGCCGTCAACGCGAACGCGAGGACCGTCGACGGGAAGAAGGAATATCCGACGATGTACGGCCCGAACGGCTGGTATGGCTGGCAGCCGCGGCCGTGGGCCGTGGGCGCATTCGAAGTGTGGTACTGGTCAATGAAGCCCGACGATCTCGAGCGCGCCGGCGCGACCAATCCCTGGATCGCCTATCTCCACGGGCAGAACGCTTCCTACCCGGAAACCGCGCTGCAGAACGATCTGCGAACGATCGAGACCCGCGTCGCCCGGATGCGGGCCGATCACACGACGCCGGCCGAGCGGCTGGCCGACAACATGATGGACTTCAACCCCGCCGCCGTCGATGCGCTCATCCGGTTGACGCTCGGCGGCATGCCTCCCGGACGGGACGGCGGATTGCTCAACGCACGGCTGCGCTACTTCGATCCCGCGCGTCGACGCGCAGGATTGCCGCAGGCGGTAGCGGCGCTCGTTTCCGAGATGACGGACACCCGCACGGTGGTCACGCTCGTCAACCTGGACGCGTCCGCGCCGCGAACCGTCGTCGTGCAGGGAGGCGCCTACGGCGAGCACCGGATCGAGTCGGCCACGGCCGGCGGAAGGACCGTCGCCGTCAAGAGCCGGAGCTTCACCGTTCAGCTCGGCCCGGCCTCGGGCTCCACGATCGTCCTCGAGATGAAGCGCTATTCGGAGCAGCCGACCGAAGTCTTTCCCGAACAGATGTCTCACTAGGCCCGACTTACTTCACGTCCTTGGCCTCGAGTGCCCCAAGCTTCCGTAGTAGCGCCACGGTCTTCGGCTTCGGAACCGGAAGCTGGATCAGGCTGGATTTCCCCATCGCGACGTCGAGCGGCGTGAATCCCTGCTTGCTCTTGACGTTCAGCTCCGCGCCGCGATCGACGAGCCGCCGTTCTTAGTATTTCGCTCGACCACACAGACGTGGAACAGAGTCGTCGCGGGGAGCATCACGAAACGACTGCCGTCGGAGCGCTCGACGCTCATGGTGCTTGATAGGAAGACGCCAGTCTCTCGACGTGCCAACCAACGGCCAGGTGGGCACCACAGCCGGCTCTCTTCCAGTGATCGGATGTACCGGCGTACAATGCCGCCGTTCGCGAGTCAGCGATCTCAGGAGCCGCTCGTGACCCTTCCAATCAGTACAGGAACTCGCTCCCTTCACGCTGCGCAAGGGCTACCAATAGACGGAGCTTTTGCGAATGGTGACGGTCAAAGTCATGGTCACGTTGAAGTACTCCTCTGCCGATGGGTATGACTCGCCATAAAACAACCAATTCGCAGGTGATGCGACGGCTGCAACTGTGCGATCTGTCGTGGCTGCGGAGCCGGAAGCGCCCCGCGAACAACACCTCAGGTCAAACCATACGATTGGTCGATCTGTTCTCCGGATGCGGCGGGTTTTCGCTCGGAGTATCGGAGGCCTGCGTACGCGTAGGGGTGGGCGTCGAAATCGCGTTCGCTCTTGATGCAGACGAGGATTCAGTTCGCGTCTTTCGAAATAACTTGTCGCCGAAGCGAATCGACTGCCTCGGAATCGAACGAATGTTTCAAGGGAACCCCAGAGCGACGCTAAGCCGTGCGGAACACTCGTTGGCAGCTGAACTCGGACACGTGGATCTGCTTGTCGCAGGGCCTCCGTGTCAAGGGCATTCGGATCTGAACAACCATTCTCGTCGTACCGATCGCCGAAACGCGCTGTACGCTCGAGTCGCTCGAGCCGCTCAAGTCTTGAGGCCTGCTGTCGTGGTTATCGAGAACGTTCCTGGTGTTGTGCATGACAGGGGGCATGTGACGAGTCGGGCGTCCGGCCACCTACAGGCACATGGCTATTCGGTCAGAACAGTTACGATCGATGCTTGTACATTGGGAGTTCCACAGAGGCGTAGGCGACACTTTCTGATTGCGTTCGACGCCGGCTTGGAGACAGTGTGGTCAGATTTTGTCACGCCGCTGTGCAGGCAAGCCTCCGTTGCTTCTGTTTTGGTCGGCCTAGAGAATGAGCCGAACGGCGGCGAAGGTGTGTTCGTGACGCCAAGCTCCCCGAAACGCAGAAACCTAGAGCGCATTCGGTTTCTTTTCGAAGAGGGTCTGTACGACCTGCCCAATCACCTTCGTCCTGACTGCCACAAGGATGGGAACCACTCGTATCGCGCCGTGTATGGACGACTCAGATGGAATGGGATAGCGAATACCATTACGAGCGGATTCGGGTCGATGGGACAAGGCCGTTTTGTACATCCACTCCTTCCGCGGATGATCCCCCCTCACGAGGCCGCAAGGATTCAGGGTTTCCCTGATTGGTTCGACTTCAGCGGAATCGCATCCCGTGGATCGCTGCAAACCATGATAGGGAACGCTGTCGTTCCCAAGGTGGCCGCGGTCCTCGTCAATCACCTTTTCACGTGCGGTCTGCTAAGACCCGCGGTTGCTCTAACCGGACGGCCGGCGCCTTCCAACGCTCGAACTGTCGGCCCATCGTCCTGATTCGTATAGCCGTGCCGAAGATCCCTTTTACCGTCGACGCCGCGCTTCTGCGGGAACTGGGCGAGAGGCTTGTTGGCCGGCCCCATATTGCCTTGGCGGAGCTGATCAAGAACAGCTATGACGCGGATGCAACGAAGGTTCAGGCACACATTACGCCCACCGCAATCGAAGTGTCCGACAACGGCAATGGTATGACGCTGGAGGCATTCAAGGGGTTTTGGATGCGGATCGGCACTCCCCACAAGCAGCACGATCGGACTTCCGCCAGATTCAAGAGGCCGCTCACTGGATCCAAAGGCGTAGGAAGGCTGGCTGTCCAGTTCTTAGGCCGCAAAGTCGAGATCGCCACTGTCTCGCGGGAACGAGAGAGCCCTCAATTGGATGCGGCCGTTGACTGGGACAAGGCCATAAAGAAACGCGAGCTCACAGAGGCCGAGGCCGAGTGGTCTACCGCTTCCCCCAGTGAGTTGTTCCCGGATCGAAGTCCTCATGGGACTCGGGTGAGAATCTCTCGCTTGTCGCATCAGTTCGATGCTGAGGACCTAGAACAACTCGGCCGAGAGATCTGGATGCTGACGCCTCCTTTTCGGGCGGATATGGCACAGGAGGCCGATTCGGCGAAGCGGTTTGAAGTCAATTTGGAAACGGATCCGCCACAGGACGCGGCGGCCTTCCGCTTTCAGATGGCCGCCTGGCTACAGAATTGGCACGCAACGATCGTCGGCAAACTGCGCGTCCCTCCAAAGAGACTCGGGGTTGATGCCGCAGTTGTCGATCTCGCGGTTAGCTTTCAAGGGGGTGAGGCGTTTACCCACCAGTTCGAGGTTGAGAAATGCTTGCTTCAGGACGTGGAGTTCGAGGTTCGGGTCTTCCATCTCATGTACCGGCAAAAGCACGGAATTGAAGTAGGAGAGATGCGGAAGTACCTACTCGAACACGGCGGAGTACACGTGTACGACGCCGGATTCCACCTCCCTTACTATGGACTGGAGTCCGACTGGCTCGCGCTTCAACTAGATCATTCGCGACGCATCTCGACCTCTAAGTTGCTTCCCAAGAGACTTCAGGTTGCAGAAGGCATGAACTTCCTTCCCACGAATGCTCGGGTGTTCGGAGTAGTTCGCGTCAATACGGCAGCTGAGCGGGAGTTCGCTCTTCGATCGAAGAAGGGCCTCGTGTCGCGATGTCTCACGGTCCAGGTGTCTCGCGACAGGCTCGTCGACAATGACGCATTCGATCAGTTGAAACAGATTGTCCGGTTCTCGATCGACTTCTATGCCGCCAAGGAGGCATTACGTCAGCGAGATGCGGGCAGGAACAACATGCAGCTCGAACCGATGACGCGGAAGGTTGCTCGCGTCGCCGACGTGTTTGAGAAATATGAGCGGTCGATACCGGAACCGGTCTATGCCGAACTCAAGTCTGAAATAAGAGCGGCGGTTCAAGCTGCCGAACAAGAATCGGATCAACTCACGGCAAAGTCCGGGCTACTCGGGGCTCTCGCTCTGACCGGTATTTCTGCGATAGCGTTCGAGCACGAGATCAACAAACGCTATGGGGAGCTGGATTCGCTCCGTGAAGAGTTCGACTCAATCGCTGAGGCGAAGAACGTCGATCGTGCAGCTTTAAGGAGGGCGGCACATTCATTGGGTCGCTGGGTGGAGGATGCCCGAGGCACTAGGACTTTGTTCCTCTCCTTGACACAAGAGGAGAATCGTAATCGGTCCGAGCGCTACAAGGCAAAGGCGTTGATCGAGCAAGTTCACCAGCACATTCAGCCTCTGATGCGGGACAGCAGACTCGATTATGCCGACCTGGATCCAGACTTCCGTCTTCCGCGTGGCACGTTTGCTGAGTGGAGTGCGATATTTCAGAACGTTCTCGTGAACGCTGTCAACGCGATGATCGATTCTCGCCAGAAGCGAATTGCGATTTCATCACGTTCTCGCGGTAGCGAACACCTAATTCTCGTGCAGGATACCGGAGCTGGAGTTGCTCTCGATTCCGCTGAGGAGTTGTTCCAGCCGTTCGTTCGCAAGTTGAAGATTTCAAAGGAACGTGAAGCGCTTGGCTTGGGTGGCACGGGGCTAGGGTTGGCCATCGTGCGGATGATCGCCGAAGGTCGCAATTGCAGGGTCGGATTCGTGAAGCCTGACGCCGAGTTCAAGAGTGCGTTCCGCCTGGCATGGAGCGAAAAGGCATGAAGGTCGTCAAGGTTCTGGTCTGCGACGATAACAAGAAGCGAGCGGATGACTGGCTCAAGTCGCTCGGCACAGTCCGAGGGACGGTCAAGCTGGTCGGGAAAGCTTTGGGCGCGAACGAACTTCGCGTGGCGGCGAAGGTTCTGAATGAGCGCGAAGTCAAAGCCCGGTCGAAGTCCACGAAAAAGAGAAAATGGTTGTCAATCAGTCCGTTTGACGGCATTGATGTCGCGTTCATCGACTACGACCTTCTCAAAGTCGATCATCTCGACGGCGAGAACCTGGCCAGACTCGTTCGTTGCTACTCCGATACGGCAGTCATCGTTGTGGTGAATCGAGAGTATGGAGCCTTCGATCTGAAGCTTCGGGCGGATCCGACGGTTTGGGCGGATGTTGACATCCACAGCACACAGATCGGCAATGACGGACTATGGAACGATTCGTGGGACGGTTTTCGCCCTTGGCACTGGCCACTGCTTCCAAACGCCGTAAGGGCGTTTCGAGCCAACGTGAAGAAGTTCAGGAAGCTGCTAAATCAGCCAATCGCCAAGGCCACTGGAATGAGCAACGAGATGCTCGCTGTGCTCCCTGAATCGGTTTGGGAGCAGGTCGGCAAGGGACCCGACCGATCAAAGGTGCAAGTATCCCAAGTTGTTGACGGCGTGCCGATGGGCCTCCGGCAGAAGGAGAAATTGCTGGACGACGACGCCGTGACTCGCTTTGCCGTTGCGCGCCTGACTAAGTGGCTATGTCAAGTTGTGCTTCCCGGCCAGAGCATCATCATTGATGCCCCTCACCTCGTGGGCCGCCTTCCTTGCCTCCTGGCGCCCGGGAAAAAGTCAGTGCCGGCTGTGCTCAACGAACTGCGTCTCATTTCGAAGACGCGATTCAAGGCACTCGATGACCGGTGGATTAGGAAATACGCCTTCGACGGAAATGGACTTGTGGATCGACCTGTCTGGATTTGGCCCGATCTCTCCAAGGACACTCGCATCCCTGACGTCAGAGAGCCATGGAAGGTGAAACCCCTGCCGATGGTGTTCTGTGAGGACGTCTCGCAGTTCGTCACGCGTTCAGCGGCGCGCCAATTTAGAGCCGAGGTCGATTCTCCATATTCCGCTCGCTTTGTGGTCAACTCAAAGAGCCGCACCGTATCGGCGAGATTGAAGCGAGCTGTCAAGGGCATCAGTTACGAACCGGCGAGTCGCTTCGCGCTCTGATAGCCAGGCAGGCCAATGCCATCCGTTCTCAAGACTTGGAAACTCGTGCTCCTGTGGCTCATCCGTTCGCAGGGGTTGGGGTACGGTGCGGCTTTTAGCAAAGTCCCCCAACGACTGCTGGACCTTTACCCTCCCCCTGTCAGTGATGAGCTGGTGAGACGCGAGCTAGACAGCGATGTCGGTTCGCTCGGAGAACCGAGAAACTACCTGTATCTCAGATGTCCAGAGCGGTCACAGCAATTACAGCCAATCTTGGCTGTCAAATGGACCGACGACCCGCGGCTATGTTCTCTGCGAATTCGCCTGATACTGTGTAAGGAGGCAGACGCGAGCGACCGTGTTGAGGGCTTTGGGTTTCGATTCGAAGCCCCTGAGGGACCGACGGGCCGGCATTCTTTCTTTCACGGCCAATTGATCAAGCTTCAGAATGCTAACCCTGGAAGTCCGGCTTGGTTGCCGGACAAAGAACCGACGCTACCTGTTGCAGCAGTCGATGAAGTTCAGCTGGTCGTAGTACTCGCCATTGCTTTATACGGTGCCGAAGTGCTGACCAGAATGGGAGCAGAACAGAGCTTGGATCTCTGTCGGGCCCACATAGGCGAGATCTCGACTTTTCTTAGCCGCGGCGCAAGCGTCATGGAACAAAGGCAGGCCAAGGCTGAAGCCGAGAAGAAAAGGAAACGGAAGAACCGGTAGCTGCTCGCGCAAATCACACTCTAATGGACATCGTCAGCGCCAAGATCAGAAGCCGCAGGATGGCAGCTGTCCGCCGGTCAGGGACAGCGCCGGAGCTCGTCGTTCGCCAGGTAATCGTGTCATTGAGGTACCGACCATCGAGCCGACGACCTCGTTTGCCCGGCTCTCCAGATCTGGTATTAACGGGTCAGCGAAAGGCGATCTTTGTGCATGGTTGTTTCTGGCATCGCCATGGGTGCCCGCGTTCGACGATGCCGACCTCCAATCGACAGTTCTGGCGAGAGAAGTTCGTCGGAAATGTCCGTCGGGATCGGAGGGTTGTCCGTCAGTTGCGTCGGTTGGGATGGTCGATCGCGGTCGTCTGGGAATGTGAGACCCGACGTCAAAATCGGCAGCGTTTGGCGCGACGATTGTCTCGGTTCCTTAGACTGTCCGCTGAACGTGGGCGCTCTCGGATTCAGCTAGCCGCCTCGTCGTTGTGAAAGGCGTTAATCGCATTAAGGTGCCCAGGTGGCTATGGATAGGCTCGATACTGCGTCGGCTCGAGTCGACAGCGAGCGCGCAGCGAGCCTTCGATTACGTAGATGCGCGGTGACTCTGCGAAATCAAAAACTCGGTATAGCTGATATTTCTTGCGTTCCCGTTCTGAGGTCCTGACCTCATTTGCCGTGACCATAAACGGGAATTCTTTGCCGAGCCCGGTGGTCTTAACTTCAATCAACCGATCCGATTCGTCGCTATTGAACGACAGAATGTCGTACCCTGCGCCATCGCCGCGCACTGCAGAGGTCCACTCGATACGATTGGCGAGATCGGGCCGGCGCTCGCCGTCCGTCAGCCGTCGCCTTTCGAATTCCAGAACCCACTCTTCTCCAAGCTTTCCCAGTTTTCGGTTCTCGGCATCTCGACGGACGAAGTCCGTGCGGTAGAAGCGGGAGACGTCCCTAGAGGAATCGATCGCAGTCACCTCGACGTGACCTTTTGGCGGCGGTTCGATGAAGGTGGTAATCGGAAGATCGACATCCAACACCGGCTTGCGTGTCGGCGTCAGGATCGGACCCGTCTCAAGCTGCTTGAAGAAGCGCGGATGAAGAGAGAGCCACTCGAGAACTACTTGCTCGAGGTCTTTCTGATAGTGCTGACGGGGCAAGTAACCGGCGAGATAAGGCTGATGGTAGTTGTTAAGGACGGCGCTGATGTTCTGGTGCTTGAATTCGATCGAGCCCTTGCTTCGCTCAATCCGAGCTTGCATTCGCCTGTTGTGCTCGGCTTTGCTGTGGGGCCGTCCAGACAGGTACGCATCGAGCATCGAGAAATAGTCGGCGACGATGCTTTCGACTTCGTCACGCGTCCAGTCGGCCATTGCTTTCGGGTGGCGTCAGAGTAATCGATCCGAACGACGCGTCGCCGTGGCGATAGATGACCCCAGAAACATGGTCAGCGCTGCGTCACTTTACATCCTTCCCCTCGAGTGCCCCAAGCTTCCGTAGTAGCGCCACGGTCGTCGGCTTCGGAACCGGAAGCTGGATCAGGCTGGATTTCCCCATCGCGACGTCGAGCGGCGTGAATCCCTGCTTGCTCTTGACGTTCAGCTCGGCTCCGCGATCGACGAGATACTGCACGATCGTGTCGGCGCCGCGATCGGCTGCGCCGTGCAGCGCGGTTTCGTCACGGTTGTTGCGCTGCCGCACATCGAAGCCGGCTGCGACCAGGATCTTCGTCGCCTCGAGCGCGTCCGGTTCGCTGCCGCGCGTGTTCTTATCGCGGTAACCGACGCCGGCGGCGAGCATTCCGGCCGTGTTGCCATCCTTCGTCGTCAGCCTGGGATCGGCGCCTTTCTCGAGCAGCAGACGAATCGCCGCCACGTCGCCGGCCCGAGCCGCTCGCATCAGCGGCGTCGTGCCTTCGCCAAGCGTCGTGTCGCCGAAGTCCATCCCGCTTCTGCCGGGAATGCTCGCCGTGAGGGCCGCGTTCAGGTTCGGGCGCCGATCCAGCATCGCCTTGAGCAGGTCGATCGTCGGCAGCGGATCCTCGGTCTTCCGCGCGGGGAGCGCCGCGTAGTCTTCGTTGCGGATGTCGATGAGAGCGAAGAGCGCCGTTCGCCCGTAGCCGCCGGCGATGTTGACGTCGGCGCCGCGATCGATCAGGAACTTCGCGAACGTGTACTGCTTGTTCATCATCGCGACGGTCAGCGGCGTGGTGTTGTCGACGTCGCCGTAGTTGATGTCCACGCCGAGGTCGAGCATCACACGTGCGGATTCGATGTCGCCTTCGCGAGCGGCAAACGACAGAGCGGGCAGCCCGCCGCGGGGAATCGGCGTAATGGCCGACGCGGCGCTGAGCTTGGGCATTTTGGTTTCGCGATCGAAGGACCGGACCTTCCAGTCGGCGCCGCGATCCAGCAACAGCTTCACTACGGCGGGATGCCGCTCGGCGGCCGCCCACATGAGGGCGGTCTGTCCTTTGTACTTCTCGCGCCCATTCACGTCGGCGCCTCGTTCCAGCAGCAGCCGCACCACATCAGTGTTCCCGGCGCGCGCCGCCGTCATCAGCACCGTCTCGCCATCGTCGGTCGTCAGGGTTTTTGGATCGGCGCCGGCTTTGAGAAGCGATTCGACGACGGCGGAGCTTCCAGAACTCACGGCCTCCGACAGCGGCGTCGCACCATAGCGATTCCTGGCCTTCACGTCCGCCCCTGCGCGGAGCAGCAGGGTGACGGCTTCGTCGTTGTTCCAGACGACGGCCCAATGCAGGGCCGTGGTGCCGTCAGGCTGCGCGGCATTCACGTCGACCTTGTGCTGGACGAGCGTGCGCAGTGCGCTGATGTCTTTCTTCTGGACCGCGTCAGCCGCGTCCGCGCCGGCCGCGATACTCGTCGCCGGCCAGAGAAAAGCCGCCAGCAGTAACAGACTTGTCTTCATGCGAGCCCCTTGTGACGTGGTTAGAGTTCCGTCAGCATCCCCGTGCTGTCGCCGACGCTGTCCTGCGGAATGCCGGCCTTATTCAGAATCGTCAGCAGCAGGTTCGCCATCGGCGTGTTTTCCGCGTACTTGAGATGGCGTCCGCCCTTCATCGTGCCGTTCGCGCCGCCAGCGACGACGATCGGCAGCGGCGCGTGATTGTGCACGTTGCTGTTGCTCATCGCGCCGCCGTACAGAAGCAGAGAGTGATCGAGCAGGTTGCCGTCGCCGTCTGGCGTCGCACGAAGCTTCTCGAGCCAGTACGACCACAGCCCCACATGGAAGGCCTGGATTCTCGTCAACTGCGCCAGCCGTTCCGGACTGTTCTGATGATGTGAGGCGGGGTGGAACGCCTCGGAGATCCCGAGCATCGGGAACGTGCGATAGCTCACTTCGCGCGCCATCATGAACGTCGAGACTCGCGTGATGTCGGCCTGGAACGCGATCGTCAGCAGGTCAAACATGAGTTTCGTGTGCTCGACGAAATCGTCGGGAATGCCGCGGGGCGTGACCGGGACGTCGAGGTTTCCGCTGACCTGTTTCTCCGAGAACGCGATGCGGCGTTCGATTTCACGCACCGTGTCGAGGTATTCCCCGACGCGATTCCGATCGCTCGAACCCAGCCCGCCCTGCAGGCGCCGCACCTGATCGGTGACTGCATCGAGAATGCTGCGCTGCGTTTCGATGCGGCGAAGACGTTCCGCTGCGGTGGCGCCGTCACCGAACATCCGATCGAACACCACACGCGGGTTGATCTCCATCGGCATCGGTGCGGTGGGCGTCCGCCATGAGATCGTGTTCATGTAGGTGCAGCTGAATCCGACGTCGCACGATCCCACGAGGCCGCTGTAGTCCTCGATGGCCAGCTCGAGCGATGGCAGCAGCGTGTCCTGGCCGATCTTCGCCGCGGCCATCTGGTCGATCGTCACGCCGGCATTGATGTCGGCCCCGTCGGTGCGTTTGGGATGGACGCCGTTCAGAAACACGGCCGGGCACCGCGTGTGATCGCCGCCGTTGTCGCCAGGGCCCTGAGGACCGGCCATCGCATGCGCGAGGTTGCTGAGGACGACGACCTGGTTCTTGTATGGCTCGAGCGGCGACAGGATTGGGGAGAGCTGAAGAGCCCCTTCAGCAGCCGGCGTCCAGTTCGCCATCACCGCGCCGTGCGGCATGAAACAGAAGCCGAGCCGCATCCGAGGCTTGGCGGCCGTCTGCGCCAGCGCCGTCATGGCGGGCACCATCGCCTCGAGCAGCGGCAGCGACAGCGTGACGCCAGCGCCGCGTAGAAACGTCCGGCGCGGGATGTGCTTCCTGCTGACGAAACTGCCGTAACTCACCGGGCCTCCTTCATCTGGAACGGCGTGCTGCGTGCGACACCGAGCACGATCGATGAAAACCGAAAGTCCCTGCTCTTCGCGTCGCGTACGATCTTGCGCACGGCCGGCATGTCGTAATACCCGAGGCCGCGACCAAGCGCGTAAATCAACATCTTCTCGGTCATCACGCCGACGAAGATCTCCGGCTGGGCGACAAGACTCTGACGAAGCCCGACGACGCCATCCACGTTCGCGCCGTTGAAAAGCGTCCCTGACGTGTCGATCGGCGCGCCGTCCTCGGTCTTTCGCCACCGCCCGATGCCGTCGTAACTCTCGAGCGCGAAGCCGATGGGATCCATCGCCTTGTGACAGCCTGCACACGTCGGATTCGCGCGGTGCTTCTCCATGCGCTCGCGCAACGAAAGCACCTTGCCGTCGACCGTGGCGTCCGGCAGCGTCGGGATGTTCGGCGGCGGAGGTTGCGGCGGAACTCCGAGCAGGTTGGTGAGAACCCATTTGCCGCGCTCGACCGGCGACGTCCTGTTCGGATACGACGTGACGGTCAGCAGGCTCGCCTGGCCGAGCAGCCCACGCCGGGCTTCGCTCGTCACTTTCACGCGCCGGAACTGGCTTCCGTACACGTTGGGAATGCCGTAATGCCGCGCCAGCCGCTCGTTAATGAACGTGTAGTCGGCGTTCAGCAGATCGACGACGCTGCGATCTTCGCGGACGATGCTGTCGAAGAAGAGTGAGGTCTCTTCTTTCATGGCCTGCCGGAGGTTGTCGTCGAAGTCTGGAAACGCTTCGAGATCCGGCGCGGAGCTCTTCAGGTTGCGCAGGTGCAGCCATTGCTCGGCGAAGTTCGTGACGAGCGCCTGGGAGCGTGCGTCGGCCAGCATTCGCTTCACCTGTTGCTCGAGCACGACGGGCTCGCTCAACTTGCCTTGACTCGCGAGCGTCAGCAGCTGGTCGTCCGGAACGCTGCTCCAAAGGAAGAAGGCCAGCCGCGACGCGAGCGCGACGTCGTCCAGCCGATACGCGGCGTTGTGCGCCACGTTCGGCGGATCCTTCTCGAACCGGATGAGGAACTCGGGACTCGCAAGGATGAACTGGAGCGACGACTCGATGCCGCGCTCAAACGCGCCGCCACTCGATCGACCCTTCCGATAGAAGTCGATGAGCGTATCGACGGTCTGCTTGTCGACTGGCCGCCGATAGGCGACCCGCGCAAGCGACGACAGGATCTTCGTCGCGCACGCTTCTTCAGTTGCCGCCGCAGACGGATGGCAAATGAAGATTTTCCGGCGCGAGGCCGAATCGCCCGGTCCCGTCGCGACGCGCGGACCTTCGATCGTCAGGCGATCCACCGACGGATCGCCCAGGATGTCGAGGCCGTCGACCGTGGTCCGCAGGAATGGCTTGACGATGTCGTCGCGAACGGCGTGGCTCCTGAGAACGGTCGTTGCCCAGAGCGTGTGTACGCCCGCTTTGACAGGCACCGTGACGGTCAACCGCTTGTCGAGCTCAGTTCCGAACGTGCCCGGATTATCGGCCATCTTCAGGAACTCTTCGCGGCCGCCCGCGGTCACGAGCGTCAGCCGCTGGCCGTCCATCGCGATTTCGATGCTGTGCGGATCTTCCATGCCGCGCATGAGATCGAACGTGTTCCGCCAGAGGCGCAGCTTGATGGTGTATTCGCCGTCGACAGGGAATGTGTGTCGAACCAGCATGCCACCGCGGGTGCCGGGCGGCAGGCCTTCGACGTGCTGGTCTTGCGACAGATCCGGCCGCACGCGGTGCACGACCGTGCCTGGCGCGATGCTGGTGTTGCCGACCGCCTGCCGGCTGATGTTCCACGACGCCGACAGGTACCGTTCCATCAGCGACGGCGAAATCGTCAGCACGTCGGCGATGTTGTCGAACCCGCTGCTCTCATCGTCTGGCGGCAACAGCGCAGCGGCGTCGACGTCGAGCGCCAGCAGATCGCGAATCGCATTGGCGTACTCGGCGCGGTTCAGGCGGTGCATCGATGTCCGGCCGGGACGTGGTTTCTCGGCCGCCGATCGATCGAGAGAAGCCTCGAAGTATCCGGCGAGGTCGTCGAGCTGCGCTCGTGCGGGCCTCGGCATGCCGGGCGGCGGCATCATGCCGACGCGCACCTTCCTGATGAGTTTTTCCCACGTCTCGGCGCCCTTCGGAACATCGGCCAGGTCGGCATGTTCGAGCGACAGGCCGCCAGTGCGGCGCGCATCGCTGTGGCAGGTGACGCAGTACTTGTTCAGCAGGGCCGCATTCGGAGAAGCAGCGGATTCAGCAGGACTCTGCTGCGCGGGCGCGGCGACTGGTGGAGCCACCCAGACGGCCGAAATCAACATCGCGAGACACGGCGCTAACGCCCGTCCACTCACCAGAAACCTCCCAGCCGGAACCGGAAACACGTCAAGAACGCCCAGTGCGCAAGTATACGAGCTACGTTATCGGCTGATCTAGAATCGTCCTGCCTGTGGGCGTGGAGGACACATGATGCGCAAGTACTTGCTCGTGAGCGCGTTCGCGTTGGCAGCCGTGGCTCTGGCCCGGGGTCCGGTGGCCGCCCAGGGCAGGACGTCGACGCCGGCGCGAACGCCGGACGGGAAGCCCAACCTCGCGGGCATCTACTCCTTCAGCACAATCACCCCGCTTCAGCGTCCGGATGCGCTCAAGGGGAAAGCCGCGCTCAGCGACGAAGAGGCGGCGGAGTTCGAGGCAACAGAGAACACGCGCCAGAATCGCGATCTCTTCGACCCTGTCAAAGGCCAGCCGACTGCGGGATACGCGCCGCGAGCTGAAGGCGGGGTGTTGTCGTACAACGAGTTCTGGTACGAGCGCGGCAGCAAGCTGACCAAAGACAGGCGCACGTCCCTTATCGTCGATCCGCCGAGCGGGATGATTCCGTTCACCGACGTGGCGCGGCAACGAGTGGCGGAGATGCGCCGGCGGTCCGACGCAGGCGTCGGCGACTCGTATGCAGATCGGCCACTCGCCGATCGCTGCATTCAAGGGTTCAACTCCGGTCCGCCGATGACTCCGGGTCAGTACAACAACAACGTACAGATCATGCAGGCGCCCGGAACCGTCGTGATCATCAACGAGATGATCCACAACGCCCGCATTATTCCGACCGATGGCCGTCCGCATACGAAGCTGCGCCAGTGGTCGGGCGACTCACGCGGCCGCTGGGAAGGCGACACGCTCGTCGTCGAGACGATCAACTTCCGCCGCGAGACGAGCCTGCAGGGTTCAACGGCCGAGACGCGGCTGGTGGAACGCTTCACGCGAATCGATGCCGACATGCTCAAGTACGAATTCACCGTGTCAGATTCGAATTCGTACACGCAGCCGTGGAGCGCGATGGTGCCGTGGTCGAGAATTCCGGGACCGATCTTCGAGTACGGCTGCCATGAAGGCAACTACGCGCTGCCGAACATCCTCGCCGGCGCGCGCGCTCAGGAGAAACGGCCCCAGGAGTAGCGTCCGCCTCCAGGCGGACGTCCGGACGCTACGGTTTGCTTGCGAGCGGCATGCTGGGCAGCTTGCCGTTTGATTCGACCAGCCGGCGCGCCAGGTAGTTGGCGACCTGAGCATCGTTTCGAATGGCCGAGAGATACGCGGTTCGCAGCAACTGCTCTTTGCGATTGCGGAGCGTCTGCGTGATCCCTTCCTTCACCTGCGGCGTCGACAGGTCGCGCTGCCCCGCCTGCTCGTGTGCGATGACCAGCACGATGGTGTGAGCGCCGCCGAGCGTCACCACGTTGACCGCTCCCGGCGCTCTGTT
>WNFL01226738.1_pt1 | contig 15182 bp, 11 predicted proteins | sample 5400361 | NCBI WGS metagenome assembly WNFL01 (sample SAMN13153351, study PRJNA577476) | soil metagenome | isolation source: 40 cm soil on Douglas fir-dominated hillslope | place: USA:California | collected 2013-09-17
TTCGATTTTTGAGCGCTTCGGCTTCGCGGCGGTCGTGATTCCGGCTTTGCTTCCTCCGCCGTTCCCGATTGTGCCGATGCTCCTGGCCGCCGGCGCTTTGCAGTATCCAACCAGAAAATTTCTGGCCGCTCTGGCGGTGGGGCGAGGAACACGGTTCACCATCATGGCTTATCTTGGAGCGCACTACGGGCGGCACATCACAACTTTTTTCGCGCGCTATTACTGGCCCGTGCTTCTCGTTTTCATCGCTTTCCTCGTTCTGGGTGGTCTCTACGGCCTGTTCAAGTACAAACGCGGACAACCGGCTAGTGATCGCCAATCACCTGGCCTGGAATCGCAGGCGCCCCGGCGAGCAACCTAGAATCGCTCACATTTTGCGAATTGTCATCCCTCGCGAAGCGAGGGATCTGCATTTTGCGTCGCAACGACAGATCCCCGGTTCGTAGGGAATGACAACATTGACGGAATTGAAACTCGCGTCCATGTCCCTTCACCAGCTAAAATAGTGATGACCATGGAGTGGATGAGGATGTCCCTGACTAAACAGCAGGCTCTCGAGATGTTTCAGTCCGATGACCTCATCGGCATCGGCATGGAGGCGGACGGGGTTCGCCGCCGGATCCATCCCGAGGGCACCGTGACCTACATCATCGATCGCAACATCAACTACACCAATTTCTGCACCGAGTACTGCACGTTCTGCGCCTTCTATCGTCCGCTGAAGGGACCCCGCGCGAAGGAAGGCTACATCCTCGATTTCGAAACCATTTACGACAAGATCCAGGAGACGGTCGAACTTGGCGGCACGGGTGTGCTGATGCAGGGCGGGCTGCATCCCGATCTCAAGATCGAATGGCACGAGCAGATGCTTAGCGGCATCAAGCAGCGCTTTCCGAAGGTTCACCTGCATTGCTATTCCGCATCGGAGATTCTGGCGATCGCCGAATACAGCGCTCTCAGCGTGCGGGATACAATTGTCCGGTTGCGGGATGCGGGATTGGACTCTATCCCCGGCGGCGGAGCGGAAATTCTGGACGATGAAGTTCGCCACAAGATTGCGCGCCTGAAGTGTCTGACGGAAGACTGGCTGCTGGTTCATCGCACCGCTCATCAACTGGGGATGCGCACGACGGCAACCATGATGTTTGGCGTCGGCGAATCGATTGAACATCGCGTCAATCATTTTCAGCGGCTTTACGAATTGCAGGAGGAGACAGGCGGGTTCACCGCTTTTATCCCCTGGAGTTTTCAGCCAGCCAACACCGCGCTCGGCGGACGGCGCTGGGATGAAGCTACCGCAGTCGAATATCTGAAAGTGCTGGCGATCTCGCGGCTGTATCTATCGAACTTTCTGAATGTGCAATCCAGTTGGGTCACTCAGGGGCTGAAAGTCTGCCAGATGGGCCTGCGCTTTGGCGGAAACGATGTCGGCTCCGTGATGCTGGAAGAAAATGTGGTGCGGGCGGCGGGCGTCAATAATTGCACAACGGAAGAAGAACTGCGCCGCATCATACGGGATGCTGGGTTCCGGCCTGCGCAAAGGGATACGCTATATCGGACGTACTTCCTGAATTGAAGTCGCGCCCTGATGTTGTGCTCGCGAAATCCTCCTGTAGAGACGCGGTTTGCCGCGTCTCCCGCGTCGAGAGGAGACGCGTCAAGCCGCGTCTCTACCAGTGGTTTACCTTGGGGTCGATCTCAGCAATGAAACGCTGCCTCGTTCTCGCCCTCTGCGTATTGAGCATCCTGACGCAGACCCAAGCCCAAGTCTCGACTTCACCTCCAAACACGGCCACTCTCGCAGGCACCGTCATTAAAGAGACAAGCAGCCAGCCGCTAAAGAAAGTCCTGCTTCACGTGATCGCGGAAGATCAGAAGCAAGGCGGCAACTATACCGCGGAGACTGACTCTGAAGGCCGGTTTCGTATCGAGAAAGTACAGTCTGGGCGCTACCGCATCCTGCTCGAAAAGAGCGGATTCCATCACGTGAACGTCCACGGTCATGAGATGACGGGCTCCATCTTGACGGTACGGGCTGGGCAGGAGATCAACGATCTGCTGTTTCAGATGCTACCGGCGGCGGTGATTAGAGGAAGAGTCGTTGACGAAGACGGCGATCCGTTGCCGGGTTTTGAAGTCGCCTTACTGCGCAACCTGCCCGGTAAGTCACGGGAACCCGTCAGGGCGAACAACGACCGCACCAACGATCTCGGCGAATACCGCTTCGGAGGACTATTCCCCGGGCAATATTTTGTCACGGTCGTTCCTCCGCCCGATCTCAGAAATTTTGAGCATCTTGCAAAACGACCGGACGACGCGGCGAGTAAGCCAGATCAAAACTACCTGACGACGTACTATCCGGGCACGACCGATTCAGCCCAAGCGTCCGCCATTTCACTGCGGGCGGGCGATGAGATGCCCGTGAACTTTACGATGATTCCAGGCAGAACGTATCGTGTACGCGGAATCATAACCGGCATTCCCGCCAACCAAAAGCCCATGGTGCAATTCATTGCCAGAGGAGTGAATACATCGTATAACGGCGCGGAAGTCGCAGCGGATGGCCAGTTCGAGGTTCGAGGCGTGGCTCCGGGTTCTTACACGATTATGGTCCTCTCCGGTTCCGAGGGACAGATCCTCAGTGCGCGTCAAGGCGTCACCGTCGTAGCGGCGGATGTGGAGGGCCTCAAGCTCACGCCTTCGCGGCCCTTCACTGTTTCGGGACATCTGCGCTTCGAGGGATCGACCTCCATACGTGCAAATGAGTTGACGGTAAGCCTGCGGCCTTCCCCCAATGCCGACGACCAGGGCTTTTCCATTACCGACGGTTGGAATGCGCAGGTGGACCGCTTCGGCAATTTTCAGTGGACGAATGTGACGCCGGGAGATTATGTGGTCGGCGTCTACCGCGAGGATGGCAGCGACATTTTCCTGAAGTCCATGCTGGTTGGAAATAGTAATGGGGATACGGGTTTCAGCGTGACGGGGCCGACACCCATCGAACTCGTAATCGGGTCCAAGGGCGGAGTTATCGAGGGAGCGGTTGTCGACAATGAGAAGCCCGCTTCGAACGCAGCCGTGGTGGCCGTGCCAGAGGAAAAATATCGCAAACTCCACGATCGCTACGGATTGGGCGCAACTGATCAGAATGGACACTTCACGATTCACGGACTCGCTCCCGGCAGATACACTCTCTACGCATGGCAAGATCTGGACGACGGTCTGTACTACGATGCAGCGTTTCTCAAATCGCAGGAGTCGACTGGCGTGACGCTGAGCGTCGACGAAGGGGCACGGGACAAAGTGGAGTTAAAGGTGTCGCCGGTGGGCGAAGAGTGGCGGTAGAAGGGCAGGTCACAGGCCTTAGGAGTCAGGTCCAGCAACTGGGCAAGTCGACCGGCGCTCTCAGGTACAATATTTGCTCGCTTGTCGCCGCGCTGCTGAATTCATGACGGTTTCCCTCACAACTGCAATTCTCGCGCTGGCGTTTGCTCCCAAAGGGGTGCTGCCATACATCCGTCAGCATTTTCTCGATAGGACATTCCAGGGACTCTATCAGGTCAACGGATTCGATCTCGCGCTGCTGATTCCTTATTTCATCGTGCTCGTTATCCTGGCGGTTTATGGAGGCCATCGTTATTGGATGGTCTATCTTTATTACAAACACAAGAAGAAAAAGACTACAGCTCCTGCCGCATATTTCGAAGAACTGCCGCGCGTAACCGTGCAGTTGCCTATCTTCAACGAGCAATACGTAGTGGATCGTCTGCTGGACGCGGTCTGCAAGCTTGAGTATCCTCGCGAGAAATTAGACATTCAACTGCTTGACGACTCGACCGACGAAACTGTCGTCGTGGCCTGCGGACTGGTGGAACGCTATGCCGCGCTGGGACATCCGGTGAGCTATCTGCACCGTGACAATCGCTCCGGCTTCAAGGCGGGCGCACTGGAGGAGGGCCTGAAGACGGCGAAAGGTGAGTTCGTCGCAATCTTTGACGCCGACTTCGTTCCGTCGCCGGACTTCCTGCTGCAGTGCATCCATCACTTCACGGATCCGAAGATTGGAATGGTGCAGACTCGCTGGACGCACATCAACCGTAGTTACTCGCTTCTGACCGAGGTCGAGGCTATTTTGCTCGACGGTCACTTCGTACTCGAGCACTCGGCGCGATCCCGCAGCGGCGTCTTCTTCAATTTCAACGGCACAGCTGGGATGTGGCGGCGCGCCGCCATCGACGAAGCAGGTGGCTGGCAGCATGACACGCTCACCGAGGACACTGACCTTTCCTATCGGGCACAACTCAAGGGTTGGAAGTTTCTCTATCTGCAAGACGTGGAATGTCCCGCCGAGTTGCCGGTCGAGATGACGGCTTTCAAGACGCAGCAGGCGCGTTGGGCGAAGGGCCTGATCCAGGTCGCGAAAAAGATACTTCCCAGAGTCCTCGCGAGTGACGCGCCACGATCGGTAAAGATCGAGGCTTGGTATCACCTGACGGCGAATCTGAGTTATCCCCTGATGATCGTGCTCTCGGTGCTGCTGCTGCCCGCGATGGTCATCCGCTTCTATCAGGGATGGTTTCAGATGCTCTACATCGACCTCCCATTGTTCATGGCGTCAACGTTCTCGATCTCCAGTTTTTATCTGGTCTCACAAAAAGAGCTCTTTCCCCGGACCTGGCCGCGTGCATTGCTCTTTCTGCCTCTCTTAATGGCATTGGGAATTGGACTGACCATCACGAACACGCGCGCCGTATTGGAAGCGCTGGCCGGCAAACAGACGGCTTTCGCGCGCACCCCGAAGTACCGGGTGGATGCCAATAAACATAAGGTCGCGGCTGCGGCAAAATATCGTAGACGCCTCGGATGGGTGCCGTGGATTGAGTTACTAATCGGGAGTTACTTTGCGTTGACCGTTTATTACGCCATCGACAACGAAAACTACTTCACAGTTCCCTTCCTGCTACTTTTTGTAATTGGATACTGGTGTACGGGATTGATGTCGCTGTTGCAGGGCCGCTTCACAGGGATCGCCGTGAGCTCAGACGCGCACAACAAACCGTTCCCGGTGGGCGTGTAATCATAGCTAGTGATTGATGAAGCCTCCCAGCATATCCTGGAGCACGTGCGCGATCATTCCGGGACGGACGCTGCGGCGCCAATAGGCCAGAACTCCGCCCATCGCTCCCAGAGTTCCAATCAGCGTCGCCTGAGCCACACCTTGGTAGGAATGAGCCGCGCCGAATACGAGCGCGGAAAGAACAATGCCAATAGGAACACTCTTGGTTAGCGCCATGAATTGTCTCTGCAGGTAGCCACGGTACACCGCCTCCTCGCAGATACCGGCTGTGATCGACAGCAGCACCCAGAGTTCCTTCTCGACGCGTCCGCGTGGTAACAGGAATTGCGTGGAACTGTCGGTTGCGCCGCCGTGAGAACTGGCAATCGACATGAGCAGAATCGAAGCGAAGAGAAACAGCAGTCCGATTCCGAGATCCGAATGGAACTGACGCACGGTTCGCCAGCGATCTCCGAGGACAGTGAGAACCGTGGAACCATTTATCCAAACGCCAAGCAGCACAAGTGCAAGCACCAGCCACTCAAACACGATGGTGCGCTCGTAGATGCTAATGCGATCCGGATTCAGGCTGGCGCGCATCTGGTCCGCGCGTACCCAGCCTCGGAACCCCGATACTGCAATCAAGGCAAGCACCGCCACCGTGTGCCAGCGTGATGCCACGGGCTGCAAAGTGTCCGACTGGACTTCGACCAGAACGTCAGTGTGGATGTAAACTCCTCGCGCGTGCGGGAGGAAGCAGGGGATTCCAGCGTCGCGTCTGTTTCTGGATTGCGATAGGTTGGACGCCCCAGCACCCGAATTGTCACATCCCGTCTCTTATTCGCCACGTCCTAAACAAAGAATTCAGTTCGCGTCCGTCAGCACTGTGGATTCAAAAGCGCCCGCCGGATTATTGAGGCCGAGTAAGGTGCGAACTTGTCCCGCGGCGAAGGTTAGTTTGCCACTATCGAGACTGATGTTCGTAGTTCCGGGCTGAGTGAAAAATACTTCATAGTCCCCAGGCGCCAGCGTGCTGTAGCTTCCGGCGCTTCCTAATCCCAAACTTGAAATTGTGGGAGACCCACTGGGGCCGCTGCCAAATGGCATCACGTAAACATCCTGAGCCTGCATTCCTGGCGACGCATTGACGATACGCAGTTTGAAATTGCCAGAAGTGGGCGCGGAATTGTCATCGGCGAGCAGCACGCTCGTGGGCGGACTGAACGAGAAGTTGAGCGTGAGCAGTGTAAGGGTATTGCCCGAGCTTATGCTGTCTGTCCGATCAATGAGTATTGTGGTCAAGCCAGTCGGCTCAACTTGCAAGTGCCGCGAACCCGAGCCAATTGAGACGTAACTGGAAGCCGCGCCGTAGCCGACGCTGGTTGCGGCACTCTTGGTATCGATCAGCAAGTCAAGGCTGCCTTCGTCCGGAATTGCATTTACCAGCCGGATCTTGCCATTGGAAGACGATCCACAACCGGTCGTGAAGGAAGCCAGCGCCATCAAACCGAGCGCGGCGCAAATCAACACACACTTGCGAAGCAGCATTCGATGCACTCCTGCGATAAGGAAATTTTTTGGTTAATTTCGTGGTGAATAAAGATGGATGCGCACGCCGAAGCGTACGTTGCTGGCGCTCTGTAAAGAGTCAGTCAATGAGGGTAAAGTCTTGTAAAGCAACGGAGGTGGATCAAGGACGAAAATGTTCGACTCGCGATCCGACGGCAGCGGCGATTTTGCGATAAGTGAATTTGCCGGTCCACCCTCCGACCAAAGATACGCATAGAACACCAATTCGGCTATGGAGAACGCCGGCGGGCAATAGCGGCAGAGCAGACACGATGTACACCCAGGAACAAAGCAGGGCCGTCACTACTCCCATGATGACTGATAGAAGGATATGCCAACTTCGCGACCGGTTTCGATTGGGTAGCAGATCCGCAAGCGCGCCCAGCAATCCTCCGGCCACAGAAATCCACAGCACGCCAAGGTAAGTAATCACCACCGTTTGCGCAAAGGGAGGATAGCCCGGCGTCCACACTTCGATCTCTGTACTTCCCCATCCCGCGGGGATTAGCTCCGTTTGAAAATCACCATGCGTTTCGCCTGCGCTCGGCCTCAAGTGGACGATCCGAGTGCTGCTGGAAACATCTACGTCACGCTTGCCTGAGGTACTTACATAGTTACCATCAAGATCGTAGAAGCGGGCGTGGAGCGGGAAGTCGTCCACAATGCTGATGGTATTAGGCAGATTGGAAAAAGCGATTCCGGACAGCGGTTCGACGAAGTTAATCGTCGCGGCGCGTGCGCCGCTCAAAGGAACGGCGGGCTTGACCTCGGCAACGGTGACGGTTGCGCCTTGCATCGGTAAGTTTGACGTCCAGTGCGCTTCGGCAAAGTGTTCTTCCTTTTTGATGATCAACGGGTTGGGCTTTACGTCCCCGTGGTTCCAGGTCAGCCATACCTCGATAGGAGATCTCTTCGGCCGCGAGTCCATGTAATAGACGGCGATCCTCGCATAGTTGATCTGATCGGCACGGACGTTGACATTGGATTCGCCGGAGACCCGAAGCATCAACTGTGGAGCGGAGAGCGGAGTTTGAGCAGTGATCAGCACGAAGTTTGAACTCTCCAGAAGATGGTCTTCGGATTGACGAACAATCAGCTTGGTCAATCCGGGCTCGGTGGCAGGAAGAAACAGGTCCACTGAACTGGCGCCTGGAGCGGCCTCCAAATTCTGAACGACGACTCTTCCAGAAGGGCTGATAGCTTCGAGGCTGAACGACATACGCTCCAGAGCGTTCGTCAGCTTGCCGCTCGCGTCGAGGAGCACGACTGTTGCCGGCACACGCTCACCAACTTTCACGCTTTGCGCGTGAACATCGACGCGCGCCGGGCGCCAGGCATAGTCGCGCGCGACCTGGGCCATCGGACCGGGCATAGTAAAGGGGACATGCGACCGGATCGGAGATTGAACCTCTGCGGTTTGCGAAGTGCAAATCAAACTCGACAAGATCAATAGAACGACGGCAAGATTTTGCGCGAGCGCGCTCACGACAACACTCCTGGCTGGACAAATTTTGCTGTCGAAGAGCCGGAGGGAAGCAGAACCAGCGAGACGGGAAGCAAAACTACGCTCGCGAGGGCTCCTCTTTAGGGAAGAGGTTCCCAGTTTAGTCGCAGCACGATGCGGTGTCAAAACAAAACAGCGCGAGGACGTTCCAGTCGGCTCCTGACCTGTTCCCTGACCGCATTTCCATTGCACCAAACTAACTAACACGAAGGGTTGCGTAGCGCATGCTACGCTGATAACGCTCTGGTTTCTCAGCATGCACCTCCGCGCGAGGCCTTGCAGGGAACCAATTTGAAAAAGCTATTACGCACAGTAGAAGCTCTGGCCGATTTGGGTCCGGAATTGACTGCGGACCGCGACTTCAGCCAGACCGCGCGCACCATGCTCACGGCGATCCTTGAGACCGCGGGAGCGCGCGAAGCCGTCCTGTTCTCATTTGGCGAACGGCCTGCGTTGCTTACTTCCGTCGACGCGCAAGGGTTCGCGCTTCTTCCCGAACCATCTCTGATTCCGCTTCTTCCCCGTCACGTTCACACCTTGACCGCGGCTGCTGGCCCGGTTCTGTTGAACAGCAGCACTTACGACGTGTTCCTCAGTTCGAACGGAAACGTCGCTCCTGAATTGTTCAAATGCATTTGCCCGCTGAAAGTGAGGAACAAATTAGTAGGTGCGATCGCCCTCGGCAGGCGGACCGGCGACGCGCCCTATGAGGAAGATGCGCTCGATGGGTTGCACCTGATCAGCAGCTATATAGCGCTGACTGTCCAGAATCACACGTTGAGCCAGACGCTGGCGCAGCGCGTCTCGGAAAATCTGCGGCTGCTCGCTTCTTTGCACGGGTTCTATGACAATGCTCTCGAAGCGTTCGCCGCCGCCATTGACGTGAAACACGTCAACATTCACGGACACTCGCTTCGCGTGGGGCGCTACGCGCAGGCGATTGGTGAGGCGATGGGGATGGAGTCGAGCGAAGTTGGCGCACTTCGGTCCGCCGGATACCTCCATGATATCGGCAAGGTGGCGGTCGACAAGCGGCTCTTCAGCAAGCCGTCGTCGCTCGATCCAGAAGAATTTCGGGAGATGGCGGATCATACTGTGGTCGGACATCAGATCGTCAGCAACGTGCAATTCCCGTGGCCGCAGATTCCGGAGATTGTGCGCTGGCATCATGAGCGCGGAGATGGAACCGGCTATCCGGATGGAATGCATCGCGACGAAATGCCGCAAGCGGTACGCATTATCGCTCTCGCCGACACCTTCGACGCCATGGTCAGCGCTCGACCCTATCGCGAACCGTTGCCCCTCGGCATTGCCTTGCAGGAACTGATCCGCATGAGCCCGCAGAAATATGACGCCGATGCCATGCAGGCCTTGCTCATCCAGGTGCGGCGCGACGCTGTCGGGAGCAACCGTGTGCCGCTACTCGAACCGGGTGTCGTGAATCTTTCCGCCAGCGACGTCGATCAACTGGCCTCTACGCTGCAACATAAGGTCAGTCAAAACAAGACCTTCCTCCTGACCTAGACCCAAAAAACTAACCATTTCCACCGAAGAGCTAGGGTCTACCGCCTACGCATTCCTTCCGGTGTAAAATCGAAGCTCCGCCAATGAACGGAAGTCGGTGTACCGAATTGGCCCGCTCTTTCATCTAATAGCAGTGCCACGGAAGATTGCCCAGGGAATTGCGAGGGGAATGAATGGCCGTCAGTGACCAGGCTGTAGCCACCAACACACAAATCGATCTGCTCAGCATCAACACCATCCGCACGCTCTCGATGGATGGCGTCCAGAAGGCAAACTCCGGGCATCCCGGGACGCCTATGGCACTCGCACCCGCTGCGTACACGCTCTGGCAGAAATTCCTGCGCTACGATCCCGAAGATCCACTCTGCCCAAACCGCGACCGCTTCGTGCTTTCCAACGGGCACGCTTCGATGTTGCTTTATTCCCTGATTCACTTGGCGGGCATACGCGCCGTGAACAAGAAGGGCGAAGTACTTCCTGAGCCATCTCTTTCGATCGATGATCTCAAGAGCTTCCGCCAGATCGACAGCAAGACCCCCGGACATCCCGAATATGGCGTCGCAACCGGCGTTGAGACGACCACTGGTCCACTGGGCCAGGGTGTCGCGACCAGCGTGGGCATGGCGATCGCCGGAAAATGGCTGGGTGCGAACTTTAATCGTCCGGGTTTTGAGCTCTTTGACTACAACGTGTGGGTATTTTGCGGAGATGGCGACTTGATGGAAGGCGTCTCGTCCGAGGCAGCATCGCTCGCGGGGCACTTGAAGCTCTCCAATCTGTGTTGGCTTTACGACAACAATCACATCACTATCGAAGGCAAGACCGATCTCGCTTTCAGCGAGGATGTGGCCTTACGATTCAAGAGCTACGGCTGGGATGTGGCACACGTTCACGATGCAAACGATATCGGCGCACTCGCAAATGCTTACGAGCATGCGCTCGATGTGCAGGACCGTCCCTCGCTGATCATCCTTGACAGCCACATCGGTTATGGCGCTCCGAATCGCCAGGACACAAAGGAAGCGCATGGCGAAGCGCTCGGAGAAGAGGAAGTTCGGTTGACCAAGCGCTTTTACGGATGGCCGGAAGACGCGCATTTCCTCGTGCCTGATGGCGTACGAGAGCGCTTTCGCGACGGCGTCGGGAAACGGGGAAAAGAGTTTTCCCAGAAGTGGAATAATCAGTTCAACGCTTACAGCAAGCAATATCCGGATCTCACAGACCGGCTGAATCGCATGCAGCATCACCAACTGCCCGACGCTTGGGACAAGGATCTGCCGAGTTTCCCGGCCGACGCCAAAGGCCTGGCGACACGCGATTCATCCTCCAAGGTTCTGAACGCTCTCGCAAAGAACGTTCCATGGCTCATGGGCGGCGCGGCGGATCTGTACCCTTCCACCAAGACTCGTCTCACTTTTGAGGGAGCCGGAGACTTTCAACCGGGCCAGTACCAGGGGCGCAATTTTCACTTTGGCATCCGCGAGCACGGCATGGGTGCGATCGTGAACGGGATGACGCTTTGCAATGTGCGCGCATACGGCTCCACGTTTTTCATCTTCACCGATTACATGAAGCCTCCGATGCGCCTCTCCGCTCTAATGGAGATACCGGCGATCTGGATCTTCACGCACGATTCGATCGGCTTGGGCGAAGACGGTCCGACGCATCAGTCGATCGAGCAACTGGCGACCCTCCGTGCCCTTCCCGGAATGATGTTGCTGAGGCCGGGAGACGCGAATGAAGTGCTGGAAGCCTACAAGATCATCATGAAGTCGCAGCATGAGCCCGCCGTTCTGGTATTGACGCGGCAGGCGCTTCCCACACTCGACCGCACGAAGTACGCGTCCGCTGCGGGAGTAGCTCGCGGCGCGTATGTTCTTGCAGATGCCGATGGCGGCAGGCCGCAGGTCATTCTGATCGGCAGTGGCAGCGAACTGAGTCTATGTGTCGATGCGTATGAAAAGTTGAAGCAAGAAGGCGTCCGGGCGCGCGTCGTCAGCATGCCGTCCTGGGACATCTTTGAGCGTCAGGATCAGAGTTACCGTGACCAGGTGCTTCCACCTGACATTACCGCGCGAGTAGCGGTAGAGGCCGGGTCACCTCTTGGATGGACGCAGTACGTCGGCACGAAGGGTAAGGTCATCGGCATGCGCACTTTCGGCGCTTCGGCTCCGCTTAAAGATGTGATGAAGAAATTCGGGTTCACGGTCGATAACGTTGTGAAAACCGCCCGTGACCTGCTCAACAAGTAAATGGCAGAGCGGTCCCTCGGGGCCGCGCAGGAGAATCCATGAATCCCGTTGAAACCCTCGAAACCAGTAAAGCCGTCAACCCGTTGAAACAGCTTGAGGCCCTCGGCCAGTCGATCTGGCTCGACTATATCCGTCGCGATCTGCTGACCAGTGGCGAACTCAAGCGTTTGATCGACGAAGATGGGCTGCGCGGGATGACCTCCAATCCGACGATTTTTGGAAAAGCCATCGCTGACAGCGCGCTCTATCAGGATTTTTTTGACTCGCTCGCGAATCGTCCCGAGCTGGATGCGAAGGGCCGTTATGAACTCCTTGCAATCCGCGATATTCAGGAAGCCGCTGACCTGTTGCGGCCGGTGTACCAGAGCACGAATCGCCGTGATGGGTATGTAAGCCTGGAAGTATCTCCCTTCCTCGCCCATGACACCAAGGGAACCATCGAGGAAGCCCGCCGCCTGTGGAAGGCCGTCGGGCGCGAGAACGTGATGATCAAGATTCCGGGAACGCCCGAGGGAATCCCTGCCATCCGCCAGATGCTGAGCGAGGGCGTCAATATCAACATCACGCTGCTCTTTGCGCAGGACGTATATGAAGAAGTAGCGCGGACTTACATCGACGCGCTCCAGATCTACGCGGCCGGAGGTGGAGACGTCAGCAAGGTCGCAAGCGTCGCTAGCTTTTTCATCAGTCGCATCGACTCCCTGGTGGATTCGCTGCTCAATGAACAGATCAAGAAGGAAACCGATCCGGCTCGAAAAGCGAAACTGCAAGGACTTCTTGGGAAGATTGCCATTGCCAACGGCAAGCTCACCTATGAGGCCTACCAGAAGATCTTCTCGACGCCTCGCTGGCAGGAGCTTGCAGCCAAGGGTGCTCAGACCCAGCGCGTACTGTGGGCCAGCACGAGCACAAAAAATCCGGCATATCGCGATGTGATGTACGTCGAGGAATTGATCGGTCCGCATACCGTCGACACCGTTCCTCCCGCTACCCTGGAAGCTTTTCGCGACCACGGCAAGCCGCGCCTGAGCCTGACCGAGGATGTTCCAGGGGCTCGCAGGACCATGGCGGATCTGGCAGCCGTCGGCATTTCGATGAAGGAAGTAACCGACAAGCTCACCAAAGACGGGGTCAAATTGTTTGCCGACGCCTTCAACGAACTTCTTCAGGCAGTAGAGAAAAATGCGCAGCCTAAGGCGCCCGGCGCCATCAATCCGCAAAATGCAAATCTCCCGTCGGAACTGGACTCGGCCGTAAAAAAAAACGTTGAAGACTGGCGGGCCAGCGGCAAAGTAAGACGCCTGTGGGCACACGACGCTTCGCTCTGGACTGGCGAAGACGAAGCGAACTGGCTGGGCTGGCTCGACATCGTCGAGCAGCAACTCGCCCAGGTCGGAAAACTGAAAGAATTATCCGCCGACGTAAAGAGCGGAAGGTTCAGCGACATCCTGCTACTCGGTATGGGAGGATCAAGTCTCTGCCCCGAGGTTCTCGCACTCACATTCGGCCAGCAGCAAGGCTTCCCGCGGCTGCACGTTCTCGACTCCACCGACCCTGCGCAGATCCGGCACACCGAAAAAAAGATCGATCTCGCGAATACCCTTTTTATCGTCTCCAGCAAATCAGGCAGCACGCTGGAACCTAACATCTATAAACAATATTTCTTCGAACGCGTGAAGCAAACGCTCGGCGCGGAAAAGGCCGGCGAGCGATTCATTGCAATCACCGACCCCGGTTCAAAAATGCAGCAGGTCGCCGAACGTGATCGATTCCGCCACATCTTCTACGGACTCCCCTCCATCGGCGGCCGCTATTCCGCGATCTCCAACTTCGGGATGGTCCCGGCCGCCGCGATGGGACTCGACGTTGAGAAGTTCCTGAATCGTACTGAAGAGATGGTGCGGGCATGCAAGCCGAATATTCCGGTCGCCGAGAATGCGGGCGTAGCGCTCGGCCTGATTTTTGGGCACCGCCGCGACCATGGGCCGCGACAAGCTCACCATCATTACTTCTCCAGGGATCTTCGACCTCGGCGCGTGGCTCGAACAATTGATTGCCGAGTCGACCGGTAAGTTGGGCAAGGGCATCATCCCTGTAGATCGCGAAGCGCTAGCGGCACCCCCAGTTTATGGCAACGATCGTATCTTCGCCTATGTCCGCCTCGAAACTCAACCTGACTCCACGCAAGACGCCAAGGTAGCCGCGCTCGAACGGGCTGGGCACCCCGTCGTCCATATCAAGATGAGCGACACCTACACCCTCGGCCAGGAATTCTTCCGCTGGGAGATCGCAACCGCCGTGGCGGGATCGATCCTTGGCATCAACGCTTTCAATCAACCGGACGTGGAAGCGAGCAAAATCGAAACTAAAAAGCTGACGACGCAGTACGAAATGACTGGTTCGCTCCCGCCGGAAAAACCTGTGCTCGAAGAGGGCGACTTCAAACTTTTCACCGACGAGAAGAACGCCGCTGCACTGGCGCAGGCTGCCGGCTCCGATCGATCGCTGAAAAGTTACCTCAAAGCGCATCTGTCCCGCATCGGCGCCGGCGATTACTTCGCGTTGCTGGCGTATGTCGAGATGAACGCGGAACACGAGTTTCTGTTGCAGGGATCACGCGCGACGGTCCGCGATCGCAAGCGGGTTGCAACCTGTCTCGGCTTCGGCCCGCGCTTCCTGCATTCCACGGGACAAGCCTACAAGGGCGGCCCGAACACCGGGGTCTTTCTGCAAGTTACCTGTGACGACGCGCAGGAGCTTCCTGTCCCGGGGCAGAAGTACACTTTCGGCATCGTGAAAGCGGCTCAGGCTCGAGGAGACTTTGCTGTTTTGGCTGAGCGCAACCGCAGGGCTCTACGCGTTCACCTCGGTCCCGACGTCAAGGCCGGACTCAGCAAACTGACCGAACTGGTGAAACAGGTCCTTGCATGAGAGCCCCGACACAAAGATCCTGATTTGCCTTGCAGGAGCGCGCCTTCAGGCGCGCCGTCAGTGCCAACAGATTAGCGGGGCTTCAGCCCCATGAAGTTTAAGGAGCGACAATGCAACTAGGAATGGTAGGGCTGGGGCGCATGGGCGCCAACATGACGCGTCGCCTCGTGCGCGGCGGACATCAGTTGGTGGTATCGGATCTTAGTCCCGACGCTGTCAAACAATTAGCTGGTGAAGGCGCCGTGGCCTCGGCGTCGCTTGAGGATCTGGTCGGCAAGCTGAAGGCTCCGCGTGCCATCTGGATCATGGTTCCCGCGGGCGGTCCCACCGAAAATACCGTGCAGTC
>WNFL01380949.1_pt4 | contig 15181 bp, 12 predicted proteins | sample 5400361 | NCBI WGS metagenome assembly WNFL01 (sample SAMN13153351, study PRJNA577476) | soil metagenome | isolation source: 40 cm soil on Douglas fir-dominated hillslope | place: USA:California | collected 2013-09-17
TTCCTGCCCGCGTCCACGCTCGCCGATCCGGCGTTCGACAAGCTGCGCAGCCGCGCCGATTTTAAAGAACTGTTGCAGTAATTGTGGCGCGGGCTTTTTCTTAACCCGCAAGCGCAGCCCGCAGCGTCGACTTCAGTCGGCGTGGGCCTTTAGTAGTCCAGCCTCAGAAGCGTCGGCGTCGCGCCGATTTCAAGGAACTACTGCAGTAATTGTGGCGCGGGCTTTTTCTTAACCCGCAAGCGGGCAGCCCGCAGCGTCGACTTCAGTCGGCGTCGGGCCTTTAGTAGTGCAGTTTAGGGAACTGCTGCCGTAGCGCGGGGAGCCCCATAGTGCAGGCGCAGCAGCGTGGTACTTGCCCCGGCCGGAGTCAGCACTAAAAGATTGTCGTACTCGGAATCCTTGATCTCGAGTTTGGGCCCGCCGAGCTGCAGAATCACGTCCGGAATGGTGTTGGTATGTCCTACCACCACCACCACGCCGTCGGTTTGCTTGATCGCGGCGAGCAGCGCGGCGGCATCGTCGATCACCCGCGGCTGCAGGTGCAGACGATCGGCCAGCGGCTTGGCGGTCTGCTGCGTCCTCTTCGTATTCGTCACAAAGATCGCTTTGACCGCGACATCCGCCAGCGTCGTGGCGAGCGCGCCCGCGCGCTTCTGACCTGCAGGGGTTAGCGGTGGGTCCTTGGCTGGTACCGAGGCTTTCTCACCGTGACGGACAAAGATGACCGTCGCCGCGGCGAATCCAGCGGCCGGCAACCCCAGCCACGCGATCACGAAAACCAGCGCAAATCGTGAGGTCGTTTTCAAGATAGAGCGAGCATATCACGCACCATCGTGACTGCCTCGGCCTACAGACCCCGCGCGCAGGTCCAAATGAAATCAGCCATCTGATCCAGGTTCTGGTCAGGAGCTAGTTTGAAGTATGCGAAGCGTTCATCCTGCTTCGGCGCGATTCCAATCGTGCGGCCAGCCGCATTCGACGAAACGCGGATCAACACGTAGACGCATCCTCGAGCAAAGGATCGGTTCCATTGATCTTGCCCTTGCCAGCCTCGTACACGATGACCTTGAAGCTCGCTTTGTACTCCCTTGCTCTGGCCGAACCGATCCGATCAGAGACACGTCGAAAGAGTCCGGCTGCCCGCTCGCGAAGAGCGACAGCGCAGTGTATCAATGGCGAAGTCTGATAACTCGTAGCAGGCAGACGCGGTGGCGAAAGCGCTGGGATTCTCATTTCACTTCTGTTTGACTGGCGGAGAGGGGGGGATTCGAACCCCCGGTAGACTTTAAAGGCCTACGACGGTTTAGCAAACCGCTGCTTTCGACCACTCAGCCACCTCTCCGCGAGGTGAGCGGGTTCGCTCTTTTCGGATGGTAGCACGATCGAGCTAAGCGCAGAGCCGGCGAACGATCTCTTCCAACACTGCGTCGGCGCGGGCCTCGATTTCCCCGCGAGTCTGGTCCTGGATCGGATGCGCGACGTAGACCGCCTCCAGATCGGCGCGGCCCAGATACGCCGCTTGCGCGCGGGCAGCGGTGCGGAACTCCGAAGTCGCCACCGGAACCGAAGGAATGCCCCAACTTTCCAACTTCACCGTGTCGTGCAAACTGCACGTTGTACAGGACCCTCAATCCGCCAGGCCTTCGACGACTGCGTCGGGATGTGCGGCGCGCAGACGATTCATAACGTCCGGGGGCGCGGGCTTGGCGAAGGTCGGCTTACGCTCGCGGATCACGCGGGCGACTCCGTGTCGCTCGATCAACAGTGCTTCGATGCGATTCAGAAATACGTCGCCGCCGGGCTTGCTGATGTCCAGCAGCGCGACCGTTTTTCCTTCGAGTCTCGACAGTCGCGGTACGGCGGGTTGAGGGGCGGAGACCGCCTCGTTCATCGGATTCACCAGAATCTCAGACATCTGCCACCTCTCTCTTTCTCTCGTCGGCTGAAGCCGACGCTGCGGGCTCAAGCCCGCGCCACAATCGTTACAGACGATACGTTACCACCTGGCTGCCGCGCTCGCCGGTGGCCCAACTGCCCAGCACCGCGGAGAATTTTCCGGCGGTTCCACCCGACACAACTATACGGATCTGCGAAGGATCGTTGAATTTTCGGTAGCACGGGACGCCGCGAATCTCGATGCGCTCGTAGGTATGCGCGAGTTGAGTTCCCTCACCGCCGTCTCCGTCGTAATCGGAAATCGGCACGCCGGTATTCGCCCACAACCAATCGCGGACCTGCGCTTTCGAGAAACCGTCGCGCGCCAACGTCTTCGCATGTTCGGGCGAAATCACGACCATGGCTTCCGGCCAACCGCACACCCGCGGGCTCCAAACAGTGGCGAGCACCGGACAGAACGCGCGCAGAAGAGTGGGCGCCGTACGCGCGGTGTGTTCGCTGAAACCGTGCGGCGAATCGCAGGCGAAAAGGGTGATGGCATTTTCCGAGACAAATGGCTCCCAGGGGCTTTCCTCCTCATTTTCGGCAATTACGAAGGAGAATTTCCCGGGATTTCCCAGCGCCGACATGTCTATTTCGCCAGGCTTAGCCCCGCCCAGGTTGATCAGAATCAGTTGCAGCGCGCGGCCGAGCGTGCTGTTAGCCCGCGCCACGTTCGAAAAAACGTTGCTGTCCGAGGCGAAGCCGAGCTCGTGACGAATGGGACCGTTGACCACCACCAGCGGCGCGGCAAAGTGCGTGGTGGCCTGCACGCCGTGAACGTTGAAGCGCTCGTCGCAGACGGCCCGGACCAGCGGAAGCAACACCCGCATTATGGCCGGTTCGCAGCCCGCCATGACGGCATTGGCGGCGATCTTTTCGACAGTCGCCGCGGCATAATTTGGCGGAACCTCGGCGATCAGATCGAGCGGATCGCGGTCACCAATCATGAGTGCCACACGCTCAACTGTTGGAGGCACGACCGGCAAGGGATCGCCAAACCGGTTCATGCAGTATTCCCAGGAATTGGCTTCGATTTGTATTTTCGATGCCCGCGTGACGGGTTTTACGTAAACCGCTGGTTCCGGGGTGCCCAACTCGCGATGGCGGGAGGAGCAGCCGGGTTTCGCGGCGGGATTTCCGTCATCGGGACTGGCGACCGGAGCGGCACCCATCTGCGCGGCTAAGTCGTTTAGATCAGCCTTTGAAAAACCAAAGCTATGCCTGAGGATTCGATCGTCATCATCCAGCAAATAAAAGGCGGGAACGAACTGCGGATCGTATTTCCGGGACAGGTGGAACTCGGGATCCCAGCGAACGGCGAAGGTGGCGCCCGTGGCGGCGACAAAGGCGGCGGTCGGCTCCTCGGGGTCCTGAGAAATGCCTTCGACCACACCTCGCCCGTCCAACGCTGCAGCAAGGCGGCTCACGTAAGGCGCGGCGAGCCGGCAAGCTGGGCAATCGGTTTCGAAAAAGAAGAGGATCCTCGCCATGTCGCTTACGAGTTTAACCCCGAGGAGTACTCCAGAAACGGAAATGCTCACCCGAAGGTGAGCATTTACGCTAACCCTGTTATCAGCAGGGTGATGTACATGGGAGAATCAGACTCAACGGCATCGCAACCGTCAAAGCCTGGGTGATTGAATTATTGTCTCTGCGGCAGATGATGTCAAGCAAAAAACTTTGGCGTCGCTGGACGGCCGCAACCCCATGGCCAGGGGCGGTTTAGCGCCTATTCCCGTAATGGCACGGTTGTGGAAAAACTGTTCGGAAGCAGTGCATTTGCGCTCCTGTTTCCAGTGTAACAGCGCGGAACACCGAAACTTACTTGTCGCTGAGATGGAGCATGATCATGGTTTCCTCGGCGCTCTTGCCGCCCATCCTGCGAGCGAGCACGCGGAAGCCTCCAAAGCCGATTCCCGTGATGACACACAGCAGCAGCAGGACCCCGGCCAGCACGAAAACGTTGACCAGCATCTTCGCCATGCCCTTGGCCTCATTGGTCGGAACCTTTTCATTCCAAGTCAGATTCTGGTCGTAATGAACCTTGGCGAGGAGCCGCTCGGCGGCATCCAAATCGGGCGGGTTAAGGATCACCGCAGCCAATGACCCCACCCGCCGGACGAGGGTATCCGGAATCTTCTGAAACTCGTCGGAGCGCTCCCGAGCCATGGCTGGCGTGGGGTAAGCAAAGATCACCAGGGTCATGGAACCCTTGGGCGTCCTATAACGGCCCAGGTGGGCTTCCGGGCCAAGGTGGAAAGCGGCGGCCGAGGGCGAGATGCGCGGCGCGTAGCGTTGGAGCGACACCGGACCGACGATATACCGCTCCGAATTGGGGATTAGCGTCTCCGGGGGCAAATAGGTCATCAGGACCGGAAGAGCGGATTGGTCGAGCTTGGGGAGGTGCCCATACAGTTCTTTAAGCGCCGGCATTTCCGGTACCGCGCCGGTCAATTGAAACACATAATTTCCGAATGCGAAGATAATTCCGTCAGAAGTGCTGCAAGAAAGCTTGGTGATGGCGGCGGGGGCGGCTCCGGGCGGGCGGCGCGATTCGAACAGCGCCAGTGCGCCAGTAGGGTCGTGCAAGCGCCAGGCGGTGGCGAGAAATCTCTTGCCGGGCGCGGTGTACTCGGCGGCCTCGGTGGCGTCGAGTCCGAATTCGTCGTACAGGGCCTGGTCGGGGATCCCGATGGTTTTGGGGGCGCCTTTTTTGAAGGCGCCGACCTGGTCGGGGAAGATGGCGGCGGAGAGTGGAAGCGCGAGGAGGAGGAAAAGCACCGCTCCCTTTGGTCGCGGCTCGGGTTTTTGGGTCGGGCTTTGGGAGGCGATAAGATCGGCTGCCCCACTGGGAAACGCCTGCCCTACTGCGGAATGGCGCGGCTCAGAAGGGGACGGAAAAAGCACCGCTCCCTTTGGTCGCGGCTCGGATCGGCGGCGCGGCTCGGAACACCGGCGCGGCTCGGTTACGCTCCGTGACATTTCTTGTATTTCTTGCCGCTGCCGCAGGGGCAGGGGTCGTTGCGGCCGGCCTTATTCTTCGCCAGGACAGGCGCCTTAGGCAGGGACGATTCGCCGCCGACGAATTGCAAATCGGCCATTTCTTTTTGTTTTTTCCGCTCGATTTTCCGGGTGAAATCGAGGACGGAGTTCTGCGCGGCCTGGCGCTGCTCGGCGGAAACGCCAACCGGGGTGGGCTCTTCTTCCTCGGAAGGCTCCTCGCCTTCCTCCCACAACTCGGGGTGCGGAACCGGGGGACCGCCCATGGTGCCTTCGTCGCCGCGCTGGAGGAAATACAAATAGCGAATGGTCTCGTCTTCGATGCGGTCCATCATGTCCTGAAACAGGACGAAGGATTCTTTCTTGTACTCGACCAGCGGATCCTTCTGGCCATAGCTGCGCAGGCCGATGCCTTCCTTGAGGTGGTCCATCGACAGCAGGTGGTCTTTCCACTGGTTGTCGATGACGTTGAGCATGACCATGCGCTCGGCTTCGCGCATGAGCTCTGGGCCGAGCATGGCTTCTTTTTCGTCGTACTTCTTTTCGAGCTGGACCTTGATTTCGTCTTCCATCGACCGGCGATCGAGCATTTGCAGCTCTTCCTGGCGGATTTTCACGCCGAATTGCGTGAGGAAGTCGGTCTCCAGTCCATGCCAGTCCCAGGTGCTGGAGTGGGTTTTCTCAGGACAACGCAGGTCGATGATGGCGGCGATCAGTCCGTCAACCATATCCATCACGCGCGGTTTCTGATCGTGACCTTCGAGCAGATTGCGGCGCATGCCGTAGACGGCCTGGCGCTGCTTATTCATCACGTCGTCGTATTCGAGGACGTGTTTACGGGCGGCGAAATTCTGCGCCTCGACGGCTTTCTGCGCGGCGGCGATGCGCTTGCTGATCAGCTTGCTCTCGATGGGCACATCTTCTTCCATGCCCAGACGCAGCATAAGATTCTGCATGCGCTGGCCGCCGAAGATGCGCATCAGGTCGTCCTGGAGGGACAGGTAGAAGCGCGCACTACCGGGGTCGCCCTGACGTCCGGATCGTCCGCGAAGCTGATTATCGATGCGGCGCGATTCGTGGCGTTCGGTGCCGACGATATGCAGGCCGCCTAGCGCGACCACTTCCTCGTGCTCCTTATCGGTCTGCGTCTTTACCGAGGCAAGCACGGTTTCCCATTCGGCCTTGGAGACCATCTCCTGAGTCTTGTTTTCCTTGAGGAGACGTTCCTTGGCGAGATACTCGGGGTTGCCGCCCAACAGAATATCGGTGCCGCGGCCGGCCATGTTAGTCGAGACGGTAACAGCGCCCTTGCGGCCCGCCTGCGAGACGATGAAAGCCTCGCGCTCATGATTCTTAGCGTTCAGGACTTCGTGTCGAACGCCCATTTTCTTCAAAATCCCGGATAATTTCTCCGACTTCTCGACTGAAATTGTGCCCACCAGCACCGGCTGTCCCTTTTCGTTGAGTTCCTTGATTTCCTTGGCGGCGTTGCGGAACTTCTCTTCCTCGGTGCGATAGACGACGTCGTGAAACTCCTTGCGGAGCAAGGCCCGGTTGGTCGGAATGACGGTGATATCGAGCTTATAAATCTTTTCAAATTCCGCCGCCTCTGTGTCGGCCGTACCGGTCATGCCGGCCAACTTCTTGTACATGCGGAAGTAATTCTGAAAGGTGATGGTGGCGAGCGTCTGATTCTCGCGCTGGATCTTCACGCCTTCCTTGGCCTCGACGGCCTGGTGCAGACCATCCGACCAGCGGCGGCCGGGCATCAGGCGGCCGGTGAATTCGTCGACGATGATGATTTCGTCGTCTTTGACCACGTAGTCTTATCTCGGTGGAACAAGACATAGGCTTTAAGGGCTTGCTGGACATGGTGGTTGGTCTCCATGTTGATGGCTTCATAGAGATTGCCCATACCCAACAGCTTTTCGACCTTGAGCGAGCCTTCTTCCGTGAGCGCGACGCTGCGGTGCCGCTCGTCGACGGTGTAATCGCCGGTAGTCCATTTCTGGCCCGGCTCTTTGCCTTCGATCACTTCGCCGCGGACCAGCCGCGGAATGATGCGGTTGATCTTTCCGTACTTGTCGGTGGATTCTTCGCTCGGACCGGAGATGATCAGCGGCGTGCGGGCTTCGTCGATCAGGATGGAATCGACTTCGTCGACGATGGCGAAATAATGTTCGCGCTGCACGCAGTCCGAAATGCGGAACTTCATGTTGTCGCGCAGATAGTCGAACCCGTATTCGTTATTGGTGCCGTAGGTAACGTCGCAGGCGTAGGCGGCCTGGCGTTCCTGATCGTCGAGATCATGAACGATGACGCCGACGGACATGCCCAGCCCCTTGTAGATGCGGCCCATCCACTCGGAATCGCGCGCGGCCAGGTAGTCGTTGACGGTGACCACGTGTACGCCCTTGCCGGCCAGCGCGTTGAGATAGACCGGCAGCGTCGCGACCAGCGTTTTACCTTCGCCGGTCTTCATTTCGGCGATCTTGCCGCGGTGCAGGGTGATGCCGCCGATGAGCTGGACATCGAAATGCCGCATGTTGACGAAGCGGCGGCCGGCCTCGCGCACGGTGGCGAAGGCCGGGATCAGCAGGTCGTCGAGCGACGCTCCCTGGTCAATTTGCTGGCGGAAATTTACGGTTTGGACGGCCAGGTCCTCATCGGACAGCTGCTGCACGCTTGGTTCGAGTTCGTTAATGGCGGCGATGAGCGGGCGAATCGCTTTGACTTCGCGCTCATGCTTGGTGCCGAAAATTTTGGCTAGAACAGCATCAATCATTTTTCATCCTCCAGGGAAAATGCCTAAACAACCGCATGGGTTGACGGACGGTTTAGTAGACAGGTGGAGGGTTAGCAGCGCAAAAGCAGGCGCTGACGGCGGCGGACGATCACGGTGAACGCCAGGAACGTGGCGACGAGCCACATGGGAACAAGCTGGCCGAAGGTCACGCTGGCGGGGACCGCAACCGCGTCGCCGGCGGGTCGACCGCGGAGATCACGTGCGGGATAACCGAGCTGAGCAGCCGCGGGAGCGAATCGTGCGCGGGTGGGGACGCAACCGGACCCGATGCAGCCAACAGATTGGCCGCCAGCGCCGACAGACTGAAAAGGATTCGCGCGGTCACTCGAAGATGCCTTCTATTCGCGATTTTAGCACAGGGCGATAAAGAATTGGCCGCAGATGAACGCAGATCCGCTTGCGGACGCAGACGTAAACGCAGATACGAACGGCAAACGCAGATGCGGACGGCAAACGCAGATGCGGACGGCAAACGCAGATGCGGACGGCAAACGCAGATGCGAGCGGCAAAGGCAGATGCGAACGGCAAAGGCTTGGGGATGCTCAGGCGGCGTCGCGGCGGCGGACGTTTTTCGAGATGGCTTCGCCCGATTCGCGGCGGGCCACGCGCAGATCGTATTCAGACTGCAGTCCCAGCCAGGTTTCGGGCGTGACGGTGAAATAGATGCTGAGGCGGAGCGCGGTATCGGCGGTGATGGAGCGGGTGCCGTGCACGATGCCGTGAATCCGATTGGGAGGGACGTGGAGATCACGTGCAAGGCGATTGATGCTGATACCGAGGGGTCGCATGAATTCCTCGAGCAGAATTTCGCCGGGGTGAATCGGCGCGAGCTGTTTGGCGGATCTACGAGCGCCCTCAGTGATAGTCAACGATTTCGACATCGTAAGCCTCTCCGTCTTTCCAGGTGAAACAGACTCTCCATTGACCGTTAATGCGAATGCTGTGCTCTCCCTCCCGGTCGCCCTGGAGCGCCTCCAGGCGGTTCCCGGGTGGAACACGGAGGTCGGCCAACTTCTGCGCCGCGTTAAGGTACATCAGCTTTCGCCGGGCTATGCGTTCGATGGTGCGGAGGCCCCGCACCGGCCGGTCGTGAAAGAGCTCCCTCGCATCCCGGCCACGGAATGACCGAATCAAGTCTCAGTGTATTACGGGTTTGGTATTACGTCAAGAGGAATAAATCTTTCCACCTGCATCCGAGCTACGCTGATTCGAATGGGGGCCGAATTTGAATTGCTGGGTCGGTGGATTAGTCCATACTCGCCGGACGGGCTTATCCGCGAATTGCATAAGGAGGTAGGGCCTGCCCATCCACTGTTTTCAAGACCCGTCAAAGCGCTTGCTGTCGCTAGGGATTGCGATGAAGTCATATTCGAAATCGAACCCGGTAAAGGCCTACATTTTGCAGTCGTACATCTGACTTGGAGTGGCAAGACCGAACCGAGCTCCACTTATCCCCAGACACAACTGTTTGATTCTCTGGCCGATTTGGTCGCCTGGATGAAGGCTGATCATCAAGACGATTAGCTACGTCAAATAGCGGATCACGTGATCCTGAGCGCCTCGTCAAGGCGGCGATGTCTTTCCTCCCAAAAGCCCGGTCCGGCTTCAATGGGTTCCCCAGATTCGAGTCCTTCCAATATCAGGGCTTCGAGTTCCTCCTCCGCTTGCTGGTCGGCGCGGGCGTGGCTTTCGACGTACTGCGCGATGGTCAGGCCCTCCGCCTCGGCACGCTCACACAGCAAGGCTTCGAACTGGGGGTGAATGGTGATTGCTCATTGTGCTGAACAGGCTCCAAGATAAAGCTTTCGGAACATGTGTCCGCGGCTGTCCGTCTGCGGATCCGTGCCGGAACGCCACGGCTGCAGGCTGAAAGCCCGCGCCACCAGCGGAACAGTCTCCACGATAAAGCTTTCGGAACATGTGTCCGCGGCTGTCCGTCTGCGGATCCGTGTCGGAAAGCCACGGCTGCAGGCTGAAAGCCCGCGCCACCAGCTGAATAGGCTCCACGATAAAGCTTTCGGAACATGTGTCCGCGGCTGTCCGTCTGCGGATCCGTGCCGGAAAGCCACGGCTGCAGGCTGAAAGCCGGCGCCACAAAAGAATTTTACGGCCCGCCGCCGTGCGCGTCGAGCAGGTCCAGTTCGCGCAACAAGCCCCGCAGAACCTCATCGCTGATGCGATCCTGGTCGCGTAAGAGAACCGCGGCGGCGCGCTCTTCGTCGCGCAATCGCCGGGAGATTCGCTCGAAGTGGCCGTGCTCTTCGGAATGTCCCGCGCGCGAGCCGTCTTCCTGACCGAACGCAGACAGACGCAGCCGGTAGTGACCGGCGACGTCGTCGTAAATCTCCTTCATTTCCGGGGCGTGGCGATCGGGACTCTCTTCCAGCCTGCTGAGCGCGGCTTCGATCATAATCTTGCGCGCTTCCAGTTCTTCGCAGGGGGCCAGCGGCTGCGCGGCGACGCCCAGGCGGCGGATCAGGAACGGGAGGGTCAGGCCCTGGAGCACCAGGGTGACGAAGATCACGCAGAAAGTCAGAAATAGAATCAGGTCGCGCTGGGGAAAAGGAGTGCCACTCGAGAGCGTCATGGGGAGCGAGATCGCGGCCGCCAGGGCGACCACGCCGCGCATTCCGGTCCAGCCCGCGATGAAGAGTCCGCGGGCGCCGGGGGTCGGCTCCGGCTGGCCCAAGAGCCTGCGCCGGATGAGGTAGGAGAAGAAGGCTCCGGGATAAATCCAGATCAGCCGTAGCAGAATCACAGCGGTGCTGACGATCGCGCCGCGCAGCAGGAGTTCCTTCAGGCTGAGATTCTGGATACGTCCTAGAATATTCGGCAATTGGAGTCCAATCAGAATGAACACGACTCCGTTCAGGACGAAGGTCAAGGTATTCCAGAAGGCCCAGGCTTCGAGTCGCACGACGGAAGAGAAGTACGTCGCGCTGCGGCGGCCCAGGAACAGCCCGCACGCGACCGCGGCGAGAACACCGGAGCTGTGCATGCTTTCGGCGCCGAGATAAGCGACATAGGGCGTCACCAGGCTGATGGTGATTTCGATGGGCGCGTCGTCGATACGCCGCTCCAGCCAGTCGATCAGTTTCCCCAGGATCAGCCCGGCTGCGACGCCACCAATCACGAGCCATAAAAGCCGTGCGCCACCTTCGGCAATCGAAGGCGTTTGCCCGGTGACGACCAGGGCGACGGTGAATGCGAGCGCCAGCAGGCCACTGGCGTCATTGATCAGACTCTCGCCCTCGAGGACATCGATCAGGCGTTGGGGCAAGCCGACACGGCGGGCAATAGAGGTGGCGGCGATCGCATCGGTGGTCGAAACGACAGCGCCGAGCACCAGCCCCAGCCGCCAGTCGAAGCCGGGAAGGATCCATTGAGCGATCAGGGCGACACCGACGACGGTGAAACCGACCAGTCCAAAAGCCAGGAAACAGATGCTGACCAGGTTGTAGCGGAAGTCGCGCCAGGAGGTGGCGAAGGCGGCGGCGAAAAGTAGCGGTGGAAGTACTCCCAGAAAGATGAGGTCGGGTTCCAGGGAGAAACGGGGAATGCCGGGCACCAGGCTCAAGGCGAGGCCGCCGATCACCAGCAGAATCGGGTAGGGGACCCTGAGCCGGTTCGCCAGGGCTCCGAACGCTACCACGCAGACCAGCAGAATGACAATCAATTCGAGGTTTTGGACGGTCGAGTGCATGGACGGCGAAAAACCGCTAGTTTAGACGGTCGCGGCTGGCAAGAACCAAACGTTCGAGCCGCCACCGCGATCATGATCCTGGTGGTCTCATGCTATCCGAAGACACCCACCGATGGCTGTCGGGACCTTGTGCGGCAGGTTTCAGCCTGCGGCGGGCTTAACCCGCCCTCCGCAAAAGCTGACAGGCGAGATCGCGGGGTAATCGGCGCTGTAACAATTCGACCGCCGATTCATCATTGAACTGTTGCCAGAATCGATTTGCCCCTCCGACCGTACTAGATGGGATATGTCAGACTGGGAAGCAGGAACCAGAAGGCTCGCGGGGGTGTCCAACTCATTATGAAGTACTGGGGCTACCTGGCTGCCAAGTTCGCGGTGGCCGCCGGACTACTTTATCCACTGGCCAGAATGCTGGAGCGCGCGTTTCCGGCGCCCAAGCCCTGGTATGAAGCCGGCGGCGAGATGCCGATGCATCGGGATTTCCTGTACGTGTTCGCCATGCTGTCCTTCACTTTGGTCGCGAGCGGGATCGCATGGGCCATCGTCTGGGACCAGCGCTATCGCTGCCGCACCTGCCTGCGCCGGCTGCGGATGCCGGTGCTGCGCGGTTCCTGGACCAATGTTCTGTTGGGGGCGCCGCACACCGAGTACATTTGTCCTTACGGGCATGGGACAATGAGCGTAGCCGAGTTGCAGATCACGGGACGGACGGGCCCGGACTGGCAGCCGCACGAAGACATCTGGAAAGAGCTGTTTTCGCTGGAAGAGACCAAGAAGTAAGCAGGACGTGATCGGGCAGTAACCGGAACCACCCGTGGCAGGAGTCAAAGTTCAAGTCAAACGTAAGGCGTGGCTCGTCCGGTTTTTCCTGAGCCGCTGGGGCAAGGTTTTACTTGCCATGAGCGCCCTCGGTCTGGTCGCCGGCATCACGACCTTCACGTATTTTTACACCAAGTACGCCAAGATCACCGAAGAGAAGCTGCGCGCGGGCCCGCTGGGCAATACTTCCCTGCTGTACGCGTCGCCCCGGCCGGTGGTGGTGGGCGAAGAGGCGCATCTCAGCGACATCGCCGCGTACCTGCGGCACTGCGGATACTCGGAATCGAATTCGAACCGGGTGGGCTGGTTCCATATGCGGCCGGACGCGATTGAGATCAACCCCGGTCCGGACGCTTACGATCACGACGGGGCGGTGATCAAGGTAGGCGGCGGGCGCGTGGTACAGGTGATTTCGCTGCGCGATCAGACCGAGCGCACCGAGTATCGCCTGGAACCGGAGCTGATCACCAACCTGTTCGATCAGAAGCGCGAGAAGCGGCGCCTGGTGCACTTCAATGACATCCCCAAGGTGATGGTGAATGCGCTGCTCTCGGCCGAGGACAAACACTTTTTCAGCCATGCGGGCTTCGATCCGATCGGCATTTTACGCGCCGCCTGGAAGGATCTGACCGACCACAAGATGCAGGGCGCCTCTACGCTGACGCAGCAACTGGCGCGCACTCTGTGGCTGGGTCCGGAGCGCGGGTGGCGGCGAAAACTGCCGGAGACCATGATCACGCTGCACCTGGAGCGGAAGCTCAGCAAGCAGCAGATTTTCGAGTATTACTCGAATTCGATCGATCTGGGCCACCAGGGCAGCTTTGCGATTCACGGATTCGGCGAAGGCGCGCAGGTGTACTTCGGCAAGGATCTCTCGCAGGTCACGCTGCCCGAAGCGGCGCTGCTGGCGGGCATCATCCAGGCGCCGGAGGGCCGCAATCCGTTCCGCTATCCGGAACGGGCCAAGGCGCGTCGCAACCTGGTGCTGAAGGCCATGCGCGAGAACGGGTACATCAGCGAAAAGGAACTGGAGGACGCATCCATCGCGCCGGTAAAGGTGACGCGCGAGCACGTGGAATCGAGTGACGCACCGTTCTTCGTCGACCTGGTGAACGAGACACTGCAGAACCAGTTCGCGGATCGTGATTTTCGGAGCTCGCAGTATCGGGTGTACACCACGCTGGATATGAATCTGCAGCGTGACGCGGTGGCGGCGGTGCGGCTGGGAATTCTCGAAACCGACAAGCAGTGGAAGCGGCGCAGCAAGAAGTACGGCACGGACGACTTTCCGCTGGCGCAGGTAGCGCTGGTGGTGCTGGACGCGACCACCGGAGAGGTCAAGGCGCTGGTGGGCGGGCGGAGCTATGGGATCAGTCAACTGGATCACGCCATCGCGAAGCGCCAGCCGGGATCGTCCTTCAAGCCGTTCGTGTATACGGCGGCGATCGCCAGCGGGTTGAATCCGAACGGCACGGTGCTCACACAGGCCAGTACGGTCGCGGACGAACCGACCGTCTTCTGGTTCGACGACAAGCCGTACGAGCCCGGCAATCACGGCGGGCATTACGAAAATGGACCGGTGACGCTGCGCTATGCGCTGGCACATTCGCTCAACGTGCCGGCGGTAAAGGTGGCCGAGATCGTGGGCTACGACAAAGTGGCGGCGACGGCGCGCGCCGCGGGTCTGAACATCGATATCAAGGCGACGCCCTCGATCGCGCTGGGCGCTTATGAGGTGACGCCGCTCGAGATCGCAGGCGCGTACACGATTTTCCCCAATATGGGCACGCGGGTCGGGACCAGCTTCCTGAAGTCGATTCGCGACAATCAGGGCGCGAGTGTTTACGAGGCGAAGCCGGATCGCAAGTTCGCGGTGGATGCGCGGGTGGCTTACGTCGTCACCAACATGCTGGAAGAAGTTCTGCGCAGCGGAACCGGCGCGGGGGTACATGGCTACGGCTTCAATCTTCCGGCGGCGGGAAAGACGGGGACGTCGCGCGACGGGTGGTTCGCGGGATTCACGTCCAAACTGATTTGCGTGGTGTGGGTGGGTTTCGACGACAATCGCGACTTCAAGCTGGAAGGCGCGCACAGCGCGCTGCCCATCTGGGCGGAGTTCATGAAGCGCGCGCATCAGCATCGCGAGTACAAAAATGTCCACGGGTTTGAGGCGCCGGATGGAGTGGTCACGGCGCAGGTAGACTCGGAAACCGGGCAACTGGCGACACCCGGTTGCTCGCAAGTGAAGTACGAAGTCTTCCTGGCGGGGACGCAACCTGTAGAAGTTTGCCGCATCCACGGCGGCGGAAGGACGCAGGTGGCGGGATGGGATCCGTCGCTGCCGCCCAGCGACCCCGCGTCGCCGGATCACCCACCCATGGTAGCCGCAGCGCCTCGACCGGGCGATCCGAAGCCGGTGCGCGGGATTCTTATTCCACCGCAGCCGGTTACACCGCAAACGGTTCCGCCGCAGACCCCACCCAAGAAGGGGTTCTTCGGAAGGATTCGCGACCTGTTCAAATAGGTCGGAGAATTACACCCGGAGTCGATTGGCAGGCAACCTGCAATCGCTGGGTATCGTCCAACTGGATTGGTATACTAAGTAACACTGCCTGTAAGTCATCTGATGCTCAAATACTGTGCCCTGATTTCACTCTGTGCGGGAGCGGCCCTCGCCGGAGATTTTGTAACCGGTCAGGCCGCCCGGCTGGTTATCGGACAACCCCTGTTTACTCAACAGAATCCGGGTGCGTCCGCTACTTTGCTGGGAGCCGTGGGCGGCGTCGCTTTCGCGGGCGACACGCTGTTCGTCACAGACTCCAACACGGTCGCCTCTACCCCAATCAACAATCGGGTACTGTTCTTTAATAGTGTCTCGACTTCACTGCCCGGTCCGCGCAGCGAGCTGGGGGTT
>WNFL01040014.1_pt2 | contig 15180 bp, 16 predicted proteins | sample 5400361 | NCBI WGS metagenome assembly WNFL01 (sample SAMN13153351, study PRJNA577476) | soil metagenome | isolation source: 40 cm soil on Douglas fir-dominated hillslope | place: USA:California | collected 2013-09-17
CCGCTTGCTACGGAAAACGAGAAAGCGCCTGTCCAGAGCCGATAGGCTAGGAGCGCTATCAGTCTTCCAAGCGCACAAGCTAAGAATCATAAAGCCGCCTCAAGGGCGGCTTTGATTTCAGCCCGATTATTCGTCGGGCGCATATTAGTCTCAAAATTGCTTTATATAATAGCTTCGTTTGAGCTATCGACTGTTATTTCGACAGGCTCAACCGTTGTTGTTGCCGGTAGAGCAGCGGTTGCCTCGGCGGGAGACGGGGTATACGGTAGGCGCGCAAATTCAGCATTCGCCTCTTGAACTGCGGCTTCTGCACGTTCCCGCATCGCTTCGCGGTCCTGCTGAATCTTATTGATGCCGTTGCGCACTACAGTTAACGTCTTGAGGAGATGTCCCTCAAGTTCGTTGAGCACTTCCAGCACATAGTTATCCGCTTCCATGCGGATCGCCTCAGCATCCTGACGGGCCTGCTCGATGATGTTGGCGGCGCGATTCTGTGCGGCCTGAGCTACTGCATCCCGCTGAATCAGCGATTCGCTCTTCTCGCGAGCAAGGTCCACGATGCGAGCCGCTTCTTCACGATCCCGCTGGTTTATGACCCGATTAGCTTTCTCGACTTCCTCAGGAACGGAAATGCGCATCTGGTCGATGATCTCCAGCGCGCGTTCCTCATCGACCATCGTCAGCTTGGTCATCGGGATATGCCGACCCTCATCGATCAAGTCTTCTAGCCTATCAACCAGATGCTGGATGTCCATTGCGTAATACCCCCTAAATTAATCTTTGTCAGTCCTGAAGGCTGACCATGTAATCGGTCCCGGCGCTTTCCCGCCTGGGATCACTGAACTTCGCTGCCAATGCCTCCACAACCTGCGGGGGCACCATTGAAGATACATCACCACCGAGCGACGCTATCTCCCGAACCGTGCTAGAGCTTATGTGCAAGTGGCGCTCATCGGCAATGAAATTCACGACTTCGATCTCCGGCGCAAGGCGGCGATTTGCCAACGCCATGCGGAACTCAAGCTCGAAATCCGAGAATACACGCAAACCCCGGATGATAGCAAATGCCTCCACCTGCCGTACATAGTCTACAGTCAATCCACCATATTTTGCAACCCTTACGTTAGTAATACCGTTCAGAGCATTGTGAATCATTGCTACGCGTTCATCCACACTGAACAGTAATTTCTTCGCGGGCCTGTCATAAACTGCTACGATCACTTCGTCAAAAACGCGCGCGGCGCGCTGCGCAATATCGATGTGTCCATAGTGGGCAGGGTCAAACGTACCAGGGTAAACGGCACGGCGGGTTGGCATTAAAAACTCCTAAATCAACAAAGTGCGAGCATTATACCGTGATTGCGATCTAATGCTAATTGGCAGCATGTATGCGTTAACTTTCCATAATAAGGCTAATTATTCTTATCCACCGCTATATTACGCACGCAACCTGACATGTTATACTTTTCCTCAAGGTTCACTTTGGTTAGTTAATCGAGGTTGGCTATGTGTATGTTTTGCGCCGCTATTCCTGTCGCCGCATCAGCGGGGCTTGTTTCTAAGGCGAAATGGCGTGAGAAGACGGAGCAGGCAGTGAAGTTAGGTCTGCCCCAGCCGCGCCGTTTGCCAATCATGCCACTAACGACAGTCGCCATTGTGGGCTTAATGGCTGGCTCAGTTGTCTACCACACGACGATTGCGCCGCGTGTTGGATTCTGGTAATCGTTAAGAAACGACGGTAACCCCGAAAATATCACCAAAAGATTTGGCTACCCGATCCGCCACTTCTGCTATATCAACTGGCTGACCGAGCACGGCCTGCATACTCGTCACTGGTTTATCCGAAATGCCACACGGGATGATCCCTTTGAAATAGTCGAGATCGGTGTTGACGTTCAGCGCGAAGCCGTGCAGCGTTACGCGGCGCGTGGTCACTTTGACGCCAATTGCGGCGATCTTGGCTGGCGACTCAGGCGTGTCCAGCCACACCCCGGTATAGCCGGGATAAGCATAGGCCGCGATGCCATACGTTGCCAACGCATTGATCAAAGTTTGTTCAAGTGAACGAACATAGTGGATTACATCTGCGTGCAATCCATCACCCGCAGCGGGCAATTTCACAATCGGATAGCCGACAAGCTGGCCCGGTCCATGATAGGTCACATCACCGCCGCGATTCACATCGTAGATAGAAATGCCTCGCGCTTTCAGTTCATCGGGCGAGAGCAGGACATTCTCCATGTGTCCAGATGAACCCAGTGTATACGTATGCGGATGTTCCACGAAAAGCAGTCGATCCGGCACGGCGTCTGCACCGCGTTCCTTCGCCATCTGCTCCTGGATTTCCCAGGCTTGCTGGTAAGCCATGTGCCCTAGCGAAATGACTTCCAATTCTCGTAAAATGTCCATCGTTCAACGCACCTCGCCCAACTCCACATGACGCGGCATCACCCGCATCCCTGTTGCAATATTGAAAAAATTAAACTGGCAGTGGGGCAAAGTCAGCGTGGCGCACGTACTGCTGCCTGATGAGAGTGTGCCGCAGACTGAACCGGGATTGCATATCCACGTGTCTTCCATGCACACAAGCATTGGAATATGGGTATGTCCCAGAATCAATACATCCGCATTGGCTTGACTCACTACCTTCTCAAATACTCGACGACGGCTGGTCGGAAAAACATACAACATATCATTGGCAGGTGTTCCATGCGCCACACAGAGACGGCTATATTCAATGTTGAGATCGAATGTTTGGGGCAGCCGTCGCAGCCAATCGAGCGATTGACTGTCCAGGAAGTAAGACGGAGGCGCAGGATCGGCCATGTAGTCGCCGTGCCACTCTTCGTTGGCAAGCGCCTGTCGATCATGGTTGCCTGCGACGCACGCTACCTGTTCGGCTTGCAGAAGGCGCACGACGGCATTGCCATGCGGGCCTTTTTCTACGGCATCACCCGCACAGATAATCTGGTCAACGTGCTGGTCGTGCAGTAGAGCGAGCGCAAGCTGTAAACTGGTGAGATCGGCGTGAATGTCGCTGATGAGGCCGAGTTTCATCGAGGAACTATAGACCTAGCTCTGCGTCCGATTCTAGTGTGCGCGGCGTCCTGCGCTGGTCAATATCCATGTGGTCACACAGGAAATCGAGCAGTTTGCCCCAGGCATCAGCAGCGGCTTCGGCCTGATAGGTTGGCATTTCGTCGTCAAAAAAGCCGCTTGAGGCGTCAGGGTAAACCACAACCTCACCTTTACCCGGCGACTTCGCCAGTGCCTTGCGAACCTGCTCAATAACCTTCGGCAACACAGTTGGTTCGTGTCCGCCATAAAAAGCCAGGACAGGCGTTTCATTGGCAGGCATCAGTGTCAGGTATTCGTCCGGTTTTCCCTCAAACACAATCGCAGCTTTGAGATCCGTGCGGTGGAATGCAGCGTGATAGGCCAGTTCGCCGCCCATCTGCCAGCCGACCACCCCCATCTTGCCATTGACCCGGTTGTGCGTTTCGAGTGCGCCGATGGCTGCGTTCACCTTGGCGGGTCCGGCCTCGCCAAGCTGCTGTTGGAAAATTAATCCTTGAGCATCAGTCGCCGTTACCTGTCCATCAAACAGGTCGGGCGCGATGACGTAAAAGCCCAACTCCGCGAAGCGCCGCACCTGAGTACGAATGTGCGACGTGAGTCCCCACCAGCCATGAATCAACACGAGGCCGGGAAAAACACCGCCAATCGCAGGATGTGCCCAGAAGGCAGGCAGATAATGATCGTCCGCCACAACATTGATAAATCCACTGGTAATCTGGTGTTGGATTAGCCTGGTTTCGTACATGGGCCACCTCTCGGTGCTTAGCATATCTCGATCATGATTGGTTTTTGGGTGGACGGCCTCGCCGCCTGGGTTGCTGAGCGGGAGCCTGCGGTCCCAGCGCAAGTTTAGCCTGCATTAAGTCGCGAATCTGGTTTTGAACCGGCTGCGGCAATTCAGAGAGTTTGATTTGCACCACAACAGCATCAGGGTCATTCTGTGCGCCGCCGTGTATCAGCAGCGTATTGGCAACCCTCGTTACAAACTGCGAGTCGTTGTAATTGACAAAAGCTACATCGCCCTGATCCTGTACAGGGGAGACATTTACCGTCATCTCTGGCGCTTTCGGTTTATTGGTTGAGCCGGGCCGCCTGCCTCGCCGCTTGGGTTCGGGCACGATGACGCGCTGAAGTCGCTGGCTGGAAATCGCGAACTCTTGTCCCTGGAAGTTGACGAGCACAGAACGTCCCGTAGCTGCGTCGATCACCTTGCCCATGTCGCCCGGTTGAACACGATGCAACCCACTTTTATAAACATCTGACGCCCGCGAGAATTTATATGCTTTCGCTACGCTTACGGTGTCGCCAGGTTTTAACCCCTTAGCCATTCTAATTTGCTCCTGATGCGGTCAAACTAATGTTTGAATAAATTTCTAACCTGATTTTATCAAGCGCTTGCGTTCCTGCCATAACAGAGCAGAAATCCGATCCATTAAGACTCTAATTCGTACCAGTTCAGGGAGGCATCTGGTTTAGGAACCTGGAAAAACCAGGGTCTCGCAAACTGGGCGCATAAAGCCGCGAGTTCTCGCATTCGGGCAACGGCTATCTCGCGGATAAATTTCGTGCGATCCACGGCCTGCAACGCAACCGCCTCACCCCAGATCGCCCGACCAGCGATCACGCCGCTTGCGCCTGCCTGACATGCAATACGTGCCTGTCTGAGGAAGGTTGCATAATCGACTCCTGCGCTGAGCAGCGCCCACGGAACCGAGCAGGCATCATTGACTGCTTTACATGCTTGAAGCCACTCAGATTCATCTGTCGATTGCGCTATGTTTACGGGGAATTGCAGTTTAAGTACGTCAACTCCCATCATGCTAAATCGCCGCGCCATCTCTACGGTGATCTGCGTTAGTTCAGCACTATTGAGAGGTTTATCCAAAGAATAGGGAATTGGTTCAAGAAAAAAAGGAATGTCATAGCGTCGACATTCCTCAACAATCTTGTCCACAGTCGCTTGTCTCTCTTTAACATCAGGCGCTTCGGGATGGAAATACAGCAATAACTTGACGCCGCTGGCACCCATCCGCTTAATCTTTTCTACGGACCAGTTCGGAATGAAACGCGGTGAGCGTTGACTCACGCTCAAGCTATAATCCGTTACTTCGATGGGCGCAAGCAGGCCGATCTTGCCCGGAATGGTCCGCTCGGCGATGCCCTTGCCCAGGCCATAAGCAGGATCGGTCAGCAGGCCGGATGCTTCACGACTCAGGGTAGCAATTACTTCCTGCTTGAACGCCGCAAATTCATCATCACTTAGCGGGCGGGCGGCATGGCGATTGAGATCATCAAGCAAGTTGCCACGATGATCAATCGCCAGAATGACAAAATGTCCGTCGTCGGTTGCACATTGGCTTAGATGACGGAATTTGCCCATTGTCGTCATAGGTGTTCCTTAGAGTTAATGCTAAGCCAACCTTAGAACTGGCGGCTCCAATCGTTGGGCCAGCGCTCGACAACGACTTTGGTTTGCGTATAGAACTCGACACCGTGATGGCTCTGTGCGTGCAGATCACCGAAGAAACTCTCGTTCCAGCCGCTAAATGGGAAAAATGCCATCGGCGCGGCGACGCCAATATTGACGCCGACATTGCCTGCGTTCGCCTTGTTGCGGAACTCGCGGGCGGCTGCGCCACTTGAGGTGAAAATACACGCCATATTGCCATAGCTGCGATTGTTGACCAGCGCAATTGCTTCCGATAGATCACGGGCGTGCATCAGGCTCAGCACCGGGCCGAAGATTTCAGTCCGCGCGATATCACTGTCAGGATTCACGTTATCCAGAACCGTCGGGAAAATCCAGTGACCGTCTTCGTAACCCTTCACGTTCTTTTCACGTCCATCGACAACCACGTTCACGCCCTGCTTTTGCCCATCAGCGAGAATTTGCTCAATGCGCGTTTTGCTACGGGCGTCAATTACCGGACCCATCTGGACGCCTTTTTCAAGCCCGTAACCCACCACCCGACTTGCGGCAGCATCGGCAATCGACTCGGTGAAGTGCGTGCGCGCATCGCCGACTGTGATGGCAACGGAAGCCGCGAGACAGCGCTGTCCAGCACAGCCAAAAGCGGAATCCGCCATGATCCGCGTGGTCATATCCATATCCGCGTCTGGCATCACGATCACCGGATTCTTGGCCCCGCCCTGGCATTGAGCGCGTTTGCCGTTCGCTGTGGCGCGGCTATATATGTACTTGGCAACGGGCGTCGAACCGACAAAGCTCACCGCCCGCACCAGCGGATGATCGAGCAACGCGTCAACCGTTTCCTTGCTGCCATTGACTAATTGAATCACGCCTGCCGGAAAACCACATTTTTCGATGAGCGCGAAAAATTTCGCCATCGTCATCGGCACTTTTTCGCTCGGCTTGAGGATGAAGCTGTTGCCTGTCGCCACGGCATAGGGCAGAAACCACAGGGGGATCATCGCAGGAAAGTTAAACGGTGTTATCGCCGTCGTCACGCCGAGCGGCTGGCGGTACATGTGCTCATCAATGCCGCGCGCAATGTCTTCGTTGTTGTAGCCCTGCCTGAGCACTGGCATTCCGCAGGCGACTTCGACATTTTCGATGCCGCGCCGCAGTTCTGCCACACTTTCTGAATAGATTTTGCCGCACTCATTCGTGATGGTGCGGGCCAGATCGTCCAGATTTTCTTCAAGTTGCTGCTTGAGCTTGAACATATATTGGATGCGATCCGGTACGGGGACGTAGCGCCACTCCTGAAACGCCTTCTGTCCGGCTTCCACCGCCTGCGCCACGACCCCGCGGGGGGTTAGCACCACCTCGCCAATCACGGCAGCGCTGGCGGGATTCTCGATATCCAATGTTTCCACGGCCTGAGCGGTTGTCCATTGACCGTCAATAAAGTCCAGAATTTTCTCCACCATATCCCAACTCCTTTACTTCTCGTCGAGCCGCACCGGACGGTTTTCTTTATATGATTTCATTGCCGCCAGCGCCAGGACGACGGGCGCACGTCCGTCGCTGCCGGTTACAGGCACCGGTGTATTATTGGCGACGCATTGGACGAACGCGGTCAGTTCGGCCTGATAGGATGCCAGATAGCGATCCATAAAAAAGTTCATCAACGGTCCCCGCCCGACGCCCGATGCGTTGCTCACGGTGACTTCTTTTAGATACCAATTATCACCCTGAATCGCGCCGCCACTGCCAAATACCTCGATCCGCTGATCGTAGCCGTAGACTGCACGGCGGCTGTTGTCGATGGTGCCAATCGCGCCGTTGGCAAACTTCAGCGTGATCATGGCCGTATCAATATCGCCTGCCGCGCCAATGGCTGGATCGACCATGACACCCGCCGTCGCGTAAATTTCCGCAACCTCGCCCAACAGGAACCGGGCCATGTCGAAGTCGTGAATGGTCATGTCGAAAAACAAGCCGCCCGATACTTTGATATATTCAATTGGCGGCGGTGCGGGATCGCGGCTGATAATGTGCATCAGGTGGGGTGTGCCGATCTCACCCTTCTCAATTGCCGTCTTGATGCGTTGAGGATTAGCATCAAAGCGGCGATTAAAGCCGATCATCAGCTTGACGCCTGCCTTTTGGACTGCCTCCAATGCCGCATCAATTTTCGCCAGATCGGCTGCGATTGGCTTCTCGCAGAAGATTTGTTTTCCGGCCTGTGCCGCTTGAACAATAAATGGCGCGTGAGTATCGGTACTGGAACAGATAACCACCGCCTCAATCGCCGGGTCCGCCAGAATCTGATCGTAGCTCTCCGCGACTTTCGGAATGCCATACAGTTCGGCGCACTCGCGGGCCGATTGCAGGTTCACATCGGTCACGACCTGCAAATCCGCTTCCGGCACAAGCTGTTTCAAAGTTCGGGCGTGGAGACGCCCAATGCGGCCCGTGCCGACTAATCCAACTGGAATTTTTTTCGCCATATTGTTTGTCCTTAGAGGCCAATGCCACGTAGATAGTCGCGGTTAAGCTGCGAAAATTTTCTGGGAACGCCAGGGTCATCAGTCAGGATATCCTGCTCAACAATCGCCCAGCCGTCGTAACCGAGATTTTGCATTTCCTGAATGACAGCCGGGAAATCGACTTCACCTTCGCCCAGGGCACAAAAAACGCCCGCTTGAACTGCTTGAAAATAGTCTTTTTTGTCAGCGCGGGATTGTGCCGCGATTTCTTTGCTACAGTCTTTGAGATGCAGATAACGGACCCGCGAGCCGAACTCTTTGACACACGCCACCGCGTCGCCGCCCGCATAGTGCCAGTGTCCCGTATCCAGACATAGGCCAACCAGATCGGCGTTGGTACGTTTGAACAATTCGCGAACCTCATCCGGTGTTTCCACGTAGCCTGCACAGTGATGATGAAACACCAGCCCCAGGCCAAGTTCGTCGTGGATTCGTTTGGCGATCATGTCTCCACCTTTTGCAAAGGTATCCCATTCTGCCGCCGATAATTTGGAGCCGCTGCGCTGTCCCGCCTGCTTGACCAGTTCTGGCACTTTGCCGTTATCATCTGCCAGTACGATATAGCCCGCGCCCAGCGCCGCCAGGAGCTTGCCAACTTTCAGCGCTGCCTGTGCTCCGGCTTCGTGTGCGCTGGCATCCACCAGCTTAACGGGTACAAATGCAGACAGCAGCTTCAAATTGCGCTTGCCTAACTCAGCACGCAATTTGGCGGGGTCGGTAGGCAGATAGCCATACGGCCCCAGCTCAATCCCTGTGTAGCCAGTTCCCGCGATCTCATCCAACACCTGCGAATAGGGAAATTTCGGTTCGATCCCTTCAAATTCATAAATGCCCCACGAAACCGGGGCACTTGCCACTTTGATCATACTTTTCTCCCAGTAATTGCCGATGGTTAAAGACCTTACATTTTTCCTCTTCTTACCAAGAAGGAAGTCTACCTGTTCCTCCTCTCTGCTTGCGGAGATGGGGTCAGGGGGTGAGGTTGCTCTTAAATAAAATGTCGCTCCTTCTTTTTGTTTGCCTCATAGTTTTGACGCGCCTGCTGCACGTCCGCATTTTCCGAAACTTCCGCTACGGCGACATCCCACCACGATTCGTAATCGTTCCCGCGTGCCGAGCGGTCTACCTCGGTGACGATGCAGACTGGCTTGCCCTGAATCCGGCACGCCTCTTCAAGCGCGTTCATGAACTCTTCGCTGGTTTTGGCTTTGATCGTGTGTGCGCCGAGGCTGGCGCAGTTCTGAGCAAAGTCGATGGGCAGTACGTCGCCATCAAGCTGATTGGAGTCAGTGCGGTAGCGGTATTTTGTGCCGAAGCCATCGCTGCCCACGCTCTTGGATAGGCCGCCGATGCTGGAGAAGCCGTGGTTATCCAGCAGCACGATGATTACTTTGATGTGCTCCTGAACCATTGTCACGATCTCGGAGTTCATCATTAGATAAGAGCCATCGCCAACCAGCACATAGACATCGCGCTGCGGATCGGCCATCGCCACGCCCATTCCCCCGGCGATCTCATAGCCCATGCACGAGTAACCGTATTCCAGGTGATAGCCGCGTGGATCGCGCGTGCGCCACAGTTTATGCAAGTCTCCCGGCAGACTACCCGCCGCGCACACCATCACATCCTGCGGGCGGCTGAAGGTATTGACCATGCCGATCAGTTCACCCTGACTTAGCAGCGGCTGATGCCTGATGTCGTAGATGCGCTGTACCTCAGCGTCCCATTCAGTGTTGAATTGGCGGCAGCGCTGCTGATAAGACTCCGAAGTATGCCAGTCACCAATGGCAACCAGTAGTTCTTCGAGCGTGACTTTAGCATCACCCACGAGGGGCAGCGCATTTTGTTTGTAGGCGTCGAACTCCGCGACATTGATATTGATGAAGCGGACATTGGCGTTCTGGAAGGCCGTCTTTGAAGCAGTGGTGAAATCGCTGTAGCGCGTCCCGATGCCAATGATGAGATCGGCCTCGCGGGCGATGATGTTCGCGCCCGCCGTGCCTGTCGCGCCGACCGCGCCCAGATTCAGCGGCTCGTTGTAGGGCAATGCGCCTTTGCCCGCCTGCGATTCACCCACCGGAATACCTGTCTTCTGCACGAAACTTTGAAGTACAGCATTGGCTTCGCTGTAATGCACGCCGCCGCCCGCGACAATCAGCGGTGTCTTGCTCTCACGAATCCATTGCACGGCCCGTTGCAATTGCGAAATATCAGGCCGTGGGCGTGGGATCGTCCAGACGCGCTTTTCAAACATCTCTGCTGGGTAATCATAGGCTTGAGTCTGCGTATCCTGTGGAAGAGATAGCGTAACTGCGCCAGTCTCGGCGGGCGAGGGCAGAACACCCATGGCTTCCGGCAGTGCGGTAATGAGTTGCTCAGGGCGATACAGCCGATCCCAATAGCGTGAGACAGGCTTGAAGCAGTCGTTGACGCTTATATCCTGCGTGTGTTCACTCTCAAGCTGCTGCAAGACCGGAGCCTGAGTGCGTTCGGCAAAGATATCACCGGGGAGCAGCAGCACCGGAATCCGGTTGATCGTTGCCAGCGCCGCGCCAGTTAGCATATTGGTCGCGCCGGGGCCAATCGAGGAGGTGCAGGCAAAAGTTTGCAGCCGGTTCTTGTGCTTGGCATAGGCTACGGCGGCATGAACTTGGGCCTGCTCGTTGCGCGATTGGTAGTAGCGAATGTCTTTGCTGTACTGTTGAAGCGCCTGCCCGATCCCTGCGACATTGCCGTGTCCGAAGATGCCCCACACGCCCGCAAAGAAAGTATTTTCCTGACCATCACGCGCTACGTATTGGCGTGATAGATATGAAATGAGGGCCTGTGCCATCGTTAATCGTTTAGTTGCCATTCTTCAAAACCCTTTAAGACTCTATGGAACATGTTATTTCTTTAAATCAACCTCACCCCCTGCCCCCCTCTCCGCAAACAGGAGAGGGGGAACTGGTAGATAACCATAATCCTGCCTCGCGTAGGCAAGAAGTTGGGGTGGGGGCTATAACTCCATGCCAAGATGCACCAACGGCACACGCGGGTCTTTGTTCAGCCACGTTGACTTGACCCACGCATAAGCGGGATCATCAACATTAGCAAGCGATTGCGCTGACCCCGCCAGAAAGTTCAGGTAATACGTCGTATAGCCGGGCGGACTGGCAACGGGATGATAGCCTTCGGGAACGAGTACCGCGTCATGATTGCGGGCCATCATCAGCGCGTCGAGCGTACCGCTGGTGTTGTACACACGTTGATAGGCAAATCCCGGTGCAGGCGTGACCTTGTAGAAATAGATTTCTTCGAGGTCAGCCTCAAGCAGATTTCCCTGCGCATCGACGCGATGAACATCGTGCTTGTGCGGCGGATAGCTCGACCAGTTGCCCGACGGGGTAAAGACCTCAACGCAAACCAGCCGGTGACAGTCGAATCCCGGCGGAATAATGCTATTAATCTGGCGGGTCGCACTGCCGCCGCCACGAATCTCAATATTGGAATCCTGTGGGGTGATGAGCCGCACCGGGTGATCTTGATCAGTAGGGACCCAGCAGGACGCGATTTCCAGATTGTCAGTCAGGGCTTCGATGTCGAAGTGTGTGTGGCGTGGTAGGTAAAGGGCATGAGGCATCCCACTAAAAACATCGGCGCGGTGTCCAATATTCTCGAAATTACCCGCGCTCGTTTTGATCGTGCAGCGTCCGCTTAGAATTACTGATACATGCTCATGTTCACCGACATCGCCGCTGTAAGTTTCACCTCGGTTAAGGCGCAAGGCTGCCATGTTTAAGTAGTCCCATCCGGCCTGGGCAGCATTAATCTCCGTAAAAATGCCGGAGCCTCCTGTATCTTTTGACTTAACCAATAAATTTTCGGATGTGTAATTCACGATTCACCTTTTGCCTCTGGGCTGGACACGATAATGTCATATAACTCTTCAAAATTGTGTTCCAACTCTCTGGCGTCGAACCGCGCTCTCATCACGGCCTTGCTCAACGGAGCGAGGTCATGGATAATCCGTTCCGCCACTTTCCACTGTAAATCTTTGTGCTTAAGCGTTTTCGCGTCCCCCGCAGAATATTTCGCCAGCAATTGCGTATAGGCTCGATCCCCATCCTCTAATTTCTGCCGCATAATGTCGAGGAGTTCGCGGAAACGCATGATCTCCTGCCGCACTTTTTCAATGTCGTCGCGGTCTGTTTCTTCATGATTTGTCATCAAGCCTGCTCCCGTTTCATTCTAAGCCGCCGTAGCCTGCCACAAATGCCTCGATCTCCGGCATGGTGGGCATGAAGTTTGCACAGCCATGTTTGGTCACGACGATTGCGCCACACGCATTGCCCAGACGCGCCGATTTGTACCAGTTCCAACCATTGACGTAGCCGTAGATAAAGCCTGCACCAAAAGCATCACCCGCGCCAAGAATATTGTAAATCTCGACAGGGAATCCTGGTGCGTTGATAACTTCGCCAGTTTTCAAATAAATCCGTGCGCCTTCGGGACCAACCTTGAGAGCCAATGCCTCTGGCCCCATCTTCAGAATCCCCTGTATAGCGCGTTCGGTGTTACCACCAACTTTGGTATCCGAAACCTGCGAATGGGTCAGCGTCATCTGTGCCGGATCGGTCATCATGGCGGCATTGATCTCGTCCTCGGTCCCAATGATTACGTCGATCAGGCGTAGTGCCGCGCGAACCTGGACGCCAAACGCCCGCACATCGTGCCACTGGTCAGGTCGGAAGTCCACGTCGAGCACCACCTTCGCGCCCGCTTGCTTTGCCATTTCAGCCGCATATAGCGTTGCGCTGCGGCTCGGCTCACGGCTCAGGTTGGTCCCGGCGAACTGGAAGACTTTGCAATCGTTGATTGGGGCGGCCAACACGTCATCAATGGTCAGGTTGATGTCGGCGGCGTTATCGCGGTAATACACCAGCGGGAATTTATTCGGCGGCTCGATACCTAGCAATACTGCGCTGCTACGGTTACCTGGTTTACGCGGAATGTACTGTGTCGGAATGTGCTCATCGGTCAGGAAATTGAGGATGAAGTCGCCAACCGGATCGTTGCCGACTGCGGTGAGGAGCACGGTATTCAAGCCCAATCGCCGCGCCCCGACGCAAATATTCAAGGGTGAGCCGCCAACATAAGCCGCAAAGCTCGAAATGTTGACGAATGGCGTTCCAATATCGTTGGAATACAGGTCAATAGAACTGCGTCCCATGTCCAATATATCAAAAGTTGGTGACATAAGTAATCTCTCAGTATTTGTATTCCATCGACAGCACCGGGAAGGTCTCAACGTAGCCCAGATCGATGGAAAGCTGCCGCGCCGCTGCCATCACTTCCACGGCTAGCTGCGAGAGACGTTCATTTGTTACTCGCACCGTTGGACCAGAGATGCCAATTGTCGCGATTGCCATGCCCGTGTAGTCATAGACCGGGGCCGCTAGACAGCGTACCCCTTCATCATTCTCTTCATCGTCAAACGCAAAGCCACGTGCGCGCGTTTCTTTCAGGTCCGCGATCACTTGCTCATGTGTCGTCATTGTACGCGGTGTCCTGACGAGCAATTCATCTGGAATTGGAATGTCCGCAAACGCCAGCAGTCCTTTTCCGACTGCTGTACAGTGCAGCGGGATCAATCGCCCCATGCCACCTGCTACCCGTAGCGAGGCCGCTGCCTCAACATCGTCGATAACCAGCGCCTTCCCCTCGGAATAAACGGCGGTATGTGAACATTCACCCGTCGATTGCATGAGCCGGTACAGATAGGGTTTGGCTTTTTCCCGAACTGGCATCCGGTTCAGAAGCTGCCAACTTATTTTATACAATCGCTTACCCAGAATGAAACGGCGCGAACCGGGCTTCTGCTGCATAAATCCGTAGTTCACCAGCGTTTTTACCAGGCGAGATACACTGCTCTTATCAATCCCCAGGACCTCGGCCAGTTCCGTGACGCTGACACCCTCTTCCGAGTTTGCCACCAGGTCCATGATAAACAGGCCGCGCGCCAGGGACTGAATCTCGCTCACCGCTCATACCCCATTATTGTTGCATATAACGCAACAAAACTATCGGAAATTCACCGTATTGGGAAGGTTGTTGACAACTACGCATCGCCAGTGTACTATGATGTTCAACTCTCTGGCAAGTACCAAAATCAAAATTGCAACAGCCAATGCGTGATTTTTAGTGCATAATACGCAACATTAGTAAGTTAATTTATTCAGGAAACTATAAATGACGAGTGTTGGTATTGGTGTTATTGGCCTGGGGCGGATGGGACAGGTTTATGCTAACCATGTCGCCCGTCAGATTGAGAATGCGGACCTCATCGCCATCGCTGATCCAAATCAGGAAGCACTCAATCGATTCACTACCTCACTGAGCGGAGTACGGCTATATCTGGATTATCACGAGTTACTGGCTCAGCCTGATATTCAGGGCGTCATCGTCGCCAGTCCGACCAGCACCCATCACGATGTGGTTATAGCAGCAGCGCAGGCAGGCAAAGCGATTTTTTGTGAAAAGCCAACGTCGTTGACTCTGGCAGCCACCGACGAAATGATTGCGGCCGTTGAGAACGCCGGAGTCATGTTTCAGGTCGGCTTTATGCGCCGCTTTGACAAGGGCTATGTTGAAGCCAAACGCCAGATCGACGCAGGCGTGATCGGGCAGCCTGTGACAATCCGTTCCATCGGACGTGATCCTTTTCGGACAAGCCTGGAATTCGCTAACCCGGCGGTCAGCGGTGGCTTGATCGTCGATATGGCTATCCACGATATCGATGTGGTACGGTGGCTCATGATAGACGATATTGAGCGCGTGTATGCCGAGGTAGCTGCGCTCGTTTATCCGGAACTGCGCGAGGTCAGCGACGTGGATACCGCTATGATTAACTTGCGTTTCAATGGTGGCGGAGTGGGCAACATCGAAGTTAGCCGCACCGCTATTTATGGTTACGACATCCAGTGCGAGGTCGTCGGCGCAAAGGGAACAATCCAGGTCGGATATCTTCGTGAGACACCGATCTTAGTGTTAACTAAGGCGGGCGTTACGCACGACGTTGTGCCGCACTTCCCGCAGCGCTTCGGTCCAGCTTATACCAAACAAATCGAGCACTTTGTCGAGTGCCTGATGACAGGCAAAATGCCA
>WNFL01280281.1_pt1 | contig 15180 bp, 12 predicted proteins | sample 5400361 | NCBI WGS metagenome assembly WNFL01 (sample SAMN13153351, study PRJNA577476) | soil metagenome | isolation source: 40 cm soil on Douglas fir-dominated hillslope | place: USA:California | collected 2013-09-17
TACGACCGCGAACAACGGCATCACCGTCAACGGCCTTCCCATCATGGATGAGAACGCGGAAGGCTATGTTCCCGATCTCGACCGATATTACGCCGCCTGTGTCGTCGCCGGAAAAGGCGCGTTTCTCGTGGTGGTGAAGAGATTCAAGGATTTCGGCGCCGCCATGCGGCACAAGCTCGTGCTGGAGATTTCCCAGAACGAAAGCCAGATCAAGCAAACGCTCGGAGAGCTTCAAGCGAACCCACTGCTGAAGAAAATTGCCGCCGGCGACAGCGGGCCGTCGACCCCAGCGCAAATCCTGCGTCCGGCGAAGACCTATCCCGGCGGCTGCGACAAATATGGCGGGTTCGGCTACGGCGGCTTCTGAGTTCGTTTGCGTCATCGCTGCCCCCCACCTGCTCGCGCGTTGGCGCTCGCCTCCTCCCCCTTCCAGGGGGAGGTGAAGACCCTTTGGGTGTATGGTGGCGGTGTCGGAAAGGGCAGGAGGAGCGATCATGACTTGCAGAATACTTCGCATGATGATGGTTGCGATGGCCGCGGTTCTGGCGGCGTCACCCATGGCGATGGCGCAACGAAAGGCTCAACCGCCGATTTCGCTTCGGCTCTACGTGCTGGACTGCGGGAAGCTGGACATTCCCGATGTCACGCCCTACCAGCTCAAGAAAGAAGACATGGCGACGACGGTGATGTCGGTGCCGTGCTTTCTGGTGGCGCATCCCAAGGGCACATTGATGTGGGATGTGGGCGCGGTTCCCGACAATGCCATCCCGACTGGCGGGACGGGTAGGCTTCGCGGATACGGGACCTCCACCAAGACGCTCAAATCGCAATTGGCTGAGATCGGATATATGCCGGCCGACATCACCTATCTGGCGCTCTCGCATTTCCACTGGGACCATGTCGGGAACGCCAATCAATTCGCGGGTGCGACCTGGCTAGTGCGAAAGCTCGAGCGCGAGACCATGTTTGCCGAGCCGCCCTCGCCGCGCACCGAACCGGCCAATTTCAGCGCACTGAAGAACACCAAGACCGTGATCGTCACGGACAGCGACTATGATGTTTTCGGAGATGGCAGCGTGGTCATCAAATCCGCCGCCGGCCACTCGCCTGATCACCAAGTGTTGTTCTTGAAGCTGGCGAAGACTGGGCCGGTTCTGCTCAGCGGCGATCTGTATCACTATCCCGAAGAGAGGAAGCTGAGCCGCGTCCCGACGACGGAATTCGACGCATCGCAGACCATCGCTTCGCGCGCCGCCATTGAGGCGTTCCTGGCCGGATCGGGCGCGCAGCTTTGGATCCAGCACGATTTCACCGGCAACGCGAAGCTGAAAAAATCGCCGGAGTTCTACGAGTAGCAGAAGAGACACCCCCCTTCACCCGGCGCGCCAACAGCGCGCGTTCGCGCGCGGCGTGCCGCCCTCTCCCGCAGGGAGAGAGGGAAAGTGCTAGTGGACGGGTTCGGGCTGGGGTTCGGCGCGCGCGAGAGGCGCCTTGGTCGCGCGGGCTGCCGGCTCGATAGGCTTGAAGGTGAGTGTGGCGCGCAAGCCCCGATGATTGTCTTCGAAGGAGAGCTCGGCCTCGTGCAGGCGCGCAACCGCCGCGACCAGACTGAGGCCGAGGCCTGTGCCGGGTGAATTGCGGCTCGATTCCAGCCGCACGAAACGCTCGGTGACGCGTGCGCGATCCTCTTCGGGAATGCCAGGGCCATTGTCGGCGACGACAAGTTTCGGACCGCCGGGGGTGTTCTCGAGCGCAACCAGCACATTGCCGCCCGTGGGCGTGTATTTGATCGCATTGTCGACGAGATTGGCGAGGGCTTGGGTAATCAGATTGCGATTGCCGCGGATGATCGCGCCTTCGGGCGGTTTCCTCACCGTGAAATGGAGGTGTTTTTCCTCCGCCAGCGGGCCGTATAGCTCGCCGACGCCCTCGATGACTTCGTTCAGGCTGAGGTCTTGCATGCTTTCGCGCACGCTTCCCGCTTCGGCTTCGGCGATCAGGAGAAGGGCGTTGAAGGTGCCGATCAGACGATCGGTTTCCTGCACCGCGCTTTCGATATCGCGCGCGGTGTCGGTATCGGGCGGCTGATGCATCGCGGCAAGCTCGAGCCGGTTGCGCAGACGGTTGAGCGGGGAACGCAAATCATGCGCGACATTGTCAGACACTTCGCGCATGCCGTGGAGCAAACGCTCGATGCGGTCGAGCATGCGATTGAGATTGGTCGAAAGATCGTCGAACTCATCGCCGGCCGGCGTGACCGGCACACGGCGCGAGAGGTCCCCGCCCATGATCTGACGGCTGGTCCGGTTGATCACGTCCAAACGGGCGAGGAAATTGCGGCTGATCAGAATCCCCCCGGCCAGACCCAGCACGATCATCAGGCCCGCACCCCAGAGCAGCGCCGTCTGAAACAGAGTCTCGAGCGAGCGGCGCTCATCGACATCGCGCGCGACGAGCAGATAGAAGCCCTGCCCCAGCGTGAAGATCCTACCACGCGCGGTACGCAGTTCCGGCGCCGCCCCGACACGGCGTTCATAAGCGAACTCGACGAAGCCGTTGCGGACGGAATTGATCTGCGGCCAGGTATCGAGATTGCCGGCGATCATGCGCCGGTCGCTGTTGGCTAGAAGGTAGAGCCCCTGATCGCCGCGGACGGCGCGCCCGGTGATCGCATCGTTCAGTCCGGGCAGCCCGAGGCGTTGATATTGCTCGACAAGGCCGGTGATCTCGGCCTCGATGGTCTGATCGGTCTCGCGGTCCAGCACGAGGGCGGTGTTCCAATAGACGAAGCCCGCCAGCGCGATCGCCGAGATGGCGAAGATCGCCAGATAGATCGCGACGATGCGAAAAGCCTGGGTGCGAAGGACTTTAGGCGTGCGCACGGATCATATAACCCGCACCGCGAACGGTGTGCAGAAGCGGCGCCTCGAAACCCTTGTCGATTTTGGCCCGCAAACGGGAGATATGAACGTCGATGACATTGGTCTGGGGATCGAAATGATATTCCCAGACATTCTCCAACAACATGGTGCGGGTGACAATCTGCCCGGCATGGCGCATCAGATATTCCAGCAGGCGGAATTCGCGCGGCTGCAATTCGATCGCCGAGCCGCTGCGCTTTGCGGTGCGGGACAGAAGGTCGAGCTCCAGATCGCCCACCGCCACCTTGGTCTTGACCGAGCCCGGATCGCGCCGGCGGACCAGCGCATCGAGCCGCGCCAGGAGCTCGGCAAAAGCATAGGGCTTGGTCAGGTAATCGTCGCCGCCCGCGCGCAGGCCCTTGATGCGGTCATCGACATCGGAAAGCGCTGAGAGGAAGAGCACCGGCGTCATGTTGCGTTCGCCGCGCATGCCGGCGACCAGGCGCAAACCGTCGAGCCTGGGCAACATGCGATCGACGATGGCCACGTCATAGGGCCGCGAGAGCGCGAGGGTCAGTCCGGTTTCGCCGTCGCCCGCCTCGTCCACGACGTGGCCGGCTTCCTTCAGCCCCTTGCACAGATAGCGCTGGGCCTCGAGATCGTCTTCGACGACAAGAACGCGCATGGGCACCCTCCTGGTCTTGCCCCGCACACACCCGCTCCAGGGCGAACCTGCGGCGGCATGGGAGGGCGCGCTTCCACCGCCGGCGGGAAAGAAAACCGCCGCCGGTTTGCGCCGGCGGCGGGGTAGGATCAGCCTTTGGCCACTTTCAAGGCCACATAATGTTGTCCCTGGTCTCCGGAGACCAGCAGCAGGACGGTTTCGCGACCTGCCTTCTTGGCGTCGGCGACGCCCTGTTCGATGTCGGCCGGCGTGCGCACGGTCTTATTGCCGACGCCCACGATCACGTCGCCGGGACGGAATCCCTTGTCCGCGGCTTCGCTGTTGGGATCGACTGCGGACACCACGACGCCACTGACCTTGCCATCGACGTTGAACTGTTCCCGCGTCTCGGTGGTCAGCGGCATCAGCTCCAGACCCAGCGAACTGGTGCTGGCCTGGCGGTTGTTGCTTCTTTCCGCACGATTGGGCGTCGAGGGCTTATCGGCGCTTGCTAGCTGCTGGTCGTCGCGCTTGGCAATCACAGCGGCGATCTGACGCTTCTGGCCTTCACGCAGGATGCTGAAATCCGCCTTTTGGCCCGCGCGCAAGCCCGCCACCTTACGGGTCAGGTCGCGATTGTCGTCAATGTCGGCGCCGTTCAGGGAGACGATCACGTCACCCTGCTTGAAGCCCGCCTTGGCGGCCGGGCTATCCTCGACCACGCTGGCGACGATCGCGCCCTTGGCGTTGCCGACACCCATGCTTGCCGCCATGTCCGGCGTCAGGCTCTGGATTTGAACGCCGAGCCAGCCGCGCGAAACGTTGCCGTGGTCTTTGAGCTGATCGACGATGGTCTTCACGATCGAAGCGGGGATGGCAAAGCCGATGCCCACCGAACCGCCCGACGGCGAGAAGATCGCCGTGTTCATGCCGACGACGCGGCCTGAAAGGTCGAAAGTCGGTCCACCCGAATTGCCCTGGTTGATGGGGGCGTCGATCTGGATGTAGTCCGTGTACGGACCGTTTCCGATGTCGCGACCGATGGACGAAACGATGCCCGCGGTCACCGTGCCGCCGAGACCGAAGGGATTGCCGACCGCTACCACCCAATCGCCGACGCGCAGGCGCCGGTCATCGCCCAACGCGACGATCGGCATGTCGGTGACGCCATCGACCTTGATGAGGGCGACATCGGTGTCCTTGTCGGCGCCGATGAGATGGGCCTGATATTCACGCCCGCTCGGAAGCTTGACCGAGATTTTCTTGCCCTCTTCGATGACGTGGTTGTTCGTCACGATGAAGCCGGAGGGATCGATGATGAAGCCCGAGCCCATGGCCTGCGAGCGTTGCGGCTGCCGGTTGCGCCCCTGGCCTTGGCCTTGGCCTTGGCCCTGACCTTGACCCTGACCTTGACCGAACTGGCGGAAGAAATCGCGGAATGGCGCGGGAACGTCGTCCAAGCCCGCCACTTGCGGCCCAGCCGATTCGCGTTCCACGACGACAGTCACCACCGCCGGGCTGACATGCTCGACCAGATCGGCGAAGCTGAAAGGTGAACCCTGTTCAAGCAGGCGCGGCGGCGTGGCCTGCTGGCGTCCGGTCACGGCAGCCACAGTCTGGAAGCCCTCTTGGGGCAATTCGGACAGCGGATAGGTCTGGCGCGGCAAAGTACCATTGGCGCCCTGGAGTCCGTGGCTGAAAACGATTCGAGAGCGGCAGCGGCAATGCGCGCGTTCCGCTTTTGAAGATGTGGTCTAGGGCGGGGATTTTCGGTCATCGCGGGATTCCTGTGGTTTGGAGCGGGGCAGCCCCCTGGCTTGTTGCTAACTTAAGGCCGGATTCTTTCGGCTACATGTCATGATGATGAATTTCATGTTAAGTTGGCTCTGAAAGGTCGAGATTGAGATCACTTTCTCCGTCATTTACGAGGCGCCGGCGCGAACGCAATACAGTAACGCCGATCACCCCAACTCCGATGAGCACCAGCATGGCAGGGCCGAACCAAAGAAAGAATGTATCTTCCCGCACGGGCGGTTTCATAAGCACAAAGGCGCCATAGCGGGCTACTAGGAAGCTTTTGATATCGTTATCGGATTGGCCGCCCTGAATTTGCTGGCGGATAAGGCGGCGGAGGTCGGCAGCCAGGGGCGCGTTGGATTCGTCGATCGACTGCCCTTGGCAGACCAGGCAGCGCAGCTCTTTTTGCAGCGCCTTGGCGCGGGCTTCCAGAACCGGGTCGGCGAGAGGAGGCACAAAGGTGTTCTCTTCTTCCGGCTGCGCACCCGCCGCCCATGCGGGAGCGGGCGCCAACTGCGCTGCGAGAAGAAAAGCCGCAAAGAGCACGATGGCCTTCAAGGCTGACTCCCTACGCAAATAGGCCTCACTCTGCGGGTTCGGACACGGCCACGGTAGCGATGCGAGCGGCGCGGAGCTTGGCGGCCAGCCTGGAGCCTAGGGCAATGAATCCCGCGAAAGCCATAACCACCGCGCCCAGCCAGATGAACGGGGCCATAGGATTGACATAAGCGCGCACGACCCAGCCGCCACCCTCCCTGGAATCACCCAGGACGACATAGAGGTCGGACACCACGGTGGTGCGGATAGAGGAATTGCTCGTCACCATCTGCTCGACCGGGTAGCTGCGCTTTTCGGGGTGAACAACGGTGATGATCTGGCCGTTGGCCAACACGGTGATGGCGGCGCGATCCGCGGTGTAATTGGGGCCCTGCACCTGTTCGGTGCTGTCGAGCCTCAGCGTGTAGCTTCCGACATTCATGCTCTGTCCGGGAGCGAGCACCTGAATTGTTTCGCTCTTCCAGCTTGTGGCGCCGACCACGCCCAGCGCGACAACGCCGAGGCCTGCATGGGCGAGCGCCGAGGTCCAGGCCACCGCCGGGAGGTGGCGTATCTTGCGAAAACTGCCGGCGCGGCGAGCAATATCGGAGACCGAGCCGCCGATCAGCCAGACCCCGAGCATGACAGCCAGTAGCCCCAAAACCGAGACGGGACGTAGGATGGCCAGCACCGCGAGCATTGCGACCAAAGCCGCGGCAAAGGCAAAGCGCAATTTGAAAAGACTCGCGCGCCAATCCGTGCGCCGCCACAGGAAGATCGGGCCCAACGGCATGAGCATGGCCAGAAGCGCAAACATCGGAACGACGGTCGCCGTGAAATAGGGCGGGCCGACCGAAATCTTGATGCCTTCCGCGGCATCGAGCACCAGCGGATAGAGCGTGCCGGTGAGGATCGTCGCTGCCGCCGCGGTGAGCAGGAGATTGTTGAGCAGGATGCCGGTTTCGCGGCTGGCCAGATCGAAGGCTGCTCCGGGCGCGAGCTTGGGCGCCCGCCAGGCGAACAGCACCAGCGGCGCAGTGATCGCGACGAACAGAATCAACAGGATGAAAAGGCCGCGCCGCGGATCATTGGCGAAGGAATGGACGGAGTTCAGCACGCCGGAACGGACCAGGAAGGTGCCGATCAGGCTGAAGGAGAAAGCCGTGATGGAAAGCAGCAGCGTCCAGCTCTTGAAGGCGCCGGTGCGTTCGGTCGCCATCATCGAATGGATCAGAGCGGTGGCGACGAGCCACGGCATCAAGGAGGCGTTCTCAACCGGATCCCAAAACCAGAATCCGCCCCAGCCCAGGGTGTAATAGGCCCACCAGGAACCGGCCGCGATACCGAGCGTCAGCGCGGTCCAGGCGGCGATCGCGAAGGGCCGCGCGCGCCGTACCCAGGCGGCGTCGTTGCGCTTGTCGATCAGCGCGGCGACGGCAAAGGAGAACGCCGCGGAAAGCCCGACATAGCCGAGATAGAGCAGCGGCGGATGGAAGGCGAGACCGGGGTCCTGCAGCAGCGGATTGAGGCCGTTGCCTTCAAAGGGCGGCGGATACAACCGTCCGAACGGATCGGACGTCAGCAGCACGAAGACCAGGAAGGCGATGGCGATCAGCGCCTGCACACCCAGAGCGCGCGAGCCGAGTTCGGCGTTCGCGATATTGTCGGTCGGCTGGGTCATGGCGATGGCGGCGGAATAGACGCCGAGAATGAGCAACCACAGAATCATCGAGCCTTCGTGGTTTCCCCACACGCCCGAGATTTTGTAGATCAGCGGCTTGGCGGTATGCGAATTCTCCGCCACCGCCTGGACCGAAAAATCCGATGTGACATAGGCGAACATCAAAGTGAAAAACGCCAACCCCACGAAGACGAAGCTGCCTAACGCCGCGCCGCGGCCCATCGCCATCACACGCACATTGCCGCGCGAGGCTCCGGTAAAGCCGGCGAAGGCCTGGATCAGCGAGAGAGCGAGCGCAAGACAGAGCGCGAGCTGGCCGAGTTCGCCTGTCATGAGGAGCCCGGACCTTTCTGTCCTTCTTGCCAATGGCCGGAGCGTTTCAGCGCATCGACGACTTCCGGCGGCATGTATTTTTCGTCGTGCTTGGCGAGCACTTCGCGCGCGGTGAACACGCCATTGGTGCCGCGCGTACCCATCGCCACCACACCCTGACCTTCCCGGAACAGATCCGGCAGCACGCCCGAAAATTTGACCGGCACGGCGTTCTTGCCGTCGGTCACCACGAATTGGATTTCGAGGCCGCGGTCGCGCTTGACGCTGCCCTGTTCGACCAGACCGCCGATGCGGAAAGCCCTGCCCTCCGGCACCTTCTCGGGATGGGCGACGATATCGCTCGGACTGTAGAAAAACAGGACATTGTCCTGCAGCGCATAGACGGCAAGCGCCGCCGCGCCCCCTCCGGCCAACAGGAGTGTAATCGCGAAAGCCAAGCGCCGTTGTTTCTTGGGGGTCATGTTCGATCCGGACGAGAACGCATCAACCTACATTGTATCGCCAAAGCGGGCCAGCGGCGAGAAAAGGTCAATTTCCCGCGAGGTTTGCCCTTAACCCGCTCCCGGCTTGCCCCGGCCATCTCCCGGTCCTATCAGTGACGGGCGGTAGACGCGGGTGCTCCCGGCATGGTCCTGCGCGGCATAGTTGCTTTCGTCGTGCTCGCCATCCTGGCGTTCTTCAGTTTTTCCTGGGCGCACGAAACCCGGCTCACCTGGTTCGACACCAAACCGGTGCTCGCGGCGGCGGCCAAATATGACGCGACCATCGTGCGCGACCGTTTCGGCGTGCCCCATATCTCCGGACGCCGCGACGCCGATGCCGCCTTCGGCTTGGCCTATGCCCATGCGGAGGATGATTTCGTCAGCGTTCAGCGCGCCGTGCTCGCCGCGCGGGGCCGTCTTGCCACGGTCGATGGGTTGCGCGCGGTCAACGATGATTATCTCGTCCAGCTCCTCGGCGTCTGGGACGATATCGCGGCGCGCTACGAAACCGATCTGTCGCCCGAGACGCGAGCGCTGCTCGACGGCTACGCCGCCGGACTCAATCTCTATGCCGCGCAGCATAGGGGCGATGTGCTCACGGGTTTTGCGCCGGCGAAGGCGCAGGACTTCGTCGCGTTGTTCATGTTGCGGCTGCCATTCTTCTACGGTCTGGACAATCAATTGCGCGCGCTGATCGCGGGCGGGTCCGCCAAGATTGCGGTCGACCAATCGCAGGAGCACGGAGTCGCGATCGCCGTAGCACCGACGCGTTCGGCCGATGGCGCGACCCGGCTCCTCATCAATCCGCAAGCTCCGTTTGGCGGTCCCCTGTCTTGGTACGAGGCGCAGATCAGCTCTGGCGAAGGATGGGCCTTGGCCGGTGCCCTCATGCCCGGTTCGCCCGTGATGCTGGCAGGCGCGGGCGCGAATTCCGGGTGGGGCATTTCTCCGAACCATCCGGACCTCGCCGACATCTACACGCTGGAGGCCAATCCGAACGATCGATTTTTCTACCGCTTCGACGGCGAATGGCAGCGCCTGCAAACGCGCGAAGCTCGGCTGGCGGTGCGTCTTTGGGGCCCGGTTCGGTTCACATTGGGCCGCGAGGTCTTACGCTCGATACACGGACCCGTCATTCGCAATGCCAGCGGCTTGTACGCCATCCGTTATGCGGGCGAAGGGGATCTGAAGGGAGTCGAGGCGTTTTTCCGTCTGAACAAAGCGCGCGATTTCGACGCTTTCACGGCAGCGCTCGCAAGCGGGGACATCCCGGGGCTCAGTTTCGTCTATGCCGAAAGGAGCGGCCGCATCGCTGCGATCTACAACGGCACATTCCCCGATCGCCCTTTGGGCTATGACTGGAGCCGCGCCGTTCCGGGCAATGTCTCGGCCACGCTGTGGAGCGGCTACCTGCCCTTCGCGGCGACGCCGCGAACGACCGCTCCGACCAGCGGATTCGTGATCGCCGCGGATGCGACGCCGTTTCGCACCACCGCCGATCCGTTCAACCCGAAACCGGAAAGCTTTCCTGCGAGTCAAGGGATCGAGGCGGGGATGACCAACCGCGCGCGGCGGGTGTTTGCGCTTTTCTCCGCCGACAAGTCGATCACCGGCGACAAATTCCGCGCCTACAAATTCGACAATTGCTACGCGCCCGATTCGGATTTCGGCGTGCTGGTGAAGGAAATCGGCCAGCGCAACTATGCGGGCGATCCGCTTCTGGAAGAAGCCGGCCAGATCCTGCGCCACTATGATCTGTGTACGAACAAAACCGATCGGGGAGCCGCCTTGGCGCTGCTGACGGCCGGGTCCCTGTTGCGCGCGTCGGCGAACGGCCTGCCACGGCCCGATTCGGTCGCCACGCTGCGCGCGACCGCGAACCGTTTGTTGTCGCAGTTCGCGCGCCTCGATCCGACCTGGGGAACGATCAATCGCTTGCGGCGTGCCGGGCTCGATCTGCCGCTGAGCGGCGCGCCCGACACGCTGCGCAGCATCGAACAACAGCCGCGGTTGCGCAGCGATGGAACGTCAACCGCCGAAGCGGGCGATGCGCTCGCGATGTTCTCCACCTGGACGAAAGACGGGCGCTGGCAGATCGAAAGCATCGTGCCGTTCGGCAGCTCGAATGTCGCCGGCACGCGGCATTATGCCGACCAGGCGCTGTTGTTCGCCGATGAGAAGCTGAAACGCCTGCCGCTTTCGCCCGAAGAGCTGATGGCGGAGGCGACGCAAATCGAACGGCCGGGCAAACCCCCACCACCCAAGGGCGCGGCGGCGCCGGTCATGATCCCACCGCCAAGCCCCAGCGCGGCGCTTTCCGTCACGCAGCCGGCGAATGCGGGCGAAAGAAAACGCAAAGCTGCCGGCGGGCGATAGCGTTTGCTCAATCTCTCACCATGGCCGGCCCACCCCGGACTTGATCTGGGGGCCGGCCAACCAGCCGCCGCGCGCTTGTGGCCGGGTTTAACCCGGCCATCGGCGCTGCGAGTCCTACGATCGCCTGGATGGTCCGCTTTTGCGGACCATGACACCAGGTGTGTGCGTGGATCTCTTTCTAATGGCCGGCGTGGTGCAGGATCTCGTCGGCGAGCCCGGTGTCGTAGGCGAGGCCCTCGGGCGTCAGCGTAATCGTGTCGGGCCAGGCGGCGCGCGCCAGACCTTTGCGCGCCAACGCATTCCACACCGCCTGGTTGAAGAGTCCGGTCGCGTCCTGGCCGCTGACCACGGCATCGCCGAGATGGAAGTGATCGGCATGGGCGCGTGGAAAAGCGCTGATGGTCACTTCGCCGGTTCCGGGACCCTCTTCCGCCGCGTCCGGAAGTCGTGCGAGGGCCTGCAGAATGGTGAGCGTGCGCAGCTGCAGCGCATTGAGCTTGAGAGAATTCTGTTTGGTCGCCATGGCGCGGGTTTGTGCCATGAAGGCCGCCCGCCGTCGAGAGACGCAACGACGATCAGGCGGCCGCCGTCGCCCGTCCTCGGCGGCGAATCAGCGTCGCCTCCTGTTCGCCGAGGACCAGCGCGCAAAGCTCCAGCACCGGCCCAAAATGGGCATCGAGATTGGCGCGCGTCTCCCCGGTGGCTGCGCGCAATTCACGCACGAGTTGCTCGCCGCAGGTGCGCAGCGCGGCCGTTGTTTCGTCGAATGATTCATTCAGCCTGGCACTGAAGGCCGTGGCCACGGCGAAGGGCCGGCTATGCACCATGAGATGGGCATAGCGCATGGCGTTCGTCGTGCGTTCCGGATCGCACGGGTGCGAAACATCGAGCGGCCTTGTCACCTTCCCGAAACCGCCCACCCTGGCCAGCGGCAGCGCGGCGATGATTTCTCTCGGCGCCTTCTCGAGCAGGCCCTCTATGACCGCGGCGACCGCGGCACGATCCTTTGCCAGGCTTTGGCCCCACTTGCCTTCGCGCCTGATGCCAAGCTCCTTCACCATCCCGCTCGAGAGCTCGGCGAAGCTGGCGAGGTCGTGCAGCACCGCTTCGGAGGCGAAATCGACCGCCCGCACGGCCTGAATTTTCTTCACGTACACATCCAGGTCGCTGAAGAGAAGCTCCCCTACCACAGCAAGATCGGTGGCGGCGATCAACGTGTCGTTGTTCTTGCGCGTCAAGGCGGCAGCGACACGCAAGACTTCCCACGGCCGTTCGAGCCGGGCCAGCGCGACGAGTGGGACATAGGGTGCGAGATCGGGATCGCTCACGCTGAGCCTGTCATAGGCATCACGCATGAAGTTGAGGTCGTCGTCGGCAACCGTAACGATCGGCTTGGGCAGCCGGTTCTGCAATTTCTCGATCTCGCGGGCACCGCCAAGAAGCAGCGCGACTTCTGCCGCATCTTGCGCCGCCGCTACACCCCCGAGCTTTTTCGCCGCGGCGGTCATGCGTTTCTCGTCGGCAAGAGCGACCTGAAGCACGTCAGCCGATTCTTCCCAGAGCTCGGCGGCTCTCTTCTCGACGTCGCTTAGACGGCTGTAAAGAATGGCGTCGCGAATGGCCTCGGTGAGCTCCTGGTGGCGAGCAGGCATGAGGTCGTTTGCGAGCCAATTCCAGATCGGCTCGATGGAGGATCGCGCGATCCGGCCTTTTTGTTTTGTGTTGCGTTGACGCACGATCAAGAGATCTTCGAAGGGCTGGCAAAAGAAACGCTGCGGCGTGGGCATGCGCGCCGGTGCCGCGGCCTGGCGCAATTGCGGCCTGAGCGCGCCCAGGATCACCTCATGCGGCAGACCCTGCCCCCCGGTCAGACGATCGACCTCAACCGCCTTGGCCAGACGCGAAGCAACCGCCTCCGGCAGCTTGCAGAGAAAGCCGCTGAGCAATTGCTGTTTGTCCGCGCTAAGCATACCCAAACGCGATTGGCGGCCGCTCAAGCAGCCGTCTCCGATGTGACGCGGCCGCAGATTAGGATGGCGAGGTTAACGGCGTCTTGACCATTTCGGGCACCGAGGCCATGCGAGGCAATTCCAGGCGGGCTTCCAATCCCCCCAGAGACGATTCGCCGAGCACCAAATCCCCCCCATAGAGCTTGGCGATATCGCGCACGATGGCGAGGCCCAGTCCGCTCCCCGGCACCGATTCGTCCAGTCTCTCGCCGCGCTCCATGGCGCGCGAGCGCTCCTCCGGGGCAAGCCCGACACCGTTGTCGGACACGCTGAGGAAAAATCGTCCGCCATCGATCGGCCCCGCCTGGACGGCAATGCGCGAATGCGCCCATTTGAAAGCGTTGTCGATAAGATTGCCCGCCATCTCTTCGAGATCCTCGCGCTCGCCCCGAAACGCCAAAGCCGGCGAGACCTGGACGGCGATCGAGATATCCCGGTCGGGATGCATGCGCTTGATCACTCGCGCAAGATCATTCAGCACGGGCGCCACTTCCGTAAGGCTTCCCAGCACGTCGAGCGCGCCGGCGGCGCGCGCCCGCGCGAGATAATGATCGACCTGACGGCGCATCGAGGTGACCTGCCGCGTGACGGTGTCGGCGAGCGCGCTCGAGGACGTCGCCGCTTCATTGGCCAGCACGGTCAGCGGGGTCTTGAGGAAATGCGCGAGATTGGCGACATGGCCGCGCGCACGGCCCACCACTTCGGCACTGTGCGCGATGAGGCTGTTGAGCTCGCTGGCCAGAGGCGCGATCTCGGCGGGGAACGAGCCCTCAAGACGGCGGGCGCGGCCTTCGCGAATGCGCGCAAGCCCTTCGCTGACACGGCGAAGCGGCATCAGTCCAAAATGAACCTGGAAGGCAATGGCGGCGAGCAAGCCCACACTGAAAGCGGCGAACCACCAGAACAGGGTGCGGTTGAAACGCGACACGTCCGCTTCCATCTCGCTCAAATCGCCGGCGATCATGAAGCGGAAGGTCTCGGGCTGCTCGATTCCCTCTGCGGTGCGGGGCAGCGCGATGCGCCGGACCAGAACGCGCAAACGCTGGCGGTCGGGACCGGTGGCATAGCCCCAAATCATATTGTTGGCGCCGGGCGTAAGATCTTCCGGTATCAGCGTTTGATCCCAGAGCGAGCGCGAGGTCTGGGGCTGCGTGTCGACCGTCTGCGCCATTTCCGGCTCGATCTGCCAGTACCAGCCGGAAAAGACCCGCTCGAATCTCGGATCGGCGAAGCGCCCCTGCATCGTCACATGCTCCGGCGCGTCGACCTCGGCGGCGGCGATCAGGCCGTCAAGGTCGAAGGTCAGCTGATCGTCCAGGCTTTCCTGAACGGCGCCGCGAAAGATTCCCGACAGAATGAATCCGCCGACCACCAGGCAGAGCAAGCTCCATACCGCGGCGCCGGCAATCAGCCGGAACGTCAGCGAGCTGGTTCTGGGGATGGCGCGGCTCAGCTTTCATCCCCGCCCGCACTCGGCTCATCGAGCCGGTAGCCGAGGCCGCGCACGGTGTGGATGACATCGACGCCGAGCTTCTTGCGCAAGCGGCCGATGAACACCTCGATCGTATTGGAGTCGCGATCAAAGTCCTGATCGTAGAGGTGCTCGACAAGATCGGTGCGCGACAAGACCTGCCCCTTATGATGCGCGAGATAGGCGAGCAGGCGGTATTCAAGCGAGGTCAGCTTGACGGGATTGCCCTCGACGGTGACCCGCGAGCTGCGCGTGTCGATGCGCAAGGGCCCCACTTCGATGTCGGCGGACGCAATCCCGGCGGCGCGGCGCAGAAGCGCGCGCAGCCGCGCGAGCAGTTCCTCGGTATAGAAAGGTTTGGCGACATAATCGTCGGCGCCGGCATCGAACCCTGCGACTTTATCGCTCCAGCGGTCGCGGGCCGTAAGGATCAGCACGGGCATTTTGCGCCCCGCCTTTCGCCAGCGCTCGAGCACCGTTACGCCGTCCATCTTCGGCAGCCCCAGATCGAGCACCACCGCGTCATAGGGCTCGGTGTCGCCGAGGAAATGACCTTCCTCGCCGTCCGACGCGACATCGACGACATAACCGGCTTCCGACAGCGCCTTTTTCAGGAGCCGCTGGAGATCTTTATCGTCTTCGACCAGAAGAATACGCATGTCAGCGATCACCTCGGAGGCGGCCACCAAAGCCTCGCGGCCCACGGTTGGGGCCGCCCTCTGGGGGTGGGCCTCTATCATAGCCGGGAGGAGGAGGACCGCGCTGGTAACCGGGTGGCGGACCAGGATCGTAACCCGGCGGCGGGCCACGGTCGTAACCGGGTGGCGGCGGCCCTGGCCCCCCTGGCCCAAAATTCCCCCGTCTTTGCCCGAAAGGGCCAGGCGGCGGAGGGGCCGGCGGCCCACGGTCATCGCCTTCGACGCCGAGCACGCGCCCCGTGCGCGCATCGGTATCAAGCCAAAGCACGCG
>WNFL01370153.1_pt1 | contig 15180 bp, 12 predicted proteins | sample 5400361 | NCBI WGS metagenome assembly WNFL01 (sample SAMN13153351, study PRJNA577476) | soil metagenome | isolation source: 40 cm soil on Douglas fir-dominated hillslope | place: USA:California | collected 2013-09-17
CGTCAAGTCCATCGGCTGCCAGGGCTGTCACGTCGTCGGCGAAGGCTCGCGCGAAGTAGCCGGGCCGCACCGGACATTCGGCCAGCCGCTCGAGAACATCGGCAACAAGACGACCTACGAATGGGTATTCAACTGGGTCCGCGATCCGAAGCATTACAACCCGGCCACCTTCATGCCGAACCTGCGCCTGACGGATGCCCAAGCGGCAGACGTCGCGGCGTACCTGATGACGCTGAAACAGAACGGCGGGGACGCACCGAAGGCGACGTTCGCGCAGAAAGACGTCGACGACACGCTGTTCGACTACTTTGTCGGCGGCGGCATGACGAACGACGATGCGAAGGCGCAAGTGGGCAAGATGGATGCGGCGGCGAAGCAGCAGGAGCTCGGCCGGCGCGCGACGCAGCAGATTGGCACCGACTTGTCGGAAGAGGGCAGCAAGCTGGTGACGCGGCTCGATTTCGCGTTCATCGCCGACATCCCGCACACGTCGAAAATCGGCTGGTTCAACCGCAAGCTTCACGATCCGCGGGCGTTCGACAAGGGACGCGTGCTGCAGCCGCTCGACAAGCTGCGCATGCCGAACTTCGATCTGTCGGATGTCGAAGCCGATCGGCTCATCACGGCGATCATGAGCTTCCAGCGCGAGACGCAGCCCGTGGCCGCGCTGCCGGTGAAGAACGCGCGGACTGACTACTCGGTGTCCGGGCGGACGCTCGTCCACCGGCGCAACTGCGTCGGCTGTCACATCATCGAAGACGACGGCGGCGACTTCCTCAAGCTGGTCGCGGATTCGTCGCTCGGTCCGCCGCGCCTCACGCCGGAAGGTGCGCGTGTCCAGCAGGACTGGCTGTACGCGTTTCTACGGGGGCCGATCCAGATCCGGCCGTGGCTCGACGTCAAGATGCCGACGTTCGGCTTGAACGACGCGAACGTCAACGGGGTGATCAACTACTTTGGCGCGCTCTCGAACAACCTGGAGCCGTTCCGCTCCTTCCAGACCGTCAAGGAAGATCCGGCCGGCAAGGCCCTGTTCGAGAAGCTGCAGTGCCAGAAGTGTCACGTGCTCGGCACGATTCCCAAGGATCAGCCGACGGCCAACCTGGCGCCGGACCTGCGGATGGTGTCGGACCGCCTGAATCCGGATTGGCTGATGCCCTGGCTCAAGAACCCGGCTTCATTCCTGCCCGGCACGCGCATGACGCAGTTCTGGCCCGACTATCCGAAGACGCCGTATCCGGACATGGGCGGTGACGCTGACGCGCAGATGCAGGGGGTTATCAACCACATGCTCTCCTTGCGTGGCGGTCCGTCGCCGAGGAAGAGCGGGAATTCCGGCGCAGTTGCTACGAACTAGGCCTGCTTATCACGAAGACACGAAGCTCACGAAAGTTTTGGCTAAAAGAGCCTTCGTGTTCTTCGTGGCTTCGTGAAGTACAAGCGCCACTATAATTTTCCGCAATGATTCGCTCGCATCGGGGGCGTACGCCCCGAGTCTCGCCCAGCGCGTTTATCGACGATTCCGCCCAGGTCATCGGCGAGGTCGAGATCGGCGAAGAGAGCAGCGTCTGGATGTGCGTGGTCATCCGCGGCGATGTGAACTGGATCAAAATCGGCCGCCGCAGCAACGTTCAGGACGGCACCGTCGTCCATGTCATGACCAAGACGCATCCGACGACAATCGGCGACAACGTGACCATCGGCCACGGCGCGATCGTGCACGGCTGTACTATTGAAGACAAGTGCCTCATTGGCATGGGCGCGATTCTGCTGAACGGTTCGCACGTCGGGGCCGGGTCGATCGTCGCCGCCGGCACCCTGCTCGTGGAAGGCATGAAAGTGCCGGAGTGCTCGCTCGTCATGGGCAGTCCGGGTAAAGTGAAGCGCACGCTGAGTGACGCGGAAGTCGCGGACATTCAGGCGTACGCCGATCGGTACGTCGGCTATCGACTCGACTACATGAGCAATGTCGGCGATTAGCACCAAGCCGCCGGGCGGAACCCGCGATTTCCTTCCAGGCGAGATTCGGCGGCGGGAGCACGTCATCAAGGTCGTGCGCGACGTCTACGAGCGCTACGGCTTCGAGCCGCTCGAGACGCCGGCGTTCGAGAACATCGAGACGCTGCTCGGGAAGTACGGCGACGAGGGCAACAAACTCATTTTCAAGATTCTCAAGCGCGGCGAGCACGAGTCGAGCGGCGAAGCCGACCTCGCGCTGCGCTACGATCTGACCGTCCCGCTCGCGCGCGTCGTCGCGCAGTACCAGAGCGAACTGCCGAAGTTCTTCAAGCGGTATCAGATTCAACCCGTGTGGCGAGCCGACAGGCCGGCCAAGGGCCGGTTCCGCGAGTTCTTTCAGTGCGACATCGATTCGATCGGGTCGACGTCGCCGATGGTCGAGGCGGAACAGCTCTCAGCTGTGAGCGAGGTTCTGTCGACGCTTGGATTCACCGACTTCACGATCCAGCTGAATCATCGTGTACTGCTGACGGCGATGCTCGAGGCGGCGAACGTGCCCGCCACGCTCCACGGCGAAGCGCTGGTCAGCATCGACAAGTTCGATAAGGTTGGCCCGGACGGCGTATCGAAAGAGCTCATCGCGCGTGGTGTCGACTCCGCGAGCGTTGCCGCATGTCTCACTGCGCTCGACAGCGTGCCGGCGTTCGAGCGTCTGGTTTTGTCGCACGAACGCGGCCAGTCGGCGCGTGCGGAGGTCGATCGCATCCTGGCGTTTGTCGCCGGCACTTCGGCGGCACGCCACGTCAGCTTCGTGCCCAGGCTCGCGCGCGGGCTGTCATACTACACGGGCGCCATCATGGAAATCTCGGTGCCCGATCTGGCCGGATCGCTCGGCGGCGGCGGACGCTACGACAACCTGGTCGGTATGTTTCTGGGCCGCGACGTTCCCGCCTGCGGGTTTTCGCTCGGCCTCGAACGCATCATCGTTGTCATGACCGAGCGCGGGATGTTTCCCGAGTCCGTGGGCGGCGGCGCGGTGGACGCCATGGTCACGATCTGGAACGACGGTTCGCGCGGCGACGCGCTGGTGCTGGCCGGCGAACTGCGGCGCGGCGGCCTGCGCGTGGACGTTTATCCGGAGGCGGACAAGCTCGGCAAGCAGTTCAAATATGCGTCCAGCCGAAACGTCCCGTTTGTGACCATCGTCGGCGACGACGAACGCGCGGCGGGCACGGTCGGCGTCAAGGACTTGCGAAGCGGTGCCCAGCAGACGATGCTGTCGAGCGAAGTCGCAGCGTATATTCTTAGAACTCGAACCCTTGGAACCCCTTGAACCTTTCGAACGACTCTAAGCGCTACCGCTCGCATACGTGTGCCGTTCTCCGCCCCGAACAGATCGGGCAGAGTGTGAAGTTGGCCGGCTGGGTCCATCGCAAACGCGATCACGGCGGGCTTCTGTTCATCGACCTCCGCGACCACTACGGCCTCACGCAGTGCGTGCTGACGCCAAGCTCGCCGGCGTTCGCAACGGCCGAATCCGCTCGGCTTGAAAGCGTCATCAGCGTCGAAGGCAACGTCGTCGGACGGACGCAGGAGAACATCAACCCGAATCTGCCGACCGGACTCGTGGAAGTGGACGTCGCGAAGATCGAGGTCCTGTCCGCCGCCGAGATGCTGCCGTTTCAGGTCTCGGGCACGCAGGATATTCCGGAGGAGCAGCGCCTGCGATACCGGTTCCTCGATCTGCGCCGCGAGAAGATTCACGCGAACATCATTCTGCGCTCGAAGGTGATCTCGAGTATCCGGCGGCGGATGACGGAGCAGGGCTTCAACGAGTTCCAGACGCCGATCCTCACCTCGAGCTCTCCGGAAGGCGCCCGCGACTATCTCGTCCCGAGCCGCGTTCATCCAGGCAGGTTCTACGCGCTGCCGCAGGCGCCGCAGCAGTTCAAGCAGCTGCTCATGGTGGCGGGCTTCGATCGCTACTTCCCGATCGCTCGCCTGGCGAGTTCTATCAGCTCGACGTGGAGCTGTCCTTCGTCACGCAGGACGACGTGTTCGCGGCCATCGAGCCGGTGCTCGCGGGCGTCTTCGGTGAATTCTCGGAGTGGACCGTCTCGCCGCCGCCGTTTCCCCGCATTGCGTACGACGATGCGATGCTGATGTACGGGAGCGACAAGCCGGATCTGAGGAATCCGATCACGGCGACGGACGTGACGGAGATCTTCCGCGGCTCCGAGTTCGCGGTCTTCGCGAAGGCCGTTGAGGAAGGATCCGTGGTGCGCGCCATTCGCGCGCCCGGCGCCGGTGAGAAGTCGCGCAGCTTTTTCGACAAGACCGTCGGGCTTGCCGAAACGCTCGGCCTCGGCGGCCTCGCGTACATTGTCGCCGCCGAGACGCCGAAGGGCCCGCTGGCGAAGTACCTCCCGGAAGAGCGGAGGACGAGGATTTTCGAGAAGGCCGGCGTCCAGCAGGGCGACGCGGTCTTCTTCGTGTCGGGCCCGGCAAAAACGCTCATGCACGCCATCGACGGCCTGCGGAATCATCTGGCCCGTGAGCTCGGCCTGCTCGAGGCCAACGCGTATCGCTTCTGCTGGGTGACCGACTTTCCGTTTTACGAGCTCGACCCCGAGACGAACCAGATCGCGTTCAGCCACAATCCGTTTTCGATGCCCCAGGGAGGCCTCGAGGCGCTGAACGGCGGGGATCCGCTGTCGATCAAGGCGTTCCAGTACGACATCGTCTGCAACGGCGTCGAGCTCTCGAGCGGCGCGATCCGGAATCATCGTCCCGACGTGATGCTGCGCGCGTTCGAGATTGCCGGATACGGACCCGAGGAAGTGGAGAAGCGGTTCGGCGGGATGCTCAACGCGTTCCGTCACGGTGCGCCGCCGCACGGCGGCCTGGCGCCGGGCATCGATCGCATCGTGATGCTGATCGCGCAGGAACCGAATTTACGCGAGGTGATCGCGTTTCCGATGACGCAGAACGCCGAGGATCTGCTGATGGGCGCGCCATCGACGGTGTCTGACAAACAGCTGAGGGAGCTCCACATCCGCGTGGTTCCGCCGGGGGACGCCCGAAAAAAGTGAGTGATAATAGGTGGCGGTGAAGCGCATTACGGTCCCCGAAGAAGGGATTGCCACGCTGTTTGGCTCCTACGACGAGAACCTCAAGCACCTCGAATCGATCTTCAACGTCCGCATCCGCACGCAGGGCCACGAGCTGGTCGTCGATGGCGAGGCCTCGAACCTCGACCGCGTCGATCGGGTGATCGGCCAGTTGTCGTCGCTGATGAAGGACGGCTACAAGCTGTCGAATACCGATGTGAAGACCGCGTCGGATCTCGTCGCGCGCGACGACACCATCGACCTGCGCGATCACTTTCTCAAAGGCAGCCTGAGCCCGGCGGGGAGCCGGCGGCGCGTGGCGCCCAAGAGCGCGAACCAGCGCCGCTACCTCGACGCGATCGAGCAGCACGACATCGTGTTCGGGATCGGTCCGGCGGGCACGGGGAAGACGTATCTGGCGATGGCGGAAGCAGTCTCGTTTCTGATCGCGAAGAAGGTCAGCCGCATTATTCTCGCGAGGCCCGCGGTGGAAGCGGGCGAAAAGCTCGGCTTCCTGCCCGGCGATCTGCAGGAGAAGGTCAATCCGTATCTGCGGCCTCTCTACGACGCCTTGTACGACATGCTCGATGTCGAGCGGGTCACGCGTTACATCGAGCGCGGGACGATCGAAGTGGCGCCGATTGCGTTCATGCGCGGCCGCACGCTCAACGATTCATTCGTCATTCTCGACGAAGCGCAGAACACGACGTCGGAGCAGATGAAGATGTTTCTGACGCGGCTCGGCTTCGGCGCGAAGGCCGTGATCACCGGCGACATCACGCAGATCGATCTGCCGGCCGGCCGGACGTCGGGCCTGGTCGAGGCGATGAAAGTCGTCGGCAACGTCGACGGCATCTCGTTCATCCACTTCGACGAGCGCGATGTCGTGCGTCACAAACTCGTGCAGCAGATTGTCAAAGCGTACGAGGCCTTCTCGAACGGGAACGGCACCCGCCCGCATGGATCCTGACGGACATCACAGCGTGGTCCGCGTGCTGGTGTCTGACGGACGCGGCCGCCGCGTCGGCGCGCCGGGACTGGCGCGCTGGCTGACGCGGATTGCCCCGACGCGCGCCCGTGGACTCGTCAGCGTCGCGATCGTCAGCGACGCGCAGGTCCGCTCTCTCAACCACCGCTATCGCGGCGTCGACACGTCAACGGACGTCTTGAGTTTCCCAGGAGTAGGGCGGCCCTTTCAGGGCCGCCGCGACGCGGGCCTGAAAGGCCCGCGCTACAAGAGCGAGCCCAGAGCCCCGATCCCCGAGTCCCGGGTCCTCGGCGACATCGTCATCGCGCGCGGCGTGGCGCGGCGTCAGGCTCGAGAGGCCGGCCATTCGGAGCTGACCGAGTGGCGCGTGCTCGCCCTGCACGGTCTTCTCCATCTGATGGGGTATGACCACGAACGCGACGCCGGCCGGATGCAGCGCCTGGAGCGCCGGCTCCGGCGAAAAGGCGGGCTGCGGGAGGGGCTGATCGAGCGCCACAAATGATTCCGTTAGGCATCTTCCTGCTCGGTCTGGCGGCGGTGTACCTCGGCGCGATTGAAACGGCATTCAGCGCGCTGATCCGTCTCTCGCTGCGGCTCGTGGCGGAGCGGAGCAATCGCTCCGATCGGCTCGGCGCCTACCTCGACGATCCGCTGCTGCTCTTCGTGCCCGTGAGGTTTCTCCTCGGCCTGGTGACAGCCGCCGCCACGGCCCTGCTGGCCGCCAGTATCAGCATCACAGGACTCCACACCGTCGGGATCGTCGCCGGGGGCGTCGTGGCGTTCATTCTGGTCTGCGAGCTGCTGCTGCCGATTCTGATCGTCGGGCAGGATCCCGAGCGCGCGCTGGAGCTTCTGCTGCCGTCGTTTGGCCCGATTGCGACCAGTCTGAGTCCGTTGACGCGGTGGATCGCCCGGAACATGGCGGCGCCGAAACGGCCCGCCGCTCCCCAGGCGGCCGATTCCAGCGACGCCGCGGACGCCGCCAACGAGGCGACCAAGTCGTACATCGACGCCGCGGAACAGGAAGGCCTCATCGAAGGCGAGGAGCGGCGTCTCCTGCAGAGCATCGTCGACTTCGGCGACACGCTCGTTCGCGAGGTGATGACGCCGCGGCCGGACATCGTCGCGATCGAGGAGGTCGCCACGATTGGCGGTCTTCGGACGCTGTTTCGTGAGCAGGAATATTCGCGGTTCCCCGTGTACAAGGAGAGCCTCGACAACATCGCCGGCTTCGTCTTCATCAAGGATCTCGTCCTGCTCGGAGCCGCCGACGACAGCCGGTCGATCGCGTCGCTCGTCAGGCCGGCGGTCGTGGTGCCGGAGACCAAGCGCGTTCCTGAGCTCCTCAAACAGTTCCAGCGCCAGCAGACGCAGTGCGCCATCGTCGTCGACGAGTACGGCGGAACGGCCGGCCTCGTCACGATCGAAGATCTGCTCGAAGAGATCGTCGGCGAGATCCGGGACGAGTACGATGTCGAGACGGAGCGCGTCGTCGACGAGGGACACGGACGGTTCGTGTTCAGCGGCAAGGTGGACGTCGACGAAGTGGCCAAGTGTCTGGACGTCGACATCGAGCGCGCCGGCTTTGAAACCGTCGGCGGCTTTCTTCTGTCGCATCTTGGACGCGTGCCGGTTGTCGGCGAGCGCTTCGACATCGACGGCCTGACCGTCGAAGTGCTGGACGCGGAGCGGCGGCGGGTCAACAAAGTGCGGATCACGAAGCGCAGGGAGTCGGAGCCGGAGCGGCAGCCGGTATGAAGTCTGGATTCATCTCGCTCATCGGCCGCCCGAACGCAGGCAAGTCGACGCTTCTGAATCGACTGGTGGGCACGAAGCTGGCGATCGTGTCCGATAAGCCGCAGACCACGAGGACGCGCATTCTCGGCGTGAAAAACCACCCGGACGCGCAGGTCGTGTTTCTCGACACCCCGGGGATCCACCGGCCGCTGCACCGCATGAACGTCCGCATGATGCACACGGCTGTCGACACGATGCGCGAGGTCGACGTGCTTGGCCTGGTCGTCGATGCGTCCGAACCGCCGGGGAAGGGCGATCGGTTCGTCGTCGATCTGATCAAGGACGTGAAGGTCCCAGTCGTCCTGATCCTGAACAAGATCGACCTGATGAAGAAGACGCGGCTGCTCCCGATTCTCGAGCGGTACGCGAAGGAGGATCGGTTCGCGGAGCTCATCCCGATCTCGGCGTCGACCGGAGAGAACGTGGATCGGCTCGAGCGCCTGCTCATCGACCGCCTGCCTGAGGGGCAGGCGCTTTATCCAGCCGACTACCTGACGGACCAGCCGGAGCGGTTTCTGGCCGCCGAGATCGTCCGGGTTTTCGAGCGCGGTTGTCATCGATCGTTTCGAAGAGCCCACGGAGACCTCCGGAATCCTGCGCCTCTTCTGCACCATCGTCGTCGACCGCGAGACGCACAAGCCGATCGTCGTCGGCCGGGCCGGCGAAATGATCAAGAAGATCGGAACGGCCGCGCGGGAGGAGCTCGAGCGCTTCTTCTCGACAAGGGTGTATCTCGACCTGCACGTCCGCGTGAAGTCCGAGTGGCGCGAGGACGATCGGGTGCTGAGTCAGATAGGGATTGGAACGCGAGAGGGCGGGGAATGATCTGGGACAATCGCCGCCCCGGGCCGCGGCGCGAATGTAGTACGATACGGGCCCGCCTCTGAATGCCGCTCTATACCACCGACGCGTTGATCTTGCGCACCTACAAGCTCGGTGAGTCGGATCGGATCGTGGTGTTTCTGACGCGCGATCGCGGCAAGAAGCGTGGCGTGGCGAAGAACGCACGGCAGAGCCGCCGGCGGTTTGGCGGAGCGCTGGAGCCGCTTACGTGCGGGCGGCTGGCGTACTTCGAGCGGGAGCGCCGCGACCTGGTGAGGCTGGATTACGTCGAGCAGATGCGGTCACCGTTGTCGGCCGCGGACGGCGACGCACTGGCCTACGTCAGCTACTTTGCCGAGCTGATCGACGAATGGGCGCAGGGGTCGATGCGATGGCCGCAGGCGTTCCGAGTGTGCCACTGGCGCGCTACTTCGAGTACTGGCTGCTGCGCCTGCAGGGCGTCTACGACGCCGGCATGCGGATGTCGGACGCTGCGCGCGTGTTTCTGGAGACGGCGCGGTCGTCGAGCCCGATGGCGATGGGCGCCGTGAAAGTGTCGGCGCGCACGCTGCGCGAGCTTGAAACGGCGCATCGCGAGCTGATCGCGATGCATCTGGAGAAGGACTTGAAGTCAGTGCGTGTGCTGAAGGAGATGAGTCGTTGACGTTTCAGGGGCTGATCCTGAAGCTCTCGGAATTCTGGTCGTCGCGGGGGTGCGTGCTGCAGCAGCCGCTCGACGTCGAGGTCGGGGCCGGCACCATGCACCCGGAAACATTCCTGCGGGTGCTTGGGCCGGGCCACTGGAGCGTGGCGTACGTCCAGCCGTCGCGGCGGCCGGCCGACGGCCGCTTCGGCGAGAACCCGAACCGCCTGTTCAAACACCACCAGTTTCAGGTGATTCTCAAGCCGGCGCCAGACGAGGTGCAGCAGCTGTACCTCGAAAGCCTGGAAGCCTGCGGCATCAACCCGAAGCAGCACGACATCCGGTTCGAGGAAGACAACTGGGAGTCGCCGACCCTGGGCGCCTGGGGCATCGGCTGGCAGGTGCTGTTCGACGGCCTCGAGATCACACAGTTCACGTACTTCCAGCAGGCCGGCGGCATCGAGCTCGCGCCCATTTCCGCCGAGCTGACCTACGGCCTCGAGCGCATCGCGATGGTCCTGCAGAAAGTGGACAGCATCTACGACATCGAGTGGGCGCCCGGCGTGAAGTACCGCGACGTCCGGCTGCTCGACGAAGTCGAGCAGTCGAAGTACGCGTTCAACGTCGGCATCGAGCTGGCTGGCGCGAAAGACTTCGCGACCATCCATCGGTCGATCTTCGACGACTGCTATCAGCTGGCGGAATCGCTCCTGAAGGCGGGGCTCGTCATCCCGGCGCTCGAGCACACCCTGAAATGCTCGCACCTGTTCAACATTCTTGATGCCAGCAACAGCATCGGCGTGACGGAACGGGCGGCGTTCATCCTGAACATTCGCAAACTGGCGGTCGGCATCGCGAAGGCGTACGTCGACCAGTCGTCCCCCGCAGTGGTGGCGTAACCGTGGACCGCGAACTGCTGCTCGAACTCGGGTGCGAGGAAATCCCGGCCAGTTGGCTCCCGACGCTCACGAATCAAGTGGGTGAAACGCTTGCCGCGCAGTTGCGCGAGCGCCGCCTGGCGCCGGAAACCGCGGTTGAGACGTTCAGCACGCCGCGACGGCTCATGGTCAGGATCGAGCGCATTCCTGAGCGGCAGACCGATCTCGAAGAGGTGTTGAACGGTCCGCCTGTTTCGGCGAGCTTCACGGCGGACGGAGCGCCGACGCCTGCCGCGGCCGGCTTCGCCGCCAAACAAGGCGTGGAGGTGTCGGCTCTCGAGCGCGTGAAGACGCCGAAGGGCGAGTACCTCGCATTCCGCAAACGTGTCCGCGGCAAGACCGCCGTCGATGTGCTGCCCGACGCGCTTGGCGGCACGCTGCGCGCGCTGACGTTTCCAAAGCTCATGCGCTGGGACGCGATGCTCGAGGACGGCAAAGGCGAGCTGCTGTTCGGACGGCCCATCCGCTGGATCCTGTACACCTACGGCGGGCGCGTCGTGCCGTTCACGATTTCTCGGACGCCAGGCGCGCAAACGGGACAGGTGCAGGATGTCTCCGCCGGCGCCGTCACATACGGCCACCGGTTTCTGACGACCAGCGGCCGGGCCGGCCGCGCCATCAAGGTGCGCTCGTTCGACGAGTATCGCGCGCGGCTGCTCGAGAACTTCGTCATCCTCGAGCGCGCGGAACGCCACAACAAGATCGCGCGGGAGCTCGATGCCAAGGCGCAGCGGCTGCAGGGCCGCGTCAGCCGCATGCTCCATCACGACTCCGGACTGCTGCTGGAGGTGCCGGATCTGGTCGAGTACCCAGCTGTCATCGCCGGCACGTTCGCGCGGGAGTTTCTCGATCTGCCGGAAGAAGTGCTGACGACGACGCTGATTCATCATCAGCACTATTTCCCGGTGGAAGGCGAGGACGGAAAACTGAAAGAGGCGTTCCTCGCCGTCATCAACATCGAGCCCGACAACGAGCGCCTCATCGCCCGCAACGCCGAACGCGTCGTCACCGCGCGGCTGCGCGACGCGCAGTTTTTCTGGGAAGCCGATCGAAAGTCGACGCTCGCATCGAGAGTCGAGCGGCTGTCCACGCTGACGTTCCATAAGAAGCTGGGCAGCTACAAAGCCAAGGCGGAGCGAATCGAGAAGCTGGCCCGGTGGACTGCGAAGGAGGCGCTCGGGGCGAGCGGCCAGGTCGCGGAGCAGGCGGCATTGGCCGCGCGATTGTCGAAAGTCGACCTCGCGACTGATATGGTCCGCGAGTTCCCCGAACTGCAGGGCGTCATGGGCGGCGTCTATGCGCGCGCCGATGGTCAACCCGAAGAGGTGTGGAAGGCCATCTATCATCACTACCTGCCTATCGGCGTTGAAGCCGACGCGCCGCCGACGAAAGCGACGCTCGGAAAAGCGGCGGTCACGTGGGCGGCGGTGTCGCTTGCAGATAAGCTGGACACTCTCGTCGGGATGTTTGTGGCTGGCGAAAAGCCAACAGGCTCACGAGATCCTTTCGGATTGAGGCGTGCAGCACAAGGCGTCGTCAAGATCCTTGCCGACTATCCGCAGGTTCACCTCGACCGCTTGTTGCAAGAGGCTGGCGCAGCCCATGGAGCGGGGTCAGAAGAGTTAGCACGTGTGTCCGATTTTCTCGTAATTCGTTCAGACAAATGGAAACTGAACGACACGATCGCCGCGAGAGTCGCCGAGCTGAGGCGCGTTCGAAACTCAGCACAGTTCAGGGCGCTTGCCTCTCTGTTCAAGCGGGTGAAGAACATCACCAGCGGCGTGAGCGACGATGGGCGTGAGTTGACTGCGCTGAAGGGCGCCCTTAAGGAGCCAGCCGAACTGGCTTTGGCTGACGCGATGATTGAGAGAGCGGCTGTCTTTGAACGGGCGGTCGCGGCGAAGCATTTCGGTGAGGCCATCGATCGTATTGCGGAGCTTTACCCGTTTGTCGACGACTTCTTCAAGGGCGTCTTAGTGATGACCGACGAAGTCGCTCTCCGGGAGGCGCGCTTGATGTTGCTCGCTCACCTGTACCGACAGATCCGGCAGAACATCGGCGATATCTCCGAGATGGCGCCGGAGGCCAAGTAGGCCTCTAGAATTACCAAATTACCAAATTACTCAATTACCAAATTACTCGATTACCCAATCACCAATTCCTTATGTCCAAGAAAACGAGCGCGAGCGGAAAAAAGGGAAAGTACGTCTACCTGTTCGGCAAGAGCAAGACCGACGGCAACGGCGGCATGAAGCCGCTGCTTGGCGGCAAGGGCGCCGGCCTCGCGGAGATGTGCCGCATCGGGCTGCCGGTGCCTCCGGGCTTCACCATTACAACCGAGGTCTGCACGTACTACTACGGCCACAAGCGGACGTACCCGCAGGCTCTGAAGGCGCAAATGCAGGCCGGCCTCGCGTCCATCGAAAAGCAGACGGGCAAGAAGTTTGGCGACGTCAGGAACCCGCTGCTCGTCTCGGTCCGCTCCGGCGCCCGCGACTCGATGCCCGGCATGATGGACACGATCCTCAACCTCGGGCTCAACGATCAGACGGTGGAAGCGCTCGCGAAGAAGACGGGCAACCCGCGCTTCGCGTGGGGCTGTTACCGCCGCTTCGTCCAGATGTACGGCGACGTCGTCCTTGGCGTCCAGAAAGGCAGGGACGAGGATCACGAGCCGTTCGAAGTGGTGATTGAAAAGCTGAAGCACGAGCGCCACCACCACGACATCGAAGACACGAAGCTGACGCCCGAGGATCTGCAGGAGCTCGTCCGTCGCTTCAAGGCGCTCGTGAAGGAGCGCGCCGGCAAGGATTTCCCCTCTTCGCCCTGGGATCAGCTGATGGGCGCGGTGGGCGCGGTGTTCGGCTCCTGGATGAACGATCGCGCGATCGTCTACAGACGCAAGTACAACATCCCGTCCGAATGGGGCACCGCCGTGAACGTTCAGGCGATGGTCTACGGCAACACGGGCGATGAGTCCGGTTCCGGCGTGGCGTTCACCCGCAACCCGGCAAACGGCGTCAAGGAGTTCTACGGCGAGTTCCTGATCAACGCGCAGGGCGAGGACGTGGTCGCTGGCGTGCGGACGCCCGAGCCGGTGGCACAGCTGAAGAACGAGATGCCGAAGGCCTACGCAGAGCTCGAGCGAATCCGGCAGACGCTGGAGAAGCACTTCAAGGATGTGCAGGACTTCGAGTTCACCATCGAAGACGGCACCGTCTACATGCTTCAGACGCGCAACGGCAAGCGCACCGCGATGGCCGCGCTCAAGTTCTCGATGGACATGCAGAAGGAGAAGCTGATCGACTGGAAGACCGCCGTGATGCGTAATCCCGCGGACCAGTTCGATCAGCTGCTGGCGCCCGTCTTCGATGCGGCGGAAGTGAAGAAGGCAACGGCAATCGCAACAGGCCTTCCGGCCGGGCCCGGCGCTGCATCGGGGCAGATCTATCTCAACGCCGACCGCGCGGTTGTTGCAGCCGCGAGGAGTGAGCAGGTGCTGCTGGTTCGCGTCGAGACCTCACCTGAAGATCTGCGGGGGATGATCGCTGCCGAAGGCATCCTCACGGCCCGGGGCGGCGTGTCATCGCATGCCGCGCTGGTTGCCCGCCAGATGGGCAAGGTCTGCGTGTGCGGCGCCTCGGCGCTCGAAGTCGATTACCAGGCGCGAACGGTGAAAGTGGACGGCAAGACTTACAAGGAAGGCGACTGGCTGTCGATAGACGGCACGGCGGGGAAAGTATTCCCCGGCCGCCTCAAGACCGCCTCGTCGGAAATCGTCGCCGGACTCATCGAGGGCGACGAGGCTGCGAAAAAGACCGAGAAGTTCAAGAACTTCCAGCAGCTCATGAAATGGTGCGACGATGCGACGCGGATGACGGTGCGGACCAACGCCGACACGCCGGAGCAGACGCGGAATGCGATCGCGTTCGGAGCCGTGGGCATCGGCCTGTGCCGGACGGAGCACATGTTCTTCGAAGGCGATCGCATCGACGCGATGCGCGAGATGATTCTCGCGGATACCGTCGACGACCGGAAGGCCGCCCTCGCCAAGCTGCTTCCGTATCAGCGCGACGACTTCGCCGGAATCTTCCGCGCGCTCGACGGCTATCCGGCCACGATTCGTTTTCTCGATCCGCCGCTGCACGAGTTTCTGCCGAACACGCCCGAGCAGCAGAGGGATCTGGGGAAGAAACTGGGCATTCCGGCGGAGAGAATTCATTTGCGCGTCGAGCAGCTCCACGAGTTCAACCCGATGCTCGGCTTGCGCGGATGCCGCCTCGGTATCGACTTCCCGGAGATTTCGGAGATGCAGGCGCGCGCCGTGTTCGAGGCCGCCGCCATCGTCCAGAAGGAAGGGACGAAGGTCCAGCCCGAGATCATGATTCCGCTGGTGGGATTCAAGAAGGAGCTCGAACTGCAGCTCGAGATCGTCCATCGCGTGGCGAAAGACGTGCAGGCGGAGAAGAAGGTAAAGCTCAAGTACATGGTCGGCACGATGATCGAGGTGCCGCGCGGTGCGTTGACCGCCGACGAAATCGCGCAGTCGGCCGAGTTCTTCAGCTTCGGCACCAACGATCTGACGCAAACCGGCCTCGGAATGTCGCGGGACGACTCCGGATCGTTCCTGCCGCACTACGCCGAGCTCGAGATCGTCAAGAAGAACCCGTTCGCGACCATCGACTCGAGCGGTGTTGGCCAGCTCGTCGAGATCGCCGTGAAGAAGGGACGTTCGGTCCGCAAGGATCTCAAGCTTGGCATCTGCGGCGAGCACGGAGGCGACCCCGATTCGATCAAGTTCTTCGAGAAGGTCGGTCTCGACTACGTCAGCGCGTCGCCGTTCCGGGTGCCGGTCGCGCGCCTCGCAGCGGCGCAGGCAGCGCTGGCTGCGAAAACATAGGCTGGATAGGCGGGAGGGGCGGG
>WNFL01396389.1_pt1 | contig 15180 bp, 36 predicted proteins | sample 5400361 | NCBI WGS metagenome assembly WNFL01 (sample SAMN13153351, study PRJNA577476) | soil metagenome | isolation source: 40 cm soil on Douglas fir-dominated hillslope | place: USA:California | collected 2013-09-17
ATTAGAGAACAATTTGGGTTGACAGAAGAAGCAGTTACAATTCTTCGCCATCAAAAGCAAGAACCTGTTAAACAAAAGGAAAATAATGTTGATTGGAGAGTGTTTGGCAGGACTCTTAATCATGAACAAAAACTTTGGTTGGCTCATTTGGATAAGTCTGACGATCAAGATTCTTACGCAAACGAATTGGGCGTCACTAAGAAAACAATTCAAAATTTTCGTAAACGTTGTCGTTTAGAATTAGGAATCAATGATGATCTAACGATAGAAGAATTTATCAAGACTCAAAATAGATTTCCAAATTCCAAAGAACTAACAAAAATGAAAATGACACCCATCGATGTTGCTAATTTTATTATGATTAATCGAAATTATCTTGAAACAGCCAATTTAGTTTCATCTGAAGATATTACAAATGCAGAAACATTTTTGAAATCACAACAATAATCTCTTGACAACATTAGGAATATAAGATAAGATTATATCCGAAAGGAAATTATGATACATACATATTTTTGCAATCCAGAGACATCCAAAGAAATAATTTCTAAAATAGAAAACAATTTGGAATATGAAGCCAGTATTTTTGAAGATCGTTTAAACATAGAATTTGAGTTAGGACATGATCCCATTAATGTTCATATTCATTATATTATGTTAGAAGAACATATTGGCGATCCTACTTACATTCAATTTGGTTTTGGTTGGTATAATCTTACTATTTATGGTTATTTTGAACGTCCTCTTTTAGTGGATGTGGCAAAAGGAGTGGGGTTGAAAGATGAATTTATAAGCGAAATTTCCAAAATAAATTCTCCATCTTGTCCTTTGGAGATTATTGATACTGTAGATCATGAAAAAGAGAAGGCTCTATCAGAAATGATTGGAGTAAATGAAGGAAATGAAGATGATTGGTAATAAGTTTCAAAAAGGCATAAAAGCTGAAAAGGCTGTTATGGACAAATTATCTTGGAAAATAGGAAGAAAAATAATTAGACATACAAATTATGACGAAGACGGAAACGAATCTTGGCAATGTGTTGTTGTAAATGGGAAAGAATTTATCAGTCCTGATTTAGAAATATATGAAATGATGGATGATGATAATATAAAAATGAGAATTGAGGTAAAATCTTTTACAGATTTCCCTAGTAATGTTCCGTTCAAAACAAAAAGTAACATTCTTATTGTTTCACAAAAACAATTCAAAAAATATTTAAAACTTCAAAATGAAGAAGAAGTTCCAATATTTATAGTCTTTGCTGTCGAAGATGGCTTTGGAAGCTATTACTTCTTTTGGGCATCCCTAAATGATATGACTAATAATTTTTTAAGAAAAGAAGGTTTATATACTTGGAGTTTTGATAAGAAAACTGAAGCATGTTATTTCTTTAGAGCGCAGGATTTTTATACTGACTTAGAAAATCTATAAAATCAAGATTTTATCAATATTTGCCTATTGACAGATTAAACAAAATATGATATACTAAAAATATGAAATTAGAATTAACTGAATTTATAAGAAAAAATCCAGATTGGAAACAGATTCTCTCTGAGAAGCCATTTTTTATTACAATTAAAGAAGATGAGACTTATTATCTTTTTTCCTATTCTCAAATTGATAGTGATTTTTCCATAAGACTCGTACAGGAATGCAGGGGCATTATCTTTAGAAAATCAGATATGAAGCCTGTTTGTATTCCGTTTTTTAAGTTCTTTAACGTACAGGAAGGTTATTCTGCTATTTTAGATTGGTCTACGGCTAGAGTACAAGAAAAGATTGATGGATCGATTATTAAGGTTTGGTTTGATAACGGTGAGTGGCATGTTTCAACAAATGGCACAATTGACGCTCAAAAGGCAGCCTTAGGGGCTGACGCATTGCTGAAAAATGATTGTTACTATAAAAACTATGATGAATTGTTTTGTAGTGTATTTCCAGAACACTTATTTTTTGACACCTTGCAAACAAATAAAACTTATATGTTTGAAATTGTGTCACTTTTTAATCGAGTAGTTGTTCCTTACTCTGAAACAAAAATTTATCACATTGGGACTCGTAATAACGATACCTTGAAAGAATCAAACGATGATATTGGAATTGAAAAACCAAAAGAATATGATCTTCATTCTGTTGAAGAATGTTTAAAGATTGCTGAGACTCTTCCGTTTGATAAAGAAGGATATGTTGTTTTAGATAAATATTATAATAGGATAAAAATCAAAGGCGCACAATATGTGGTTTATCATCATCTTAAAGGGAATGGTGTTGTTACAATAAGGAGAATTTTAGACCTTATAAAATCAAATGGTCAAGATGATTTCAAGGCACATTTTAAAGAGTATAGAGAAATAATTGAAAAAATAGAAGATAAAGCAAAAGAATTTATAAGTTGTGTTGAATCAGAATTTATTGTTGTAAATAACAATAATTATTCTAACAGAAAAGAACTTGCCCTTTTTGTTATAAAAACAACATGTCCATCAGCCATATTTTCCGTATTGGACGGAAAATCTTCTTCGATTAAGGAATGGTTTTGGAAACAACAGAATGATAAAATTGAAAGAATAATTGGAGAATAATTTGACATCTGGAATATATTTAATTGAAAATTTAATTAATGGAATGAAATATGTAGGACAATCTCAGAAATTAGAAATTAGAATTTCTCAAAAGCACAAAGGCTCCGTTTATTTATTGAGGGCTATGGAATTTTATGGAAAAGAAAACTTCTTCAGTAGAATTTTGGAACAATGTTCTATAGATAAATTAGATGAAAGAGAAATATATTGGGTAAAAGAATTAAAGTCTCATGTCTCTGAAAATGGTTACAATATTTCATGGGGAGGAGATGCCCCAATGAGAGATAGAAAACATTCAGAGAATACAATATCTAAGATGAGAGATGGAAGAAGAAAAGGTAGTAATCATCCCTTATGGAAAAAGCCAGTTTCAAAAGAAACGAAGTTGAAACAAAGTTTATCTCAAAAAGGAAAACGAACTGGAAATAAAAACAGTCAATTTGGAAAAACAGGAGTTTTAGCTTCTTTTTTTGGAAAGAAACATACTGATGAATCTAAAGAAAAAGTTAGGCAAAGTAAATTAGAAATTCCTAGAACAGAAGACCTAAAGAGAAAAGTTTCAGAAACAAAGATTTTACAAGGAAGAAAATCTAAAACTGCATCTTCTATTTTTCACGGAGTTAGAAAAACAATAAGAGGAAAGTCAATTAGATTTAGAACTTCCATAAAATATAAAGGAAAAGATGTGAATCTGGGAAGTTATATCTTAGAAATAGATGCCGCAAAAGCTTATGATAATTTTGTAGAACAAAATAATCTCTCTAATCCATTAAATTTTGGAAAAAAATGATAACTTTTTGTGTACTCGTTGGAATTGTGGGTTCAGGTAAATCAACTTTTGCCAAATTAAAAGCAGAAGAAACAGACTCTATTATTATATCATCTGATGAATATCGTCAAAGACTCTATGGTAATGAAAACACACAAGGCGATAATGATAAACTTTTTGAAATCATTCAAGAAGACATTATCAATTTACTCCAACAAGAGACTGACGTTATATTCGATGCAACAAATATTTCAAGGAAGTACAGAAAGCCCTTATTAGATAGAGTCAAGAAAGTTTCCAATGTTCAAATAAAATGTATTCTCATGGCAACTCAATATACTCTCTGCTTGGAAAGAAATTCAAAACGAGAAAGAGTTGTTCCCGAATATGTAATCAAACGAATGAGAGAGAATTTTAACATTCCGACATATCAAGAAGGATTTGATGAAATAGAGATTGTTTATGATTATAACAGTGATGATTATAAATATACTGATTTGATAAGTAAGATGACCATATTTAATCAAAATAATCCACATCATACATTGACATTGGGAGAGCATTCCAGACGAGTCTGCAACTATCTCGCAGAAAATCATAATGATATGCTGTTGCCTTATGCTGGTGTTTTTCACGATCTTGGAAAATTATATACCGCTGTCTATAAAGACATGAAAGGAAATCCAACAGAGATATGTCATTATTATTTTCACGAAAATGTAGGATGTTATGAGTCGTTGTTTTATCTTGATGAATATAGATTTGATAAAGATGAAATTATTGAAATCGCAACTTTAATTCTTTATCATATGCGTCCTTATCAAGCATTAACAGATAAATCAAAAATTAAATTATTAGACATTGTTGGTCAAAGAGTCTACGATAATCTTTGGCTATTGAACGAAGCAGATAAATTAAATCATTAGGAGATAAAATGGAACAAATAAATAAAATTGATAATTCAACAACCTTTACCTATACAGATAAAGATTTTCCTCCAGTAAAATATTATTCTGATACGTTGAATGGATTTCCAAAAGAAAAACAATTAGAACCAGAAAAGATTATTTATAATGGACAGAAAACAATTGTTTATTGGAATGATGGAACGAAGAACATTACAACTGCTTCAACAAATGAAATTTTTGATCCTGAAATTGGGTTTGCTGTTTGTTTAATGAAGAAAATGTTTGGGAAAAAAATTAAAGGCAAAAAGCTATATCGACGCATGATTGCAAAAAAGGCAGAGTGTCACGATCTTGACACTAGAGTAGCCCTTGATGATTGGAAACATAATAAATACTTCAATGATACGGAGTTTGCATTCTAATAAAAGAGACATTTTATGAATGATAACGAAGTCTTTGCGAGTATTATTGAATTTATGATCTCCAAAGCAAAAAACAAACAATATATCACAAATTTAAAAATAATGTTGGATTTGATAAAAAATAAAAAACATATTGAAGAGTTTAACCATCCAAGATTTTTAGCTAATCAAATGGGATATTGGACTCTCTTTCCATTGTCAGATGAAGTTTACAGAGAATTAGCAAAGGAATTGAAAAATGAACACAAGTTTTAGAACACCAAAAGTTGAAAATAAAATAACAGACTCCATGTGGAACTTTACTATAAATGCCACTGAAGTTCTTTTGGCATTCACTAAAGCCTTTATTATTGTTGGAGGAGTTCTTTCTGCCGCACTTGCAGATATTGTTTTCGGAGCTATTTCTGCTACAATTTTATTTGGAAATAATGTTGAGGCTTTTTCTAATACACCAACATGGTTGATTGGTGGACTTATTTCTATGGCAACTTCCGCTGTTCAGGTTATCATGTGGGGAGTTATAGAAAGACGCGGGATTGGATTTAAAGAAATTATGAAATTCAATAAACTTCCTAGAAGCGTTCAAGGATTTCTGCTTGGAGCATTGTTTATATGGATTTTTGATGATATTATGGATGTTTCTCCAATTTTTCTATTAATTAAAAATTCTCAATATCAAACTCAACCAATCCTTTATAATCTTATGGTTATTTCTGTCGTGGTTTTGGTTTTTATAATCTGTTCATTTTCAGAACTATTGACTGGAAATTTGAAATCAATTCTCTCATTGGCAGGTATTGGAAATAATAATAATCAATCAACAAAACCAATTAATTCTCAACCAGTAATACCTTCAATGATGCCTAAAAATTCTCCAGTATCTCAAAATAAACATCGACAAATTTCTAATGAAAGCAGTGATCTTTCGAGATTTATAAAGGCTAAAATGGCAACGACAGGAAGAGTTGAACTGCAAAATCAAGAAGATCAAGACCTTGACAAATAAACAATAATGTGTTAAACTTAAGTCAAGTTTAAATCTTGGCTATTTTTATTTAGGAGAAAATTATGACTCTTGGCTATAGTTTGTTGAACGAAGAAACTTTTAGAAAAATTTATAATGCAACAGAAAACGGGGTATTTGGTTCTTATAGATATATCTCCGGACTCATCGATGGGAGTCTCTTTTATAAAGAGATAGAAGAAGGCGAAAAGAATGCTCTTGATCTTTTAAATGACACATTATATGACGAATATAAAAATCAAGATAGGGATGAATAAAATCGTACTTTTATGAACATTTTTAATTATTATCTCGGAGAATTACTGTTCTTGGCAAACGTCAATAAACCAAGTAGACATATTTATTTTCCTTTGAAGGATAAAATTTTGAATCGTTTTGGGGTACATATTGGCTATGACCTTCAGCATGTTAAGAAAGAATGTTATACTTGTAATGGAACTGGATGGTATACTGTTCGAGATCGTTGTTATAATTGTCGAGATGGAATTTATTCTGAATTTTGGTGTAAACTATCTTCATATGAACTTGGCAACAGAAAGTTTTATATTCCTTCTCAAAAATATTATATGAAACCTAGTGATATGACAGTTAATATTGAAGGAATTATAAAAAATAACAATGAAGTTGAATTTATAAAGAGTTATCGAGCCTTTATGTTTCTCCGATGTATATTTCAGCCAAAAGAATATTTGAAAACCATCTTTTCTAATTGGTTTTGGATTATTCATACCAAATATAATTATTATCAAAATATTTGTTCACGTTTTTTATTGAAAATAAAACAAACAAACTGTAAACATGATTTTGGAGATAATAGTCCTTTTTGTGAAAAGTGTGATATTTATAATCCTGAATTTGAAGATTTGATACCATTCTAAATATGAAAAATAAATTAGTCGCAATCAGATTGCTTAGAGTTTTAGAAATTATCAAAGATGACTGGATGGCAATACAAGTCTTTGAAAAGAATGGAAAACCTGTTTGGGTTAGCGGTTTTGGTAGGACAAGAGAAGAAGCCTTGCATGATTTTTATGTTGAATTTGAAATTGAAAATTCATATTGAAGTCGAAATAGAGAAAACATATGTTTAATAATAAATATAAAATATTAGGATGTGACGCTATATTATATCTCCACAGAAAAAAGGAAGAGGATATGTCATGTTTTATTGATAGTAAAAATTTAATAAAAATAAGAAATAGTAATTTTACATGGTATGCTAAATGGTCAAAAACAGCAAAATGTTATTATGCTGTTGCATCTAAATATCTCGGCGTTGGGAAAGATGGAAAATCAAAATCAATTCCCATTTATTTATCAAGGTATATAACAAACGCCCCACAAAAAACACATGTCGATCATATTGATTTTGACACAATGAATAATAGAGAAATAAACCTTAGAATTTCTTCTGTTGGAAACAATGCAAAAAACAGAAGTAAAATAAATTCAAACAATACATCTGGATATAGGAACGTTAGTTGGATAAATGGATATTGGAGAATTCAACTTCAAATAGATAATAAAAATTATTTATTTCCAGAAAAATTTTATTTTGATGATATTGATTTGGCAGGTGATTTTGCAAGAAAAATGAGAGAATTATACTATAAAGAATTCAAGGGCGCAGATTGAGATAATAAAATTAGGAGAAAATAATGATTAATTGGAAAACTTTTTTATATCAAGTTATTTTATATACTGGAGTTAGAAGTTGCTCGATTATGTCTCATCCATATTTCACACGATATTTACCGTATGATGCTGGAGCAATAATTGTTCTTCTTATTTTTAATTATATTATAAATTAATCAGGAGATAAAAAATGAATTGGAAACAATATTGCTTTGGACTTATTACATGGATGTTTGGCTTAGGAATTATAGTGTATATAGCAAAAAATATTCCAATAATGTTTGGTGTTATTTTGCAATTATAGGTTATAATCTTCTTGTGGGAAGTTTTAAAGGATAAAAATAATGAAAATTGATTGGCAACTTATTGTATTTGTTATTGGTTCACTCATCTTCTTAGGCATATTCAAAATGGATTTTTGGAGTTTTCTGTGGGGAGGAGTCCTTTATGGGCTTGGAAGCATAGCAAAAACAATTCAAAATTATTATGATAAAATGTAAATTTTATGAATATATGAAATTAAGGAAATTAAATATATGAATGTTCTTTCTCTTTTTGATGGAATCTCTTGTGGGCAAATCGCTTTGGAACGTGCGGGCATTGAAGTTGAAAATTATTTCTCTTCGGAAATCGATAAACATACCATTCTCGTGACCCAATATAATTATCCCAACACTATTCAATTAGGAAACATTTTGGATTGGAAGAAATGGAATCTTCCTAAAATTGATTTACTAATTGGTGGGAGTCCATGTCAAGATTTATCAATCGCAAATAAAATGGCAATAAATCTAGTTTGTTCTATTATTATTTGGATATTTTAAAATATTTGAAAAAACAAAATCCACAAATAAAGTTTCTTCTTGAAAATGTAAAGATGAAAACAGAAGATATAAATTTAATTTCTAAATATTTAAGAGTTCAACCAATATTAATAAATTCTGCCCTATTATCTGCTCAAAAAAGAAACCGTCTCTATTGGACAAATATACAATTTAATATAAATATTGACGATAAAGAAATTTTAGTAAAAAATATTATTGAAAAAGCAGTTTCAAAAGAATTTTATTTAAATGATGAAGAATATGATATAATAAAAGAAAAGAAATCATCTAAAAATTTACGAAATGGAAAAAAAGAAGGCTCAATACAATTTCCTCAATCTCTAAATAGAAAATCAATTTGTTTATTGGCAAGTGATGGATTAAAATCAAAAAATAGAACAACAAACGTAATTTTTGATTCAATAGGCGTAAGAAGATTTACGCCTATTGAATATGAAAGACTTCAGACCATACCAGATAATTATACATCTTGCATTTCTATAAATCAAAGATATAAGATGATTGGAAATTCTTGGACTGTGGATGTTATAGTTAAAATATTAGAAGGACTGTAATAATGAAAAGTTCTTTCAATTGGGTTGGAAACAAATATAAATTCTTGCCATTAATCAATGAGATTGTAAAAGATAAGTCTTATAATATGGTGATTGACTCATCAGAAGAAGACTCTCCAGATATAGGATATTTAGGATGAATAATTTTATAACCAAAAATAAAAACCAATATCTTCAAATGGATGGTTTGGAACTATTGCATAATCTTCCAGATAATTCGATTGATGCTTGTATATTTGATCCACAATATAAAAGTGTATTGACTAAAATGAAATATGGAAACGAGGGAGAAAGACAAAAGAAAAGATTTCTTTTAGAATCAATGTCTGATTTTGTTATAGAAAATTTTCTTATAAATATTTCAAGAGTCACAAAGGCATCAGGTTATTTATTTTTTTGGGTAGATAAGTTTATTTTATGTGAAGGTTCTCATAGCAATTGGTTTGATTCTATCAATCAAACTTATGATGAGAATGCAAAGCCCATTATGAATTTAGTTGATCTTGTGACATGGAATAAAAAATCATTTGGTATGGGATATAGAACTCGTAGAACATCAGAACATCTTTTAATTTATCAAAAGACTCCAAAGACAACTAAAAATTGGATAATTAAAAATATTAGAGACGTGTGGGAAGAAAAAATTGAGAATCCGAGAAGTGGTCATGCACATAAGAAACCAATTGGATTAACTACGGAGTTAATAAAATCTGTTGTTCCTAAAAACGGAATTGTTCTCGACCCTTGCGCTGGATCATTTTCTACATTTGATGCTTGTAGATCGGCAGGGATAAATTTTATTGGATGTGACTTGACACTTGAATTTGTTGATAGAAGTGATTATGAAAACGACTGAGCAATTAATAGTTGAGATCGGCAATTACATTGAAAGACTCCGAAAGAGAAATAAAAAAATTGTTTACTATCCTTCGCTGGAGATGACTCGTCAAACAGCTAGAGATGTTGAAAATTATTTCCTATCTTTAGGATATACAACATCTTTCAAACGTTGTATCCAATGCGCGAATCGCTATGATGTGATACTTGAATGGCTTTAGATTGTACAATAAAATTTATATTTTATGAGGAGAAAGATATGAAAATATGCATTCAAAGAGTGTTTGAAAACAAAAAAGAAGAAGAAGATTATTTTATAGTTTTTACTGGAAATAACGCTTTCGTAGGAGATTGTATAAATAAAGGAAACCCTCACGAAACCCAAAAAAATGCCTTTTATCCATCAGATATAGGTAAGGGGAGCTCTATTGTTATGAATACGAGATACCCTCTTTCCATACGGGAACACGATGTTGATGACAACTTTGAATATTATGTAGCTGTAAGAATGGTTCCTAAAGATTTTATTTTTATATCAAATGATGTTTTTGAAAGTAGATCATTTAATAAAAAAATGTTTCGATATGTGAGAGACGATTCTGTGTATATAAGAAATTACGAAAAAATATATGGAAAAATAATGGAATGTATTTGAAAATATATGCAAATAGTTAAACTCACATACTATAAGAGAACTGGTAAATGGTACGCCAAAGGAGAATATAATTCAAAAAGAGAGCATGATTTTGAAATTTATTCTGAAGTTCGGCATATGAGCGAAAAAGGGTGGTTGCCAGAATTAGCATCAGGAAGATGGGACGGCTATATTTTGGTAGAACCTACCAATGGAGTTTCAGGTATTGTATTTGCTTTTATGGATTAATAAAATATGCAAAAAGTCAAATTAACATATTATAAAGAAACGGGAGAACGCTACGGCGAAGGAAAATATAATTCCAAACAGGAGACGGAATCGGGAATATATTATGAAGTTCGAGATATGAATAAAAAAGGTTTATTGCCAGAAATGCAAAACGGAAGGTTTGATGGCTACATTCTTATTGAACCCACTAACGGACAATCTCATATCATATTGGTTTCTATGGACTAATGAAATATGAATTCACTTTCTAACTTCAATTTAACTATTAGTTTTTTCTTCTTAGGAATGTCTTTTTTTGATTATAGTCTCTTGAATTTTCAACATATGTATATAAGTATTGCTTTTTCTGTTTTATTTGCTTTATATGCGTTATATTTCAAAGATTAAAAATGGAATATTATTCTCTGTATTACAAATGCTCTAATTGTTTTTCTTGGACATGTTTATATGTTCCCAAAATGCATAAGGCTCCTTTTTGTATAAAGTGCTATAATTGTAGATTGAATACATCTAAAAAATCTGAAAGAATACCAGAACCATCTTGGATTGCTCAAATAAGAAAATATGATTCTAAGACAAAGACAGTTTCTATTTATGAATAAAAGGAGAATTTTATGAAAGATTCAGAAAAAATAATTTTGTTGGGAAAATTGAACGGATATGATTGGAATATGGGAACTTTATTTGGAGAATGTCGGGAAATTCTTTTAAAAATATATCCAGAATGGAACTTAAATGAAAATAGCCCCTTCGATTCTGAATTTATGCCTTTAGTAAATAAAGAATTAATTGCCAATGGAATCGGAATCAATATTTTTTTCATTAGTAAAGATCAAGAAAATAATATTATTCAACTTGTGGAAGACATAAAGAAAAAGTATAAATAATATGACTATTGAATTAGAAAAAATTGATAATGAATTATATACAAAAGATCGTTTCTGGGCTGTCTTGTGGAATTTTGAAAAGACATACTTTTTGTATAAATTAGATACTTTTGGCTTTTATTCTTTTACTGGTTTCAAAGATAAAGATATAGAAAAAATTAAAAAATATATAGAGAATCACACATAGGAGAAATATGCAGGAGATAATAGCTTGTGATATTGACGATGTTTTGGCAGATTTGATGAGCGTTTGGCTCACAAAATATAATCTTGAATTTTCAGATAGTCTTTCCGAATCAGATATTAAAACTTGGAATATATCTCCCTATACTAAAATAGGTCTACAAATGTTTGATTATCTGAAAGACCCTTCTATTTATGATAAAGTACAGCCAGTTGAGAACAGTTTATGGGGTATAGAAAAATTACGTTTACTTGATTATAGAATTATTTTTGTAACTGCCTTCAATGCAGGATTGGCTGGAAGAAAGTATCAATGGCTTAAGGAATATAACTTTGACGTTAAAAGAGAAGATTATTTTGAATGCGTAGACAAATCGCTTATTGCTTCCCAATATTTAATTGATGACAAAATTGAAAATGTAGAAAACGCCTATGGGCAAGGAATTATATTCCATAGAAGATGGAACAAAGATTTACAAGGTTATCCGAGAGTAAAAGATTGGTTGGACGTTGTAAATTACTTCGACGGAGGAATCGTCTAATGTTATATGGACAAATAACAGATGAAGAACTTATAAAGAAAATTCTTGATAGAAATCCTAGATGGAAAAAAGTCGAAAGCCATATTAAATTCATTACTTGGGATAATCCGACAAATGAATTTAGATTTGTTTTGTCAAATTACAAGAATATACTTCAACAAAGATATGGTATTAAAGTTCATTTTGAAACAGCGGTTTCCTATGGAAGTTATGAAGCACATTGGCAAGATTTTGATGTAATTTGGGTTAATGTTCCAGCATTTGTTTTTCCAAATGATGACATAGAACTTTAAATAAAACAAGCATTTTATAAGGAATAAAAAATGAAAATAACAACTCCTAAGACAATTCAACAAGAAAAAATAATTGCTTTAGTTTGTGATAAATGTCATCGCACGTTTGATGATCCTCTTGAAATACAAGAGTTTCTTTTGATTGATTTTATTGGTGGCTATTCTTCCATATTTGGAGACGGAATGGAAGTAAAATGTGATATTTGTCAATATTGTTTACATTTAATGATAAGTGATATTTCGACACAAAATTGGAAAGATAACTAAAAATGACAGTAGCTTATTCTGAAGGAAATATATTAGAAATAACAGGTGGAATAATTTGTCATCAGGTTAATCATAAAGGTGTTGCTAATGCAGGGCTAGCAAGAGAAATCAAGTTGCTTTATCCTAATTTTATGAATGATTATTTTAAATGTTGTAAGGAATATTCTTTTGAATATATTCGAGAATTTGGAGTTGTTTCTTTTTATGATGTAAACGAATTCTTTACAATAGCATCTATTTTTGGACAAGATGACTATGGCAGAGATAAAGTTTATACAGATTATTATTCTTTGAAATTTGGATTACAAACAGTTATGAGACGATCAGCCTTTGAAAAACTAAATGTTTATATCCCACATGGAATTGGATGTGGATTAGCAGGTGGAAATTGGAAATTAGTTAAAGGAATTATAGAAGATGTTTTTAAATATAACGATTGTCATGTTTTTGTTTTAGAATTGAAAAATAGGTAAAAGAACTGTTTCTATCAATATTTTGCCTCTTGACATATTTTCTTATCTATGCTATAATTTAGATAGTTGAGTTCCTAGAGTGATGGATTTCACTAGAGGTTGAAGCGCAAGGAAATAAAAGCGTACTCCGAAAATGATAATTCGGGTAAGGGCTATAAATCACTTGTTGGCGAGGTCGCTGAAGTGGCATGTGAATCAAGCATGTTATGAGTTTGAGTCTCATCGGGAACATCTTTAAAATAAAGGAAAGATTATTATAATGGCTATATTGAAGGTAGACGATATATTATCTTAGGAATAAAAGTATGATGTATGCTCTTTGTATAGATAACAATGGGGTAATGCTTCACTTGGAAAAGGGAAAAGAATATGAAGTTGTTGCTATAAGAAACTGTCAATCCAATTATGCCGACACTTTTTATATTTTAAGTGATGGACTAGCTTATGCTTCTTGTCATTTTTCTGTTACCTATACTAAATAAAATAATAATTTTATAAAGGAAAACGATGAAAGCACACTTTTTTATTCCAGTTCAAGATTTTGAAATTGTTGAAAAGTTATTGAAAAAATATAACATAGAATATTCTGCATTTATAGGAATGCAGAAGGCGAGTATTGACGGAGAAGGAACTGTTGATAAATTTATGAATTTTTTCGCAGAAGAATATTTTTTAACTCTCAGAACTACGGAGTATGAATAAAATGAATAATTATTATCAGATAGCTAATAATATACAGAACTCTGTTGCCTCAATCTTAAAAATTGCAGATATTGACATGGAATTGGAAGATTTGATTAGACTAAAAATTATTAGAAAACAAATGGAAGATTTAGGTAGAAAATATAATCCCATATGGTTTGAAATTGAAGATAAGATGAATTTTACAGAATAAAATGGCGATTTTATAATTAGGAAAAATATAATGAGTAAACTAAAAGAATTGTTGTCGAATCAACATTGGATGATACATGATTTAATAGATGGGGATCAAATTGAAAATGATGAAGAAGAACAGCTATATATTCTTAAAGATGATGCAATAGAAGAATTTAATGAAATGGTTAAATTCTTAAATAAAATAAGTATTTGGTTTGGAGAATTTCCAAAAACTGGAAAGTTTCATAAAAGTGGAAAACCAACGTCTTATGCTTATGAATATGGTTCAAATGGAGAAAGAGATTACATGAGAAGTTTAGCTATGAATCTCTTAAAGAAATATAATTTATAATGAAAAGAATTCCTTCTAAAAAAGTATTGGATGTAATCAAGGAAATAACATCAAAAAATTTTGATCGTGATGCTCTTTTTCAAAGATTAGTTTCTGGAGACTCTGTTTTTTGGGGAGACGGAATTTTTGAAATAGACTCTTCTTTAATGCAAAATATCATGTATCTGTTTGTCAACGGAGTCTGTAAAAATACTTGTTATGAGATAAAAAGAGAATCTTTGGATCAAGCAATTGCAGATGGAATTTCAATTTTGCTAGACCAAGAACAAAACGGAAAAAATAAATTTTTTAGATTAGAATTGAATAGATGACCAAAATGGAAAAGATGGGAATAGCTCTTGTTATTTTTGGGCTTGTTGAAAAATTTTCGCCAAAATCCGATCCCATATCTACTTTTGTGGAAGCAGTATTTATTTCTTTTGGATTAATGCTTTTTGTCTTAGATTAATAAAATTCTAGTTTTATTAGGAGTATATAAATGGGAAGACATAAGAAAAATTACGGAATTGTTTTGCCTGAAGATAAACTTTCTTTAGATGAAGAAGAAAGTGGTCTTACAAAAGTAGATGCCATTAGAAATATGTCGGGTAAAAATTTCTTTGGCTTTTCTGGAAACTCTTATAACCATTCTCTTCAACTCGCTAAAAACTGGATCGATATGAAAAATAATGAAAAAGGATCGGTAAATGTCAGAGTTCTTGTAGACTATTATTCTCAAATTCACACAGGAAAAAGCATTCTCGTTAGTTATAATTTAGAACCAAGAGGAGATCAAAATGAATCAACTTGAACGATTACGAATTGCTTTAGAAAATTACAATACGCGACACAGTTTGAATGGAAA
>WNFL01382339.1_pt3 | contig 15179 bp, 15 predicted proteins | sample 5400361 | NCBI WGS metagenome assembly WNFL01 (sample SAMN13153351, study PRJNA577476) | soil metagenome | isolation source: 40 cm soil on Douglas fir-dominated hillslope | place: USA:California | collected 2013-09-17
GACACTGCGCCTGGCGCAAGTGCCCGGCATCGTGGGCTTGAAGGACGCTACCGGAGACCTGGCCAGGGCAGGGCAGCTCTTGCGTCGCCTGCCGGCGAACTTTGCGCTGTACAGCGGCAACGACGACTCGGCGCTGGCTCTGATGCTGCTGGGGGGCCATGGCGTGATCTCGGTGACGGCCAACGTCGTGCCAAGATTGATGCGGCAGATGTGCGATGCTGCGCTGTCGGCCGATTTGCCTAAAGCCAGGGCGCTGAACGCCCGGATGATGCCGCTGCACACGCGCCTTTTCGTGGAGCCCAATCCGATCCCGGTCAAGTGGGCGTTGCAGCGGATTGGAAAAATCGCCGGCGGGATCCGGCTGCCGCTGGTTCCGTTGTCGGCCTCGGGCCGCGAAGCGGTGCAGGCCGCGCTGGACGAGGTCGGGTTGAACTGAAAACTGGGTTGGTGGGAGATGAGTTTCTTGCACCAGAAATTTCGAACGGGCCGACGTACCGCGCGCCGGGTGTCGAGCCTGTGCGCGTGGACTACCTGCGCGCTTGTGCTCGCATTGGCCGGCTGCGGACTGTTCGGGTCGAAGAAGTCCAGCGATCCCGGTGGCTATCAGGCCGAGGCGACCCACCAGGGTCCGCTGGAGGTTCCTCCCGACCTGGCGCCGCTGACGAAGGACGAGCGGTTCGCGATACCCGATCAAGGCGTTTCGGCCAATGCGCTGCGTTCGGCCACAGCCGGCACTTCGAGCGCTCAATTGGTCGCGGTGACCGGAGCACACGCGCGTCTGATGCGCGATGGCGCCCAGCGATGGCTGGCCGTGGATGTTCCCCCGGAGAAGGCCTACCAGGTCGTCAAGGACTTCTGGCCCTCGATGGGGATCAAGTTGGAGCTCGACGAGCCGGCGCTGGGTATCGTGCAGACCGACTGGGACGAAAAGCGCCCCAGGGTCCCGCAAGGGGTGATTCAACGCACCCTCAACCTGATACTGGAGTCGGTGACCTCGACCAGCCTGAGGGATCAATATCGCACCCGGATCGAGCGCACCCCCACCGATACCTCGGAAATCTTCATCACGCACCACGGTCTGGAGGAGGTGTATTCGTCCAACGACAAGACGACGACGACCTGGCAGCCCCGGGCGCGTGACCCGGAGTTGGAGGCCGAAATGCTGCAGCGTCTGCTGCTGCGTTTCGAAGCCGCCGACTCGGCCACCGTCGCCAAGACGGGCGGCGACAAGGCTGTCCCGAAAGCGCCCGCGGCGACTGCGCTGCCGAACGTCTCTCACGTGATCAAGGAGGGCTCGGAATCGCATCTGGAAGTCGACGAACCGTTCGATCGCGCATGGCGGCGCGTCGGACTGGCGTTGGATCGCGGCGGCTTTACAGTCGAGGATCGTGACCGCACGAAGGGACTTTATTACGTGCGCTACGTGGACCCGGACTACGCAGCCAAGCAACGCGAGGGCCGCGGCTTTTTCGCCAGGATGTTCGAGTCCGATCCGAAGGTCGATGCGCAGCAGTTCCGGGTTGCCCTGCTGACCGACGGCGATCGCACGGCGGTGCGCGTTCAGGACAAGGACGGGCACCCGGAAGCCGGCTCGGCCGGCGACCGTATCCTGAAACAACTCGACGAGCAAATGCGCTAGAGGCCGCGAGCCGTGGCCTCCTCTCGCGCTTTCCCCTCCTCCGTGATTTCTTCGACCTAACTTGACGCTGCGCTTCTGCTGTCTGGGCTCCGGAAGCGGCGGCAATGCGTTTGTGGTCGAGGCGTCCGACGCACGCAGCTCGATCCGGGTCCTGATCGACGACGGATTTTCTCCGCGCGAGCTGCAGCGGCGACTCGCGCGCGCCGGCGTTGATCTCGTATCGCTGGGCGCCATCCTGGTGACGCACGAGCACGGCGACCATGCGGGGGGCGTTGCCGCATTTGCGACGCGCCGCCAGCTCAGTGTGTACGCGACCGGGGGAACGGCCACGGCGGCCGGCTTCGACCGCCGCCTACGCCAGTTGCACACGATCCGCGCCGGCATCGAGTTGCAGATCGTCCCGCTGCAGGTGCTTCCGATCGGACGGGGAGCGGCGCCTGGCCATACTGACCGATCTGGGACATCCTGCACAGACGGTGATTGCGACGGTGTCGAGCCTGGACACGCTGGTGCTGGAGTTCAATCACGATCTGGATATGCTGCGGCAGGGTCCGTACCCGCCTTCGCTGAAAGCTCGGATCGAAAGCGACGTGGGACACCTTTCCAACGCGCAATCGGTTCAATTTCTCGAGTCGATCGATCGCAGCCGCCTCACGCGCGTGGTGGCCGCGCATCTGAGTCTGACCAACAATCGCCCGCAACTGGCGCGCGCGGCGCTCGGCGGCCTTGGGATGCCCGTACACGTTCAATGCGACGTGGCGGACCAGGCACTGGGGTTGGATTGGCAGGCGGTGGGGCCGCCGTGAGCGGACGAAAAAAAGGCCGGCATCGTGCCGGCCCTCGCCGAACTCGAGATGCTTACTTCTTCTGGTCCTTGGGCGCTTCGGCCGGAGCAGGAGTAGCGTCCTTCATCGGCTCGGCCGGGGGAGCCGGCGCGGGGGCAGGCGCGGCCATCGGCGCTGGAGCCGGGGTCGGCGCGGGCTTCTCACAACCAGCCAACATCGCGACCGACAACGAAGCAAGGGTCAGCAGTTTCTTCATGAGATTTCCTTTGAAAGAAATGACGAGTCGTTTATGGCGAGTCGATTGCCGCGATGACTCTGGTTAGCGCGGCGATCGTCAAAGCGAGCAGACGAAACCTCAATCTCCCCAGGGCGGCTATTATATCCAGCGCGGCGCAGCGCAGCATTGTACGACTGAGTACCGTTGCGTAATTGCATTGGCTGGGGGGCCGGCTCGGCCCCCTCGCAGCCGATCCTCCCGCTTTTCGGTTACGGGCTCCGCTGTCTTCGAAGCTCAGGAATCACCTCTGAGGAAGCGGCCAATAGGGGTGTATCCAGCCGGCCAGATACCATTCGTAAAGCCGCGTCAGCATCGCAGCGGGCAGCCCCCGAGGGTCTGCATCGTATCTTGCGAGCAGCACGCGTTGATCCGCGAGCGACTTCGCCAGGCGCCGCTGCTCGGGGTCGGGCAACGGCACCAACTCCCCGTTGATCGCGAGGGTGCGCTCCGAGTACAGCATCCGGGTTCGTCGGTCCGCGCGCAGTCCCCTGCGTACCGCCTGCGCGAAGTGTGACAGCGCCATCGGCGGGCGGGGCCGCTCGAAGATGACGCGGGGTTTGGGCTCGCTCAACTGCCGCAACAGGGCCATCGCAACGTCCCGACGGCCAGGCTGGCTGCGCAGCAGCTCCCGGTGCGCCTGCTCGATCAGCCGGGTCGGCAGGCGCGCCGGGTGGGCCGACGCAGTCAAGCCGACATCACGAAACGCGACATCCCGACCGGAGCCTTGCTCCGATTGCAGCTCACTCCAGATCGATGCCAGATCGGCCCAGGAGGGTGTCCTGAAGCCGATCGAACAGGTGATGCATTGGCCGAGCGCTACGCCCTCGTGGGCCACGCCTGGCGGCAGGTACAGCAAGTCGCCGGGCTCGAGTACCCACTCCTGCTGCGGTCGGAAATGCAGCAGTTGCCGGAGCGGGAGGCCCGGCTTGCAGGACGGGTCCGGTCTGCGCTCGATTCGCCAGCGCCGCTTTCCGAGCGCTTGCAGCAGAAACACATCGTACGAGTCCACATGGGGACCGACGCCGCCACCGTCGCTGGCGAAGCTGACCATCAGGTCGTCCAGGCGAGCGTCCGGCACGAAGCGGAAGCGTGCGATCAGGTCGGCGCCGGCTTCGGATTGGGCGTCGACGCCCTGGACCAGCAGCGTCCAGTCGGACCGCTTCCGGGACGGGATGCTGCGGCGGCGAAACGGCCCGTGGCGCAGTCGCCATCGGCCGTCCACGCGATCGATCAGGCGCGACTCGACTTCGTCCCGACCCGACAGCTCGAACAAGGCGCTCGGCGTCAACGGCGATTCGAAACCCGGCAAGGCCTGCCGGATCAGCAACGGCGCGCGCTGCCAGTGGCGCGCCAGAAATTTGCGCACCGGCATCGGCCCCAGGTGCGTGAGCGCGCGGACCGGTCGCAGGGATTCCGGCGGAGCGTGCGCATCGTTCATTCGTGCGATCCGGGGGCCGATTCCGAGCGCGCGAGCTCGATCAGCTCGAATATGAGATCAAGTGCCGCGCGCGGGGTCAGCAACTCGGCATCCACGCTGGCCAGGCGCTCGCGCACGCGGTCCGGCGCAGAGGGCAACGGAGCCTGATGCTGGACTGGCTGAAACAGATCGAGCTGATCGCCGCCCGCCATCGCCCTGTGTTCGAGCTGCACCAGCAGCTGGCGAGCTCGCCGCAGCACGGCGCCGGGCACGCCTGCGAGTGCGGCCACTGCCAGCCCGTAGCTCTGGCTGGCGGGTCCTTCGCGGACCTGGTGCAGGAATACGACCTTGCCGCTGGCTTCGGCGGCCGCGACATGAACGTTGGCAACCTGCGGCAGGCGCTGCGCGAGCTGGGTCAGCTCGAAATAGTGGGTCGCGAACAGCGTCAGACAGCGGTTGCGAACCGCCAGTTCATGCGCGATCGCCGCCGCCAGCGCCAGACCGTCGAAGGTCGACGTACCGCGCCCGATCTCGTCCATCAGCACCAGGCTTTGCTCGCCGGCCGCGTTCAGGATCGAGGCCGCCTCGGTCATCTCGACCATGAACGTGGAGGCGCCGCGCGCCAGATCGTCGCTGGCGCCGATGCGTGTCAGGATGCGATCGACCGGCCCGATCCGCGCGCTGGCCGCCGGCACGAAGCTTCCGCAGTAGGCGAGCAGTACGACCAGGGCGACCGATCGCATGAACGTCGACTTGCCGCCCATGTTCGGGCCGGTCACGATCAGCATCCGGCGGTTCGAATCGAGCCGGCAGTCGTTCGGAACGTACACTTCCAGGCTGCGTTCGACGACCGGGTGGCGCGCGCCTTCGATCTGCAGTCCGGGCTCGGCGCTGAGCTGCGGGCGGATCCAGCTCGCGCCAGCGGCGTGCTCGGCAAGTGCTGCGAGCGCATCGAGCGAGGCCAGCGCGTCCGCGGCACGCAGCACCGGGGGCACGTGCTCGAGCAGGCTCGCGAGCAGCGCGTCGTACAGTTGCCGCTCGCGCGCCCGGGCACGCTCCTGGGCCGACAGCGCCCGGTCCTCGAAGCTTTTCAGCTCGGGCGTGATGTAGCGCTCGGCGTTCTTCAGCGTCTGGCGCCGCCGGTAGTCGTCCGGAACCTTGTCCGCCTGGCCGTGCGTGACCTCGATGTAGAAGCCGTGTACCCGGTTGTATTCGACGCGCAAATTCGCGATACCCGTGCGCGAGCGTTCCCGCGTCTCCAGGTCGACCAGGAACTGGCCCGTGTGATCGCGCAGCGCGCGCAGCTCATCGAGCTCCGCGTCATATCCAGCCTGGATCACGTCGCCATCGCGCGGCGAAACGGCTGGCTCCAGCATCAACCCGCGCCCTAACTCCTCGGCCAGGGCCGGCGGCAGCAGCATGCAGGCCGCGAGCCGGGCCGCGAGCGGCGCCTCCAGCGAGCTGGCGGCGCCCCCGATCCGGGCAATCGGGGCCAGTGCATCGCGCAGCGCAGCCAGCTCGCGCGGCCGCGCGGATTTGAGCGCGATGCGACTGGCGATCCGGTCCAGATCCGGAAGTCTAGCGAGCGCCTGGCGCACCGCCGCGGCGGCCTGCGCCGATTCGAGCAGCGTTTCGATGACCCGATGGCGCGCCTCGGCATTGCCGCGATCGCGCAGCGGCTGATTCAGCCACAGGCGCAGCCGCCGGCTTCCCATGCCGCTCCGGCACCGGTCCAGCACCGACAGCAGGCACGGCCCCTGGGGGTCATGCAGCGCTTCGGTCAATTCCAGGTTGCGGCGGGTTGCCGGATCCAGGCCGATCGTGTCGGACTCGGATTCGAAGCGCAGTGTCGTGATGTGGCTCAGGCGCTGTTTCTGGGTCTGCTCGGCGTACCCCAGCAGCGCCGCGCAGGCGGCCAGCGCCGCCGCGCGCCCGGCAATGCCGTAGGCATCCAGGTGAGAAACGCCGAGCGCCTCGCGCAGTCGCTGCTCGCCCAGTGCGGAGTCGAAATGCCACTCGTTCAAGGTCCGCACGCACGCGCTGCCCGCGACGGCGTCGCGGGCCGATTCGGCCACCAGCACTTCGGCCGGCTCGATGCGCGCCAGTTCTGCGGCGAGCGCATCGACCGACGTTTCAGTCGCGCGCAGGTCGCCGCTGGCCAGCACCAACCAGGCGATCCCGACCCGGGTCGGCTGGCCGCGCCGGCCCGCGTGCAGCGCGACCGCCGCCAGCGACGAGTCGGCCTTCGGGCTGAGCAGCGAGCTGTCGGTCAGCGTGCCGGGCGTGACGATGCGCACGACCTGGCGCTCGACCGGCCCCTGGGATGTGGCCGGGTCGCCGACCTGCTCGCAGATCGCGACCGACTCGCCCAGCCTGACCAGGCGCGCCAGGTACTGCTCGACGCTGACTGCCGGAACGCCGGCCATCGGCACGGGTGCCCCGCCCGAAGCCCCGCGCGAGGTGAGCGTCAGGTCCAAGAGGCGCGCCCCCCGCTCGGCATCGCGGTAGAAGAGCTCGTAAAAATCACCCATCCGGTAAAACAGCAGGTGATCCTCGTGCTGCGCCTTGATGCGCAAGTACTGCTGCATCATCGGCGTGTGGCCGGACAATCCGGCCGCGCCGGCCATCTCACCGGCGCGGTCCGTTGGCGTCATGGACACTGGGCACTTTTCATTGAAGGAATTCGACCGATACGATACAGTCCACCGGGCTTCCAATTCGGTGCGGCCACTGGAGGACTGCGCGGTGAGTCCGGTTCAGTCTCAGGCCTCGGTTGAGGCTTCGGGCGAGACGCCTGCCCGGATTTTGGTCGTCGAGGACGAAAGAATCGTGGCCCACGACCTCGCGAGCGCCCTGAGGGAGCTCGGCTACGCGGTCCCGGCGACCGTCGCGACCGGCGAAGAGGCGGTTGAGCGCGCGCGCGAGCTGCAGCCGGACGTGGTTCTGATGGACATACGACTGCCCGGAGCGATCGACGGCATCCGGGCCGCCTCTTCGATCCGCCAGGAGCACGATATAGCGGTTATTTACCTGACCGCGCATTCCGACGACGAAACCTTGCGCCGGGCGATGCAGACCGAGCCGGTCGGCTACCTGGTGAAGCCTTTTTCCCCGCCGCAGCTGCGGTGCGCGATCGAGATCGCCCTGCATCGGCGCGAGATCAACGCTCGCCTGCACGAGCGCCAGCGCTGGCTCGCGACCAGGATGCGCTGCGCCGACGATGCGGAGGCTGCGGAGGAAGCCGGCCCGAAGGTGAGCTACCTGAACCTGGTTGCCGAAGCCCTGGCCGGATGGCGTCTCGGCGAGAGTGAGCGCGAAAAGCGCATGGCCGAACATATCGCGGATCTGGAGGCCGCAAACCGGGAACTGGAGAATTTCACCTGCAGCGTCGCCCGGGACTTGCGCGGCCCGCTACGGGGAATCGACGGTCTGAGCCAATCGCTGATCGAGGACCACGCGGCCAATCTGGGTCCGCAAGGGCTCAGAACGCTCAGGCAGGTTCGCGAGGCCGCCGGGCGGATGCGACAGGTGATCGACAACCTTTTGGTGTTGTCGATCGACGACCTGTTGCTGCTGTCGCAGGTGTCGAAGACTGAAGCGCGCAGAGACACGATCGATCTGTCCCGGATCGCTATGGGAGTCGTGGCTCAATTGCGGGAAAGCACCCCGCAGCGTGAGGTCAAGGTCGTCATCGAAAGAGACGTCCGGGTCGACGCCGACGCGTCCTTGCTGCGGATCGTGCTCGAAAATCTTCTGGGCAACGCCTGGAAATTCACCGGGGAGGTCGAGCATGCACGGATCGAGTTCGGCGCCTTCGACCGAGATGGCTCCAAGGTCTTCTTCGTTCGGGACAACGGAGCGGGCTTCGACATGAAGGAAGCGGAGAAGCTTTTCGTCGCCTTCCAGCGTCTCGATTCAGCCGGTCAATTCGAGGGCAATGGCGTTGGATTGGCCATCGCTCAACGTGCCATCAACCGGCACGGCGGTCGGATCTGGGCCGAAGGGGCTCCGGCCCGAGGTGCGACGTTCTATTTCGCCCTCTAGTTTTTCGGCTAAGACCATCGCCTACACTGCGGGCGTTGCGCTTGCCTATTACGTCACCGGTCGCCTCGCCCTGATCCTGGCCATTCCGCCCGGCTACGCGACGGCGGTCTGGCCCGCAGCCGGTGTCGCACTGGTGGCGATCCTGCTGTTAGGCTACCGGGTATGGCCCGGGATACTGCTCGGTCACTTCTTCGTCAACATCCTGACAGGCTACGATACCTCGAGCTCCGGGGCGGCGCTCAAGTCCCTGGCTTTGCCTCTGGCCATCGCCTGCGGCGGAACGCTGCAGGCCGTCTGCGGCGCCGCGCTGATACGACGCTATGTCGGATCGACGATCGTTCTTCAAACCGAGAGGGAGATCGCGAAGTTCCTCGCGCTGGGCGGCCCTGTCAGTTGTCTGATCAGCGCAACCGTCGGGCTGGTCTGTCTGTATGCGTGGGGCCTGGTCTCCGGTCCGGATATCCCGTTCAGCTGGTTCACGTGGTGGGTCGGAGACACGATCGGCGTGACGGTCATGGCGCCGCTGCTGCTCGCCTGGCTGGTGCTCCCGCGAGATCGCTGGCGCGCGGGCCGCGCGGCGCTGACATGGTCCACCGCGGTGGCGCTGTCGCTCGCCGTCGTGCTGTATGTCTATATCAGCGGTCGGGAGCAACAGGGAATCCGCGCCGAGTTCGAACGCGCGGCGGACACGCTGGGCCGGGAGTTCGTCAACGACGTCGAGGGACATCTCGAAGCGGTCACCGCGCTTCACGACCTTTACGTCAGCGCCGGACCGCTGGACCGCGCGAGCTTCGCCGCTTTCGCCGGGCCTCTTCAGATGCGGCACCCGGGGGTTCAGGCGCTCGAATGGGCCCCGGTTGTGCCCCAGGCCCAGCGGGCCAGCCTCGAGGAGGCGGTGCGTCGCGAAGGCTACCCGGCGTTCGCGATCACCGACCGGGGCCCGGATGGTCGGATGGTTCCGGCGCCGACCCGCGCCGAATACGTGCCGGTATTGTTCATGGAGCCCCACACCGGCAACGAGACCGCCATGGGCTTCGACCTGACTTCGCTGCCCAGCCGGCGGGAGGTCATGGACCGCGCGCGTGATTCGGCGCTCCCGGCTGCGAGCGGGCGCCTGACGCTGGTGCAGGAACGTGGGGGGCAGTTCGGCATTCTCGTGCTGGTGCCTGTGTACGACCGCCAGCTGCCTCACAGCACGATTGCACAACGACGGTCTGCGCTGCGCGGCTACGTGCTCGGGGTGTACCGTATCGGCGACCTGGTACGAGCAGCACTGTTTGCCGAAGAATCGGCGCATATCGACGTGACCGTCACCGACGATACGGCGCCGCCGAGCGAGCGGTTGCTGTACGAGCGCCGCGCTCGCGGCACCAGCTTGCCCTGGGGCCGGGTCGTGACCACGGCCGTGGGCGATCACCAATGGTCGATCCGCTTTACTCCCTCTGCCGACTACGCGATCGTTCACCGCAACTGGCAAGCCTGGACGGTCCTCACGGTCGGGCTGCTCTTCGCCAGCGTGCTGGAGATGATGGTCCTGCTGATGACGGAACGCGCGGCGGCGATCCAGCGCGTGGTCGAACAGCGCACGACTCAACTTCGCGATGCCTTGAGGGAGAAGGAGACGCTGCTACAGGAGATTCACCATCGCGTGAAGAACAATCTTCAGGTGATTTCGAGCCTGATCAATATGCAGATGCGCAAGCTCGAGCCAGGTTCTTCGCGGCATGCGCTGCAGGAGTGCCAGAGTCGTGTACAGGCGATCGCCCTGATTCACGAGAAGCTGTACCAGTCGCGCGACTACTCGCGCGTGCCGTTCTCGCAGTATGCGAAGGGCTTGGCTGGCGACGTATTTCACGCGGCCGGGGTGTCGCCCGGGGCGGTCAAGCTCGAAGTCGAGGTCGGGGAGGTGGCGCTTGCGGTAGACAAGGCGATCCCGTGCGGCCTGATCCTGAACGAGTTGATTACCAACGCGCTCAAGCACGCGTTCCCTCAGCAGCGGCTTGGCACGGTACGTGTGGAGCTCGAGGAAACGGCCGCCGGGCGTGTCAGGCTGGCGGTGAAGGACGACGGCGTGGGTCTGCCGGTGGACCTGGATATCCGGCACTCCGACACGCTGGGGATGCAGCTTATCTGTACGCTGGCCGAGCAACTGGCTGCCCGGCTGGAAGTCAGCCGGACCAGTGGCGGAACGTCATTCGAGGTCGTTTTCCAGGCGTGACACGCCAGGGCCTTGGCCCGCCGACCGTCCGTGACCGCGCTGCGCCTACCTGGGGCGGCGCAGCGCGAACACCAGCATGCCGCCCAGCGCGATGAGCCACAGGAAGGACCAGGCCGGCATCGACAACTTCAGGAAGGTCCAGTCGATCCGGGTGCAGTCGCCGTAGCCCTGAAAGATCCGGGGCAGCGCGCGTCCCAGCGGCAGGTTGCTCAGCAGGTACTGCAGGCTCGGCCCGCACGAGGATTCCTCCGGCGGAAACAGCTGCAGGCGCACATGCCAGGCGGCGACTGCCGCGCCGGCCAGCGACGACACCAGGGCCAGCAGCGCGGACGCGGTCGAGGCGCGGCCGGGCAGCGCTGCCGCCAGTGCCGCAAGGGCGGCGACGAAGGTGAACGCGTAGCGCTGCAGAATGCACAGCGGACACGGTTCGAGCCCGTCCACCTTCTGTATGACCACCGCAGCGACAATCAAGGACGCCGCGGCCAGCGCGACCAGCGCGTGCATCAGGCGCGGGCGGCTCAGCAGGTGCTTCGGCGTCGATGCGAACATGGCGTGAGCGGCTCGTTCAAGACTTCGAACGGCGTCGCACCGATTGCGGCGTGCCCTGCATCAGCGCGTGCAGCTTTGGGAAGATCTTCGGTGCTCCGCACACGACGTCTCCCGTTTCCAGATAATCTCCGTCGCCATGCAGATCGGCGATCAAGCCGCCGGCCTCGATGATCAGCAGGCTCCCGGCCGCGATGTCCCAGGCAGACAGCCCGAACTCCCAGAACCCGTCCAGGCGGCTGGCCGCCACGTACGCGAGGTCGAGCGAGGCCGCACCGGCTCTGCGCACCCCCGCGGTGTTCTTGGTCACGCGCGTGAAAACTTCGACATACTCGTCGAGATCGTCGAGCCTGCGAAACGGAAAACCGGTTCCGATCAGGCAATCCTCCAACTGATCGCGCTTGGACACGCGCAGCCGGTGGTCGTTCAGAAAGGCGCCGCGCCCGCGCGTGGCCGTAAAAAGCTCGTTGCGGGTCGGGTCGTACACGACGGCCTGCGTGATGTGGCCGCCATGCCTCAGGCCGATCGACACGGCGTACTGGGGAAAGCCGTGAATGAAATTGGTGGTGCCGTCGAGCGGATCGATGATCCAAAGGTAGTCCGCGTCGCCTCCGGGTCCGCTTGCGCCCGACTCCTCGGCCAGGATCGAGTGATTCGGGTAGGCTGTCGTCAACGTCGAAATGATGGCCTGCTCCGCGGCCCGATCGACTTCGGTGACGAAGTCGCTGCGGCCCTTGCTTGAAACGCGGACCAGGTCAAGATCCAGGCTCGCTCGGTTGATGATCGAACCGGCTTTGCGCGCCGCCTTCACGGCGGTGTTCAGCATCGGATGCATGGAGGGGAAACCGCAGACTATGCAAGCGCCCGATTCTATAGATACCGGAGACGTTGCAGCGGACGCGGCCGCGCTGGATCGAACCCGGGTGCGCTTCGTGCTGGTGGAGCCGAGCCATTGCGGCAACATCGGCGCAGCGGCGCGCGCGATCCGCACCATGGGGTTCTGCGGCCTTTCAGTGGTGGCGCCAAGGGACAGCAGCTATCGGGCCTCGGGCGAGGCCGTCGCGCTGGCGGCCAACGCGGTCCAGGTCTTGCAGGACTCGCGCTCGCATCCGGACCTGATCGATGCGCTCGAGGGGGTGAGTCTGGCGTTCGCGATGACCGGGCATGCGCGCGAATTCGGCCCGCCGCACCAGCGGCTGCGCGAGGCGGCGCTGCAAGCCGCGGGTTGGCTGCAGCAAGGCAGCGGGCCGGTGGCCTTCGTGTTCGGCACGGAGCGCAGCGGCCTGACCAACCGCGACGTGCTGCGTTGTCACTACAGCTGCGCGATTCCGGCCGACGCCCGGTTCGACTCGCTGAACCTGGCGCAGGCCGTGCAGGTCACCGCGTACGAAATGCGTTGCGCGCTGAGCGCGCCGCACGATGCTACGCCCGCGCAGTTGGGCGGCGCTCCGGTTGAAAGCGTCGAAAGACTATTTATCGCGATCGAGCAGGCCTTGACCGCGATCGGATTTCACGATCCGCAGCAGCCCAAACACTCGATGGCGCGCCTGCGCAGCTTGTTGGCCCGGGCCGGCCCCAGCTCAGGCGAAGTGGAGCTGCTGCTGGGAATCTGCGCGGCCATTGTCGAACCGAAGCGGCTGCGGGCGGGGAGCAAGAAGTCGCAGGGGAGAGGGGCCGGGCTTCGCCCGGCGTAGCCGGCTACGCCCGGCGAAGCCGGGGGTGAGGGCACGCGTCAGGAGAAGTCGATCATCGCCAGCTGATCGCCGCTCACCTGCAGGTAGCCTCCGCGGGGTGGATCGGCGTCCAGGTCCCAGTCCGGCAGCACCCATCGCTCGGCGCTGTGGCCGTCCAGGTCGATCCGATGCCGATGCGGCCGATGCGTATGGCCATGGATCATCCTGCGCACGCCGGCCGATCGAAGCGCCTGCTCGATCGCCTCGGGCGTGACGTCCATGATCTGCGCCGCCATCGTTTTTTGCCCCGCTTCGCTGAACCGGCGCACCTGCCCCATGATGGCGCGCCGCAAGGCGAGCGAGCGCCCGAGGAACATGCGTTGCCAGAACGGATCGCGCGACCGGCGCCGAAACGCCTGATAGGCCTTGTCCAGCGTGCAATACGCATCGCCGTGCGACAGCAGCGTGGCCACGCCGGCTAGCTCGGTGCGGCACGGATCGGCCAGGAATACGGCACCCGTGGCCCGCGCGAAGCCGTCCCCCAGCAGCACATCGCGGTTGCCGTGCATCACGTACACGGACGTGCCGCCCCGGGTGAGCGACCGCAGCGCGCCGCTGACGACGGCGCCGACGCCTTCGCCCGCCTCCTCGTCGCCCGCCCAGTACTCGAACAAGTCGCCCAGGATCACCAGCTCGCGGTCCTTGGAGCCGAGTTCCTCGACCAGGCGCACAAAGCGCTGCACGGTGCGCGGCTGCTCCTGCGCCAGGTGCAGGTCCGATATGAAGACCGGGTCGCGCAGCTGAACCGACGCCAGCGCGACGCTTGCGCTCACTCCGACACGACCTCGGCGGCTTCGATCACCACTTCCTGGTCGGGCACGTCCTGGTGCGTGCCGTACCGCATTGTGGCCATGCCCTTGATCCGGTCGACCACGTCGGTGCCCGCGGTCACGTGCCCGAACACGCAGTAGCCCCAGTTCTGGGCGTTCGGAGCCGAGTGGTTCAGAAAATCGTTATCGGCCACGTTGATGAAGAACTGCGCGGTGGCCGAATGCGGATCCGAAGTGCGCGCCATCGCGATCGTGTACTTGACGTTCTTCAGGCCGTTGGTCGCCTCGTTCTCGATCGGCTTGGAGGTAGGCTTCTGGCGCATCCCGGGCTCGAAGCCGCCGCCCTGGATCATGAAGCCGTTGATGACGCGGTGAAACAGCGTGTTGTTGTAATGGCCGCTGCGAGCGTAGTTCAGGAAATTCTCAACCGTACGCGGTGCGCGTTGCCGGTCCAACTCCAGAATGATCGAGCCCATCGTGGTGTTCAGGCGTACGGTCGGCATGTCGGCTCCATCTACTTGGCGACGCGCGCGGTCTTGATCACGACCGGCGACGCGGGCACGTTCTCGAAGGAGCCGCGCCGGCCGGTCGGTACGGCGCGGATCTTGTCGACCACCTGCATGCCCTCGACCACGTTGCCGAACACCGTGTAGCCGTGCCCGTCGAAGCTCGGGTAATCGAGCCGGGCATTATCGACCACATTGATGAAGAACTGCGCCGTGGCCGAGTTCGGATCCCCAGTACGCGCCATCGCGACAGCGCCGCGTACGTTCTTCAGCCCGTTGTTGCTCTCGATCGGGATCGGCGGCCGCGTCGGCTTTTCGGCCATGGCTGCATCAAAACCCCCGCCCTGGATCATGAAGCCGGCGATCACGCGGTGAAAGATCGTCCCATCGTAAAAGCTGTCGTTCACGTACTGCAGAAAGTTGGCGACCGTCTTGGGTGCCTTGTCGGCCCGCAGCTCGACTACGATCCGTCCCTCGCTGGTTTCCAGCGCCACCCGCGTGGGTGCCGCTGGCGCGGGGGCGGCCGGCTCGGCCGCGTAGGCATGTGCGCCCACAGTCAGCGCGATCGGTGCAATGAGGTTCAGACACTTCGAAAGGATGGAATCGCTCATCGGGTCACTTTCAGCTTGGAAATCAGGTCTCTGGCCAGGGCCAGCTTGGATTTGAGCGCGCTGTTGGCCGGATCGAGCTGGGAGGCGCGCTCGAAAGCCGCCGCCGCCATCGCGACGTACAGATCGCCCAGGTTCTCGTGCGCCGTTATGTAGTTGGGCTGGGCCGCGATTGCCTGCTGCAGCAGGTGCTCGGCGTGTTCCAGGCTGCCCTGCGCGGCGGCCAGAACGGCCAGGTTGTTGTACGGTTCGGGCAACTCCGGAAAGTCCTGCGTTAACTGCACCAGCGCGTTGTCAGCCTCCTGCCGCCGCCCCAGATCGATCAGCGTCACCGCCCGCAGAAATCGCACCTGCAGATCGCGTGGCTTGTCAACCAGAAAGGCGTCGGCGCGCTTCAGCGCCTCCTCGCTCTTGCCCGCCTGCATCAGGTCGGCGATTTCGGCCGCCTCGGAGCGGGGCGCGGGAATCAGCTCCTGCGACCAGGGCGACCATTGCGCCGGCTGCTGGGCCAGGGCCGGAGCGGCCAGGGCGGCCACTACCAGCACGATCGCAGCGGTGCGGCTTACGGGGGACATCTCGAAAAACGAAGGGCGCGTGAGGGCGGGCGATCGAGAGGCGTTGATATACTCCATCTCA
>WNFL01016190.1_pt3 | contig 15178 bp, 9 predicted proteins | sample 5400361 | NCBI WGS metagenome assembly WNFL01 (sample SAMN13153351, study PRJNA577476) | soil metagenome | isolation source: 40 cm soil on Douglas fir-dominated hillslope | place: USA:California | collected 2013-09-17
TGGACCTGGCTTTGATCGCAGCCAAAGTACGCGAGCATCAGGAAGAGGCCGCCGATCAGCCCGGACCAGATCGTGTACGTCTCGCGCAGGTTGAACTGGAAGTCGACGGCCTTCAGCCGTCCGGTCGCGCCCGCCAGATGCAGCGCCTGCACGACGCCGACGTCGCGCGGGATACCCAGAACCAGCACGACCGCTGCCGCGAGCATGCCCGAGACGATGATCACCATCTGCTTGACATCGGTCCACGCCACGGCCTGCACCCCCCCGATGGTCGTGTAGAGAATCATCGGGATGCAGATGATCAGAACGGTGAGCTCCATCCGCACGCCCAGGATCGCCGACATCACCACGGCAGGAGCGGTCAGCGTCACGCCAAGGGAAAACGCGCGTCCCATGAGGAACAGAAAGCTGGTCAGGCTGCGGACGCGGACGTCGAAGCGGCGCTCGAGATACTCGTAGGCTGTGTACACCTTCGCGCGGTGAAAGAACGGCACCGCGGTCACTGACAGGATGATCATCGCGAGCGGCAGGCCGAAGTAGAACTGGATGAATCGCAGCCCGGTCAGATACGCCTGCCCCGTCGTCCCCACGAGCGTCACCGCGCTCATCTGCGTGGCCATCACCGACAATCCGATCGCCCACCACGGCAGAGTCCGGTTGCCGAGAAAGTACCCGTCGACTTTGTCGGTCCCCTTCGAACGCCGGAGGCCGTCGTACACAATCCACACGAAATAGGCGACGACGATGGCCCAGTCGAGGGGTCGCATCGCTCAGGAGAAGAGACGGCCGAGGATCACGAGCGCGATGATGATCGCGATTTCGAGAACGATGACACGAACGTACGTGCTGTTCATCCGGCGCGCAGTATAGTCTGAGCGAGAGTTAACGCCACTGGAGGATCTTCACACGATGATTGTCCGGCTCTGGACAGCTGTCCTGCTGGCTGCCGCTGCTGTTTCCCTGCCGGCCAGCGCCCACGCGCAATCGCGACGGCTCGAATTCGAACCCGCGGCCGCCGGCGCGTGCACGATCGTCGTGAAGCTTCCGGAAAGCGGCGCGGTCATCGATCGCGTCACCGTCGACGGCGGCGATCTCGATCTCACGCGCGTGTCGCGGATCGGCAACCTCGACGTGGGGATTCCGCTGTCCGGCCCGCTGCGGCAGGGCGACGCGCTCCAGGTCACGCTTCGCTCATCGGCGCCGAATCCGCCCACGGCCATGGCCACCGTAGGGCCCGGCGTGAGCGGCAACATCACGTGCGGCGCCGCGCTCGCGAGCCAGCATCCACCGGACGATCGCGAGGTGTTCGAGATCGCCGGCTTCCTCGGTCTCGCCATCGACAACTTCGCTCCGAAGGGCATCAACGGTTATCCCGACTCCGCGGCCTCGACGCGGAACCGGCGGACCTTCGGCGCAATCGGACAGTACCGGTTGTGGGGAGAGCCGGGCGACGATCGACAGCTCTGGCTGGCGGGCGCAACGCTGAACGGGTTACGCACGGCGGACATCGACTGTACCGATCCAGGGCAGCTCGCGCTGTGTCGAGATGGCCGGCCCGATACTTCAGTGAAGCTGCCCACCGACATCCAGAGCGCGTCGATCCAGGTGCTGGAGCATGCGACGACGCTCGAAGCCCACGTCGATCTTCGATTCGAGTTCTGGACGCTTCAGCGAAACTCGCCGAACCCGGCCAAAGTATTCGGGTTCTATCGCTACGGCTTCGTCGACATCATCGATCCGGTCGTGAGCTGCGCGCCAAGCACGTCCACGAGTGCCGGAGTAATCGCATCGGTCAATTCGGCATGCACGGTCACCGTCAACCAGTCGGGAAGCACCATGACAACGTCGCTCGCGGGCAGCCAGCCATCGGCGTTTTCGACGAACTACTTCGGCATCGGCGCGCTGCTGCCCGCCGGCCAGTTTCGCGACAGCGGCCTGATGTTCGGTCTGGCCAAGGAAGACATTTACGGCACGAGCCGCGGGAAATGGAGCCGGGTGAAGCTGAACGCGATCGGCATTTTCGACGTGATGCCTCAGCTCGGCGACACGAACGTCGGCCGGTGGCTCGGCTTCGGATCGTGGCGCTTCTTCGTCGCGCTGGACGCCGACCGCGACAGCGGCGGCCACGGTCCCGACAGCATCCAGACCTACATCGGCTTTGCCTTCGACCTCGGGAAGGCATTCCATCTGTGAAGCTGCGGCATCTCGCGCTGGCCGCTGCCCTCGCTGTCGGTGTCGCGGCGCCCACGCTGCGAGCCCAGCTCAACCTCTGTGCCGACTGCCGCACCGCGCGGATCTGGTCCACGACGGTCGGCACGTTTCCGGAAACCGGGGCGCTCACCATCCGACGACCGGGCGCGATCGACTTCGGCGTCGCGTTCTCAGGCGGCGGGACGCGATCGGCGTCGGCGACCACAGGGCAGCTCCGAGGCCTCGCTCAGAACGGCTGGCTCGAAAAAGCGCGCTACATTACCGCCGTGTCCGGCGGCGCCTGGGCGGCGATTCCTTATACCTATACCGAAGCCACCGACGAAGAGCTTCTGGGCCCGCTCACTCCTCCGGATGCGCTGCGCCTCGAACCGTTGACGAAGTGTCCAGACGGCCGCATGGCGGCGTCCATCGGCGCGGGACAACTGCCCGCGGCGAGCTTCAAGGAGGCGGCGTGGCGTGTGTCTTCGGAAGCGCTTCAGAAGGACTCGGAGCGATTCATCAGGCAGGGCCTGAGCTGGCTCCTGTCCAGGCGCGAGGGCGATCGGGGAGAGAAGACGTACGCGCGGTTTATCGGCGACGTGTTCATCGATCCGATCGTCGATCCTGTCGACAAGCAGGCCAGCCGCCGGCTCTTCGGCTGGGATGACACCAGCGTCGACGAGGCCGTGCGGGACAATCCCGGCAAGCTCAGTCACATCGACTTTCTGACGAGCGACGCCAGGCGCCGGCCCTTCCTGATCGTCGGCGGCACCGTGGTGTCCACGCGCGACATCTACAGCTATCCGCTGCTGATGCCGATCGAATACACACAGCTCTACACGGGGATCCGTCATCGCTTCGGCGAGAAATATGGCGGCACCTATGTCTCCTCGTGGGCGTACGACCACGTGCCGGCGGGGCCCGTGAGCGGACGTTCGCTGCAGGTGCATCAGGGCGACGTGGCCGCCTCCGCCGGTGCGGCGCCGCAACTGGCCGTGCTGCTCGGCGAACGATACGAGGCGCTGCCGACATGGGCACGCAGCGCCAGCGGCGCCGCCGCCGATTTCTTTCCGTCGTACACGCCCGCGGCTGTCCACGACGACGGCGGCGTCTTCGTATCGGCACCGACGCCGCATGGCGACGGCGGCTTCACGGACAACTTCGGGCTGATGCCGCTGCTCGCTCGCGGCGTGAAAAACATCATCGTCTTTGCGAACACCCCGAACGAGTACGACAAGAACGACGACCTGGCGTCGTACTTCGAAGCCGTTTCGAATCCCGGACCCACCGGCAACAAGTCGCTGAACCGCGTCTTCGAGCCCGGCGGATACGACGCCCTGAAGGCGCAGTTTCGAGACGACAAGCTCGCCGGCCGCCCGCTCGTCCACTGCACGACGAAAGACAGACCGTGGAAGGTACTGGAGAACGCGTTCTACGAAATCAAGCCGTACGACGGCCTGCAGATCTGCTGGGTCTACAATCACGCCGTGGACGCATGGTCGCGTCAGATTTCAGACGCGGGGGTTCAAAAACTTCTGGCTGGCAAGGACTTTCAGTCGTTCCCCTGGTACGACACGTTCAAGCAGCTCAAGCTGAACATCGCCCACGTCAATCTGCTCGCGGACCTGACCGGATGGGTCGTGACCGACGCCGAAGTGATTCGGCGCATTCGCGGTGCGATGCCGGACCTTCCTGAACCACGCCGGCCTGTTCCAGCAGCGACCCAGTTCATAGCCGGGCGCTGCGTTGCTCCCGCTGCCGTTCAGCCCCGGTAAGTCCGTCGGTCGCGTTTTTCAACCATCCCCGATCGAACTCGAGCTGGCGGCGCGAGGCGATGGCCGCGCGGCCGGTTTCCACCGGCGACGGACCGCCGAAGGTGCGCCTCACCTCGACGAAGTGTGCCGGACTGAGGATCTCAGCGAGCGCGGCGTCGGAATACTGCACAGGTGAGCCCAGCACCTCGCGCGAGGCGTTGGCCACCAGCGTCGACAGCGTCGCCTCCGGATTGGTTTTTCGCGCCGTCGCGAACCAGCGTGTCCGCGAGCTCCGTCAGCGTCGTCCACCCGTCGGCCGCCCGCGCCTCCAGGCGCGGCGCATCGAATTCCGCCGTCGTCATCGCCGCCGCCACCAGCTTGACGGCGCGGGTCGCATCACGAAACATCGAGAACACCAGCGGCTGCAGATCGTCCTCGGTGTCGACGATGTCGCCGAAGGGAGTGTTGTGCAGGCTGGTGACGATGGCCTGCGTCTGTCCCAGCGCCTTGCTGGCAATCGCGCGAGCGTGTTCGATCGCGACCGGGTTCCGCTTCTGCGGCATGATGCTGCTCGACTGCACGAACCCGTCGCCGAAGCGCACGTAGTTGAACTCCGCGGTGCACCACAACAGCAGATCCTGGACGAAGCGTCCGAGCCCCGTCAGCAGCACGGCGGTCGCCGACGCGCTTTCGAGCAGGTAGTCCACCGTCGCAATGCTGCCGTAGGTGTTCCCCGTCGGCGCGAGGAAGCCCAGGAGGTCTGATGTGAGCTGGCGATCGATCGGAAACCCGGTGCCCGTGATCGCGCAGGCTCCCAGCGGGCAGCAGTTCGTCCGCTCGTAGGCGGCTTTCAGCCGGGCCGCGTCTCGCTCGAGCTGCTCGACGACCGCAAGGAGATAGTGCGCCACCGTCGTCGGCTGTGCGCGCTGTGTGTGCGTGTGGACGGCGAATATCGTCTGCCGGTGCCGTTCCGCGACCTCGACGAGCGATCGCCGCAGCTCGAAACTCGCGGCCAGCAAGCCGAGAATGAACTCGCGCTGCCGCATCCGGTACATCGTCATGTCGATGTCGTTGCGGCTGCGCGCCACATGCAGCCGGCCGGCGACGTCTTCGCCGCATGCGTCGACGATCAGCCGCTCGACATAGAAAAAGAGATCTTCGCAGCTGCCGTCGAACTTCAGCTTGCGCACGTCGTCCTCGGCGACGGCGTCGAGCGCCTGCCGCAACGCGTGCGCATCGGGGGCCGACACGATCTCGCGGTCGGCAAGCATCACCAGATGCGCGTGATGAATCGCCTTCAGCGGCGCGAGGAACAGGGTTTTGGCGTCTTCGAAGTTTTCGTTGAGTACGTAGGCGATGTACTCAGGAGCGAAGGGCACGGGGGGAGTATAACGAGGTTCCAAGTTCCAGGTTCCAAGGTTCAAGGTTCTGGTTCTGGTTCTGGTTCTGGTTCTGGTTCCGGTTCGGCATGCCCTGTGCTCTATCGCCGAATGTGGGCGTAAAGAGATTCGAAGAACTCGTGTGCTGGCAGCTCGCGCGTGAATTGGAGCGGCGCGTGGTGGCATTTACTGGCAAGCCGCCCGCTTCAAACGATCTCGAATATTGCCGCCAGATCAGAAAGTCCAGTGGATCCGCGCCTCCGAACATTGCGGAGGGATTCGGCAGGTACTACCCCGGCGACTTTGCGAGGTTCCTTCGAAATGCGCTCGGCTCATTGAACGAAACTCGAGACCACCTTGGCGCAGGAATCGAGAAGGGGTACTGCCGGAGAACGAGTATGACGAACTGAAGATACTCACCAATCGAGCGATCGGCGCAGCCGTGAAGCTGGCGAAGTACCTCGACGCATCAAAGGAAAGGTGGGACCGAGAGCGCAGAACCCGGAACCGCGAACCTTGAACCTTGAACCTTGAACTATGGAACCTGGAACCCTTTGAATCGCTCTCTTAGAGCCATCTTCTGAAACTTTCCGGCCGACGTGCGTGGAATCGCGTCGATGAATTCGAACAGGTCAGGCAGCCAGAACTTCGGGAAATGCGGCGCCAGAAAGTCGCGGAGCTCCTCGGGCGTCGCGCAGGCCCCGGGCCGCAGGACGACGGCCGCGAGCGGGCGCTCGCTCCATTTCGCGGACGCGACGGGAATGACCGCGGCCTCCGCGACGGCCGGGTGCCCCATGAGCGTCGACTCGAGCGCGATCGAGCTGATCCACTCGCCGCCCGACTTGATGAGATCTTTCGCGCGATCCTGAATCGTCACGAACGATCGGTCGTCGATCGTCACGATGTCGCCGGTCTTGAACCAGCCGTCCTCCGTGAACCTGTCGCCGGCATCATCACGGTTGAAGTACCCGGCCGCTACCCATGGTCCCCGCACCTCGAGCTCGCCCATTGTCTGGCCGTCGTGCGCAACGAGGCCATTCTCGTTGCGCGCGCGGATTTCAACAAAAGCGACGGGTCGCCCCTGCGTCGCACGCGACTGGAAGATCACCTGCTCCGGCGCACCGGCAAGATCCGGTGGCACGTGGCTGATCGTTCCGAGGGGCGCCGTTTCCGTCATCCCCCACGCGTGAATGATGCGGAGGCCGTGTCGCTTGTCGAAGGCCTCGATCATCGACGGTGGTACTGCGGCTCCTCCGACGAACATCGACTGCATCGACGACAGATCGTGGACGCCGGGATTGGCGTCGAGCAGCTGCAGCACCCCCATCCAGATCGTCGGTACGCCGGCGGTGAGGGTGACGCGCTCCCGCGCGAACAGATCGACGAGGCTCGCCGCGTCAAGATGCGGCCCGGGCATGACCAGCTTCGCCCCTGTCATCACCGCGGCGTACGGCAGGCCCCACGCGTTGGCGTGGAACATCGGCACCACGGGCAGCACCGTGTCCGATTCTCTCAGCCCCATACCCGAAGGCATGGCGACGGCAAACGTGTGAAGCACGAGCGCGCGGTGCGAGTAGACAACGCCCTTCGGCTTCCCGGTCGTGCCCGTCGTGTAGCACATCGCCGCGGCCGATCGCTCATCGGGATCGGGCCCGTCCGCAAACGGTTCGGCGCCCGCGAGCATGGCTTCGTACTCGAGGCAGTCGCGCGGCATTGGTCCGCCGGCGCCGACCACAATCACGTGCTTCACTTTCGTTCTCGGCGCCACTTTTTCCCACAGCGGCAGCAACGTCTCATCGACGAGCACCGCGCGATCGTCGGCGTCGTTGACGATGAATGAGAGCTCGTCGGGATGGAGCCGAAGATTCAGTGTGTGCAGGACCGCGCCCGACATCGACACGCCGAAGTACGCCTCGAGATGCTGATGATGGTTCCAGGCAAGCGTGGCAACGCGGTCGCCCGGAGCGACGCCCAGCTTGCGCAGCGCGCCGGCGAGACGGCGGGCCCTGGCGGCGAAGTCGCCCAGCGTATATCGATGGAGTGATTTGTCGGCGCGGCGCGTTACCACCTCGCGACGCGGATACACCTGCTCCGCGTGGCGGAACACCGCCGACAGCGTCAACGGAAAATCCATCATCAGGCCGTTCACGGAACGGGATTGTACTCGTGGTCGGTGGCCGGTGACTGGAGACTGGAGACTGGAGACTGATGACTAGCGTTAGACTGTGCGCCATGAGAAAACTCGCTCTTCTCTTTGCCGTTATTCTCTACGGCATCAACGCAGCCGCGCAGGACGCTGGACGTCAGGTGTTCGTCGCCCGATGCGCAGGCTGCCACGGCACGGACGGCAACGGCGGTGAGCTCGGGCCGAACATTGCCACACGCGTCCCGACACGCACCGATCAGGAACTGACCACGGTTGTCCGTCAAGGACTGATCGCGTCGGGCATGCCGGCGTTCGCCGGCCTGAGCGACGGTGACACGGCCGCGCTCGTTCAGTTTCTCCGCACGCTCACACCGCGCGCCGGCTCGGCGCCCGAGCGCGCGAAGGTTGTGCTCGCCGGCGGCGCGGCGCTCGACGGTCTCGTGCTCAACAAGAGCCAGTTCGACATGCAGCTGCTCGGCGACGATGGCAAGCTGCACCTGCTGAGGAAATCAGGCGAACGGTTCCGGGCCGTCACATCGCAGGCCGATTGGACCAGCTACAACGGCGGCATGACCGGCAGCCGTTACAGCTCGCTCACGCAAATCACGAAGACCAACGTCGCGTCGCTGGCGCCGAAGTGGATGTTCAGCCTGCGCAACACGAACAACCTGCAGGTGACGCCGATCGTGTCCGAAGGCGTGATGTACGTGACCGCTGCCAACGAGTGTTATGCGCTCGACGCCGGATCGGGCCGCGAGATCTGGCACTACCAGCGGCCGAAGACAAAGGGTCTCATCGGCAACGCAGCCGGCGGCGTGAATCGCGGCGCGTCGGTTGCCGGCGATCGGCTGTTCATGGTGACCGACCACGCGCACATCATCGCGCTCAACAAGTTCACCGGCGCGCTGCTCTGGGAAACCGAGATGGCCGACTGGCACCAGAACTACAACGCGACCGGCGCTCCACTTCCCGTCGGCAATCTGGTCGTCACGGGCACCTCTGGCGGCGATGAGGGTGTCCGCGGATTCGTGGCGGCGTTCGATCAGGCGACAGGCCGTGAAATGTGGCGATGGTGGACAACGCCGAAGCGCGGCGAGCCCGGATCGGAAACGTGGCAGGGCAAGGGCATCGATCATCCCGCGGGCACGACGTGGATGACGGGCACGTACGATCCGTCGATCGACACGATCTACTGGACCGTCGGCAACCCGGGTCCCGATCTCATCGGCGACGATCGGCTGGGCGACAACCTCTATACCGATTCCGTCGTCGCGCTCGACGCCAAAACCGGCGCGTTCAAATGGCACTTCCAGTTCACGCCGCACGACGTGTGGGACTATGACGCGGAGGAAACGCCGGCGCTCGTCGACACGACGTGGCAGGGGCAACCGCGCAAGCTCCTCGTGCAGGCGAATCGCAACGGCTACTTCTACGTCCTCGACCGCACGAACGGAAAGTTTCTCTCCGGCTGGCAGTTCGCAAAGAACGTGACATGGGCCAGCGGGCTCGACGCCAACGGACGGCCGATGCGCGTGCCGAACATGGACCCGACCCTCGATGGCAGGCGCGTGTGCCCGTCGCTCGACGGCGCGTCGAACTGGTACTCGACGTCGTTCAACCCGGCCACCAACCTCTACAAGTGCGGCATCTTCACCAAAGTGCCGGCCGACTGGGAGGCCGGCAAAGGCTTCATGGGCGGATCGTTCGCGCCCGCGCCCGAGCCCGCGCAGCGGCTGCTGCGCGCGATCGACATCCGGAGCGGGAAAGCCGTCTGGGCGCTGCCGCAGACGGGCACCGTCAATTCATGGGGCGGCGTCCTCAGCACGGCGAGCGGCGTCGTGATCTTCGGCGAGGACAGCGGCGCGCTGATGGCCGCCGACGCGACGACGGGCCACGCGCTGTGGAGCTTTCAGACGAACGCGCTGTGGAAGGCGTCGCCGATGACGTACCTGTTCGACAACAAGCAGTACGTCGCGGTGGCGGCTGGATCGACGATCATCGCGTTCGGGCTGCCCCAATAAAAGCGCAAAGCTTTAAGCTTTCCGCTTTCGTCATGGCGAGTCGTACAGCTTTCTGAGCGTCGCGACGTCGTCGGGCGACAGCCCCGTCGCGGTCGGCGACCCGATGTCGTCCGCGGTCTTCAGACGTCGGCTGTAGGTGCCGAAGAAGCGATCGCCGTCGCCGGGCAGCTGGAACAGATACATGATCGACGTGATGTCGTCGGTGTGCTCCAGACCCAGTGCGTGACCGAGTTCGTGCAGTGCGGTGAGATAGACGATGATCCGGCGCTCGAGTTGATCGCGGCCCGCATCGGCGGCAACCGCCACCTCGGCACGCTCGATGCGCCCGCTCTGCGGATTCACACGCGGCGCGGTCACGCCGTACCGGTAGTCAGCAGACATGAAGTGCAGGCGGATTGGCGCAGCCTCGTCGGCGATCCGTTCAAGCGTGAAACGGCCGGCGGCTGCTACAGTCCAGGTCTTCATCGCCTTCTCGACCAGTCCGTCACCTGCCGGCGGTGCATGCAACGGATCGATCCAGACGCGAATGACTCCACCCGTCGCCCAGTGCTTGCCGGCCCACGGCGCGCGCGACTGCGCCGTACCGAGCGAGACGAGCGCTGCCAGGGCTGCCGTGATGACGATGGTCTTCATCGTGTTTGGGTATTATCAGGCAGGAGGCAAGCTGATGAAGAAGCGAGTCGCTGCAGTTTGTCTGCTCCTGTTGCGACGTTCGACGTGACGCGCGTCTGGAAAGGGCAGACGGGCCAGCGCGTCCCGGCGTTCCGATCCAGACGTTCCATTTCAAACCGACAGCGGGAACAGCTGCGCCACTCGACCGTTTGACACGACGGAAGTACGGAGAATCCTGGGCGACACGTCCGGACACCCACCCGACTGAAGTTCGCTCGCTGTCATTTCCCACCCTTCCAGCCCGTCCTGCCCATCCCGCCTTCCTGTCCTTTACTAAGATAGGCCTCATGCCAGGATGGTCGATCCGAGCGAGGGCCGCCAAAGGGACGGCCCGGAAGGACACCCTCCAGCGCGATCCGGATGTACTTGCGGCGTTTCTGGAAGACGCCGCGCACTTTCCCGGCGGCCACGCCGAGAGCCTGATCGTCGCCACCAGCGAATCCGACATCGCGCACGCTCTCATCGGATCGGCCCCTGTGCTCGCCATCGGCGCCCAGTCCTCTCTCACCGGCGGCGCCACGCCGATGGGCGAGACGCTCGTCACCACGAGCCGTCTGAACCACATTCTGGAAATCGGCACCGACACCGTGCGGGCCGAAGCCGGCGTGACGCTTGCCGATCTCGATGCCGCGCTGCGGAATGCCGGCCGCTACTATCCGCCGACGCCGACCTTCATGGGCGCCTTCGTCGGCGGCACCATCGCCACGAACGCCGCCGGCGCGGCCACGTTCAAGTACGGCACCACGCGCGACTGGGTGCAGGCGATTACCGTCGTGCTGCCGGACGGCAGCGTCCTCGACATCGAGCGCGGCTCGGTTGTCGCGCACGCGGAAGGCTATTTCGAAATCGCGATGGCCGATCGCATCGTCCGGGTTCCGGTGCCGCGGTATCGTCCGCCGCAAGTCGCGAAGCTCGCCGCGGGGTACTTCGCCGCGCCCGGCATGGATCTCATCGATCTCTTCATCGGTTCCGAGGGCACGCTCGGCATCGTCACGGCGGCGACGCTTCGAGTGCTGCCCGTTCGGCCTGTGATGTGCCTGGCGTTCGTGCCTTTTGCCGTGCGCGTCGGCGCCCTCGCCTGCGTGCGGCAGCTGCGCGGCCTCGCCCGCGACACGTGGAGGACGAAAGATCCGAACGGCATCGACGTGTCGGCGATCGAGCACATGGACGCGCGATGCATCGAGCTGCTGCGCGAAGACGGCGTCGATCGCGCGCAGGGCGTCAACATGCCGGCGGCCACCGAGATGGCGCTGCTGGTGACGCTGGAGCTGCCGGCCGGCACGACCAGCGAACAGGCCTTCGACGAAATCGGCGGCGCGCGGGAAGTGGGTGGCCGCGACGGTCCGCTCCGCCGCTTCTGCCGCCTGCTCGACGCGGCCGGTGTGCTCGACGATGTGGAGGTGGCGCTGCCCGGGGATCAGGCGCGCGCCAACCAGCTCCTGGCCGTCCGCGAAGCCGTACCGGCAGCGGTCAATCAGCGCATCGGCCTCGCGAAGCGGATGATCGATGATCGCGTCGAGAAAACCGCGGCCGACATGATCGTTCCGTTCGAGCGCCTCGAGGAACTGATGACGGTGTACGAGACCGGTTTCGGCACCCGCGGTCTCGACGCCGCGATCTGGGGCCACATCTCGGACGGCAACCTGCACCCGAACGTCATCCCTCGCGCGAAAGGCGACGTCGAAGCCGGCAAGGCGGCGATTCTCGAGTTCGGCCGCGAGGCGATCCGGATGGGCGGCGCGCCGCTGGCCGAGCACGGCGTCGGTCGCAACGCCGTCAAACAGCAGCTGCTGGAACAGCTGTACGGCAAGAGCGGCATCGACGACATGCGCGCGGTCAAGCGCGCGATCGATCCCGAGTGGAAACTGGCGCCTGGCGTATTATTCCCACGTCACCCATGACATCAGCCGTCTGGCGGCGCGACCGCGCGTTCTATATCGCGATGTCGCTCGCGGCCATTGCGTCGGTCTTCGCCGGCTTTGCACGCACGTACTTTCTGCGTTCCCGCTTCTCGCCGAATACGCTGCCCTTCTACGTGCACGTGCACGGCGCAGCGTTCACGACCTGGATTGCGCTCTTCGTCGCGCAGACCGTGCTCATCGCGTCGAGACGGACCGATGTGCATCGGAAGGTTGGCTGGGTCGCCGCCGGGCTGGCGGCGCTGATGATCCCGATTGCCCTGACAACGGCCGTGATCTCCGGGCAGCGCAACGTCGCGGAAGGCAATGTCGTTGGAGCGCGGACGTTTCTCGCGGTCCCGATCTTCTCGATGGCCGTGTTTCTCGTGCTGATGGCAGCCGCGGTGTACTACCGCGACAGGCCCGAAACGCACAAACGGCTGATGCTGCTCGCCACGATCAACATTCTTGACGCAGCGATCGCACGCTGGCCCCTGGCGTTCGTCTCGTCGACGACGTGGATGTATTACGTGATCACGGACGTCTTCATCCTCGCCGCGATCGGTTACGACGCCGCGTCGAGAAAACGCATCTCACCGGCGTATCTCTGGGGGGGCCTGCTGATCGTCGCCGCCCAGTTTGGCCGCGAGCTCATCGGACGAACGGGCGCGTGGCAGGCGTTCGCACAGACGATCGTTGGATAGCAGTACCCGCCTCATCGCACCTGCGATCCGAGCCAATGCTCGCGGAACGTGCGCTGCGCAGGCGTCAGCGATCCGCCAGCCGCTTCGACAGCCACGATTTCCACGTGAGGATTCTCGACGAGCGTCACGCTCGCGGTCTTCGTTACGCCCGCCCGATCCACATACGTGATCGAGATTCGATCGCCGGGCCTGCGCCTGTTGATCGCCGTGTTCACTTCCTCGGCCGAGCTGGTCCGCTGGCCGGCGACCTGCGTGATCGTGTCGCCTTCGTCGATGCCGGCGTCGTACGCGGGCGAATTCGCGGGAGCCTGCGCCGACACGCGGGCGCCGTCGGTCCGTGAATCCATTCGCACGTCACCCAGCCACGCGCGGCCGCCGTCGCGCCTGCGCACGATGAGCCCGGCGTTGCGAAGCAATCGCGTGTAGTCGGCGGCCTCCCGGCCCTGGATGTAGCGGCTGAAGAAGTCTCGCGCGAACGCGCGGTCGCCGCTGACTTCGGCGAGCCGGGCCTCGGCGTCCGACATCGTGTACGGACGATCGACGTACCCTTCGCGCGAACCCCCCGGCTTGCCGTGCGTGCGCCACATGGCGCGCATGAAGTCGTCGAGTGTGATCCGGCCGTCGCTCCGCTCGCGAAGCGTGAGATCGAGCGCCAGTGCAATGGCCCCGCCCATCGGGTAGTACGAGATCACCGTGTTCGACCAGTTCGTCCGGTCGATCGGGCGTCCACCGTCGGTGAACGGCGCCATCCGGCTCATCTCCACGGCCGATCGCACGGTCCGTCCCGGCGAGTTGACAATCGTTTCGACCAGCGTCGTCAACGTCTGTCGCGTCGAGTCGAGGTCCACCAGGCCTGCGCGCTGCAGCACGAGCGGCCCGTAGTACTGCGTAAAGCCTTCGGCCAGCCACAGCTCGTCGGACATGTTCTCGCGATCGAGATCGAAGGGTTCGAGATCGCGCGGCCGGATCCGCTCGACGTTCCAGCAGTGAAAGAACTCGTGCGCCACGGTTTCGAGCAGCCGGGTGCGATCGCTGCGGATCGTGGACGACGACGTCATCACCGTGCTGTTGCGGTGCTCCATGCCGTCTTCGTCTGAATACGGCAGGTAGTCGGCAAGAAACGTGTAGGCGCCGGGCTCGTAGCTCGGAAACTCTCCGTAGACCGCGCCTTCTTCGCGAACGATCCGCTCGACATCCTTCATGTACCGATTGAGCTCGTCGTCCGTCCCGGTGTGGTGCGCGGCAAACCGGAACGTGTGGCGATCCACGGAGAACTGCCGCACCGCGACCGGTCCGAACTCCAGGGGGCTGTCGATCAGATACTGAAGATTCGGCGCCGTGAAGTCGAGCGGCGTCGAGCCAGGATGCAGTTGCGTGGCGATGGTCCATCCGCGGCCGGCGACGGCGGCATCAGGAGGCAGGAACGAGATGGTGGCCGCACGATCGTCGAGGCCGCGCGCCCACATGATGGCCGCAGGCATGTTCATGTGCACGTGCGTCGCATCCACCGCGAGATACGTGCCGTCGACGCGATCGCCGTATATCTTGTAGCGGACGGTCACGCTGGCGCCGTGTTCGCCGACGGTCCAGCCTGATGGATCCTGTCGCGTGATCGTGAGCTCGCGGCCGTCCGGTCCGGTGGCGTGCACGTCGTAGACGTTCTTCGCGAAGTCGTGAATCGCGTAGCGTCCGGGCGACGACCGGCTCATTCGCAGTTCGAGCGGGCCGTCGGCGAGCTCGGTGAACGACACCTCGACCTGCATCCAGTGATGCTGGGGTTCGGGGAGGCTGACGCGATAGGACACCGGCGCCGCTGCGTGAAATCCTGGCGGCGCAAGAGCGATCAGTGCGAGCGCAATGAGGATCGACCGCTTCATCGCCTCGCTACTGGCGCCTCACGAGGTCTGCGGCGGTGCGAGCGCCTGCTCGACGAACGCGTCAGGCGGTAACGCACCGAGGATTTCGACGGTGTCGTTGACGACCGTCTTGGGCACCCCGGTCACTTGATAGCGCCGCGCCAGGTCCGGAAACTCGGTGGCTTCGACGGCGAACGCCGTGATGTTGGGGTTCGCGAACGCCATCTCGTGCGCCACGCTGACGGCGCGAGGACAATGCGGACAGGTCGGCGTCGTGAAGACATGGACCTTTGTCGGCGTCGTGACGGCGGCCACGCGCTTCAAGCTGTCCTCGGAGAGGATCGAAGGACGGCCACCCACGAGCAGCAGTGCCTGGATGAGCGACATGAACTCGTAGCCGGATGGCGCGCCGAGAAACCTGATCTTCGAGTCGCGCTCAGCGCCTTCGGCGTCCTGTCCGACTAGCGCCACCGCAGGCACACGATCGATTTCGTACTGTCCGGCTTTCTCGGGATTGAGAACGAAGTTCACCTCCTCGACGGTGATCTTGCTGGAGAG
>WNFL01039222.1_pt3 | contig 15176 bp, 11 predicted proteins | sample 5400361 | NCBI WGS metagenome assembly WNFL01 (sample SAMN13153351, study PRJNA577476) | soil metagenome | isolation source: 40 cm soil on Douglas fir-dominated hillslope | place: USA:California | collected 2013-09-17
ATCGATTTCGTGGCCAACGTCAGCCACGAGCTGCGCACGCCGCTGGCGGCCGTGCTGGGTGCGCTCGAGACCGTCGCCGACACGCAGGCCGACGCGGCCACGACCGGGCGCTTCCTGGACATCGCGCAGCGCAACGCCGTGCGCCTCCAGGCGATCGTCTCCGACCTGCTGGAGCTCTCCTCGATCGAGTCGGAAGGCAACCGCATGGCGCTCGAGCCGCTCTCCATCGGCTCGCCGCTGCGCAGCGCGGCCGCGGCCCTGGCCGGCGCGGCCGAGTCGAAGGGCGTGGCGCTGCAGGTCGAGTCGCTGCCGAGCGATCTGCCGCTGATCTCCGCCAACCACGAGCGCCTGGAACGCGTCTTCACGAACCTGATCGAGAACGCCATCAAGTACACGCCCGGCGGCGGCCATGTGTGTGTGCGCGCGCGCCTCTCGGGGCGCGCCCTGGAGGTCGAGATCGAGGACGACGGCATCGGCATCCCGGCCGCGCACCTGCCGCGCGTCTTCGAGCGCTTCTACCGGGTCGACCGCTCGCGTTCGCGCGAGATGGGCGGCACGGGGCTCGGCCTGGCGATCGTCAAGCACGTCGTGCGTGCGCACGGCGGGAGCGTCGAGGTCGAGAGCGAGGAGGGCTGCGGCGCGCTCTTTCGGGTGCGCCTGCCGGTGCTCGATGCAGGAACCGCCGCGCGCAGCGCGGCCGGCTAGGGAAGAACGAACATGACCAAGCAGAACGAAGAGGATCTCAGCGCGATCACCCGCCAGATCCTGCACATGGGCGGGCTCGTCGCGCAGGCGCTCGACCGCTCGCTCGTGGCGCTGCTCGAGCGCGACGCCGCGCTGGCCCGGACCGTGATCGAGGGCGACAGCGAGGTCGACGCGCTCGAGAACAAGGTCGAGGAGCACTGCCTCGAGTACCTCGCGCTGCGCCAGCCCGTGGCGCGCGACCTGCGCCTGGTTTGCGGCGTGCTCAAGATCAACTCCGACCTCGAGCGCATGGCCGATCTCGCGGTCAACGTCGCCGAGCGCGCCGAGGTGCTCTCGCGCGTGCCGCCGCTGCCCTTCCGGCCCGACGTCTCGCGCCTGGCGTCGACGGCCAAGCGCATGCTGCGCGACAGCCTCGACGCACTCGTGCGCCTCGACGCCAACCTCGCCTGGCAGACCTGGAAGGCCGACGCCGAGGCGGACAAGCTCTACCGCGAGCTGATCGGCCAGGCGATCCAGTTCATGCGCGAACACCCCGACCGCCTGGGCGACGTGATGCACCTCGTCGGCGCGCTGCGCAATCTCGAGCGCCTGGCCGACCACGCCACGAACATCGCCGAGGACGTGATCTTCGTCGTCCACGGCCGCATCGTGCGCCACCACATGCAGGAGTTCGACGCGGCTCGCGAACGCAACCAGCAACCCGGCTGAAGGGTCCGCGAGTCTCTCGGTTCGTTCACGACGTCAGGCTGAGCTGGCAGGAATCTGGGCGAAATCCGCCGCGAGGCTCGAGCTCGGGCTGGAATCCGGCCCCGTCGCGCCCGATCGAATGGCTTCGCCCTGCGCACCCATCTGCGACGGGGCTGGACGCGGCACGCGCCGCACCAGGAGGCGATCGATGAACAGCACTTCACGAGGTTCCTTGACCTTGCTCGCGATCCTACTCGCCCTGCCCGCGCAGGCGCAGACCGCCAAGCCAGCCGCTCCCGGGGCTGCGCCCAAGGCCGCGCGCGAAGGCACGCAGTCGCGCGTCGAGTCCGCGCTCGACGCCGTGCGCCAGAAAGTGCTCGCGGGCGAGGCCGACCGCAAGGCCTACGACGAGTTCGTCGCGGCGATCAACACGAGCTTCGACAGCCTGCCGAAGGGCCCTCCGGACGCGCTCGCCGTGCGCTCGCGCCTCGTGGCGACCCTCGACGACATCTATCTGCGCGCCGGTAGCGCCAAGATCGCGCCCGAGGAGTTCGCCGCACTGCGCGTCGAGGTGCTCGACGCGAACTTCATGAGCGTGCTCGCGAAGTGGGCCGCCGAGCCCGGCGAGCAGGGCATGAAGGCGGTCGAGGGCAGCCTCAAGCAGCTCGAGGACGCGGTCCAGGAGCTCGACGCTGGTTCCCCCGAGTGGCGCGGCCGTGTGCAAGCGCTGCTCGAAGGGTTGAAGCAGAAGGCCGGCCCCGAGGCTTCCGATCTCGCGTCGCTGCAAGAGGAGCTGGCACTCGCGCGCGCGCTGCGGGCCGAGTCGCTGCTCGAGAAGCACGCCACGGCCAAAGGCGCCAGCTCGACCGATTTCGCGCGCGCCCGCAACCATGTCTCCGACCTGCTCGAGCTCCAGTCCCGCCGCGATCCCGAGGCGCGCGAACTGCGCCAGAAGCTGCTCGATTCCATCGACGAGCTCCAGCACCGCGCTGCGCAGGCCACGCTGACGCACGCGGATTTCGAGTCGCTGCGCAAGGACCTGGCGCAGCGTGGGGGCATGACGCCAGCCGAGAAGCAGAAGCCTCACGGCTAGCCTCTTGCGCCCCTGGCGGCGGCGACCGGTCCAGGCGCCGCCGCCCTGCGGCTGTCGCGAACGGTGGTGGCGAGCTCCTCCTCTTGATCTCCAGCTCGTCGCCGCCGGACGCGCCGCGTTCCATGCTTGCGCGCGACCAGGCGGTTTCCGCGGGAATCGTCCTGCGCCGAAGCGCGGGGCGCCCCTGGATGTGGCGCCTCGCATTCGCGCGAGGCACGCACGTCCAATGCAGCTTTCTAGACGAAACGCGGAACGCGTGCTCCGATTCTGCTGCAGCGCAATCCCGCCCTGCACGGCGCCCCCTGCGTGTTCCCACGCATTTCCCATTCGGCCGCAAGGCCCAGGATGACCGGCTCATGCACTCGACCCTGTTCGCAACCCTCGCACTCGCAAGCTTCGCTTCCTTCCCCCTCCATGCCCAGGTCGCGGGCAGCACGACCACCCCGACCAAGGCCACATCGACGACCACCGACGAGGCCGACGCGCGCGTCGACGCCACGCTGGAAGCCGCGAAGAAGAGGGTCCTGGCCGGCGACAAGGACAGGGCTGCCGCCACCGACTTCGCCACGGCCGTCAAGGCGGCCTACGGCGGTCTCACGAGCTGGACTCCGAGCGCGGACACCATCCGCACGCGGCTGATCAACGAGATCAACGACATCTACGCCCGCGCGGCCAAGGCCGAGATCAAGGCCGAGGAGTTCGATATCCTGCGCATCGACGCCATCGATGCACGCCTCGAGAACGCGATCTCGATGGCCGCCTCGGATCCGACGATCGACAACCTGACGCGCATCACCAACCGGCTGACGAAGCTCGCGGAAGCGGCCAAGGCCATGGTCCCCGAGACCGTGGAGTTCCAGGCGCGCGCGCAGGCCATCGTCGACGCGCTGATCAAGAAGGCGCGCTACACCGTGCGCGACCTGGAGCCGCTGAAGATCGAAGTCTCCGCGAGTCGCGCCGAGCGCTCGGACTCGATCCTCGAGAAGCGTGCCATCGCCAAGACCGTCGTGGACCACGACTTCCAGCGCTCGAAGTACCACATCTCGGATCACATGGCCCTGCTGGCCAAGACCGATCCGACCGTCGAGGAGCTGAAGGTCAAGCTGCTCGCGATCCTCGACAGCCTCGCAGCGCGTGCGGCCGGTGCGGGCCTCACCCGCGCCGACTTCAACGACCTCAAGGCGCAGTTCATCGCCCGCGCCCGCCTGGCCGCCGCGCCGAAGTAGGCCGTCGATTCCTCCAACGGACCGGCAGGGAGCCGCAGGGCTGCCTGTCGGGACGGTTGACCGGCGCGGCCTCGCCGAGCCGCGTGCGGACCTCTGCGAGCAGTTGCTTGCAGAAGCCGAGATCCGGCTCCGCCGGCACGGGCAGGCCGAGCTCGCGCGCGACCTCGAGCAGCGGCGCGCGCGCGGGCACGAGCTCGTCCTTGGCCAGGAAGAGCTCCGCCTCGAGCGAGAGCGGCAGCAGCAGCGCGCGCCGGCTGTCCTCGTCGTCGGCGAGCTCGCGCGCGTGCCGCGCAGCCGTCACCGCCACCTGGCAGTAGACGAGCGCCTCGCCCGGCGCGTTGCGGTGCTCTGCGCGGCGCGCCTCGCGCAGCTCGCTGTCGGAGAGCGCCCGCGGCCAGAACGGGTTCTGCGCCGCCGCCCGTTCGAGCTCCTCGAGCAGCTTCATCGCGTCCACCGGGCTCGGCCCGCTGGCGCGCCACTCGAGCGACTGGTCGAGCAGGTCGAGCGGTTCGCGGTCGAGCCCGTCGCGCGCGGCCTGGATGCCCGGGGCGAGCTTCAGCGCCTCGACCAGGCTCTGCGCGCCGCTCGCGCGCTGGTCGGCGAGCAGCTCCGCGAAGCCCTGTCCGAGGTGGCACACGGCGCGTTGCAGCGTGCAGTTCGCGGCGAAGTCGGGCTCGAGCTCCGCGCAGCGCTCGAAGGCGCGCTCGGCGCCCTGGTACTCGCGGATCGCATCGTCGACGCGCTCGCCGCGCCGCGCCCACTCCGCGCGCTGGATCCAGGCAACGCCGAGGTACCAATGAGCGGCCGCGGAGTCCTGGTGCAGCTCGATCGCGTCCTGGGCCGTGCGCGTCAGCGGCTCGAGGTCGCCCGCGCGCCAGCAGGCATCAGACAATGCGGCGCGCAAGGCCTGCGACTCGGGCAGGCGCAGGACGCCCGCTCGCAGATACTCGCGCTCGTGGTCGTGCAATCCGAGCAGCCCGTGGAAGGATGCAAGCGCGAGCCAGTCGTTCTCGCCCGCCGCGGGCGTGAGCGCCACGCGCTGCAGCGCGAGCGCGCCGCGCCGGATGGCCTCGAGCTCAGGCGCTTCGTCGCCGCCCGAGCGCGCGCTGACGTTGCGCGCGGCCGCGTCGCCCACCCAGCGCAGGGCCTCGCGCTGTTCGCGCGTGGGCTCAGAGGCACTTGCAGCAGCGCTCAGCTCGAACGCCTCGAGCGCGTGGCGCTCCTCGGCGGCGAAGTCCGAGAGCCGGTAGCTCACCTCGGCGCGCTCGAGCGCGAGCGCGGTGTCCTTGGGCTGCAGCTCCGCCGCCTTGGCGAGCCACTGGTCCGCGTCCTGCAGGAGCAGCGGGACGTCGCGCGTGAATCCCGCCTCGATCCGGGCGCGCGCCAGCGCGAGCGAGACGCGCCCGAAGCGCGCCAACGAGTCGAAGGACTTCGCGTCCTTCTGCACGGCCTCGTCGGCCTGCTCGAGCTCGTGCTCGAGCTGCGCGAGGTCGGCCGGTGCGCGCTCGTCCGAAACCGGCGTGGTGCCGATCAGCGCGCGCGAGCGCTCGAGCACGTCCGACATCGGCCAGGGACCCTCGGCGCTGCCCGCGAGCGCCTTGGCCGCGCGCAGCAGCGTGCGCGTCTCCTTGGAGTCGTCGAGGCGCGCGAGCGGCTCGAGGTCGCTCGCGAGCAGTCGTTGCTTGAGGAAGGCCGAATACTCGGGTGCGATCTTCAGCGCACTTGCCGTCTGGGCGAGTTCGAGGCCGAGTTCGGGCCTCACGGAGAGCCGGATCAGGGCGTCGATCGAGTCGCGATCGCCTTCGCGTCCAAGGCGCGCCAGATTCCTGTCGAGGATACCGCGGTCGCCAGCCGGGCGCGCACCGGCGAAAATGCGGTAGAGATCGCGCAGGTCGTAGAGCAGGAACTCGTCGAACTTCTTCGTGCCGTCGCGCAGGATCAGCGCGTGGCGCGGCGCGATTCGCTCGCCACCGAGGTACTTGTCGAAGAGCGCGATGTGCTCGCCGCAGGTCACGGCTCCCAGGCGCGGGCACGGGATGCGCCGTCCCTGCTCGTCGTAGTCGCGCAGGTTGTGGCGGAAGACGCTCCCGATCACGCACACGAACGGGCGCGTCAGCTCCACGAACTCGGGGTCGCGGTAGTTCTCCTTGGTGATGCGCTCGGATGCCGACTCCCCGTCCATGTTCATCGCCACGAGAAGTGGCGCACCCGTGCTCTTGCACAGCGCCAGCGCGTCCTCGAGGCTGCGCTGCCAGAGGATCTGGTTCGGAGGATCCGAGACCGGCCGAGCAGGCACGCTCGGCGTTTGCGCGCAGGCAGCTGCGATCAGCAGGGTGGCGGCGGCGAGGATTCGCTGCATGGGCGGGGATTGTAGGTGGCCTGCCCCCTAGAATCCCGCTGCACGTGCTCGACTACACCCTGTTCTTCTGGGCCGTGGCGCTGGTCTGGTTCGGCTGGACGCTGCGGCTCTCGCGCGACGTGCTGGCGCTGAAGCGCTTCCCGCGCGAGCGCACGCTCCCGCCGGAGCGCCCGAGCGTCTCGATCGTGATCGCGGCGCGCGACGAGGCGGCGCGCATCGAGGGCACACTTCGACGGCTGCTCTCCGCTCGCGAGGTCGAGCTCGAGCTGCTGGTGGTTGACGACCGTTCGGTCGACGGCACGGGCGAGATCCTGCGCGGGATCGCGGCCGAGGACCCGCGCGTCGTGCCGCTCTGCATCGACGAGCTGCCGCCGGGCTGGCTCGGCAAGTGCTACGCCTGCGAGTTCGCCGGCCGCAAGGCGCGCGGCGACTGGCTGCTCTTCACCGACGGTGACATCTGGATCCAGGAGGACGCGCTGGCGCGCGCGGTGCTGCTCGCGAGGGAAGAGGACGCGGCCCACGTGGTGATCACGCCCGACGTGGCCAACCAGAGCTTCGCCGCGAAAAGCGGCCAGTTGGCCGTGCTGCTCGGGCTCTCGACCTACATGGCGCGCGCCAACCGCGACGACCGCACGGGCTTCTTTGGTCTCGGAGCCTTCAACCTCGTGCGCGCCGACGCCTTTCGCGCGATCGGCGGCTACGAGAAGCTGCGCCTGGAGATCGTGGACGACATGAAGCTCGGCCTCTTGATCCGCCGCGCGGGTTACCGCACGCGCGCCTATCTCGGCCGGCACGACTGCGAGGCCGAGTGGGCGCCGACCTTGTGGGGCATCGTCAAGGCGACGGAGAAGAACCTCTTCGCGCAGATGCGCTTCCACCTCTGGCTGACGCTCAGCTGCGGCGGATTGCTGCTGCTGGCCTGGCTGGGCGCCGTGCTGGGAGCGTTCTCCGGCACGCCGGCGGGCTGGTGCGCCGCGGCGGGTCTCGCCTCGATCGTGCTGCCCGCGGCGCTGCTGGCGCGCCGCGCGCGCATGGAGCCGTGATGGTGCTCTTCCTCGCGATCGCGAACTCGGCCTGGGTGACGCTGCGCCAGGGCGGCGTGCGCTGGAGAGGCACGCTCTACAAGCTCGACGAATTGCGCGCGGGGCAGGTGAACTGAGCCTCAGTGCTTGGCCGCGCCGGCGTTCCACTCGGAACCCGCACCGAAGTTCTGCGTCCAGTACTCGCCCGAGAGCGCGACGCCGAGCTCGTGCGCGCCCGGCGAGAGGATCTGGCGGTGGTGGCCGCTCGAGTGGATCCAGCCGACGTGCGCGCCCTCCGCTCCCGAGTCGCCCATGTGGCAATTCTCGCCGCCGCCCGACTTGTAGCCCTCGGCGCGCATGCGCTCGGTCGGCCCGTGGCGCGCGGGGTCCTTCTCGAAGTGGCCGAAATCGCCGGTCAGCGACTGGTAGTCGCTGTGCTTCTGCGCCGAGAGCTGCAGCTTGCGGTTCCAGGCCAGCAGCGCGCGCCCGAGCATGCGTCGGTACTCGTTGGTGATCGCGAGCTGCGCGCGCTCCTCGCTGCTGGCTTCGGCCAGCTTGTCGGGCTCCTTGGCGGCGAGCGCCGCGGCATTGAACCTCCCGACGAGCGCGTCCTGGTCGAGGCGTGCACGCTCGGCCGCGCTGCAGGCGAAGCTCGCGAGCTCGACCTCGCCCGCATCGAGATCGATCCAGTGCGCCCAATCCGGCAGCTCAGCGACCCAGGCGAAGGCGAGCTTGCGCTGCTTCTGCGTGCGCGCGTTCCAGGCCAGCTCCTCGACCGCCGCGCGCAGGCGCTCGGGGACGCGCACGCGGCGCGAGCTCTTCCAGGCCTCGCGCACCGCCGCCACGCGCGTGTCGACCTCCTGCTGCACGCCGGCGTAGAGCCGGGCCTGCTCCTGCGGGCACTCGGGCGGGTCGTAGGGGTAGAAGTACTTCTGCTCGTCGAAGATCAGCTCGAGTGCGTGCGCACGGCGCGCTTCGAGCTCGGCGTGCTCGTGGGCCAGCGCGCGCAGGCCGTCGAAGGCCGGGCTCTTCAGGATCTCGGCCGCGGCGTTGCGCCAGCGCGCCTCGAGCGCGAGGCCGGCGCGTGCGCGGCCCTCTTCGGCCTGGGAGTCCAATGCCGCGAGCCTGGCCTCGCGCTCGGCGGCGCCGGCGTTCTCGAGCGCGCGCCCGAGCGCCTCGAGCGCGGCCACGTGCGCGTCGCCGGCGACCACGTCGGCGTCGATCCACTTGCCGTTGCGGAAGAGGTAGCCGTGCGCGGGCAGGCGCTCGTCGCGCGCGCGCGCGACGGCCGCCGAGGCGTCGTGCGCCTCGAGCTCCTGCTTCTCGAGCATGCGCCCGAGATCGGCCAGCGCCGACTCCTTCTCCTTGGCGTCGCCGCGGGCGAGGCGCTCGAAGACCAGGCCCGCGCGCGCTGCCTGCGAGAGCCGCGCGGCGGCGCCGGCGCGCGCGAGCAGCTCGAAGGGCGCGTCCTTCCAGGCCAGGCGCTGGCCGTGCACGACCAGGCCGGCCTCGTTCGCCTGCTCGATGCCCAGCTCGCCGAAGACGCGCTCGTCGAGCGGCCGCGCGCCGGCGATCTCGCGCCGCACGTCGAGGCGCATGCCCAGCGCGCGGGCCGCGTCGATGCAGGCGTCTCGTTGCGACCCCGGAGCGCGCGCCTTCGAGACCGAGAGCCAGAGCTCGCGCGCGCCCGCGAGCTCGCCCTGCTGCTCGAGCGTCCGTGCGCGCGCCTCCTGTGCCTCGGGCGTCTCCTGGACCAGGACCACGGGGCAGAAGCAGAGCAGCGCCGCCGCTCTCACGTGCGCCCCTCGCGGCCCGCGATCGGGGGCGGGAGCTCGGCCAGCGTGATCTCCTCGCGCGCGAAGACCGCCGCGCGGCGGATGACGTTCTCCAGCTCGCGCACGTTGCCGGGCCAGTTCCAGCGCTCGAGCGCCGCCAGCGCGTCGGGCCGGATCGTGATCGACCGGCCGAGCTCCTCGCCCGTCCTGGCCAGGTAGAAGCGCACGAGCTGCGGCAGGTCGCCCGTGCGTTCGCGCAGCGGCGGCAGCGAGAGCGTGATCACGTTGAGCCGGAAGAAGAGGTCTTCGCGGAAGCCGCCCTCCTGGCAGAGTGCCTGCAGGTTCTTGTTCGAGGCCGCGACGACGCGCACGTCGACCTTGACGGTCTTGTTCGAGCCGACCGGACGCACCTCGCCCTCCTGCAGCACGCGCAGGAGCTTCGACTGCATCGGGAGCGGCATGTCGCCGATCTCGTCCAGGAAGACCGTGCCGCCGTCGGCCGCGACGAAGTGCCCGGGCCGGTCGGCGATCGCGCCGGTGAAGCTGCCCTTCTTGTGCCCGAAGAGCTCGCTCTCGAGCAGGCTCGCCGGAACCGCGGCGCAGTTCTCGGCCAGGAAGGGTCTGCCCTTGCGACGCGAGTGCTCGTGCAACGCGCGCGCGACGAGCTCCTTGCCCGTGCCGGTCTCGCCCTGGACGAGCACGCTCACGTCGCTGGGCGCGACCTTGGCCAGGAGCTCGAAGAGCGCGCGCATCGGCGGACTGTCGCCGACCATGCCGAAGCGCATCGGGATCGGCGCGCCGGCTGCGGCGCTGGCGCGCGGCTCGGCGGCGCGCAGCTCTTCCCACCAGCACTGCAGCTCGTCGGAGACCGCTCGCGGAGCTCGCTCACGGCCCGGCCCTCCCGACGAGCTGGAGCTTGGCGTAGAAGAGCAGGAGCTGGCGCTCGCCGTGCGCCGGGAAGCGCACCGTGGCGCGCGCGTTGACACCGCTGCCCTGCACGCGCACGACCGTCCCGCGCCCGAAGTGCGCGTGTTCGACGCGGTCGCCGGCCTGGAACCCGGGCTCGCTGGGCAGAGCCTCCTCTGCGAGGAAGACGTCTTCCTCCGAGCTCTCGACCAGCGCGCGCGGGATCTCCTCGAGGAAGCGCGAGGGCCGGCGGATCGAGAAGGAGCCGAACTGCATGCGCTCGCGCGCCCAGGAGAGGAACAGGCGCTTGCGCGCGCGCGTCATGCCGACGTACAGGAGGCGCCGCTCCTCCTCGAGGCCCGCGTCCACGTCGCCGCCGCGCGTCTCGGAGAGCGCGCGCGAGTGCGGCAGCAGCTCCTCCTCGCAGCCGACGATGAAGACCGCGTCGAACTCGAGGCCCTTGGCGGCGTGGAGCGTCATCAGCGTCACGCGCTCGTTCGCGGCCTCGACCACGTCGGTCTCGCTGACCAGCGCGACCTCCTGCAGGAAGCCGCGCAGGTTGCGCGCCAGGCCCGGCGTCTCGGGCGACTGGTCCCACTGCTCGGCGTGCGCGCGCAACTCCTCGACGTTCGCCTGGCGGTCGACGAGCGTCTCGTCCTCCATCTCCGCCAGCCAGGCCTCCTCGTCGATCTCGGCCAGCAGCCCCTCGATCGCGGCCGCGGCCGGCCGCTCGGCCAGCGCCTGGAGCTTGTCGAGCAGCTTGGCGAAGGCCGCGAGGCCGGCGCGCGCGCGTCCGCGCACGCGCGCGGCGAGCTCGCTCGAGCGCAGGGCCTGGGCCAGCCCGATGCGCCGGTCGGCCGCGAACCGGGCCAGCTCGGCCAGGCTCTTCTCGCCGATGCCGCGCGCGGGCACGTTGACCACGCGCAGGAAGGCCACGTCGTCGGCCGGGTTGACCGCCAGCTTGAGCCAGGCCAGCAGGTCGCGGATCTCGCGCCGTTCGTAGAACTCCACGCCGGCGACGATGCGGTAGGGCAGCGAGGCGCGCCGCAGCGCGGACTCGAGCGCGCGCTGCATGAAGTTGGCCCGGTAGAAGAGCGCCACCTGCGAGAGCGGCGTCCCGCGCGCGCGCAGGGCCGCGATCTGCTGCACGATCTCGCGCGCCTCGTCGTCCTCGCCGCCGCACTCGAGCACGCACAGCTGCTCGCCGGCCTCGCCGCTGGCGCTGATCGTGCTCTTCTGCTTGCGCGCGCGGTTGTGCGCGATCAGGGCCTGCGCCGCCTCGAGGATGTTGCGCGTCGAGCGGTAGTTCTGCTCCAGCTTGACCACGCGCGGCGTGCCGAAGTCCTGCTCGAAGTCGAGGATGTTGCGGATGTCGGCCCCGCGCCAGGCGTAGATCGACTGGTCCGGGTCGCCGCAGACGGCCAGGTTCTTGTGCCAGGAGGAGAGCTGGCGCGTGATCTCGTACTGCACGCGGTTGGTGTCCTGGTACTCGTCCACCAGCACGAAGCGGAAGCGGCTCGCGTAGGCGTCGCGCACGCCCGGCTGGGTCTCGAAGAGCTCGAGCAGCTTGAGCAGGAGGTCGTCGAAGTCGAGCGCGTTCTGGCGCGCCAGGGCCTCCTCGTAGGCGCGCGCGAGCTTGGCCAGCGCCTCGGCCTCGAGGCCGTCGTCGCTCGGATCGGGCGGGCTGCCGGCGCGGTTCTTGCGCGCGCTGATCCAGGCGCCGACGGCTGCGGGCTTGAACCGCGCGGCGTCGAAGTCGGACTCCGAGAGGAGCTTGCGCAGCAGCTGGTTGCGGTCGTGCGTGTCGTAGATCGTGAAGTCGCGCGTCCAGCCCTGGCCCAGGAGCTCGATCTCGCGGCGCAGGATGCGCGCGCCCAGGGCGTGGAAGGTGCTGATCCACATGCCCTTCACGGGCAACAGGCGCTCGACCCGCTCGCGCATCTCGTGCGCGGCCCTGTTGGTGAACGTGATCGCCAGCAGCTCGGTGGGCCGGGCGAGGCCCTGGGCCACCAGCCAGGCGATGCGGCGCGTGATCACGCGCGTCTTGCCCGATCCGGGGCCGGCCAGGATCAGCAGCGGGCCGGTCCCGTGCGTCACCGCCGCCCGCTGCTCGGGGTTGAGGCCCTCGAGCAGCGCGGCACTCCCGCCCGAGGGCTGCACCGGGCCCGCCGGCTGCGCCTCGAGCGCCTGCACGTCCATCCAGTCCATCGAGTCGGCCGATTGTAGCCCGCCGGCGAGGCCCGGCCAGCGCCACCTTCGCTGCCGCGGCGGATGCCCCTTAGAATCGAGGGCCTTCCCATGCCGCTCCCCCAGGTCCCCGATCGTTTCCAGGTGCTCGAAGAGCTCGCGCGCGGCGAGACAGGCACGTTGCTGCGCGCGCGCGACAAGCTGCTCCAGCGCGAGGTCGTGCTCAAGCTGCCGCCCGACACGCTGCGCACGGAGGCCGAGAGCGAGGCCGAGAACGAGCGCGAGCTGCGCGAGGCGCGCGCGCTGGCGCGCGTGCAGCACCGGGCGATCGTGCGCCTGCTGGACGTGCTCGAGGGCCCCGCCGGTCCGGTGCTGGTGCTCGAGCCCACCAGCGGCGAGAGCCTGGCCGAGCGCCTCGCGCGCGAGCAGCGCCTCGACGCGGACTTCGTGCGCGCGCTGGCGCTCGAGCTGGCCGACGCGCTCGCGGCCGTCCACGCGATCGGCGTGGTCCACCGCGGCATCACGCTCGACCAGATCCTGCTCGCCCCCGACGGACGTCCGCTGCTGGGCGGCTTCGGCTTCGCCAAGTTCAGCGGGCCCGCCGTCGTGATCCCCGGCACCACCTTTCTCTACACGCGCGACGGCCAGGCGCCGGCCGCGCAGCCGCCGCACCCCGCGCCCGAGCAGATCGCCGGCCAGGCGGCCGACGCACGCTCGGACCTCTTCGGCCTGGGCTGGGTGCTCTACCAGTGCCTGACGGGCGAGGAGCCCTACCCGATCGAGCTCGAGGTCGCGCACTGGAAGACGCCGCGCGACCCGCGCGCGCTCGTGCCCGGCACGCCGCGCGATCTCTCCGAGGCCGTGCTGCGCTGCCTGGCGAAGAGCCCGGCCAAGCGCTGCGCCAGCGCGGAGGAGTTGAAGCTCGCGCTGGTGCGCAGGAGCGCGCCGGTCGCGGTCTCGGCGAAGAGCTCCAGGCGCAAGCCCGTGCTGGCCGCGGCCAGCGTGCTCGGGCTGGGCCTGGCGGGCTTCGCGATCTGGCACGGGACCCGCCCCGCGGAGGCGAGCCGCGAGCGCGGCATGGCCGTGCCCAGCGAGGCGGACAAGCGCCTGGCGGGCAGGCCCTACGATGCGTTGCGTGCGCTCGTGATCGGCATCGACAAGTACGCGAACTGGCCGCAACTGGGCTGCGCCGTCGCGGATGCGCTGGCCGTGGCGAAGGTGCTCGAGGAGAAGTACGGCTTCGAGCCGGCCAACATCGTGACGCTCACCGATGCGGAAGCGACCAAGGACCGGATCCAGCGCGAGATGGGCCAGCTCTGCGCGCGCGCCGGCGAGAAGGACGCGCTGCTCGTCTACTTCGCCGGGCACGGCCAGACGGAAGAGCTGCCCGGCGGCGGCAACATGGGCTATCTCGTCCCCGTCGGCGGCGAGACGGACAAGTCCGCCAACATGGCCTCGCTGATCCCCATGGACGACGTCGAGCGCTGGGCGCGCAAGCTGCCCTGCAAGCACGTGTTCTTCGTGCTCGACGCCTGCTTCAGCGGGCTGGCCGCAAGCCGCGGCATGGCGCAGGAGGACCTGCAGTACGTCGGCTTCCTGGCCAGCCGCCATTCGCGCCTCGTGTTGACCGCGGGCGGCAAGGACCAGCAGGTCAACGAGACACCCGAGTTCGGGCACAGCTATTTCACGCACCGTCTGCTGCGCGCGCTGGAGAACGGTGAAGGGGACTCCGACCGCAACGGCGTGATCACCGCCCTGGAGCTCTGGAACTACCTGCAGCAGACGGTGCCGAAGGACACGAGCGCGCTACGCCACCCGCAGATCCCGCAGTACAGCGCCTTGCCCACCGACGAGGAGGGCCAGTTCCTGTTCCTCGGCGCGGAAGCACGCGCCGCGCTGGAGAAGAAGTAGCTCAGGAGCCGCGGGGCAGCTGCGCGATCACCTCGCGCAGGCCCGGCAGCGCGCGGAAGAACTCCAGCGCCTGCGGATCGCGCACGATGCCCGTGATCACGTGCGGTCCGATCGCGACCCCGCCGAAGGCGTAGTAGCCGCAGGCGACACCGCCGACGGCGGCAGCGCCGAGCGTGAGGCCGCCGAGCGCGAACGCCCCGGCCGCCAGGCCGCCGAAGGCCACCAGACCGAGCGTCAGCCCGCCGAACGCAAACACGCCCGCGGACACCCCGCCGAAGGCCAGAGCGCCGATCGCGATGTCGCCGATCGCCAGCCAGCCGCGCGCCACGGGCCTGGGCCCGGTACGCATCCCGCGCGGACCGAAGTTGATGTGGACCAGCGGCAGCCCGAGGAACGTCTGCTCGGAGCGGTACTCGCGCGTGCCATGGCGGCCCACGGCCTGGATCCGGATCAGCAGCCCGCGGAAGCGCGTGTTGCGCGCGCGCGCCTGCGTCGGGCTGCCGCCGGCGAGCGCCGAGAGGTCGGCCGCGAGCTCCAGCGCGCTCGGGTAGCGCTCTTCGCGCTCGTGCGCCATGGCCCGGCCGACGACTGCGTCGGCGTCGCGCGAGGTGCGCGGCACCAGCATGCGCGGGGAGGGCGGGTGCTCGCTGCGCAGCGCGTCGAGCACGGCCAGCAGCGTGCGGCCCTCGAAGGGCCGGCGGCCCGCGAGGCCTTCGTAGAGCGTGACGCCCAGGCTGTAGACGTCGGTGCGCTGGTCGATCTCAACCTCGACCAGCAGCGCCTGCTCGGGGGACATGTAGAAGGGCGTGCCCACGGGCTCGCCGGTCAGCGAGAGCCCCGGGTCGTTGTCGCCCTTCGCGAGACCGAAGTCCGCGATCAGCGCCTGGCCGCCCCTCTTGATCAGGATGTTCGAGGGCTTGACGTCGCGGTGCAGGAGGCCGAGCTCGTGCGTGGTCGCGAGGGCGCGCGCGACCGGCGCGAGCAGCTGGCACAGCGCGCGCTCGTAGGAGAGGCCGGCGACGGACTCGGGGCTCATTCCCGCGAGGCGCGCGAGATCCTCGGCCGTGCGCACCTTCGCCGGCGGCAGCCTCTCGTAGACCTCGGCCAGCGTCGGACCCTCGACGTACTCCATCGCCAGGTAGTGCCAGCCCTGCGCCTCCCCCACCGCGTGCACCTGCACGATGTGCGGGTGGTTGAGCCGCGCGACCGCCAGCGCCTCGCGCTGGAAGCGCTCGACGTGGCGCTTGTCCACGGACAGGCCGGCACGCAGCACCTTGAGCGCCACCGGCCGCGCGAGATCGAGCT
>WNFL01382663.1_pt1 | contig 15176 bp, 14 predicted proteins | sample 5400361 | NCBI WGS metagenome assembly WNFL01 (sample SAMN13153351, study PRJNA577476) | soil metagenome | isolation source: 40 cm soil on Douglas fir-dominated hillslope | place: USA:California | collected 2013-09-17
TTCCCGGTCGCGTCCGGAAGGAACTTCCCGCCCCGCTCGCGAACGGGCATCGCGGCGGCGGGCATGCGCCTTGCTTCTCGTCCTTCGCATGGTCAACATGACCCGGCGCCGATGGATCGTCGCGGCCGTCGCCCTGATCGCCCTGGCCGGCCTCGCCTCCGTCATCGCGCTCTTCTTCATCGACGAGCCGCTGCGCCGGTACACCGAGGCGAAGATGAACGCGCGCCTGCAGGGCTACACCGCCACGATCGGCAAGCTCCATTTCAGCCCGATCAACTTCTCGCTCGATCTGCGGGACACCGTGATCGTCCAGCACGCGCATCCCGATCCGCCAGTGGCGAACATCGGGCGGCTCTACGCGAGCGTGCACTGGCGGGCGCTCCTGTCCGGGAAGGTGGTCGGGGACGTCCTCATCGACCGCCCGGTGGTGGTGCTCGACCTGCCCCAGGCGAAGCAGGAAATCAACGACGCCACCCCGGTGAAGGACAAGGGCTGGCAGGAGGCGCTGCAGGCCATCTATCCGCTCAAGATCAACTCACTGCGGATCTCGCGGGGCGACGTCACCTACACCGACAACGGGCCCTTCAAGCCCCTGCGGGTCCAGGATCTCGAGCTCGAGGCCTCCAATATCCGCAACGTGCATTCCGAGGTGGGCGTGTATCCGTCGCCGATGCGTCTCACCGCGCGGGTGTTCGAGGGCGGCTCGGTCAGTGCCACCGGATGGGCCGACTTCCTCGCCGAGCCGCACGCCGCCTTCATGACCGACGTCAAGCTGGACCGCATCGAGCTCGACTACTTCAAGCCCATCACCAACCGCTACAACGTGGCGGTGGACAAGGGCACGCTCGCCGCGTACGGCGAAGTCGAGATCGCCCCCCAGTTCAAGTCGGTGAAGCTCTGGAACGCGACGGTGGCCGAGGTGCACGTCGACTACGTGCACACCCCGCAGATGGCGGGAGTGGGCAAGGCGGTGGCGAGGGAGACGACCAAGGCCGCCGATCGAGCCCAGGATCCGGGCCTGATGTTCCGGGTGGACCGCCTGGACGTCGTCCGCAGCAACTTCGGCTTCGTCAACAAGACGGTCAACCCGACCTATCGGGTCTTCGTGGACGACACCTCCATGACCCTCACCAACCTGAGCAGCCTGCCGAGCGGGGAAACCTCGCACGCCAAGGTGACCGGCAAGTTCATGGGCAACGGGCCGGCCAGCGCGGACTTCAAGCTGCGCCCGACCCGTCCGGGCCCCGACTTCGACCTGGCGGTGGAGGTCCAGGAGACCGATCTCAAGACGATGAACGACATGCTGCGGGCCCACGGCAACTTCGACGTGACGGCCGGCCGGTTCTCGATCTACTCGGAGCTCTCGGTCAAGGACCGCCGGATGTCCGGCTACGTCAAACCGCTCTTCCAGGACATGACGGTCTACGACTCGCGGCAGGATCGCGACAAGAACGTGCTCCGCAAGGTCTACGAAGGCGTGGTGGGCGGAGTCGCGCGCGTGCTGCAGAACCGGCCGCGGGACGAGGTCGCGACCCGCGTCGAGATCTCGGGCCCCCTCGACAACCCCAACGCGGGCATCATCGACACGATCGTCGGCCTCGTCCAGAACGCCTTCTTCAAGGCCATCCTGCCCGGCTTCGAGGCCCGCCTGCGCCGCCGCTAGCTCCCCACCGGGTTTTCTGCCCGTCTTGTTTTCTGGTAGTCTCGTGGCCATGGCGGAGTTCAAGGTCACGTGTCCCTGCTGCGACGGGCGCCTCACCATCGATCCGGCGCTGGAGGCGGTCATCGCGCACGAGCCGGCGCCCCGGGCGAAGTCCGGGCTCGGGCTCGACGACGCCCTCGCCTCGCTGAAGGGCGCCGAGGCCCGCCGGGCCGAGCGCTTCAAGGAAGAGCTGAAAGCGCAGGAGAAGAAGCCGCAGGTCCTCGACAAGATGTTCAAGGAGGGGATGAAGAAGGCCAAGGACATGCCGGGCCGTCCCCTCAATCCGCTCGATCTCGACTAGCCGCCGTGCCCGGTAGCGATCTCACCGCCGCGCTCCTCCGGCGGGTCAGCCGATCCTTCTATCTCTCGCTCGCCGTCCTCCCCGCGGCGGTGCGTCCGACCATCGGGCTCGCCTACCTGTTCGCGCGCGCCTCGGACACCATCGCGGACACCCGGCTCATCGACCGGCCCTCGCGCATCGCCCACCTGGAAGCCGTGCGCGCCGCGCTCGCCGCGCCCGACGCCGGCCCCGTCCGCTCGCTCGCGGGCGCCGCCGCCGCCTCGCAGGCGCTGCCCGCCGAGCGCGCGCTGCTCGAGCGGCTGCCCGAGTGCCTGGCCGCCTACCGCGCCCTCCCGCCCGCCGACCGCGCGCGGGTGCAGGCCGTCCTCGACACGATCATCGAGGGGCAGATCCAGGACCTGCGCCTCTTCCCGGGGGAGGACGAGGGCAAGCTGGCCGCGCTCGAGACCCGCGAGGATCTCGACCGCTACACCTACCTGGTGGCCGGCTGCGTGGGCGAGTTCTGGACCGAGGTGCACGTGGCCCATCGTCCGCGCCTCGCGCGCTGGGACCTGTCGCGCATGCGCGCGCTCGGCACGCGCTTCGGCAAGGGCCTTCAGCTCACCAACGTGCTGCGCGACGTGCCCCGCGACCTGCGCCAGGGCCGCTGCTACCTGCCCCGCCAGGACCTGGCCCGGTGGGGCCTCGAGCCGCACGACCTGCTGGATCCGGCCCGCGCGGCGGCCGCGCGCCCGCTCCTCGGCGAGTGGCTCAACACCGCGCTCGATCACTACGAGGCCGCCTGGCAGTACACCTTCGCGATCCCGCGGCGCGAGGCGCGGATGCGGCTGGCCTGCGCGTGGCCGCTCCTGATCGGGCTCCGGACCCTCGACCTGCTCGCCGCCTCGCCCAACTGGCTCGATCCGGCCATCACGCTGAAGGTGCCCCGCGCGCGCGTGTACGGCCTGATGGTCCACTCGCTCGGCACCGTGTGGTCCACCCGTGCCCTCGGCCGCCAGGCCCGGCGCCTGCGCGAGCGAATCCGGCCGTGAGCGGCTCCGTCGCGATCATCCAGGCCGACATCTTCACGGAGCGGCGATTCGCCGGCAATCCGGCCGCGGCGGTGCTGGACGCCGACCGCCTCGACGCGGCCGCCATGCAGCGGATCGCCGCCGAGATGCTGGTGCCGGGCACCGCGTTCGTCTCCGCCGCCCCGCCGGCCGGCGCGGACTGGCACCTCCGTATGTTCACCCCGAAGCGCGAGGTCGGCTACTCCGGCCACACCGCGCTCTGCGGCACGCACGCGCTGCTCGAGAGCGGCCGCCTCCTGGGCGACCGCGTCACCTACGACACGCCGGCGGGACCGCTGCGCGTGGACATCGAGCGCGGTTCGGGCCGCGCGCTGATGTGGCTCCGAGGGCGACCTGGGGGAGATCCTGGACGCGCTCGGCCTGCCCCGGGCCGCGGTGGGCGGCTGGGCGCGCCCCGCGGTGACGCCCGACCAGGATCTGCTCCTGCCCGTGCGCGACCTGGCCGCGTTGCGGGCGCTCGAGCCCGACATGCGCCGCCTGGGCGCGGTGCGCGCGCCCCAGCACGCGCGCGGGGTCTGCGTGGTCTCGCGCGAGACGGTGGACCCCGGCTCGCGCAGCCACTGCCGTTTCTTCGCCCCGCACTACGGCATCCCGGAGGACATCGTGACCGGCTCCGTGCACTCCTCCCTCGGAGTCTGGCTGCTCGAGGCGGGCGCGCTCCCCGCCGCCGACGGGCGCGTGGTGTTCACCGCCGAGCAGGGCGACGGGCTCGGCCGCCCCGGGCGGCTTCAAGTGGAGCTGACCACACTGGCTGGGCAGGCCGGGCAGGCCACGCGCGTGCGGGTGGGCGGGACCGCGGTCACCGTGCTCACCGGCAGCCTGCGATCGGACGCATGAGCGCGCGCGTCGGCGTGGACATCGGCGGCATCGGCGGCACCTTCACCGACCTCGTGCTGCGCCTGGCCGACGGCACCCTGCGGGTCAGCAAGGTGTCCTCCACCCCCGAGGATCCCGGCATCGCGGTGGTGCGCGGGCTCGACGCGCTCCTGCGCGCGGCGGGCGTGCCGCCCGGGACGGTGGTGGAGGTCGTGCACGGGACCACGGTGGCGTCCAACACCATCCTGCAGAAGAAGGGCGCGCGCGTCGGTCTCCTGACCACGCGAGGCTTCCGCGACGTGTTGGAGATCGGGCGCGTGCGCACGCCCGATCTCTTCGACCTCACGTGGGAGAAGCCGGAGCCCCTGGTCGAGCGCCGGCACCGCTTGGAGGTCGACGAGCGGATCGCCGCCGACGGCGCGGTCGTGCGCCCGCTCGACCGCGAGGGTCTGCTCGCCGCCGCGGAGCGCCTGGTGGCCGACGGCGCCGACGTGGTGGCGGTGAGCTTCATCAACAGCTACGTGAATCCCGTCCACGAGCGCCTGGCCGAGTCGCTGCTGACCGCGCGCTTCCCCACCCTCGACGTCACCGCGTCCTACCGCGTGCTGCCCGAGATCAAGGAGTACGAGCGGACCAGCACCACGGTGGTGAACGCCTACCTCCTCCCGGTGATGCGCCGCTACCTGGCCAATCTCGCGGCGGGGCTTCGGGGGATCGGCGTCGAGGCGCCGCTGCTGGTGGTCGCCTCGAACGGCGGCGTGGTGGGCGCGCCCGCCGCGGCCGAGCGCCCGGTATTCGCGGTGGGATCGGGGCCGGCCGCGGGGGTGGCGGGCGCGGCCCGGCTCGGCCCGGTCGCCGACACCCCGAACCTCATCGCCTTCGACATGGGCGGCACCACCGCCAAGGCCTCGCTCGTGGAGGAGGGCCGGGTCTCGCTCACCACCGAGTACGAGTTCCGCGAGGGCATCACCACGTCGAGCCGCTTCATCAAGGCCGGGGGCTACATGCTGAAGGTTCCCGCCATCGACATCGCGGAGGTCGGCGCGGGGGCCGGGTCCATCGCGCACATCGACGACGGCGGGCTCCTGCGGGTGGGTCCGGAGTCGGCCGGCGCGCATCCCGGCCCCGCGTGCTATGCGCTGGGCGGCGGCCGGCCCACCGTCACCGACGCCAACGTGGCCCTGGGCTTCCTGAACCCGGCTTACCTGGCGGGCGGGGAGCTGCGGATCGACGCGGAGCGGGCGCGCGCGGCGATCCGGGCCCACGTCGCGGAGCCGCTCGGCCTCTCGGTGGAGGAAGCCGCGCACGGGATCCGGGAAGTCGCCAACGCCAACATGGCGCGCGCGATCCGCTCGGTCACCATCGAGCGCGGGCGCGACCCGCGCGACTTCACGCTGGTGGCCTTCGGGGGCAGCGGCCCGGTGCACGCGGGCGACGTGGCGCGCGCCCTCGATATCCGCCGCGTGCTCGTGCCGGTCTCCCCGGGCGTGTTCACCGCGGTCGGCATGCTGGCCAGCGACGTCCAGCACCACTTCGTGCGCGCGTCGGGCGGCCCGCTCGACGGCCTCGCGGTGGACCGGGCGAACGCGCGGCTCGACGAGATGATCCGGGAGGCGCTCGCCACCCTCGCCCAGGAGGGTTACCCGCGCGATCAGGTGCGCCTCGACGCCCAGGCCGATCTCCGCTACGTGGGCCAGTCCTCGGAGCTCGTGATCCCGATCCCGGGCGGGCGGCTCGCGCCGGAGCGTCTCCCCGCCCTGCGCGAGGCGTTCGCGCGCGAGTACGCGGCGACCTACGGCTACGCGAGCGACGAGGCGCTCGAGCTGGTCAACGTCCGCGTGGTGGCGACCGGAGTCCGGGCGAGCCGCCTCGACTTCCGGACGGTCCGCGTGGCCGCGGGCGCGCCCGCGCCGCCGGCGACCCGGCTCGTGTCCTTCGCCCGGCGCGCGCCGGCGGTCGAGACGCGGGTGCTGGCCCGCGAGGCGATCACCGCGGCGGGCCGGGCCGGACCGCTGATCGTGGAGAGCTACGACTCGACGGTGGTGGTGCCGCCCGGCGCGGCGGTCCACCGCGACGCGGTGGACAACCTGCTGATCACGCTCGGAGAGGACGCATGATCGATCCCATCACGCTGGCCGTCATGAAGAGCGCGCTCGACTCGATCGTCGACGAGATGGCCTACACCGTCATCCGCACCGCGCGCTCCGAGATCATCAAGGACGTGATGGACTACTCGGCCGCCCTCTGCGACGCGCGCGGCCGCATGATCGCGCAGGCCAAGACCATCGCCCAGCACCTGGGCGCGATCCCCGACGCGATGGCGAGCGTGCTCGCCGAGTTCACCGGCGATCTCCGGCCCGGCGACGTGGTGGCCATGAACGATCCCTACCAGGGCGGGATGCACATCCCCGATGTCTTCCTCTTCATGCCGATCTTCCGGGACGGCGAGGTCGAGGCCTTCGCGGTGGTGATCGGGCACCAGACCGACATGGGAGGCCGGGTGCCCGGCTCCAACGCGAGTGATTCCACCGAGATCTACCAGGAAGGGCTGCGCCTGCCGCCGATCAAGCTCTACGAAGCCGGGACGATGAGCCGCTCGGTCCGGCGCATCATCGAGAAGAACGTGCGCGTGCCCGATCGCGTGCTCGGGGACCTGGGCGCCCAGTACGCGGCCTGCAAGGTGGGCGAGCGCGAGCTGGGACGGCTCTACGCCCGCTACGGGCGCGACGAGGTCCGCCGCTACACCGCGGAGCTGCTCGACTACGCGGAGCGCCTCACCCGCGCCGAGATCGCGCGCTGGCCGCGGGGCACCTATGCCTTCACCGATCACCTGGACAGCGACGGGTTCAGCGACGAGCCGGTCCCGCTCCGGGTCGCGATCACCGTGCACGCCGACGGGCATCTCACCTGCGACTGGACGGGCAGCTCGCCCCAGGTGAAGGCCGCGCTCAACTCCACGCTCTCCTTCACCAAGTCGTGCACCTATCTCTCGGTCCGCTCGGTGCTCCGCCAGGACGTGCCCAACAACGCGGGCGTCTTCCGCTGCATCGACGTGATCGCGCCCGAGGGGAGCATCCTGAACCCCCACCTGCCCGGCGCCTGCGCGGCGCGCGCGCTGACCGGCTACCGGATGCTCGACGTGATGCTGGGCGCGCTGGCCCAGGCCCTGCCCGACCGCGTGCCCGCGGCGGGCGAGGGCGGCAACACCGTGCTCTCGATCGGCGGGCAGACCGCGGATCGGCGTCCGTTCGTGATCGTGGACATGATCACCGGGGCCTGGGGCGGCCGCCCGGACAAGGACGGCATGGAGGCGGTGACCAACCCCTCGCAGAACATGTCCAACACCCCGGTGGAGGTGCTGGAGGCGCAGCACCCGATCCGCATCGACGAGTACGGCTTCGTGCCCGATTCCTGCGGGGCCGGCCGCTTCCGCGGCGGCCTCGGCCTGCGCCGCCGCTACACCCTGCTCAACGACGAGGCCACGCTCCAGCTCCGCTCCGACCGCATGCGCTTCCTCCCCTACGGCCTCGACGGCGGCGGGCCCGCGCGGGGGACCCGGAACGTGCTCAACCCGGACACCGAGGCGCGTGCGATGCCGGCGAAGTTCGCGGTGATCCTGAAGCGCGGCGACGTGATCCTGCACGAGCAGCCGGGCGGCGGCGGCTTCGGCGATCCCTTCACCCGCGACCCCGAGCGGGTCGCCGCGGATGCGCGCAACGAGAAGATCACGCTCGCGTACGCGCGCCGCGAGCACGGCGTGGTCCTCGAGCCGGGCACCTTCAAGGTGGACGCGGCCGCGACCCGCGCCCTCCGGGAGGCGCGCGCCTAGTCCCGGACCGGCAGCGCGTAGAGGTCGGGCGGGTTGATCCGCGCACGCCCGAGCTGGGCGGCGAAGTGCAGGTGTGGCCCGGTGGAGCGGCCGGTGGTGCCCACGGTGCCGACGGTCTGGCCGCGCTCCACGATCTGCCCCTCGGTCACCGCCACGCCGTCCAGGTGGAAATAGAGGGTGTAGAGCCCCAGGCCGTGGTCCAGGGCCACGAGACGGCCGGCGAAGAAGAACTCGCCGAGCAGGGCGACCCGGCCCCGGTTCGACGCGACCACCGGGGTGCCGCGATCGGCCGAGTAGTCGATGCCCGTGTGCGGCATGCGCGGCTGGCCGTTGATGATCCGGCGGGAACCGAACCCTCCGCCCGGCTTCCGGCTGGCCACCGGCTGGGTGAACGGGCCGCGCCAGAGGCGCTCGGGGGTGACCGTGTCGTAGAGGGCGCGCATCCGGACCGCCTCGTTGGCCGCGCGCCGCTCCGCCTCCGGATCGAGGTTCACCATGCCACCGGGCAGCGTGAGGCGCTCCACCGGGAAGCCGCCCGCCTTGACCGTCACCGTGCCCACGGCCTTGCGCGGCACGCCGCCGCCGTCCACGAACCCGATCCGCCACGGCACCTTCCCGGGCTTGGTCTCGAGGTCCACGCCGGTCAGCGCAGCGAACTCGGCGCCGTAGGGGAAGAAGGCCAGGTGCTGCGCGCCCAGGCTGCCTTCGACGTTCTGCGCGCCCTTGCTGCCCGCCACGAAGACCAGCACCGTGTCGCCCTGGCGCGGCGCGGGCGGCACCACGCGCACCTGCAGCGCGGCGGCCGGAGCGGGTAGGACGATCAGCAGGAGCGCCAGCCAGAGCCGCATGGGTGGATTCTACGGCGTAGGCCACTCAAAAGGGCCCAGATGCGAGGCGGCGCCCCCGGTTCGGGCGCGAGGCGTACTACCTGTACGTTGAGCGCCCGGACCGGGGGCGCCAACAAAGCAGATGGGTCCTTTTCAGCGGCCTACGGGTCCTTGGGGCGTTGCTGGCGGAGGAACTGCTCGATCTCGGCGACGAGGTCGGCGGAGGGCGGCAGCTCGTCCTTGATCTCCGCGACCTCGGAGGGCTCGACCGCCTCCGCCGGCGCGGGGGCCTCCTCGTCGTCGTCTCCGCTCTTGCGCTCGAGTCGGCGCACGTAGTCGGCGATCTTGCTGTTCTGCGCCACGATCGAGGTCAGGTTCTGATCGAACTGCTCGGCGGCTTCGCGGAGATCGGTCAGATCGGCCTCGGTGTCCAGCATGGTCAGCACGCGTCGCACCAGCGCGAGGGCCGCCCGCGGATTCTCGATGCCGGAGACGTAGTGGGGCACATTGGCCCAGAGGCTGGCGGTCGGCACCCGCGCCTCCCGGCAGAGGGTATTGAGCACGCCCACGATCCCGGTCGGGCCCTCGTAGCGGGTCGGCTTCAGGCCCAGGCGCTCGGAGAGCTCGGGATCGTAGGAGCTACCCGACAGCCGGATGGGTTGGGTATGAGCCACCTCGGCGAGCAGCGCACCCAGGGTGAGGACCATCGAGGCTCGGCAGCGCTGGGCCAGCTCGAGCACCGCCGCGCAGTACGTCCGCCACTTGAGATGCGGCTCGATGGCGACGCCGACCACGATGTCGCGGTCGATCTCCGAGGGCTGGGCCAGGGAGAACTCGGTGGCCGGCCAGACGATCTCACGCTCGGTCCGGGAGCCGGTCTTGAACCGGACATAGGGCCGGGACAGGCCGAAGTGGTAAAAATCTTCCGGGTCGATGGTGGCGAAGGGCTTCGACGTCCAGACCTGGCTCAGGTAGCGGGCGGCGGTGGTGGCGGACTCGGCCGCGTCGTTCCAGCCCGAGAAGGCCATGATGATGATCGGCCGGCGCAGCTCCCCCGGCTCCTCGTGGAGCGTCAGGTACTCGCTCATCGGCGGCGCTCCTCCTGTGAAACAGGAGCATGCCTGAGCGCCCCGGGGGCCGCAACCGCAAAAGTCTCGAAATGAAAGTTGACGGCCCACTGAGCCCTTCCGTATCATTACGACTCGGGCAGGACACGCTGATCGAAGCGCCCTCAAGGAGGCAAGCCACATGCGTGCATGGCTTTCGCTGGGATTGTTCGTCGGCGGTGTCGTGATGCTGACCACGGCGTGCGCCACGTCGGAAGAGTGGTCGGACTGGAGAGGCCACAACACCCACTTCGCCTCGGGCACTCACGGGGTGTTCTCGCTCCGGAACAACAAGGACGGCTCGAACCCCCGCGTCTCCCGCACTGACGTGGATGCGGCGCGCCAGGAGACCTGGTGGGGCAAGGCGATCACGGTGAGCCCGGAGCAGATCTTCCAGAACTAGACGACCCCACATGCTCCGGCACCACCCGAGAGTCCTGGGCGGCCTGTTGCTCACGGCCGCCCTGGTCGTCTCCGGGGGCGTGAGTCACGCCACCCCCGAAGACGCCCTGACGCCCCTCGAGAAATACACCACGCTCAAGGGTAGGAGCCTCGCGTCTGCCCACCGGACGCGGCTGCTCCAGTTCTCCACGCAGATCTACAACTGCATGCCCTGGCTGGACATGCATCGGGGCGAGTTCGGCTTCAAGCGGTGGCCTGACAGCCAGGACGACGATCGCTATTTCGCTGCGTGGATCTACGTGGACCAGCGCGAGGAGGCGACCTTCGCGGCCCTACCCCAGGAGCGCCGGGTCTCCGCGATGTTTTCGCGCTACGGGGTGGACATGCTGCGGCGGATGTCGGCGGTGGCCGACATCGTCGACGATAGCGACGTGGCCGGCCTCTCGGTGGCACTCACCTGGCGCAAGCCCGACACGACCCGGCCGGGCCGCCAGGCGGTGAACGAGACGTTCTCCCTCTTCATCGACAAGGCCACCGCACTCGACTTCCTGGCCAAGCGGGTGTCGGCCGAGGAGTTCCTCAACCGGGCCAAGTTCAATCTCTTCGACGGCCAGGACCGGGTGGGGCGCGTACCAATCGAGGTCTGGGAGGATTCGTTCAACTCGACCTACAAGGCGACCAACTACACCCCCCCGAAAGGGGTCACCTGTCCCTGAGCTGACCGTCCGGCCCCTGGTTTGACACCCCCCGGGGGTTCCGCTAGCATCAAATTCACACGATGAAACTCCCCAATCGCCAGAAGACCCAGTTTTCCCTCGTCTATCTGTTCATTGCGCTGATGGTCGTGCTCTCGGTGCAGAGCTGGCTGCGGGCGCCTCAGACCGTGGACATCCCGATGAGCCAGTTCCTGGCCCTGGTTCGCGACGGCAAGGTGGTGAAGGTCACGCTGGGCGAGCGGGAGATCCAGGGCATCGCGAAACCGGGCTCGCTGCCGATGCCCCCGCCGGGTCCCGGGGACCGGCTCCGCGCGCTGCTGGGCCCGCAGGAGGGGCCGACCGCATTCACCACCGCGCGGATCCCGGCCACCGAGGACTACCAGATCGTCCGCGAGCTCGAGACCGCCAAGGTCGAGTTCTCCGGGCGCATCGAGTCCACCTTCTGGCGCGATCTGTTCTCGTGGGTGGTCCCGCTCATCATCATGGCCGCGCTGTGGCTCTTCCTGATGCGCCGCATGGGCGGCGGGCCCACCCAGGCCCTGTCCTTCGGTCGCTCCAAGGCCAAGATCTACGATCGCAAGGAGCTCAAGACGACCTTCGCGGACGTGGCCGGCGTGGAGGAAGCCAAGGCCGAGCTGGTCGAGGTGGTGGACTTCCTCAAGAACCCGAGGAAGTACCAGCGCCTCGGTGGCCGCATTCCGAAGGGGGTGCTGCTCGTCGGGCCGCCGGGCACCGGCAAGACGCTGCTGGCGCGCGCGGTGGCGGGCGAGGCCGACGTGCCGTTCTTCTTCCTCTCCGGGTCCGAATTCGTCGAGATGTTCGTGGGGGTGGGCGCCTCCCGCGTGCGCGACCTCTTCGAGCAGGCCAAGGAGAAGGCGCCGTGCATCGTGTTCATCGACGAGCTCGACGCCATCGGCAAGACCCGCGCGGGCAACACCGGGTTCCTGTCGGGCCACGACGAGCGCGAGCAGACGCTGCATGGCCGCCACCAACCGGCCCGAGGTGCTGGACGCGGCCCTCCTGCGCGCCGGCCGCTTCGACCGCCAGGTGGTGGTGGACAAGCCGGACGTGAAGGGACGCGAGGCGATCCTGGAAGTGCACGCCCGCAACGTGAAGCTGGCCCCGAGCGTGGATCTCCACGTGCTCGCGGCCCGCACCCCGGGCATGGCGGGCGCGGACCTCGCCAACCTGATCAACGAGGCCGCGCTCCTCGCCGCGCGCAAGGGCAAGGAAGCGGTGGACATGGCCGATCTCGAGGAAGCGGTGGACCGGGTGGTCGGCGGTCTCGAGCGCAAGAGCCGCGTGCTCTCCGACAAAGAGCGCGACATCGTCGCGCATCACGAGATCGGCCACGCACTGGTCGCGTCGTCCCTGCCCCAGGCCGACCCGGTGCACAAGGTGACGATCATCCCGCGCGGGGTGGCCGCGCTCGGCGCGACCTATCAGCTCCCGCTGGAGGACCGCTACCTGCTCACCCGCAGCGAGCTGGAGGACCGGATCGCGGTGCTGCTCGGCGGGCGCGTGGCCGAGGAGGTCATCTACGGCGAGGTCTCGACCGGGGCCCACAACGACCTGGAGCGCGCCACCGAGCTGGCCCGTCTGATGGTCATGCAGTACGGCATGTCCGAGCAGCTCGGCCCCATGACCTTCGGGGGCGGCCAGCAGGCCATGTTCCTCCGCGGCTCGGGCCTGCCGCAGGAGCGTGAATACAGCGAGGAGAGCGCGCGTCGCATCGACGGCGAGACGCGCTCCATCATCGACCGCATCTACGATCGCGTGCGCGATCTCCTGACCGCCCGCAAGCGGGTGCTCGTGGAGGCCGCCACCGAGCTCAAACAGAAAGAGACGCTGGAGGGCGACCGGCTCAGGGAGCTGCTGGCCGGGGAGCCCGCGGGGGTGCCACGATGATCTCTGTCAAGCGCAGCACGATGGCGTTCATTGTACTGGTCACCCTGGTGGTCGGCGCGGGCCTCGGCACCTGGGGCGCGGGCGCGGTGGACCAGGTCAAGCCCTCCGCACCGGGCGCGCTCCCCTTCACCACCCTGCCCTCGGGCACGCAGCCGCGCGTCATCCCCGCCGCCCTGCCGGTTCCCTCGGGCAGCTTCGCCCAGGTCGCGGAGAGCGTGGGGCCGGCGGTGGTCAACATCAACACGGTGACCCGGGTGAGCGGCCGCACCCCGGTGGAGGAGTTCTTCGGCGACGAGTTCTTCAAGCGCTTCTTCGGGGACGCGCCCGAGCGCCAGCAGGTGCAGCGCAGCCTGGGCTCCGGGGTGATCGTGGATCCCTCCGGCATCGTGCTCACCAACGCCCACGTGGTCGAGCGCGCCACCGAGATCGAGGTGTCCACCGCGGACGGCAAGAAGCACAAGGCCAAGCTCGCGGGGGTGGACAAGAAGACCGACCTCGCGGTGCTCAAGCTCCAGGGCGGCGGGCCCTACCCGGCCGCCAACCTCGGCGACTCCGACGCAGTGCGGGTGGGCGACTGGGTGCTCGCCATCGGCTCGCCGTTCGGGCTGCAGAAGACGGTGACCGCGGGCATCATCAGCGCCAAGGGCCGCTCCATCGGCCAGGGCCCGTTCGACGACTTCCTCCAGACCGACGCGGCGATCAACCCCGGGAACTCCGGCGGCGCGCTCATCAACAGCCGGGGCGAGCTGATCGGCATCAACACCGGCATCTACAGCGAGAGCGGCGGCTACCAGGGGATCGGGTTCGCCGTGCCGAGCAATCTGGCGAAGCGCGTGATCGACGACCTCCGGCAGTACGGCGGCGTCCGCCGTGGCTCGATGGGATATATCGGCGTCGAAAAGCTGACGCCGCAGCTCGCCGAAGAATTCGGCGCGCCGAATACGAACGGCGCGCTCGTCGCGCAACTGAGGCGCAACTCCCAGGCGTTCGAAGCGGGCATCCAGCCCGGGGACGTGATCGTCGCTTACAACGGATCCCGGATCGACGACCCGTCGCAGTTGCTGCGCCTCGTGGCCGATTCGGCGATTGGATCGACTGCCACGGTGAAGCTGCTGCGGAACGGCCGCACGCTGGACATCAAGGTGCCGATCGTCTCGAGCGCCAGTTCTCGCCGTCGTTAGGAGCGCGAGCCTTTCAGGCGAGCGTCGTTACGCGAGGGCGACGCGCGACTCGTGCCAGCCTTCGAAATCCTTGAACGCGCGGCTCAGACGCACGGGCGCCGTCAGCGTATCGGCGACGACTTCGGCCGTCTTGTAGCCGTTCCCCGTTACGCAGACCACGATGGATTCATCCGGCGGGATCACGCCACGCCTGATGAGATCGATCGTGGCCGCGAGCGTCGTGCCGCCGGCCGGCTCGGTGAAGATGCCTTCCGTTTCCGCCAGCAGGCGAATCGCGGCCACGATTTCGGCGTCGGTGACGGCGGCGCCGGTGCCGCCAGTGGCCTTCACGCTCTGAATCACCTGATAGCCGTCCGCCGGGTTGCCGATGGCGATCGACTTCGCGATCGTGTTCGGCCGCACCGGCTCCGGATGTTCGAGCCCCGTGTCGAGCGCGTGCACGACCGGCGCGCAGCCGGCCGCCTGCGCCGCATACACGCGCGGGAGCTCGCCGTCGACGAGGCCGATCTGCCGCAGCTCGCGCAGTCCGCGGACGATGCGCGGCAGGAGCGTGCCGCCAGCGACGGGAGACACGAGATGCTTCGGGTAGCGCCAGCCGAGCTGCTCGACGATCTCGAAGCCGAGCGTCTTCGCGCCCTCCGCATAGTACGACCGCAGGTTGATGTTCACGAATCCCCAGGCATAGCGATCCGCCACCTGCGTGCACAGCCGGTTCACGTCGTCGTAGTTGCCGTTGATGGCGAGAATCGTCGGGTTGAAGATCGCGGAGCCGAGGATCTTCCCTGCCTCGAGGCTGTCGGGGATGAAGACGCAGCACTCCATGCCGAGGCGCGCCGCGTGCGCGGCGACGCTGTTCGCGAGGTTGCCGGTGGAGGCGCATGCGAGCACTTTGAACCCGAGCTCCACGGCGCGCGTGGCGGCGACCGAGACGACGCGATCCTTGTAGGAGAGCGTCGGATGATTCACCGAATCGTCCTTGATGTACAGCTCGCCGACGCCGAGCCGGTCGGCCAGGCGGTCGCAGCGCACGAGCGGCGTGAAGCCCGAGTTGAAGCCGGTTCGCGGCTCGCCGGCGATCGGCAGCAGCTCGCGATAGCGCCACAGGTTCTTCGGCCGCCTTTCGATCTGCTCGCGCGTCAACGTGATCGCGCGATAGTCGTAGACCGGCTCGAGCGGGCCCAGGCACTTCTCGCACACGTAGGTCGCTTCCGCGGGAAACGTTGCCTTACACAGATGACATTGCAAACCAATCAACGCGCTCACACAACCTCCGCTTGCAAACGACGATCAACCCAGAGACCGCTGAGCACGCAGAGAT
>WNFL01024066.1_pt1 | contig 15175 bp, 18 predicted proteins | sample 5400361 | NCBI WGS metagenome assembly WNFL01 (sample SAMN13153351, study PRJNA577476) | soil metagenome | isolation source: 40 cm soil on Douglas fir-dominated hillslope | place: USA:California | collected 2013-09-17
AATTTAACTGGAAGCAAGAGCTAAGTTCATTAAGCATTATGAACAGAGAAATGATGTATGTTCATACTTTCTTTATTGCATTTACGCTGCTTCTTGTAGGAATTTTGTGCCTCACGTCATCAACAGAACTTATCGAGACAATCTTAGGTAAACGAATTTCTTTAGGGCTTGGAGTATTCTGGATTGTGCGATTATATGTTCAATTCTTTGGTTACTCGTCAAAAACATGGAAAGGGAAAACATTTGAAACGATAGTCCATATTCTGTTTTCTATTTTCTGGGCTTACCTAAGTGCAATATTCATCCTGATATATTTATGATGGCGCAACGGGCTGGCGACAAGGGAAGAATAGCCGCCTAACAGGTATTGCCTAAGAACTAAAACATCACAACCATTCCCCCATAACCAACCATCAGACCTGCGATGACACCGATAACTGTTTCGCGGAGTGTATGTGCATTTAAAATCAAGCGAGACGAAATCACCAATCCGCTTAGAGCAATGATCGATGCGGTTGGCCAAAGTAACTCGGGTGAGAATCTGACCAACGGAAGTAAAATTCCAACCCAGCCGCCCATGGCTAAACTGTGAACACTTACTTTAAGAAAAAAAGTAATCACCGTTGCCGTAACCACAAGCGTTGCAACAATCATCATGAGTCTATTGAAGTTGCTGTTGAATGGAAGCTTGAAGTAAAATAGTGAGGCGACAACAATGTACATGATCGAGATGAACACAAATGGAAGTTTGCGCTCTTGCCGCGATTCCAGTTGAAGGGAACTGATGTTTCCTAAAAAACGGAACAACCATAAATTGACTACCGGAACGAAAAAGGTAAATGCAAAAACAAACAACACTACCAATTTCAAACTCTTCAAGCTGATCATCAACATGGCGGGAAAAAAAATACCCAGCACAAGTACCAGGTAAGTTGCTATGAGCAACGGGTGGAAAACAAATGAAATAATTTTAGCAGTAGTCCTCACAGTCAAATCTGTCTCCTCAACCGCGCCACAGGTATGTTCAGTTGCTCGCGGTACTTCGCAACTGTTCTTCTTGCAATATTGTATCCTTTTTCATTGAGAAGCTCTTCAAGCTTGTCGTCTGAATAGGGTTTGTTTTTATCCTCCGAGCTGATGAAGTCTTTGATGATCTGTTTCACCTCGCGACTGCTCGCTTCCTCACCAGAGTCGGTTGCGATGCCCTCGGAGAAGAAATATTTCAGTGGGAAAGTTCCGAAATCCGTTTGCACAGTTTTGCTGCTCGCCACACGGCTCACCGTAGAGATGTCCATATTGATCATGCCTGCAATGTCTTTCAAGATCATCGGCCTGAGTTTGGTTTCATCACCATCGAGGAAATAATCGTATTGGAATTCAACAATCGCACGCATGGTCCTCAGCAAGGTTTGCTGACGTTGCTTGATTGCATCGATAAACCACCGGGCAGCATCAAGTTTTTGTTTCACAAACGAAACCGCCTCTTTAAGTTTTTTGTCTTTTTTGTCGCTCTTATCGTAAGCATGAAACATTTCATTATAGCTTCGGCTCACGCGAAGCTCAGGTGCATTGCGCGAGTTAAGCGCCACTTCAAGTTTTCCGTGGTTGTTGGTGAGAATGAAATCAGGAATAACGTATTGATTTTTGACTAGCCCGCTAGAGGTTTCTCCCCCTGGCTTAGGATTAAGCCGAACAATTAATTCGATTGCATCCTTGATATAATCTTCGTCATCGAGGTCTAGCTTCTTGAGGATTTTAGCGTAATGCTTTTTAGTGAACTCTTCATAGCATTCGCTGATGATCCGTTTACCTACAATTACATCCACATCCTGCCCGTCATCCATGCGATCAAGTTGAAGCAGCAAACATTCTTGCAAGTTCCTGGCCGCAATTCCTGACGGATCGAACGACTGAATTTTTTTCAGGATGCTTTCCACTTCTTCAAGGTTGGTATCAATCCCTTGAGAGAAAGCCAAATCATTTACGATTGATTCAAGCTCCCTGCGAATGTATCCGTCACCTTCAATGGAGCCAACGAGTTGTTTGCCAATGGCAGTTTGTCTTTCATTAAGACCTAAAAATCCCAGTTGAGTGAGCAATGTCTCGTGAAGCGAGGATGCAGTGGCAATGGGCATTTCGCGGTCTTCCTCTTCTTCGCCATCATCATTGTAGGTTTTATAACTGTTGTAATCGTCATCGCGCAGGTAATCTTTGATGTCGATATCATCGTCAGAGTCGGAGGTTTCAGTCTCAGGAGTTTCTTCCTCAGTTACTTCAGTCTCCTGTTCGGGTTCGTGCTCCTCTTCTTCGCCTTCTTCTAGCGTAGGATTCAACTCAAGTTCCTCTTCAATGCGGTTTTCCAGTTCAGCCGTAGGCACCTGCAGCAGTTTAATGAACTGAATCTGCTGTGGCGACAGTTTTTGCTGTAGGGATTGACTGAGACTGAGTTTCTGCATACGATTTCTAAGGACAAAGTTAACCCTTGATTCCGCTTTTGAAAAGTTTTGTACTTATTCCAAGCGGAAACCAGCCATTACTCGATTTCCACGATATCTACGTCTGTTGTTTTGAGAATTCTAATTGCGTCTTTAATTGAGGGCTTAATAAATAGCCACAGAGTCTGATTGTCACAATTCCCCTTTTTAACTGTTATTAATTTTGGCGGAGAGCCCAGACGACTGATTAGTTCAGGAAAATCAGAATCCTTTGATATGATGATCACATGGCCTTGCGATTTGGCCAAACGATAAACTTCAAGATCGACCAGATTTTGAATGGAAAGAATGTATGTTGATTTTACTTCCTCACCTGTAAATTCCTTCATCCATTTTGCTATAGCCGGAGAAATATGGACATCAATCCAGATCTCCCAATCAGGCTGCATGGATGATGACCGTATTTTTCATTTTTAAAGAGGCATAATGCAGAACTGCAGAGATGTCCTCTTTCTCCAGGATAGGGTGTTGCTGCAAAATTTGATCAGTAGTCATTCCACTGGCTAACATTTCGAGGATGTCACCCACAGGAAAACGCAATCCGCGGACAGTAGGCCTGCTACCCAGTAGTCCGGGCACAATCGTTATCCTCTCGAGTAATTTATTTTGAGTATCCATACGATGCTAAATACAAAGATAGTCAACTCTTTGGTCCTCTATAATTTTAAATTTTGTCCCGATTGCTATCGGGATGGAATTTCGCGATAGCTTTGTGCCTCGAAATTTTTTTATGAAGCGAACAAAGATCAAAGACCTCTTAAAGACTCAGCCTTCAGGCCAATCCGTGAAGGTGCAGGGCTGGGTACGCACCTTTAGAAACAACCAGTTCATTGCCATCAATGATGGCTCGACTATCAATAATATTCAAGCCGTAGCTGAACTCAATAGTTTGGATGAAAACACACTGAAGCGGATCACTACGGGCTCGTGCCTTTCCATAATTGGTGAGTTGATTCCATCGCCTGCCAAAGGTCAGGCTGTTGAAGTCAAAGTAAAGGAATTAGAAATTCTAGGCGACAGCGATGCAGAAAAATTTCCGTTGCAACCAAAAAAACACTCACTTGAATTTTTACGGGAGATTGCACACTTGCGCGCACGCACCAATACCATCAGTGCCGTGATGCGCACACGTCATGCGATGGCATTTGCTGTGCATAAATTCTTTAATGACCGGGGGTTTGTTTATATCAACACCCCCATCATTACCGGCTCAGATGCCGAAGGCGCTGGAGATATGTTTAAAGTGACTACTCTTGATCTTGATAAGCCTGCGCGCAGTGAGCAAGGCCATATTGATCACAAGGAAGATTTTTTTGGAAAGGAGACCAACTTGACTGTCTCTGGTCAATTGGAAGGAGAGACCTATGCTCTTGCATTGGGCGATATTTATACTTTCGGTCCAACCTTTCGCGCTGAAAATTCAAATACCACTCGCCACTTAGCAGAGTTCTGGATGATCGAACCTGAGATGGCGTTTTATGATATTCATGACAACATGCAATTGGCCACCGATCTCTTGCAGTACTTGGTGAAATATGCATTGGATAATTGCACTGATGATCTCGAATTCTTGAACAAAAGAGCTCTGGAAGAAGACGCAAGCAAACCTCAGGAACAACGAAACGAACTTGGCCTTATCGATCGTTTGAAGTTTGTGGTGGAAAATGATTTTCAAAAACTAAGCTACACCGAGGCGATTGAGATTTTGAAAAACTCCAATCCAAACAAGAAAAAGAAATTTCAATACCTCATTGACGAATGGGGAGTTGATTTGCAAAGCGAACACGAACGCTACCTGGTGGAGAAACATTTCAAAAAGCCGGTGATTCTTTACAACTATCCAAAAGGCATTAAGGCATTCTACATGCGGCAGAACGAAGATGGAAAAACCGTTGCTGCTATGGATGTGCTTTTCCCGGGTATTGGCGAAATTATTGGAGGCTCTCAGCGTGAAGAGCGTTATGAAAATTTAGTGCAACGCGTGCGTGAATTAAACCTTCCCGAAAAAGAACTCTGGTGGTATCTCGACTTGCGCAAGTTTGGTTCAGCCCCTCACAGTGGCTTTGGTCTCGGCTTCGAGCGAATGATTCAGTTTGTTACGGGAATGACCAACATCCGCGATGTGATTCCATTCCCAAGGTTTCCGGGGAATGCTGAGTTTTAGAAAATTGATATAAATTTTTAGTTACTTTGTAATATGAGTGCGATTGTTATTCAAAGTAAATCGAAAAATAATTTAAGGCTGCTCGGTGAACTAGCTAAAAAAATTGGAGAGCAGGTCACAGTTCTGTCAGAAGAACAGATTGAGGATTTGGCCTTTGGAAACTATATAAAGAAAAGCAGGACAGGTAAAAATGTCCCGATAGATTTAGTGATGAAGAAACTCCGGTCGATCAAATGAAAATTTCCTTTGACAAGGCGTTTTATAAAAGCCTGTCGAAACTTAAGAATCCAATTGTAGCAAATCAGGTTGAAGAAGTAATCGGAATTGTTCAAGATTCAAGATCTATTCGTGAAATACCTCAAATAAAAAAACTTCAAGGCTTCAGCAATTATTATAGAATCCGTTTAGGAGATTATAGACTGGGCATTGAATTAGAAAACAGCCAATCTGTACGATTTATTGTCATCACTCATCGCAAAGATGTTTACAAATATTTCCCTTGATTAAATCATTTCGTAATTGGAAACTCTCGAACTATCCGGAATCATCGGCCTCATCGCCATCGCGTGTTTGGCGTTAAATTTCATTGTCGGCTTTTTTATCCTGAGCAATTCAAAAATAAAACTTCCCTACAATCTCTCTTTTCTTGGTCTTCATAAATTCACCGGCTACTCGGCAGCGATCTCTATATTGGTTCATGTCGTTTTAATTCCACTTGACCCCAAATCAGAATTTACCTGGAGCGATTTGCTTCTTCCTTTATGGACAAAACATCAGCCTTATGCAAATACATTTGGAGCTTTGGCTTTGTACTTGATAGCTGTTGTTGTGATCAGTTCTTACTTCAAAGAAAAAATTAAACTTTCCATTTGGCGCACGCTACATTACATCTCCTACTTCGCGGCTGTTCCACTGATCATTCACAGTGTTTGGACCGACCCCAAACTGGAAGATCGGCCTATCGATTGGTTTGATGCCGAAAAACTTTTTGTCTTGCTCTGCTGCCTGATAATTATCGCCTTTACTTATTATCGGTTTGTCCTTTTCAAAAAAGGAACTCCTTCCAAATAGTTTCGATTACTTTTGCATAAAATTTACCATCATGAAGGTGAAACTTATCACTATTGTATCTGTTCTAATTAGCGTTCAATCTTTTGCCCAGATCGATGAATTAAAACTAAAACAACACATTAAAATTCTTTCTGCAGACTCTTTGCAAGGTCGTGGAACCGGTAGCGAAGGCGAGCGGATGGCTGCGGGTTACATTGAGAGTCAATTCAAAAAAATGAAGTTGCAACCCGTAGGTCAATCCTCCGGCTTTCGTCAGTCTTTTCCTTTTAAAGGCGGGATACACGGAACGGGCACCGAAGGGACCGCAAATAATCTGATCGGTTTCATCGATAATAAGGCTGCACAAACAATTGTTATCGGGGCGCACTATGACCACTTGGGCTTAGCAGAAAACGGGAGTTCTCTCGATGCCAACCCGCAAGGCAAAATCCATAATGGTGCGGATGATAATGCTTCGGGCGTAGCGGGATTGATTGAGTTGGCTCGTTATTTCGAGCAGAACAAAAAGAAAGAGAACTATAATTTCCTGTTCATCGCATTTAGCGGAGAAGAACTCGGGCTGTTTGGTTCAAAATATTTCACCGAACATCCTTCAATCGATTTAGCAAATGTCAATTACATGATCAACCTGGACATGATCGGTAGACTCGATCCTGTTTCAAAAGCATTGGCCGTAAGTGGCACCGGCACGAGTAATGTGTGGGAAAATGAATTGAAAAAACTTTCGTCTGATCAGTTGAAAATAAAGACAGATTCGGCAGGAGTGGGGCCGTCTGATCACACGTCATTTTACCTGAAGAATATTCCGGTGTTGCATTTTTTTACCGGTGCTCATAGTGACTACCATAAGCCATCAGACGACTGGCAAAAAATTAATTATGTCGGAGAAAAAGAAGTGCTCCAACTGATTATCCGGTTAATAGAAGATTTGGATAGCTCACCAAAATTGAATTTTTTGGCTACTAAAAATAAATCAATAAGTTCTTCGCGTTCGTTTAAAGTGACGATGGGTATCATGCCCAGCTATACGTCAAGCGAAGAAGGCTTGAAAGTGGATGGTGTAACAGACGGAAAGCCTGCTCAAAAAGCGGGAATAATAACTGGCGATTTGATTGTGCAGATGGGAGAGTTGCAGATCAAAGATATTCAAGCCTATATGGATGCGCTGGGTAAGTTCCAGAAAGGTGAAACCGTGTCAGTGAAAGTGAAGAGAAATGGTGAAGTAATTACAGTGAATGTTACGTTTTAATTTTGGTACGTCACTTGCTAATACAGACGCGACTTTAAAATTAACGATGTCCAGAGTTTTTCTATTTGTTTGTTTACTCGTGCCTGTGTTGACCTTCGCGCAGAAGAAGATAAAATTCATTCATGCCGATGATTTTAGGGGTAGTGTGAGGAACGGAGTTCGCTTTGAGCGGGCTATCGGGAATGTTGAGTTTGAACAAAACACTACTCACATTCAATGTGACTCTTCTTATTTTTTTAGAGGTGAAAACAGATTGGAAGCCTTCGGCCATGTGCACATTGTCGATGACTCTGTCGATATCACTTCATTGAGGCTTGATTACGATGGAAATAAAAAAATAGCGCGCCTCCGTCAGCAAGTGGTCTTTGAGAAAACAGGAGTCGCCAAACTTTTCACCGATTTCCTGGATTATGACCGCATTAAAAATGAAGCGAGGTATTTTAACGGAGGCAAACTTGTCGACACCGCCAATGTACTCACGAGCAGGAAAGGTTATTATGAGGTGAGAACGAACCTGGCTTCTTTCAAAAAGGAGGTTGTGGGTGTCAACAAAGACTACACACTCTCGTCAGATACGCTTCAGTATAATTCGAAAACTAAGGTCGTTTACTTCCGTGATTTCACGAAGCTGGTTGACAAAGAGGGAAAGACAGCCATTTATGAGCATGGAATCTATGACACCCGCAAAAAGACATCCACTCTTTCGAGTGGTGAAATGGAGACACCGTCTTATAAAGTCAAGGCTGATCAGTATGATCTCGATGATCGAAAAAAATATTATAAAATAAAGGGTCACGTGGCAATGACCTCTAAGAATGAGAACCTCACCGTGTTCGGAGATGATGGATATTTAGACAAGAAGAGTGGTTTCTCAAAAGTTTGGAACAACGCCTACGTAGCCAAGGTTGATGATGCTGGCGATACCCTTTTTTTAGCAGCAGATACATTGGTGTCGATTGATAGCCCTGACCCAAAAAAGAAAAGGCTGCTCGCTTACCACAACGTAAAAATTTTCAAAAGCGACATGCAGGGCAAAGCTGACTCCCTGGCTTACGTCAGTGCTGACTCCACATTGTTCTTCTATCGCGATCCCGTTTTATGGTCGGACGAAAATCAAATGACGGCCGATTCCATCCGGATGTTGCTAAAGAATAAGAGGATCGATCGGATTTATATGGTCAATAACTCTTTTGTGGCATCCATCGACTCCCTTCGAAATTTTAATCAGATCAAAGGCAAAAAGATGACCACTTACTTTAAAAACAAGAATATCGATCATGTGATTGTGGAGGGCAACGGTGAGAGCATCTATCACGCACTTGAGGAAAAGCTGGTTAAAAAAGATAGCCTGCTTTTGAAAATCACATTCCTGGCAGGCATGAATAAGATGATCTGCAGCAATATCCGGATCAATTTCAAAAAAGGGAAAATAAACAATGTCAATTCTTACGTCAAGCCCGATGCTTCCTTTTTTCCCCCGCATGAAATCAAGGAGCAAGACCGTACACTCAAAGGTTTTTCATGGCGAGCGGAATTGAGGCCAAAGAAAAAAGACGTTGTTAAAAATGGGTCAAACTCCTATCCTAAAAAGACACAATAAACGTTTGCGGTCTTCCAAAATTATTTTCTTACATAAGTTTTTTAGCAAACAGTTTGTCATGCCCTGTTTTTAGGTTATATTTCCCTTGTAAAAGTCTGCATTAATGAAAGTTTGGATTTTCTTGCCGGGGATCGTATGTATTGCTCTAACAGCCTCAGGCCAAAATTTTGAGTTGATCGACCGACAGGAAAGCTATGTGTCAGGATTCAATCAGCTGGTGAAGATCCAGTTAAAAGTCAAAAACAACACCGACAGAGCTCAATTCTATACCATTAGAAAGTCAAAAGGCGACTTGGGTGAATCTCAAAAAGGCTATTTCTGCCTCGACAGCAAATGTCTGGAGTCATCCATCACCGAATTCTCTAAGAAAATCGAGCCGGGAGAGACCGTAAATCTGAACTTCACTGTGGAAAGCGGTATGCAGTCCGCATCAAACAATTTTAAGTTCGAAATCTTTCCCAAAGGTTCCCCTTCAGAAATGATCGAACACCTCGTTTCGTTATCCGTTGACGAACGGCTGAAGTCCATTTATCAGAGCAAGGAAATCACCATCAACGATGTATACCCTAACCCCGCTCAAGATCTGGCGTTGATCGATTATAAAATCCACAATGAGTCATTGAAGGCCAAGATCGTAGTTCACAACATCCTAGGCAGGTCAATGGGCGAGTATGAACTGCCCGCTGATGACACACGCATAAAAATGATCGTTGACGATTTTGCACCCGGAGTGTACTTCTACACACTTTACGTCAACAACACGGGCGTGCTTACCCGCAAGATCATGGTGAGGAAATAGCCTTCAAATCAAACCTTGTAATTTCCTCCTGGCGTAGTATATTTGCAGGCTTAAATCAAGCGTAAACATCGATTTTGAACCGTTTGTGAAGAATTTTAAATCAATTTTTTATTTAATCCTCTTTTTGGCTCTTGCCTCGGCATGCAGCAAGTTCCGGAGGATCGAACGCAGCGAAGATTGGCGCCTGAAATACGAGGCTGGCCAGAACTATTTTGCTAAAAAGGATTACTACCATACCTCCATTTTATTTGAGCAAATCCTTCCCATTGTGCGCGGTTTGCCTGAAGGAGAGAAAGTAGAATTCTATTTGGCCTATTGCCAGTATTATCAAAAAACCTATTTGCTGGCCTCCAATCAGTTCAAAGTGTTTTATGAAACCTATGGGCGTAGCTCATTGGCGGAAGAGGCATTCTTTATGTATGCTTACTCGCTTTATACAGCTTCACCTGATTCCGAATTAGACCAAAAGAGCAGCGTAGAGGCGATGGGCGCCATGCAGAACTTCTTAAACCAGTTTCCGGGAAGTCAGTTTACCGATAAGGCTACGGAAGTGGTGAGCATGAGCCAACAGAAATTGGAACAGAAAGAGTATCTCAACGCGCGTCAATATCTCAGGCTCAAATATTATCAAGCTGCTGTGATTGCATTTAATAATTTCAAGAAGACTTTTCCTGACTCTAAGTATTTGGAAGAGATCACATTTTTGAAAGTGCAGGCCCAATATAAACTCGCTCAACAAAGCATCGTCACCAAACAACTGGAACGATATACTTCCATGTTGGAATATTATCGCGAACTGACTGATGGTTATCCGTCCAGTACTTACTTGAAGGATGCCGAATCCATGTACACGACAAGCCTCAATCAAATCAATTTCTTAAAAAGCAAAAACAAAAAAAGTTAAATCATATGGCTACTCAACCGTCAATCATCACCCGCGATGTGGAAAAAATCGCAGCACCAACTGGCAATATTTACAAATCGGTGGTGGTAATATCTAAAAGGGCGAGGCAAATTGCAGTGAACCTTAAAGAAGAACTCAATAATAAACTTGCCGAGTTTGCCACTACAGTCGACAATCTCGAAGAAGTTTTTGAAAACCGTGAGCAGATCGAAATCTCCAGGTTCTACGAGCGTATGCCGAAGCCTACAACTACGGCTACTGAAGAATTTCTCGAAGGCAAGCTGAACTACCGTATGCGCGAAGCGGTTCCTGCTGAAGAAGCAAAAACGGAATAACTCATGCTATCCGGCAAGCGGATATTGTTAGGGGTCACGGGCAGTATCGCTGCATACAAATCCGCGTTGCTCACACGCTTGCTGGTAAAAGCCGGTGCTGAAGTCAAAGTTGTAATGACACCGGCAGCGGCTGAATTCATCACACCACTAACGTTAGCCACGTTATCAAAGAATCCTGTTCTAACCACATTCTCTAAAAACGAGACAGGGGAGTGGCACAATCACGTTGAGCTCGGCTTATGGGCGGATGCGATGGTCATCGCTCCAGCTTCTGCCAATACGATTGCCAAGATAGCGAATGGCCTTTGCGATAACTTGTTGCAGGCGGTCTATCTGAGTGCACGTTGCAAAGTCTTTTTTGCGCCCGCTATGGATTTGGATATGCTGCAGCATCCTGCTACTCAATCCAATATTCAGAAACTAGTTGGCTTTGGTAACGAACAAATCAATCCGGAATATGGCGAGCTTGCCAGCGGACTGATCGGAACCGGAAGGATGGCCGAGCCTGAAGAGATATTCTCCTCTCTTGAGCGTTATTTTTCAACCAATCAAAAACTGAAAGGAAAAAAAGCGTTAGTTACGGCAGGCCCGACTCACGAAGCGATCGACCCCGTACGATTCATCGGGAATAATTCTTCCGGCAAGATGGGATTCGCCATTGCGGAAGAACTGGCAAATCAGGGAGCTGAAGTGAATTTGATCTCAGGCCCAACCAATCTCACGATGAGCAATCCAAAAGTAAAATTGAGTAGAGTAACTTCTGCTGAAGAAATGTATAAAGCGTGCATCGATATTTTTTCCTCCACAGATATTGCAGTTTTATCAGCAGCGGTTGCTGATTTTAAACCACTTGCACGAGCAGATCAGAAAATAAAAAAATCAGATGCCGGCTTAACTGTTGAGTTGATAAAAACGCACGACATTGCAGCTGAGCTTGGCAAACTAAAGAAGCCCAATCAATTCACGGTTGGATTTGCTTTGGAAACAGAGAATGAAACAGCCAATGCGGAAAAGAAAATTGCATCTAAAAACTTCGATCTTATAGTATTGAACTCACTGAATGACAATGGCGCTGGGTTTGGCCACGATACTAACAAGATCACTTTGATCGATAAAAAACACGAGGCCAGAAAATTTTCTTTGAAATCCAAAAAAGAAGTAGCGCGCGACATCGTTAATGCTATTATTGAGAATAGCCATGCGTAAGGTTTTGTTCTTTGCTGCCTTGACTCTATGCAATTCTGTTTTCGCACAAGAACTGAATTGCAAGGTGACCATCAACGCGGATCAAATTCAAACATCAGATCGATCTGTATTTAAAGATATGGAGCGCGCCATTGCCGCTTTTCTCAATTCGCGAAAATGGACAAACGACACGTACAAAAATTATGAGAAAATAAACTGCGGAATTTTTCTCAACATTAGCCGTATGCCATCCATTGGCAGTTTTGCGGCCAGTGCTCAAATCACTGCGGCTCGCCCGATCTATGGCACCAATTATGAAACAGTGTTGCTGAATTTTGCCGATCGCGAATTTGAGTTTGAATACCTCGAGTCGCAGCCCATGGAGTATAACGACAACAACTACATCAACAACCTTACCTCCATGCTCGCATTTTACGCTTACGCTATTTTAGCCGTGGATTATGATTCATTCAGTGAGATGGGTGGAAATCCTTATGTACAAAAAATGTTGGCGGTGGTAAATAATGCTCAATCGAGCAACCGACCGGGCTGGTCACTGCTGGCGAATACACGAAGCCGTTATGCACTTTTTGAAAGTATGAACAACCCTCAGCAGGCTGACATTCGGAAAGGATCATACAAATATCATCGGTTGGCGCTGGACACCTATCAAAAAGACCCTAACCAAAGTCAGGAGCAAATTTTGGACGTATTGAAAAACATTAAGAAGGTTTGGGGTATTTACCCTAATTCTGTTTTGATCTCGTCTTTTTTTGACGCTAAGTTCAGCGAGTTGGCAAATATTTTTCATGAGGCCTCCTTAAATACGAAACGCGAAGCCTACGATCTACTGACATCGATCGACCCCAAGCGCACTGTTTATCAGAAGATTATTTCTGACTAATCTCTTCTCATTTTTATTTTTGATTTTAAGTTGATAGTGAGGTGACTGACCGCTAATTTGCCTCATCCATTTCATGCTCACTCATCTCTCCATAAAAAACTATGCGCTCATCAGGCAACTGGAATTAAATCCGTCTGCGAATTTAAATGTGGTGACAGGTGAAACGGGAGCCGGAAAGTCGATTATTCTGGGTGCCATTGGTTTGCTTCTCGGCAACCGTGCTGATGTCAAGGCCTTATGGGATGAAAACGAAAAATGCATTACAGAGGGGACTTTTGATATTTCAACGTATTCACTGAAAGATCTTTTTGAGGAGGAGAATCTGGATTACGAAAATCAGACGGTGATCCGAAGAGAGGTGAGTTCTGCGGGAAAGAGTCGTGCGTTTATAAATGACACACCTGTTACTCTTGATGTAATGCGCAAGATCGGCAGTCGGTTGATGGATGTACACTCACAGCATGAGACGCTTGAGCTTGGCCGGCATCAATTTCAATTGGAGTTGATCGATTCATTTGCCGGAAACGAGAAAATCAGAAATGACTACTCCGCTCTTTGGAAAAAATTTCAGAAAGAAAAAAAAGACTATGAAACCCTTCTTGCTGAAGCAACCGCACTTCGTCAGGAAAGTGACTTTGTAAAATTTCAATTGGATGAACTTATCAAAGCGAACTTTAGAGAAGACGAGCAGGGAAAGTTGGAATCCGAGCTTTCGGTGTTAGAGCACTCGGAAGAAATCAAAGCCAAGTTGAGCAACATCATTCAGCAATTGGGTCAATCGGAATTTTCAGTAAACCAAACATTGAGTAATATCAAATCCGAGCTCCAATCACTGGCTTCCTTTTCGAAAGAGTATGAGCTATTGCATCAACGAATTGAGAGCGTACGTATCGAATTAAACGATATTTTGAGTGAAGCTGAAAATGCAAATGAAAAAACGGAATTTGATCCAGCCCGTGCGGAACAAGTGAATGAACGATTGAGCTTGATTTATCAATTACAGCAGAAGCACCGGTTGTCTTCGATTTCAGATTTATTGAAGTTGCAGGAATCACTTCAGGAAAAGGCAAACAAGACTAATAACTTAGATGAGCTGCTTTCAGCTGCTGAAAAGACTCTAAAGCAAACAGAAGACGAACTTCGGATTCAAGCGGAGGCTCTAAGTAAATCAAGAAAGAAAGTGGTAACCCCTTTATGTAAACAATTGATTGGTTTGCTGAAGGAGCTTGGCATTCCGGAAGCTCAAATGGAGATCGACCAACGTAGCACCGAACCAGCTTCTTCCGGAATTGATGATGTCGAAATATTGTTTAGCGCCAATAAAGGAATTGCTGTGAGACCACTGGCACAAGTTGCCTCAGGTGGAGAGTTTTCTCGAGTGATGTTTTCGATTAAATACGTGATGGCTGAAAAAAAATCGCTGCCTACACTTATTCTAGATGAGATTGACTCAGGTGTTTCGGGCGAAGTAGCGATTCGTCTTGGTAACCGGATGAAAGAAATGGCACAACGCCACCAGGTTATTGCAATAAGTCACCTGCCTCAGATTGCTGCCAAAGCTGACACGCATTATTTTGTATATAAAGATAATTCTTCAGCCAAAACGGAAAGCCAAATCCGCAAACTCGAAAATAAAGACCGCGTGACTGAGATAGCTAAAATGATTGGCGGAGCAAAGCCATCCGCTGTTAACATTGAGAATGCGAAGGAACTGATGGAGAATTAACCTTTGATTTTTACATCCAAGTTTAAAAATTTTCCAAAAGGCTGAATCAGGGCTTCGATTTCCTTTTTTTTCAATTTCTGTTTCGAATGGAAGAATCGCGTTTCGATTACAATATGGTCCTTTTTGATCGTTCTCAACCAAATGCCAATGATTTTTCCATCCACTACGATGATCGGCCTGAATATGCCGTTGCCAACCAGAGTCAATTTGGAGAAACGAGGATCAAGTGATGCGCTTCGGTCGGTGTAGCTGATCATAAATTCATCATACGCAGGAAGGAATAGCGAAGAGCTTTTGGGAACAGCGTTGGCCTGAGAAACAGGAGGAGCAAACCAATACGTTTTGCTTTCAATTTTCTCGCTAACAAGTTTTCCCTTAACCATCTCCAATCCGGTCCTTGCATCTGGCGCTGGTAAACCAGACCACCAGGCGAAGTCTTGAACAGTGGCTGGCCCGTGGCTGGTGAAATATCTTTCTGAAAGCTCGGCAAGCGCCTCTTCCTTCGCCAACCGCTTAGTGGGAGGAATTCGTTCATCCATCAACGCATAAGTGAATTGCTTACCACGCATCGGCCCATTGCAAACAATACCATTCAATTCAGCATCAAACATGATGTGAGTGGCTTGTAAATTGTCAGCAGTGATTTTTTTCTTTTTGAGTTCTGCCACAATTTCGGATCTGGTTAAATGATTGCCTCCGCTTATTATTTTTCCGATAATGTCATTGGTGCGTTTGAAGAGTTT